>Ga0180217_1000020_pt1 | contig 349046 bp, 311 predicted proteins | sample eDN3rd37CBELigOP_FD_128521 | JGI IMG/M metagenome (GOLD analysis project Ga0180217, IMG submission 128521) | Enriched Organic Plus compost microbial communities from Emeryville, California, USA - eDNA 3rd pass 37_C BE-Lig OP (version 2) (version 2) ...
CCTTCCAGTTATGCATCAGCAGCATGCCGGTCAGTATGGATACCGGAACCAGGACCGCCACTGCGAGAAGCAGAAAATAGCGTTCCAGGGATTTCACGGAAAAAGCGCTGCGCAGCATATACCAGATCCCGCGCGGAAATACCGCATGACCGTGCTGACGCTGGTATGACCCGTCATGGCCATGGCGTCGCCCAGGGGCACCTGCCGGCGCCCGGCTTCGGTCACGAAGCCCGAGCGCAGACTGTGCGCGGAGTAGGCGTCTTCCAGACCCGCGAGCCGGCAGCGTTTACGCACGATGTCGCGCACGGCCGCCGGCGCCAGGGGCTCGGCCACCACCCCGCCGCGGCGTATTCTCCGGAAGAGGGCGCCGTGCCTGATGCCGCTGGCGCGCAGCCACTCGGCCAGCGCCTGGGCGGCCACGCCCACGATGGGCTTGGCGTCGTCGGCGCGCGGCGCCCCCGAGGGGTTGGTCTTGGAGGCGCCCAGGCGGTACAGGTAGCCGTCGGCCGTGGCCACCGTGTTCTCCACGGTGGCCTGCGCCACTTCGGAGCGGCGCCGCCCGCCGCTTGCCCAGGCAAACAGCAGCAGCGCCCTGTCGCGCAAACCGCAAAGCGAATCGTCGCAGGTTGCCAGCAACGCCTCCAGCGGCTCGCGCGTGAGCGCGGGCTTCTGGCGAGGCCCGGCGCCGCGGCGCGCGTAGGCGCGCCGGGTGCGCGACAAGAGCTCGCGCAGTGCCGCGCTGCGGCACGGATTGGGGTGGCGCAGGGCATCGTGCGCCTTGGACAGCACCGATATCCGCAGCATCAGCGTATTGAGGCTGGGCGGCCCCAGGCGGGCCTTGGCGCCCTGGCGCACCAGCGCCTCGTCGATTTCCGCGGGTAATTCGCACACCAGCGCGCGGCCCTCGGCCCGCTGGGCATGGTCCACCACGAACTGCATGACGGCGGCCTCCGGCAGCGGCAGGGCAAAAGGGCGTCCATAGCGCAATTCGTACCAGGCCGCCCAGTACCGCAGCGCGCTGCGGTAGCTGGCCAGCGTGTTGGGGGCGCTGCCTTCGCGCAGCAAGGCGCGGGCGGCGGCTTCGGCCCGCCGGTCCAGCGTGTCCGGATCCAGCCATTTGACGGGCAGGGCGCGCTGGCCGGGTTTCATGGCGTGCCGCATCCTGTAGGAAATAATAAATAATACATATGATGTATGATATCTAACGTATAGAACAAGTAAATCACGATAATGTTCTCTTATCGTGAGTAGTTTGGCCGCAGCGCGCCGGGCAATCAAGCCGGGCAGGCAAGGAGGCGAGCATGGCAACGGGCATAGGCGAACAAGACGTATGGGCGGCGGCCGATGCGCTGCTCATGGAGGGCGCGCGGCCGACCATCGAGCGGGTCAGGCAGAAGATCGGGCGCGGTTCGCCCAATACGGTCAGCCCGCACCTGGAAAGCTGGTTCCGCGCGCTCGGCGCGCGCATCAAAGACCCCGGCGCATTCGCGGCGGCGCCTGCCGCGCCCGATCCGGTGCGGCAGGCCGCCGCGCAACTATGGGAAACGGCCCTGGCCACGGCGCGCCAGGAACAGGCCGAAGCGCACCGCCAGCGCATGGCCGAATGCGACGAACGCCAGGCCGCGCTGGCGACCCGCGCCGAGGCGCTGCAAGCCCGCGAGCAAGCGCTCCAGCGGCGCGAGCAAGACCTGGCGGCAGCCGTGGAGCTGGCGCGCGCGCAGTTGCGGGACAGCAATGCGCGCCTGCAGGCCGCCGAGACGCGGCTGGCCCAGCAGGACGCGCAGGTCCAGGCCCTGGCCGCCGAACTGGCCCAGGCCCGGGCGCGCGCCGACGCCGAGCAGGCCGAGCACCGCCAGGCGCGCATCGCCCACCAGGAGGCGCAGCAGGCGCTGGAAGCCCGGCACGCGGCGCATGAGCGCCGCTGGCTGACCGCGCTGGACGCCGAGCGCGAAGCGGCGCGGAAACTGCGCGCCCGGCTGGACGAGGCCGCCTCGCGCGAGCAGGGCCTGCAGGCGCGCGTGCGCGAAATGGAAGCGGCGCTGGCCGAAGCCACGCGCGCCGCCGAACGCAAGGCCCAGACGCTGCAGGCGGAGTCGGCCGCGGCGCTGGCTCGGCAGCGGGCCGCGCTGGAGGGCAGGGCAAGCACGGCCATTCAGGCGCTCAACGCGGCGCGCCAGCAGATCGAGGCGCTCGAATCGCGGCTGGCGCGGGCTGAAGAGGGGCTGCAGGAAGCGCATGCGGCCCAGGCCCGCAAGGACGAGCAGCTGGCCGAACTTGCGCGCCACCTCGTCGCCGCCACCCGGCCTGCCGCTTGACCTTCCCATGGTGGTAATCCTTAGAGTGTGAACCTGGAGTGTGAATCATCGCGGCATTGCCGCGCCCCAGGACACCAGGAGTTGCCATGGAAAGCCCACATCGCGCCGCTGCGCTCGCCCTGCCCATCGAGGGCATGACCTGCGCTTCCTGCGTGCGCCGCGTCGAGAAAGCCCTGGGCGCGGTGCCCGGCGTGGCCAAGGCCAGCGTCAATCTCGCCACCGAGCGCGCCGACATCGCTTTCGACGGGGCCCCCGACGCGCAGGCGGTGGTGCAGGCGGTGCGCAAGGCGGGCTACGACGTGCCGACGCGCGAGCTGGACCTCGCCATCGGCGGCATGACCTGCGCCTCATGCGTGGGCCGGGTCGAGAAAGCCCTGAAATCGGTGCCCGGCGTCACGGGCGCCAGCGTCAACCTGGCCAATGGCCGGGCCCAGGTCGCGGCCGTGGGCGGCGTGTCGGTAGCGGCGCTGACGGCGGCCGTGGCCAGGGCCGGCTACGAAGCCACGCCCGTGTCGGGCCAGGAGGCGGAGCCGGACGCGCTGGACGCCCGCCAGGAAGCCGAGCGCCGCGCGCTGCTGCGCGATCTCGTCGTGGCGGCCGTGCTCGCGCTGCCTGTATTCGTGCTCGAAATGGGCGGGCACATGATCCCCGCTTTCCACCACGCGGTTGCCCACAAGCTGGGCACGCAGACGAGCTGGATTATCCAGTTCGCGCTTGCCACCGCCGTGTTGGCCGGCCCGGGGCGGCGTTTTTTCGCGGCGGGCATTCCGGCCCTGTTCCGGGGCGCGCCCGACATGAATTCGCTCGTGGCGCTGGGCGCGGGCGCGGCCTATCTCTATTCCGTCGTCGCCACCTTCGCGCCGGGCCTGTTGCCGGCCGGCACGGTCAACGTGTACTTCGAGGCCGCCGCCGTCATCGTGGCGCTGATCCTGCTGGGGCGCTACCTGGAAGCCAAGGCCAAGGGCAATACCTCGGCCGCGATCCAGCGGCTGGTGGGCCTGCGGCCCAAGACGGCCCGTGTGCGGCGCGACGGGCAGGCGCGCGAGGTGTCGCTGGCCGAGGTGGCCGTGGGCGATCTCGTCGAGATCCGGCCCGGGGAGCGCGTGCCGGTGGACGGCGACGTGCAGGAAGGCAGCAGCTTCGTGGACGAGTCCATGATCAGCGGCGAACCCGTGCCGGTCGAGAAAACGCCCGGCGCGCAGGTGGTGGGCGGCACCGTCAACCAGAACGGCGCGCTGACGGTGCGGGCCACGCATGTCGGCGGCGACACGGTGCTGGCGCAGATCATCCGCATGGTGGAGCACGCCCAGGGCGCCAAGCTGCCCATCCAGGCGCTGGTGGACCGCATCACCATGTGGTTCGTGCCCGCGGTCATGGCCGCGGCGGCGCTGACCTTCGCGCTCTGGCTGCTGTTCGGCCCGCAGCCGGCGCTGACCTACGCGCTGGTCAATGCGGTGGCGGTGCTCATCATCGCGTGCCCCTGCGCCATGGGCCTGGCCACGCCCACCTCCATCATGGTGGGTACGGGCAGGGCGGCGCAGCTCGGTGTGCTGTTCCGCAAGGGCGAGGCCCTGCAGTCGCTGCGCAACGCGCGGGTGGTGGCGGTGGACAAGACCGGCACGCTCACCAGGGGCCGGCCCGAGCTTACGGACCTGGTGCTGGCCGAGGGCATGGCGGAAGCGGGCCGCGACGACATCCTGCGCAAGATCGCTGCCGTGGAGGCGCGATCCGAGCACCCGATCGCGCAGGCCATCGCGCGCGCGGCCCAGGAACGCGGCCTGGCGCCGGGCCAGGCCGGCGGCTTCGAGTCGCTCACGGGCTTCGGCGTCGCGGCCACGGTCGACGGCGAGCGCGTGCAGATCGGGGCCGACCGCTACATGGCCCGCCTGGGCCTGGACGTCTCGGGCCTGCGTCCGCAGGCCGAGCGGCTCGGCGAAGAAGGCAAGGCGCCGCTCTACGCCGCTATCGGCGGCAGGCTGGCCGCCATGGTGGCCGTGGCCGATCCCGTCAAGGAAAGTTCGGCCCAAGCCATCCGCAACCTGCATGCGCAAGGGCTGAAAGTGGCGATGGTGACCGGCGACAACCGGCGCACCGGCCAGGCCATCGCGCGCCAGCTCGGCATCGACGAGGTGGTGGCCGAGGTGCTGCCCGACGGCAAGGTCGAGGCGGTCAGGCGGCTGCGCGAGCGTTACGGCGCCGTGGCCTATGTCGGCGATGGCATCAACGACGCGCCCGCGCTGGCGGAGGCGGACGTGGGCGTGGCCATCGGCACCGGCACCGACATCGCCATCGAGGCCGCCGACGTGGTGCTCATGTCGGGCGACCTGGGCGGCGTGCCGACCGCGCTGGGCATCTCGCGCGCCACCATGACCAACATCCGCGAGAACCTGTTCTGGGCCTTCGCCTACAACGTGGCGCTGATTCCGGTGGCAGCGGGCGCGCTTTACCCGTTCAACGGCGCCTTGCTCTCGCCCATGTTCGCCGCCGGGGCCATGGCCCTGTCCAGCGTGTTCGTGGTGAGCAATGCCCTGCGCCTGCGGCGTTTCCGGCCGTAGCGCGGGCGGGCGCGGCTTGCGCCCGGGCGCTGCCCGGCATACCCTTGCCCGGCCTTGTTTCCATTTCGTGGGGTAAGTCATGAGCCGTTCCGTCTCCGCCGTCATCGCGTGCGCGCTGTCGGCCTTCGCCATTGCCGCGCCCGCCCAGGCCCGCGACTACCAGATCGATCCCGAGCACACGGAAGTGGTGGTGAGCTGGAGCCACTTCGGATTTTCCAGGCCGACCGCGCACGCGGGCGGCATCGAGGGCGTGCTGCGCTACGACGCGGCGCGCCCGGCCGCTTCCTCGGTCACGCTGCGCGTGCCCGTGGAAAGCCTGACCTCGCACGTGCCCAAGCTGGACGAGATGCTGCGCGGCCCCGAGTTCTTCGACGCCGCCACGTATCCGTACATCCGTTTCGAAAGCACGTCGGTGCGCGACCAGGGAGACGGCCGGCTGCGCATCGAGGGCGTGTTGCGCATCAAGAACCACGAGCAGCCGGTGGTGCTGGAAGCCGTGCGCAACCGCGAAGGCACGCATCCGCGCGCGGGACGGCCGGCGGTGGGGTTCGACGCCACGGCCACGCTCAAGCGTGGCGACTTCGGCGTGGGCGCCTATGCGCCCGACGTCAGCGACGACGTGGAGCTGCGCATTACCGTGGAGGCGCTGGCCGCCGCCGCGCCCTGACGCAACCAAGGCGCTCCCAGGGCGCCGCTCAGGCGCCGCCCACGCGGAATTCGCGCCAGCGGCGGCCGCCGATCTCGAGCAAGGCGCGCAGGCAGGCCGGACTCATGGGCGGCGATAGCATCGCGCCCTGCAGCAGGACGTTGGCGTAAGGCCGCAGCCCCTGCACCTCGGCCGGCGTGTCGGCGTTGCGCACCAGCACGGGCAGCCGGACCCGCGAGGCCAGATCGATCAGCGAGGCCAGACGGGCCTGCAGCGGCGGCGAGGCGGAAAAACCCGAGGGCAGGCCGATGTGCACTCCCGTGACGCGCAAGCCGTCGTGGCGGTTGGCGGACTGCAGGCGCGCGCGCAGGCCGACGCTGAATTCGGTGTAGGAAGCGAACAATTCGGCGCGGGGATGCAACGGCGCCACCAGGGGGATCAGGAAGGTGACCAGCTCGGCCGGATAACAGGCGGAAACCGGGCCGGCGCGAAAGGCGCCCGGACTCGCGTGCAGCAATCCGTCCTGCAGGCGCAGGCCGTCGCTTTCCCAGAAGCCGTCGGCGGTCCAGCGCGAATGGGGCGGCAGGGGCAGCCAGTCCAGCAGCACCGGCACCCGCGCCCGCAGGCCGTCGAGCGACTGCGCCGCCTTGGCCAGCGCGCTTCCCAGGCTTGCCGCCGGGCCCGGGCGCAAGGGCTGCGCGGTGTACTGCACCGCGTATTCGTGCACGCGGCTGTCGGAGGAGAAGACGGGCCGGAAGTTCAGCGTTTCCGATGGCGCCCGGGACTTGGGCGCGCGTGCCGCGGCGGCGTGTCGATTCACGAGGCAGTCAGTTCCAGGAGCGGCGCTGCGGCGTGGCTGGGGCGAAAGGCGCGCCGCCGGGCAGCGTCGGGGATCGCGGGCGGCGGGGCGTGCGGATCGGCGCGCCCCGCCATGGGGAACCGGCATTCTAGGAAGCGGGGCAAAGGCCGTGTTTCGGAATGTTCTGAATCGGCCCGGGAGCAGGGCGCCGCCGCCTCCTGGCTTTTTGGCTCAGCACATGCCGCGCAGTTGCGCCAGCATAGCGCGCATGTTTTCCATGAAAGCCGCCAGCGGCCCGGCGGCCTCGGCGGGGCCGGCCTCGCGCAGCCGTTCGTCGGCGTCGATGGCCTGGCGCAGCAGCGCCGTCTGCTGCACCACGCCCAGTCCGCCGCGCATGCGGTGCAGCAGCGTGCGCATGGCCTGCGGATCGCGCCTGGCCACGGCCTGTTCCAGCTGCTCCAGGTCGTTCTGCATGGTTTCCATGAACAAGGCGCGGTAGTGCGCGGGCATGCGCCGCGCCTGCTCGGCGGCGATGCCGCGGGCCGCCCCGTCGTCGGCCGGCGCCGGGGCGGAGCCGGAAGCGGAGATTGCCGGCGCCGGCGTTTCCGCCCGCGCGGGCGCGGCCGCCGTCGCCAGGTGCCGGATCACCCGCCGCAGCGTGCGCAGCTTCACCGGCTTGGCAAGCCAACTGTCCATGCCGGCTTCCCGGCAGCGCGACTCTTCGGCCCTGAGCGCATTGGCGGTGACGCCGATGATGGGCACCGCCGCGCCCGCGTCGCGCAACGCGCGGGCCAGCTCGCAGCCGTTCATGCGCGGCATGTTCAGGTCGGTGAGAACCACGTCGAAGGGCTGGATGTTCCAGAGGTTGAGGGCCTCGGCGCCGTCCGGCGCCACCGCGACGTGGCAGCCCAGCTGTTCGAGCTGGTCCTGGATGGTCATCCGGTTGATGGGGTTGTCCTCGACCGCCAGCACGCGCAGGCCGGACAGGCTGGCGCACGCCCCATCGGCGGGTTCCGCCGGTTCGGCGGGCCGCGGCGCGCCGCTCAGCAGACGCTGCAGGGCGAAGCCCATGGCATGGCGCGAATGGCGGTCGACCGCCTCGGCGCCCGCCGCCGCGCCGCTGGCCGTCACGACCATCATGCCGGCCTCGCGCGGGGCTTCGGCGCGAGGCGCGAGCACGACGTCCAGCACGGCGCCGTCGCGTCCCGCGGCCGGCCAGACCCCGGGGGCCAGGCAGCTCGCTTGGGCGCCCCACAACCCCAGCCACTCGCAGAGGTTATCGCTGAGTTCCTTGCGTATGCTGCGCACGTGGATCACCGCGCCGGCCAGGTCGGGCGCGGGCGCCGGCGGCTTTTCGACCGTCTCCAGGACGACGCTGAAGGAAAAGCTGCTGCCCAGCCCCGGCTCGCTGGTTACGTGGATCTCGCTGCCCATCAGCGCCGCCAGCCGCGAGCAGATGGCCAGTCCCACGCCGGTGCCGCGCAGCGTGTGGGAATCGCCGTCGATCTGGTAGAAGGGCTCGAACAGGCGCGCCTGCTCCTGCGGACTGATGCCGATGCCGCTGTCGGCCACTTGCAGCGTCAGGCGAGCCTTGCCGTCCGGCAGGGGCTCGGCCTTCATGCGCGCGACCACGTGTCCGGAGTCGGTGAACTTGATGGCATTGCTGAGCAGGTTGCCCAGCATCTGCCGCAGGCGTTCCTCGTCGCCGAGCACCCAGGCGGGCGCGCTGGTGTCGGCGCAGTCGTAGATGAGCAGCCCTTTCTGTTCGGCCATTTCGGCATAGGCCGCCACGCAGCCCTGCAGCAGCGCGAGGGGCTCGAAGGGCGCCCGGTCCAGGGTAAGCAGGCCGGATTCCATTTTGGCGATGTCCAGGATGTCGCTGATGAGATGCTGGAGAATGGCGGCAGCGCTTTCGATGCGCCTGACATGGCGGCGCTGTTCGCCGTTCAGCCCCGTGGCGGCCAGCACTTCCAGCGATCCGAGCAGGCCGTAGAGGGGCGTGCGGATCTCGTGGCTCATGGTGGCCAGGAAAGTGGACCTGGCCACGTCGGCGCGCGCGGCGAGCTTGCGGGCCTTGGCCAGCGCACGTTCCGTTTCCAGTCTCGCGCTCTCGTCCAGGAACGCGCAGGCTACCGCGTCGCAGCCCTGGCAGCGCAGCGGCGTATAGCGGACCGAGAGCATGCGCCCGCAGCGGGTGCGGAACGTCTGCATGACGGCGGGTTCCGTGGCGGCCAGCGCCTGCCGGAGCAGGGCGGCGGCGTCGGACGGGTCCAGCAGCATCTGGCCGGGTTTCGCGTCCAGCCATTGGCCGGCCAGCGCATTGACGAACAGCAGCTTGCCGTCGGGCCGCGACAGCACGCAGATGGCCGCGGGCACGGCATCGGCCATGGCCTGGCAGAAAGCAGCGCTTTCCGCCGCCGCGCGGCGCGCCGCGGCCGCGGGCAGCAGTACGCGGCGCCGGTACCAGCCCAGGCAGGCCGCGCCCGTGCCCAGCGCCAGCGTCGGCAGCAACAGGGCGCCCAGCAGCGTGCCGGCATGCGAGCGCAGCAGGCCGCCGTACCCCGTCTTGTAGTAGAAGGACCAGCCGCCGGCGTCGTCCGTGAATTTCCAGGCCACGCCGTCCGGCAGAAGGCGCGGCCCGCCCGGGCGGGCTTCAGGCGGCGGCCCCCGGCCGATGAGCGCCTGCCCGCCGTTGCGCTGCAGCCAGAAATCGTGGTCGGCCGGCCGCAGGCCCGGCAGTTCGGGCATATCGGGCACGGCCACCCGGCGGCGGTCGAACAGGGTGCCGGCATACATGCCGTGCCCGGCTTCGGAGGTTTCGGCGGCCGAGCCGCCGGGCGGCGGGGCCAGCGCCGCCGGCGCGATGGCAATCATGGCCGAGGGCAGGCGGGGGTCGGAAATCCACCGCAAAGGCGCGCCGGCCGAGGCTTCGTCGCCGGCGGCGTCGTACAGGACGTCGGCGGCGGCCAGGAACGACTGCCGTTCCAGCGACGGAAAGCCCGCGCCGCTCTCGATGGCCGGCAGGCTCAGGCTCACGCCCGAATCCGTGGACACCAGCAGCAGCGGCGCGGCCCGGAAGGAGGATGCGGCCCAGTGCGCGGCGTAGGCGTCCGACAGATAGCCGCCCACCCGCGCCAGCTCGCGGAGCGCCTGCGCGCAGCGCGGCGGCTTGTGGCAGTACAGCGAAAACGGCAAGGCGGCCGCGGAACGCCTGCCTTCGAAGAACTGCCAGGCGGCGCGGCCGGCGCCCGACGCGCCGCCGGCTGGCGAGAGCGGCACCGGCGGCACCTCGCCGAGCTGCCGCAATTGCTCGGTCACGGCGCGCAGCATGTCTTCCTGCGTGCGCAGATAGCCCGACAGCAGCGAGGCATCGAGCTGCAGCCGGCTCTCGTGCCGCGCCAGCATGCGGTCCGCCGTGACGTACAGCGCGGCCGCGCTCAGCGCCGCGGGCAGCAGCGTCCACAGGGCCAGCCTGAGGCGGCGGGAGGCCGCCGACCGGCCGGCGCGGTCGGCGGCCGCGTCCTGGAGGGCAGGACCGGGCGCGGGGGAGGGAGGGGGCTCGCTGGCGCGCATGAATCAGTCTCCCGCGTCGGGAAGGTCGCGCAGCGCATCGGCCAGCGCGGTAAGAGGCAGCGGCTTGACCAGCACGCGATCCATGCCGGCCCGCTGCCCGTCGCGGGCCACGTCGGGCTCGGCGCTGGAGGTAAGCCCCAGGATGTGCCCGCGATAGCCGCCCGCCCGCAGTTCGCGCGCGAGCTGTACGCCGCCGATCAGGGGCATGTTCAGGTCGGTGATGACCACGTCGTAGTCATCCTGGCCGCAGATGCGCAGCGCGTCCCGGCCGTTGGCCACGATCTCGGCCTCGCAGCCCAGGTGTTCGAGCTGCTCGCGCAAGATGACCTGATTGATGGCGTTGTCTTCGACCACCAGGATCTTCAGACCCAGCGCCTGCGGGCCGGTGTCGGCGTCGGGCAGGGAAGGGCCCTCGGCGCCGTCCTGCGCGCGCTGCACGGCATGTCCGATGTTCACGGGATTGGGCGTGCAGGAAAAGGCGGCAGGCGCGGGGCCAGGCCGGACCTGTCCGGGCAGCGCCCGGGCGCGCGGCGCCGCCGACGCCGGGCGCGTCATGGTTTCGTCGCCCGCGCCGGGCGCGCAGACGCGCACCTGCGCCCCGTGCCAGCGCGGCCTGCGGGCGGCGGGCGGCCAGGTCTGCACCAGCACCGCGCCCTCGCATTCGGACGGCGCATCGTGCGAGCGCCGGTACGGCACGGCGATGGCGCCCCAGCGGTTGAGCCAGTTGCAGACGTTGGCCACGATCTCCGGCACCGCGCCGTCCACATACACGGCCTGCCGGCGCAGCGCGACGGGCTCGGGCAGCGAGGCGCCGGCCACGGCGAGTTCGACGCCGAACGTGATGCTGGTGCCCAGTCCTTCCTCGCTCACCACCGACAGGCTGCCGTGCATCAGGTCGGCCAGCCTGCGGCAGATGGCCAGCCCCAGCCCGGTGCCCGAGGCGTAGCGGTCGAGGTTGCCGGCCACGCGGAAGTACGGTTCGAAAAGCCGCTCCTGGAATTCGGCGGGGATGCCGATTCCGGTGTCGGCCACCTGGAATTTCAGTTGCGCGCGGTCGCCGCGTCCGTCCGACGCCGATACCCGCACCGCCACCCGGCCGGATTCGGTGAACTTGATGGCGTTGCTCACGAGATTGTTGAGTATCTGCACGATGCGGGTGGCGTCGCCGGAGACGGCATAGGGCACCTCCACGTCGACCAGCGCATACAGCAGCAGTCCCTTGCTCTGCGCACGCGCCGCATAGCTCGCCACCACCTGCTCCAGCAGCTCGGCCGGCGAGAAATCGCTGATCGCCAGTTCTTCCTGGCCGGCCTCGATGCGCGACAGGTCCAGCGTATCGTTCACGGTGCGCAGCAGGGTCGCGGAAGACTGCTGCAGCGTGTTGAGGTACTGGCGCTGCTGGTCCGTGAGCGCGGTGAGACCCAGCAGTTCCATGGTGCCCAGAATGCCGTACAGCGGCGTGCGGATCTCGTGGCTGACCGTGGCGAAAAACAGCGCCTTGGTCTCGCTCGCCTGGTCGGCCGCCTGCTTGGCCTTGCGCAGCGTGCGTTCGATTTCCTTCTGCGCCGTGATGTCGCTGATGCAGCACAGCACCACGTCTTCGGCGTCGTAGGTGGTGGGCGCATAGGTGAGCACCACGCTGCGGCCGTCTTTCATGACGTATTCGCGGCTGCCGGGCGCGGGCCCGGCGTGGCGCATGCCTTCGCGCCAGGCGCTGTCCACCTGCAGCCAGCGGCGGGCGGCTTCGTTGGAAAGAATGAGCGCGCCGTCGGAGCGCCGCACCAGGCTCAAGCCCACCGGCGCGACCTCGATGATCTTGCGATTGAGCGAGTGGCTTTCGATGAGGGCCTCGTACTGTCGCAGCGCGGGAGCGATCAGGCGCCGGCGGATCAGCCTGATGGAAAGAAAGACCACGGAAATCAGCGCCAGCGAAATCAGGCCGATCAGGCCGAAGAGCAGGGCGCCGCCGCGCATCACGTCGACGATGGGCACGTAGGAAACCAGGCGCCAGCCCGACTCGCCCACGGCTTTCACCAGCGCGAGCGTATGCGGCAGCCAGCGGCCAGGCAGCAGGCCGAAGGCGTCGTGCGAGGCGATGAGCCGCGTGCGCGTGAGGGTGGGCAGCGGCCCGCCATGCAGCGCCAGGCGGCCGTCGCTGTCGTACAGCGCATAGCTGCCGCCGTCGCTGGCGCACTCGGCGCCGACGACGCGCGCGCTTTCGACTTCCAGGCCGATCCAGGCAGGCGTCGACGCGCCGCCGTACAGCGGGCTGAAGAGAAAAAGGCGCTTCTGCTCGTCCAGCGGCGCGCGCAGCCACACGATGGGCGCCCGTTCGTCCTCGCTTTCGCCGAGCGGCTGGCTGGCGAGCGCGCCCGCCAGCCAGCGCGCCACATGCTCGGGCAGCGGTTCTCCGGCGTCCGGATCGTCTTCCAGGCGCCGGACGGCCGCGTCCCGGGCGGACAGGTACACCACGCGCGCGCGAAACAGCGCCACTTCGGCGCGGTCGCGCGCGGTGAGGATAAGGGCCCATTCTTCCCGGACATGGCCGCCGGCCCGCAACGGCGCGACCCGGATCAGGTTCGAGCCGGCGAGGCCGGGCGGCAGCCGGCCCTCCGCATCCCGCACCGCGGAGGCGGCCACCGAGCGCAGCAGGGCCTCGCGCTGGCCGAAGAACAACTGGGCGTTGTAGGCGGCGGCATTCATGCGCCGCCGGTATTTGGAGACTTCGTCGCTGAAAATCCAGTATGCGGCCAGCACGGTGCCGGCCAATATGCAGACGACGAGCGCGCCCGCGAAGAGATGCAGCAGGAATCGGGGAAGTTCTGGGACAGTTGCCTTGGGTGCGTCGGAGGGGCGGAGCGCTGCGATCATGCGGCGGATCATAGAATTCCGAAACTCGGCCCAGATTGAGAATATTCTGAAATACGAACCGGCCGCGCGTTCCGCAACGTGCTGCCGCACAGCGGCCTCAGGGCGTTGTATTTTTAGTTACCAGAATCCGTCCCGGGCAGTGTGGTGAAAGGGAATATTTACCGCTATTCTGTAATCGTCGGACATGTTGTGAAATCCGCGACACGTTTCAGTCCGACGCAATCAGCCAGGCAGTTGTCCCGCGCGCCTCATCGGAGGCGTGCCGTTTTTGCAAGCAAATTCGGAGCGGGGGTCCATGAAACAGCAGCTGAAGGTCGGATTGGTGTCGGTCGCGATTCTCGCGGCCGCGGTCGCGGCGGGCGCCTATGTCGCGGCAAAGCCCTCGGCGGCGGGGCCGCCGCAGGTCAAGGTGGGCGACGGCAGGAACGGGCCGGCGGGCATGGCCTGGATTCCCTCCGCGCAATTCCTCATGGGCAACAGTCACAAACTCTCGCAGCCCAACGAGAGGCCGGCGCATCCGGTGCGCCTGAGCGGTTTCTGGATGGACGTGCACGACGTCACCAACGCCGAGTTCCGGCGTTTCGTGGAGGCCACCGGCTACCTCACCACCGCCGAGCGCAAGCCGCGCTGGGAAGATCTCCAGCCCCAGCTGCCGCCCGGCACGCCGCGGCCCGACGACAGCCAGCTCGTGCCCGGCGCCATGGTGTTCGTGGGCACCGAAACCGAGGTCTCGCTGCGCGATTACTCGCGCTGGTGGCGCTACGTGCCGGGCGCCGACTGGCGGCACCCCCAGGGGCCGGGCAGCAGCATCGAGGGCAAGGACGACCATCCCGTCGTGCAGGTGTCGTACCAAGATGCGCAGGCCTACGCCAAGTGGGCCGGCAAGCGCCTGCCGACCGAAGCCGAATGGGAGTACGCCGCGCGCGGCGGCCTGGAGCAGGCCACCTACAGCTGGGGCAATGAATTCGAACCCCAGGGCAAGCCCATGGCCAATATCTGGGACACCCAGCAGCAACAGCCGTTTCCCGTGGTGAAAGACGAGAAGATCCAGGTTGGCACCACTGCCGTGGGCACGTATCCGCCCAACGGCTACGGCCTGTACGACATGGCGGGCAACGTATGGCAGTGGACGGCCGACTGGTACCGCGCCGACGCCTTCAGCACGCAGGCGCAGTACCGCGAGCCGCCGCAAGACCCCAAGGGCCCGGCCGACAGCTACGACCCCGACGACGGCAACGTGCCGGCGTCGGCCCCGAAACGCGTGACCCGGGGCGGTTCTTTTCTTTGCAGCGATACCTATTGCATCAGCTATCGCGCCAGCGCCCGGCGCGGCACCGATCCGCTGAACAGCATGTCGCACCTGGGTTTCCGCACGGTGATGACGCCTGAACAGTGGAAGCTGGCGCAGGCCCGCAAGGGCAGCGTCGCCAGCCGCTGAAACCTGGCGCCGCCCCGGCGGGGCGGCGTGTTCGCAAACGCGCGTCACAAGGAAAGGGGCATGGCGAATCGCGAAGGCGTGCTATTGCTGGAGAAGGCGGTATCCGAGTCTGTGCTGGGGCAGCCGGCGGCGATCCGGCTGATCCTCGTGGCGCTGGTGGCCGACGGCCACGTGCTGCTCGAAAGCCTGCCCGGGCTGGCCAAGACCCGCACCGTCAAGGCGCTGTCGTCGCACCTGATGGCCGAGATGAGCCGCATCCAGTTCACGCCGGACCTGCTGCCCTCGGACATCACGGGCGCGGAAATCCTGCGGCAGGACGAACAGGGGCGGCACCGCATCGAGTTCCAGCAAGGGCCGCTCTTCGGCAACCTCATCCTGGCCGACGAGATCAACCGCGCGCCGGCCAAGGTGCAGTCGGCCTTGCTGGAAGCCATGGAAGAGCGGCAGATCACGGTCGGCGGCGTCACGCATCGCATGCCGGCGCTCTTCATGGTGCTGGCGACGCAGAATCCGATCGAGCAGGAGGGCACGTATCCCTTGCCCGAGGCGCAGATGGACCGCTTCCTCATGAAAATCCGGCTCGACTATCCGGACGCCGAAGACGAGATGGCCATGCTGGAGCTCCTGCGCGGCGGCGCGGACAAGACGGCGCAGGGCGGGCCGGCGCCGCTCTCGCAGGAAACCTTGTTCGCCTGCCGGGCGGAAGCCCAGGCCCTGCACGTGGCTCCGGCCGTCGACCGCTACGTGGTGGACCTGGTGAACGCGACGCGCCGGCCCGCCGGCCATGACGCGGACCTGGGCCGGTGGATCCAGGTGGGCGCCAGCCCGCGCGGCGCGATCGCGCTGGACCGCGCGGCGCGCGCGCACGCCTGGCTGGAAGGCGCGGCCTTCAGTTCGCCCGACGACGTGCGGGCCGTGGCCCATGCGGTGCTGCGGCACCGGCTGCATCTTTCCTACGACGCGGTGGCCGATGGCGTGAGCGCGGAAGACGTCATCGACAGGCTGCTGGACGTGGTTGCGGTGCCGGCCTAGGACGGCGCGACAAGGAGCCCCCATGAGCCGCGCATCCCACCCCGTGCATCCCCCGCTGGCGGAACTGATGGCGCTGGAGGCGGCGGTGGGCGGGCTTTCGTTTTCCTCCCGGCAGCCCCTGAACAGCGTGCTGGCCGGCCCGCACGGATCGCGGCTGCGCGGGCGCGGGCTGGACTTCGCCGAACTGCGGCGCTACGTGGCGGGCGACGACCTGCGGCAGCTCGACCTGCGCGCGTCGCTGCGCTACGGCAAGCCCTATGTGCGCTCGTATACCGAAGAGCGGGACCGGCCCGTCATGCTGGTGGTGGACCAGCGCATGAGCATGTATTTCGGTTCAGTGCGGGCATTCAAGTGCGCGGTGGCGGCGCGCCTCGCGGCGCTGGCCGCCTGGGCGGCGTTTCGCGCCGGAGACCGCGTGGGCGGGCTGGTGTTCGACGACGGCGGCATACAGGCGTACAAGCCGCTGCGCAGCCGCGACCGCGTGCGCGCGCTGCTGACCGGCGTGGCGCGCGCCAATGCGGGGCTGTCGGCCGACCGGCCCGAGCGGCCGGCCGACGCGGAGCTCAACCGCGCGCTGCGCGCCGCGCTCGCGCATGCGCCGCACGATTGCCTGGTATGCGTCATCAGCGATTTCGCGGGCGCGGACGAGGCCACATTGCGCACCCTGAGGCTGCTCTCGGCGCACAACGACGTGATCGCCATGCTGGTGTTCGACCCCATGGCGCAGGAATTGCCGCGGCAGGGCAAGCTCGTGGTCACGCAGGGCGAGCTGCAGCTGGAGATCGCCGTGGGCCGGCAACGCGAGCGCCAGCCGCTGGCGGACTTCTTCAGCGGGCGCCTGCGCCAGGTGGCCGACATTCTGCGCCGCAGCAAGGTGCCGCTGCTGTCCATCGACACCGCGGGCGAAGCGCTGCCCCAGCTCAGGCGCGAGCTGGGCCGGCAGGGCGGGGCGGCGCCATGAGCGGCGGCATCGTCCAGTTGGCCCAGGCGGCGTCTGGCGACGACGGGCACGGCAGCCTCGCGCGCGATGCGCTTGCCGGACTGGACCAGCTACGCGAGCTGCCGCTGCCCGCGCCCGTGTCCTACTGGCCGCAGACCTGGGCATGGGCGCTGCTGGCCGCGCTGCTGCTGGCCGGCGGCGCCTGGGCCGCCATTGCCGGCTGGCGGCGCCATCGGCGCAATCGCTACCGGCGCCAGGCCCTGGCCGAACTCGACCGGCTGATGCGCGCCGCCGCGGCCGATCCGCTGGCCGCGCGCGGGCTGCCCGCGCTGCTCAAGCGCACGGCGATGGCCGCTCAAGCCGGCGGCGGCCCGCCCGTGGCGGCGCTGCATGGCCAGGACTGGATCGCCTACCTGGGCCGCGGCGCGCGCCAGCCGTTCGCACCCGCAAGCGCGGGCTTGCTGGCGGCGCTCGCCTATGCGCCGGATGCCGCGGTGCGGGCGCTGGACCGCGGCGAACTGGACCGGCTGATGGCGGCCAGCCGTGACTGGATGGAGCACCATCATGTGGCGGCTTGAGTATCCCTGGCTGCTGGCCGCCGCGCCGCTGGCGCTGGCGGCATACCGCTGGCTGCCGCCCTATGCGCGCGGCCGGGGCGCGCTGCGGGTGCCGTTCTTCGGGCAGGTGGCGGCGCTGACCGGCAAGTCGCCCCGGCGCCCGGGCGTGCGCGCGAGCGCCGCCCAGCTCTGGCTGAATGCCGCCGTGTGGCTGCTGATGGTGCTGGCGGCGGCGCGCCCGCAGTGGGTGGAGCCGCCCTTGACGCACACCGAGCCGGTGCGCGACATCCTGCTCGCGGTGGACATTTCCCAGTCCATGGACGCCACGGATTTCCGCGATGCGCAGGGACGGCCCGCCACGCGCTGGCAGGCGGTGCGCGCCGTGGTGGCAGACTTCATCGCCAGGCGCGCCGACGACCGGCTCGGGCTTATCGTCTTCGGCACCGGCGCGTATCCGCAGGCTCCGCTCACGCGTGACCATGACGCCCTGCGGCTGCTGCTGGACCAGACCGCGGTGGGCATGGCCGGACCCAATACCGCCATCGGCGATGCGATCGGGCTGGGAATCCGCCTGCTAGACCCGGACAAGGAACGCGACAAGGTGCTGATCCTGCTCACCGACGGCAACGACACGGGCAGCGCCGTGCCGCCGCCGCGCGCGGCCGCCCTCGCGGCCGGGCGCCACATCACGGTGCACACGATAGGCATCGGCGATCCGGCCGCCCAAGGCGACGAGCGGGTGGATTTCGACATGCTGCGCGACATCGCCCGGACGACCGGCGGGCGGTTCTTCCAGGCCCGCGACCTGGACGCGTTGCAGGAGGTGTACGCCACGCTGGACCGCATCACGCCGCGGGAGGTCAAGACGCTGCGGCACCAGCCCAAGCACGACTATTTCTGGGCGCCGCTGGGCGCGGCGCTGGTCCTGCTGCTGCTGTGGCACGCCGGGGCGGCGCTGGCGGCCTGGCGCGAAGCGCGCGCGGATGCGCGCCGCCCGCGGCCGGAGGCGAAGGAGGGCGCGTGGACCTCGACCTGAGCGCCTTCCATTTCCTGCGGCCGTGGTGGCTGCTGGGCCTGGCGGCGGCCGCGGCGCTGTGGTGGGCGCGGCGCGGCGACCGCCACCCGCCCGGGCGGGGCAGCCGGATCGCGCCCGAGCTGTTGCCGTTCCTGGTCGTGCATGCGCCGGGCAGCCGGGGACCGCGCCCCATCGACGCGCTTGCGCTGTTGCTGGCCGTGGGCGCGGTGGCCGCCGCCGGGCCGGCGTGGCAGCGCGACGAGCCCGAATACCTGGACAACGTGGCGCCGCTGATCGTGGCCATGGATTTATCGCCGTCCATGGACGCGGCCGACGTGCCGCCCTCGCGCATCGAGGCCGCCCGCCACTTGCTGCGGGATCTGGCGGCGCATCGCGCCGGCGCGCGCACCGGGCTGATCGCCTATGCCGGCAGCAGCCACCTGGTGTTGCCGCCCACGGACGACACCGGCCTGCTCGACCTGTTCGCGCAGGCGCTGTCCACCGGCCTCATCGACCGGCGCGGCCGCGACGCGGCAGGCGCCATTGCGCTGGCCGCGCGCGTGCTGCAGGCCGAACGCGCCGGCGGCACGGTGCTGCTGCTGACCGACGGCGCCGACCGCTCCGGCCTGGCCGCCGTGCGCGAACGCGCCCAGGCCGCCGCCGGCCTGCAAGTGCTGGTCATGGCGGTGGGCGCCGAGGGCGGACAGGGCGGCATCGATGCCGCGGCCTTGCGCGACCTGGCCCGCGCCGCCGGCGCGCCGCTGGGCAGCCTGACGCGCACGGCCGACGACCTGGACTGGATTTCCCTGCACGCACAGCAGCATTTCCGCGCGGTGCAGGACGCGCAGGCCGGGCCGGCCCACTGGAAGGACGCCGGCTACTGGCTGTGCTGGCCGCTCGCGCTCATTGCGCTGCTGGCGGTGAGAAAGGGCTGGAGCGTGGCCTGGACGGCCTGCCTGGTGGCCGCCATGACGCTGGGCGCCCCGCCGCCAGCCCGCGCCGGGCCGCTCGCCGACGCTTTTCTCACGGCCGACCAGCAGGGCCGCCTTGCGTTCGACCACGGCCGCTACGCAGAGGCGGCCTCGCTTTTCCGCGACCCGTACTGGAAGGGGCGCGCCGCGTACCAGGCCGGCGACTACGCCGGCGCGCTGGCCGCGTTTACGGGCATGGACTCGGCCGAAGGCTATTTTTACGTGGGCAATACGCAAACCCGCCTGCGCCAGTATGACGCCGCGCTCGCCGCCTACGACCGGGCGCTGGCGCTGCGTCCGGGATGGGAGCCGGCGGCCTTCAACCGGGACATCGTGAAGCGGCTGCTGGCGGCCATGACGTCGGAAGACCAGGGGGAACAGTCGGAACCGCCCGACCAGACCCTCCAGGACAAGGCTGTCCAGGCCGGCAAGATGAAGGCCGCGCCGGTGGCGCAGGCCGCGTCCGAGGACCTGTGGCTGCGCAACCTGACGCTTTCGCCCGCGCGCTTTCTGCGCGGCAAGTTCGCGGCCGAGGACGCCGCGGCCGGAGGAGCGCCATGAAACGATGGCTGCAATGGCTGCTGGCGGGCGCGGCGGCGCTGGGCCTGTGCCCGGCGGCCGGCGCGCAGCACGGCGACGCGCCGCCGCTGCGCGTCACGGCGCGCCTGCAGGCGCCGGCCGAGGTGCAAAGCGGCGCCACCGTGAAACTGCTGCTCGACGTGCTGACGCCCACCTGGTTCACGCAGCCGCCGCAGTTGCCGGCGCTGAACCTGCCGGGCGTGTTGGTGACGCCGCCTTCCGGGCAGGGAGAAATCCTGCGCGAGAACATCGACGGGGTGGCATTCAGCGGTTTGCGCTACACCTATGTGCTCAGCCCGACCGTGCCGGGCACGGTGCAGGTGCCCGCGCTGACGGTCAGCGCCCAGGTGGGGCCGGGCGGCAAGACGGCCTCGGGCGGCAGCCAGCCGCTGTCGTTGCGCGTCGGCGGCGCGGACGCGGCCATGGGCGCGGCTGGCGCCGCCGGGATGCGGGAAGCGGCCGGACGCATGCGCGTGACGCAAGCCTACACGCAGTCTTCCGATCCCCTGGTCGAAGGCGGACGCATTACCCGCAGCATCACCCAGCGCGTGGAGGGAACCCAGGCCATGCTGCTGCCGGAGGCGCCGCTGGCCGACGTGCCTGGGTTCAGGCGCTACCCGCTGGAGCCCGAGGTGACCACGCTCACCGACGGCCGCGGCGGCTTCGTCGGCGGTCAGCGCACGGATCGGGCGGAGTACGTGCCCCTGCGCGCGGGCGCGCTGGCGCTGCCCGCCGTGACGGTGTCCTGGCGCGACAGCGCCACCGGCGCGCCCCGGCACGCCGAACTGCCAGGGCGCGAAGTCCGGGTGCAGCCAGCCCCCGCGGCGGCCGCGCCGTTCTCGCTTGCCGAGGACTTGGCGCGCCTGCGGCACGGGCTGCGCTGGGTGCTGCCGGCTTCGTGGCTGGCCTGGGCGGGGGCGGCGATTCTGTTGCTGCTGGCGCTCTGGCTGGGCTGGCCCTGGTGGCGGCGCGGCGCACGGGCGCTGCGGGGGGCGGCCGCGCGCCGCAGCGCCCGCCGGCGGGCGAGCGAATCCTGGCATTGGCGCGCCTGGCGGCGCGAGGCGCATCGCCCGGGCGCGGGCCTGGGCGCGTTCTACCGCTGGCTGCGGCGCGCACGCGGCGTGGGAAGCCTGCGCGAGGCGGTCGCCGCGCTGGACGCCGCATCGCGCGGCGCCGCAGATGCGGCGTTGCGGGCCGGCTATGGACCCGCGTCTGCGCCCGGACCCGGGCCCGGGCCGGCCCGGCCCGGCGGTTCGTGGCGGGCCGGCCTGTACACGGCCAGCCGGCAATGGCGGCACGACTGGCGCGGCCGTGGCGGGCGTGCCGCCCCTTACGGTCTGCCGCCGGCATTGAACCCACCGCGGCGCGGCGCCATGCCCCGCGCCGCCCGACCCAGGAGCGAATCATGACCGGATTGCGAACCCCATGGACGCGGCGCTGTGCCGCCTGGATCGGCGCGGCGGCGCTGGCGCTGCTGGCGGCCTGCGCCGCGCCGCAGAAGGCGGAGCAGAGCCAGGCCGTTCTGCCTTCCTGGAACGAAGGGGCCGCGCGCACGGCCATCGTCGAATTCGTGCGCGCGGTCACGCAGCCGGACAGCCCGGATTTCGTGCCGGCCGAGGAACGTATTGCGGTGTTCGACAACGACGGCACGCTGTGGAGCGAGCAGCCGATGTATTTCCAGGTGCTGTTCGCGCTGGACCGCGTCAAGGAAATGGCGCCCAGCCACCCGGAATGGGCGCGCCGCCAGCCCTACAAGGCCGCCGTCGAGGGCGACCGCGCGGCGCTGGCCGCGACGGGCGAGGCGGGGCTGCTGAAGATCGTGGGCGTTACCCATACCAACATGACGGTGGACGACTTCGCGCAGAGCGTCACGCAGTGGATGGCCGGCGCGCGCCATCCCCGGTTCGGCCAGCCCTACGACAGACTGACCTTTGTTCCCATGCGCGAGCTGCTTGACTATCTGCGCGAGCGGGGCTTCAAGACCTACATCGTGTCGGGCGGCGAAACCGAGTTCATGCGCCCCTGGGCGCCCCGGGCCTACGGCATTCCGCCCGAGCAGATCATAGGCAGCGCCTTCGCCACCACATTCGAGCTGCGGGACGGCAAGCCCGTACTCTGGCGCCAGGGCAAGCTGGAGTTCAACGACGACGGGCCCGGCAAGCCGGTGGCCATCCAGCGCTACATCGGCCGGCGGCCCATCCTGGCCTTCGGCAATTCCGACGGCGATCTGCAGATGCTGCAGTGGACCGTGGCGGGAGAAGGGAAGCGGTTTGCGGGACTGGTGCACCACACCGACGCCGAGCGGGAGTGGGCCTACGACCGCGACTCCAGCGTCGGGCGCCTGGACCGTGCGCTGGACGAGGCCGCGCGGCGCGGGTGGACCGTGGTGGACATGAAGCAGGACTGGAACCAGGTGTACGACTTTGCAAAACCATGAGGCAGGCAGTCATGTAGATGCGGTGGACTAACGGCCCCTCGCGGGGCAAGGGAGAGCAGTCATGAATGCAAGACGATGGTTGTGGGGAGCGGCGCTGGCAGCCGCCGGCGGCCTGGCCGCCGTGACGGGGACCGCGTACGCCCAGCAGGCGCAGGACAAGGCGCAGACGGAATCCTCGGCGAAGAAGCCGAACATCCTGGTGATCTTCGGCGACGACATCGGGCAGGCCAACATCAGCGCGTATACGCGCGGCGTGGTCGGGTACACCACGCCCAACATAGACCGCATTGCCAAGGAAGGGCTGATCTCCACGGACTACTACGCGGAAAACAGCTGCACGGCCGGGCGCTCCACCTTCATTACCGGGCAGGTGCCGCGCCGTACCGGTCTGTCCAAGGTCGGCATGCCCGGCGCGCCGGTCGGTCTGCAGGACCGCGACATCACCATCGCCCAGGCGCTGAAGGCGCACGGGTACAACACCGCGCAGTTCGGCAAGAACCACCTGGGCGACCGCGACGAGTACCTGCCCACCAAGCATGGCTTCGACGTGTTCTTCGGCAATCTGTATCACCTGAACGCCGAGGAAGAGCCGGAACGCCCGTACTGGCCCAAGGATTCCAAGGATCCGGTCTTCAAGAGCTACCAGCCCCGGGGCGTGATCAAGGCCAGCGCCGACGGCAAGATCGAGGACACCGGCGCCTTGACCTCCAAGCGTATGGAAACCATCGACGACGAAACGGTGGGCGCGGCGCTCGACTACCTGGACAAGCACGGCAAGGGCGACAAGCCCTTCTTCCTGTGGATGAACACCACGCGCATGCACCTCTACACCCACATCCGGCCAGAGCACCGCGGCAAGAGCGGCATGCCGGGCAACGACTACGCCGACGGCATGTGGGAGCATGACCAGGACGTGGGCAAGCTGCTCAAGAAACTCGACGACCTGGGTATCGCCGACAACACCATTGTGATCTACACCACCGACAACGGCCCCAACCAGTTCAGCTGGCCGGACGCGGCGACCACGCCGTTCCGCAACGAGAAGAACTCCAACTGGGAAGGCGCGTACCGTGTGCCGGCGATGGTGCGCTGGCCGGGCCATATTCCAGCGGGCGAGGTCAAGACGGGCATCGTGTCGGGCCTGGACTGGTTCCCCACGCTGCTGGCCGCGGCAGGCGATGCGGACATCAAGGAACGCCTGCTCAAGGGCTGGACGCCGAACGGTGCGAGCAAGAGCTACAAGGTCCATCTGGACGGCTACAACCAGCTCGCATACCTGACGGGCAAGGAACCCGAGAGCGCGCGCAACGACTTCTATTACTTCAATGACGACGGCATGCTGGTGGCCATGCGCTATCAGAACTGGAAGGCCGTGTTCTGCGAACAGCAGGCGCCCGGCGGCTTCGACGTCTGGAAGGACCCGTTCGTGTGCCTGCGCGTGCCCAAGCTGTTCAACCTGCGCATGGATCCGTATGAACGCGCCGACGTGGTTTCCAACCAGTACTACGACTGGCTGGTGAAGAACGACTATCTGGTGCTGATGGCCTCGCTGAAGGCGGCGCAGTTCCTGCAGACGTTCATCGAGTATCCGCCGAGCCAGCGCCCGGCCACGTTCAGCGTGGACCAGGTGCAGGCCGAGGTGGACAGGGCCATCGAGAAGCAGTTCGAAGAGATGCAGGCCAGGCAGGGCAAATCGCAGGGCAAGTAGAAGCGGGCGGGGAGGCCGGCGCGCCGGCCTCCCCGCGCCGCACGATATTTTTCGCGCAAACAACGGAAACCCGAATCCATGCGTCTATCCCTGCAAGCGTCGTCGGAGCGGCGCGCCGACGGCGAATCCGGCGCGCGCGCCGCGGGCCTGTGGGCGCCGGCCGCGCTGCTGGCCCTGTCCGGCGCGTCCGCCCTGGTTTTCCAGATTCTCTGGATCAAGCAGCTCTCGCTCATCGTGGGCGTGGAGGTGCACGCCATCGCCGCGGCCGTGAGCGCGTTTTTCCTGGGGCTGGCCGCGGGCGGCTGGCGGCTGGGCCGGCTGGCCGACCGCAGCGCCCGGCCGATGCGCCTGTACGCCGCCATCGAGCTGGCCATCGCGGCGCTCGCCGTGGCGGTCACGTTCGCGCTGGCGCACGGCGCGCCGCTGTTCGCGCGCGGGGAGCAACACAGCGCCGTCCTGGCGTGGCTGGGCGTGCTCGCGCTGACGGCCGTCGCGCCTTTCTTCATGGGCGGCACGCTGCCCGTGCTGCTGCGCGCGGCCGGCGGCGCGCGTGTGGGGCGGGCGGGCGCCGCGCTGTATGCCGCCAACACCGCCGGCGCGATCGCCGGAGCCTTGCTGCCCGCCTTCGCGCTGATTCCGGCGCTGGGCGTGCAGGGCACGGCCTGGGCGGCGGCGGCCCTGAATCTGCTGGCCGCGCTGGGCGCCTGGCTGCTGGACCGCCGCGCATGGGCCGCCGGGCAAGACGCGGGCGCGGCCGCGCCCATGTCCGCGCCGGTTTCCGCGTCCACGCCGCTGTCGGGTGAAGCGCGCCTGGCCGTTGGCCTGTACGGCATCGCCGGCGGCATCGCGCTGGGATACGAAGTGCTCTGGTCCCAGATCGTCATTCCCTTCATGAGCACGCGCGCGTTCGCGTTTTCCGTCGTGCTCGCCGTCTACCTCGCGGGGCTGGCGGCGGGCTCGGCGCTCTATGCGCGCTATGAATCCCGGCTGGGCGATCCCTGGCGCGCGTTCGGCCTGCTGGTGGCGGGGGCCGGCGTCATCGCCCTGGCCGAGGCCGCGTTCCTGGGACGCTGGCTGGTCGAAGCCCAAAGCGATGCCGAGGCGGCCGTGCTGCGCTGGACGGACAGCGGCCTGGCGGGCATGAGCGCGCGCTTTGCCATCGCGGCCGGCGCGGTGGTCCCGTTGCCCACGCTGCTGCTGGGCGCGGCCTTTCCGGCCGTGCTGCGCATCGCCGCGCCCGAGGCCCGACGGGGGCAGGGCGCGGGCGCCGTCCTGGCGGGCAATACGCTGGGCGGCATCGCCGGCACCGCGCTGGCGGCATTCGTGCTGTTGCCGCGCCTGGGCACGGTGCGCAGCCTGGGCGCTCTGGCGCTGGCGGCCTGCCTGGTGGGCGCGGCCGCGGTCTGGCGCGCCCGGCCCGTTTCGGCCATGCCGCGCGCGCTCGCCGCCGCGCTGGCCGGCGCGGTCCTGATACTGGGCGCGGCCTTGCCCGCCGACCATTTCGCCCGCATGCTGCCGGGCGCGCGCGGCGGCAGTCTCGCGTTCTACGAGGAAAACCACGGCGGCACCGTGGCGGTAGTGGAGCGCGGAGAGGGCGACCACCGCTTCCGCCGCCTGTACATCCAGGGCGTCTCCAACTCGGGCGACGCCATGCCCTCGCTGCGCTACATGCGCCTGCAGGCGCTGCTGCCCCTCATCGTGCACGACGGCCAGCCCCGCTCGGCGCTGGTCATCGGCTACGGTACGGGCATCACCGCCGGCGCCCTGTCGCGCTACCCGGGCCTGGAGCGCAGGGTCGTGGCCGAGCTGCTGCCGGGCGTGCTGCGCGCGGCCCCGCTGTTTCGCGGCGCCTACGGGGCGGCCTCCGATCCGGGGCTGGACGTGCGGCTGCGCGACGGTCGGCGCGAGCTGCTGGCCAGCCCCGACCGCTACGATCTCATCACCCTGGAACCGCCGCCGCCTTCGGCCGCGGGCGTGGTGAACCTGTACTCGCGCGATTTCTACGCGCTGGCCGCCGCCCGACTGCAGCCCAAGGGTATCGTGGCCCAATGGCTGCCGCTGCCCACGCAGAACCTGGAAGACACGCGGGCGCTGGTGGCGAGCTTCATCGCGGTCTTCCCGCATGCTTCGCTTTGGACCACGGAACTGCACGAGATGCTGCTCGTGGGGTCGCCCGACCCGCTGCCGCTGGATGCCGGCCGGCTCGCCCGGCGCTACGCGCAGCCGGCCGTGCAACAAGCGCTGCAGGAAGTGGGCGTGGGCTCGGCCGCGGCGCTGCTGGCCACCTGGGTGACCGACCGGGTGGGGCTGGCGCGCTTTGCCGGCGATGCGCCGCCCGTCACCGACGACCGCCCGTCCATCGAGTACGCCGCCTGGGTGCGGCCCCGCGAAGTGACGCGCACGCTGCCGGCGCTGCTGGCGCTGCGCGGCCCGCCGCCGCTGCAAGGCGCCGACGCCGCCCTCGTGGAGGATATCGGGCGCGAACGCGCCAGCCTCGACCGCTTCTACCGCAGCGCACTGGCGGCCTACCAGGGCGACCGCGAGGCCTGGGCGCGCGACGCGGGCGTCCTGGCCGAGGCAGGGCGCGGCAATCCGTATCTGCGATGGTTTTTCGGCGGCGCCGGCCAATAGGGGATCCGGACCGTCGTCGCAAAGGCGGAGCACGCGGACCGGCGCATATGGGCTTTTGGGGGGAGTTGCCTATGTCGGCATTGCAATCGCCCGCCGCCGGGGCGGCGGGCAGGCGGGGACGCCGGCTGGCGGCCGCCGCGCTGGCCTGCGCGCTTGCGCCCGCGGCCTTCGGCCAGGACGCGGTGAGACTGCGCCAGGACGATCTGCAAAAGCGCGCCAACGGCGTGCTCGCGCTCATGTCGTTTTCCATCGTGCCCGACATCACCACGAGCGCGCTGTCCATCGGCAGCGGCGGAACGAGCACCTCCGGCTCCGCGGATTTCTACATGACGCAGCTGGGCGGCGGCGACACGATATCGAAGTCGGTGCCGATCTATCTCGAAGGCGTGCTCGCGGGCAGCCGCTACGACCCCACCTTTATCGCCACGCAGGGCGCCGAAACCCGCAAGATACCCGCCAAGTGGAACAGCGTATCGGCCACCGGCGGCATCGGCTGGGATTTCAAGCTCACCGACGAACTCAAGCTCAGGCCGATCTTCAACGTGGCGCTGGGCAACGTCACCAGCGACCTGCGCGCGGCGAGCTGGTATGTGGGCCAGCGGACCGGCAAGGACGTGAGCTTCCTCGACCGGGGCTCGCTCAACGCCTACGGCCTGGGCGGCTCCATCATGCTCGACTACGAGCATTACCGGCCCGGCTACGAAGTGGACGTGGAACTGCGCTACTCCGACATCCGGCTCAAGAGCTTCGACAGCTCGGCGGCGGTGCAGGGCAAGGCCATTGCGCAGTCCGCCAATCTCTGGGCGCGCTATCGGGCGCCCACGGGCATGGTGCTGCTGCAGCGTCCGCTGCGCTATGTACTGGAATTCACCCATTCCGAGTTCCTGGGCGACCAGCGCGGCATTCTGGGCTTCGACCGGCTCACTTCGGTCGGCGCCGGGCTGGAACTCGATTCCAGCGCCTACGACGTCATCATCACGCGCACCCGGGTGGTAGGCCGGTACGTCTTCGGCAACAACGTCTCGGGCTTCTCGGTGGGGCTGGCGGTGAGTTTCTGAGGCAAGCGCCGGTCACCCCAGCCGGCCGTCCTCCCGCCAGGCTTGCAATGCGGATTCGATCCGGGAGATTTCCAGGTCGGACAGGCCGGCGGCTTTGTAATAGCGGCGGCGCTCGCTGACCACGTTGCGCACGGCATCGAGCACCGAGCGGGCGGCCGCTTCCGAGCGCAAGCCGAAGCGCCGGTACTCGGTGAGCACATTGGCGAATGTGCTGGCGCGCCCTTCGGAGCCTATGTGCAGGTAGTGACGGGCAGAGCCTTCCTGAGTCACCACGTCGAACAGCGGAGCCAGCCGGTAGGTGAGGGCGCCGTCGTCTTTGAGGAATCCCACATTCTTGAGATGGTCGTCGGTATTGTGCACGGCCACGTTGAGCGCCATACGCGCATACAGCTCTTTGAGGTCATGGCCAGGATTGGAGGAAATGCGGCGAATGACGTCGGCCAGACGCGCATAGGCATAGGTGGCCCTGCCGCGCGCCCCGTCGAGATCGCGCTTTCCTATATCGACGGATGGGCTGACCAGAGCGGCTCCGCTTAGAAAATGGCGGCGCGATACGATGGGATCCCTGCCGTCCGCAGGCAGCAATTGCCGGTCGAAGCGGCGTGTGAGCAAGACGGCGCCCAGATGCGTCTCGGCCAACTGCAGCTCGGGCACGTTCAGGCCAATCGCGCGCGCCATCTGGAGATTGGCGTATTCGACCCGTTGCCGGTCATAGGTGTCTCCTCGCCGGGGGAATTTGGCGATCCACATTTCGCCCTGCGCGTCGCGCACGATAGTCTTGGGGCGCGCGCCCCCGATGTCCCACGAGCTGCCCAGCAGATCGCGGTACAGACCCTTGGGTTTGATGCCCTGGTCGATGTCCGCAAGCAGGTCGGCCAGCGACTCCACTTCCCGGATTTCCGGCAGCCGGTAGGTTTTGCGCATGTTGGGCGTGAGCAGGCGCGGACTGAAGAACAACGCTCCCACGCCCATGCCGCGGCCTTTCAGCAGCACCTGGTCTTCACTGATGCGGGCGCCGGTGTCGACCTGCATGACATTGCGTCCCCAGGCATCGGGAGCCGCGTCGAAGATCGCTCCCAGTGTCTCGTAGCGGCTGGTGGTTCGGAATGTGGTGCGCGAATCCGCGAGCGGCAGATTGAGCGGGTCGAGCGAAAAGGCGCGCGGATCGCGCACGTATGACTCGACATAGGTGAATTCCGCATAGAACGCATTCTCGCCCGCATCGTCCAGGGCGAGCACGCCGGCAAGGACGGCCTCGCCACGGATGTCGACATAGACGTACAACTCGCTTTCAACGGATTTGTGCTTGCGCGAGGCCATTGCGGCAGCCCTACAACCGGGTGGGATCGGCGCGGTGCAGCAGGCGCGCGCCGCCCCGGGCGCCGCGGGCAGGGCGGCGCAGAGCGTCCAGGCGCTTGCCTACCCCGTCCTGGTCGGGGTCGCCGAGCGCATGGAGCTGGGCCGAGTAGCCGTACTGGAGCAGCGCCTCGATGAACAGCGCGGCCGAGACGCCGCCGTCACCGCGCTCCAGCCTGGCGACCGTGCCTCGCGCCACGCCCAGGCGTTCGGCCAGCGCCGTTTCGGTTTCTCCCCGGCGCAGGCGGGCGGTGCGGATATTGGCGCCGACCTGGCGCAGGACGTCTTCCGCTTCGAAGGAGGGCTCGATCTTGCGTTTCATGACTCAATAATAGCGCGATATGACTATTAATGCCTATTTATTAGTGTCCTCGCCCGGCCGCCACGCCATGGCAGCCAGAATCAATAATAGACCGTAAATACATATTTTGGTCTATTAAAAGATCAATACATGAGCGCCGAGGCGGGCCGGGAAGGCTCTCCAGGGCCGGACGCCGGGCAGCCGCGGCTCTGCGCGCCCGGGCCGGGCCAGTCGTTTTCGTCATTCATGAAATTAAGAAAAAACTTGAATTGACGTAATTATTTGTAGTATTTGTATCAATGCTGCATTACCCGCGGATTTTCCCTGGCAGTTCCCACAGCAAGGACGGCATCCATGAGAAAAAATCTCCCGATCACCAACCAGGAATTCGTGCTGCACGACGATCAGTACCTGATCTCCAAAACTGACCTGAAAGGGCGCATTACCTATTGCAATCCGGCTTTCGTCGAAATCAGCGGCTTCAGCCGGGACGAGCTGCTGGGCAAGCCCCACAACATCGTCCGCCACCCTGACATGCCGCCCGAGGTGTTCGACGACATGTGGCGCACGCTGCAGGCGCGCAAGCCCTGGCTGGCGGTGGTCAAGAACCGCCACAAATCCGGCGGTTATTACTGGGTGCTGGCCAACGCCATGCCGGTCATCGAAAACGAGGAAGTCACGGGCTATGCCTCGGTGCGGGTCAAGGCCACCGAGGAGCAGATCCGCCAGGCCGACGCTTTCTACCGCGACATCGCGCAGGACAACCTGCGCGGTTATCGCCTGCAGGCCGGGCAGCGCGTGCCCGCCGGCTGGCGGCGCTGGCTGCATGCGGCGGCGTTTCCGTTCCGGCGCGGCATCGTGCCGGCGTATCTGCGGTATTCGGCGCTGACCTGTGCGCTGGCGGGAATTCCCGTTTACTTTTTGGCGCAGGGCTATCTGGATCAGGGCGGGGCTGCGCGGGCGCTGCAGATCGGGGCGGCGTACGCGGCAGTGTCGCTCTGTATCGTGCTGGGCGCGGCGGGGCTGGCCAGGCGGTTCACCCGGCAACTGGCCGGCGCCGAGGAGGTGGCGCGGCAGATCGCGGCCGGCAACCTCATCAACGAAGTGGACGCCGACGCGCGCGGCGAGGTGCGCAACCTGTATTTCTATCTGGACATCATGCGCAAGAGCCTGACGAGCATCTCCACCGAGATCATCGGCCAGACCACGCGCCACGTGGAAACCATCGCCAAGCTGCACGCCGACAGCCAGGATCTGGCCGCCCGCACCAGCGAGCAGAGCGGCGCGCTGCAGGAAACCGCCGCCAGCGTCACGCAGCTGGCCTCGACCGTGGCCCGCAATTCCGAGAGCGCCGCGGCCGCGACCTCGCTGACGCAGGAAAGCCAGGCCGTCGCGGCCCGGGGCAGCGACATCGCCGGCCAGCTGGTGGAAACCATGCGCGGCATCGACGAAAGCGCGCGGCGCATTGCCGACATCGTGTCGGTGATCGAAGGGATCGCCTTCCAGACCAATATCCTCGCGCTGAATGCGGCGGTGGAGGCGGCGCGCGCCGGCGACCAGGGCAAGGGGTTCGCCGTGGTGGCGGGCGAGGTGCGCAGCCTGGCCCAGCGCACGACCCAGGCGGCCAAGGAAATCAAGCAGCTTATCGACGAATCGGTGGCGCGCATGTCGGCCGGCTCGTCGCAAGCCAACCTCACGGGCGACACCATGCAGGAGATCCTGCAGTCGGTGAACCGCGTCACGCATCTCATGGGAGAAATCGTTGCGGCTTCCGGCGAGCAGTCCAGCGGGGTGAGCGCGATCAGCTCCGCCGTCACCCGCATGGAAACCGTGGCGCGCATGAACAGCGCGCTGGTCGATGAATTGTCCGGCGTGGCGGAACACCTGGGCGGCGAGTCGGCGGCCATGTCGGATGTGATCGGCGTGTTCCGCACCCCGGCGGCCCGGCGCGTGGCCGCCACACCCCTGGCGTGCGCGCAGCCGTCGCCGGGCGGCGCGGCGGTTCCGGTCCCTTACCGGGCGCGGCCCCGCGTGGGCACGGCGCTGCTGGAGGCCAATTCCGCGGCGGGCTGAAGGCGCGCGGCTATCCGCGCTCGTCGGCGGACGCGTCCTCCTCCAGGGTGGATTCCCCCTGGCCTGGCGCGTCCCCGGCGCGGACCACGCTGAACTCGCCGGTGGATTCCAGGTAGGCGCGCTTGACCGCGCCCAGGCTGCCGATGCCCTTCAGCCGCAGTTGCTCCATGAGTTCGCTGCGGGTGATGTGTTCGCGCTTCAGGCCCTCGGCCAGCACCCGGCCGTCTTTCACCAGGAGCACGCGCTGGGGCTCCAGGACGCGTCGCAGCAGCGGCACGCGGTAGACCATCCGGTCCAGCAGATACGACCAGCCGACAATGGTGGCGACCACGATGACGCCGTCGCCCATCGAGTAGGAGTCTCCCGACATCGCGTTGCCGGCCGCGTCGGCCACCAGGACCAGCACCAGCAGGTCCGCCACCCCCAGCGAGCCGATGTCGCGGCGGCCGGCGATCCGCAGCAGCGCGTACAGCACCCAGTACATGGTGGTGCCGCGGATGAACATTTCCGCAAATCCCGCCTGCAGCGCAAAGATTTCCGCCAGCTTGTCCATGGGAGTCTCCTGTCGCGGGCGCGCGGCGGGGGGGAGGGGCCGCGCGCCCGCTGCCCAGCAAGCGCCGTGCCGGCCACCGGGCACGGCGCTTGCTGGGCGGGTGGTCCGGACTTTTCCAGGAGCGCAACCATGGCCACCAAGGACGACAAACCCCGGCCCCACGCCGGCGCCGCCGCGACCGCCGACGACACGCCGCGCGAGCAGCAGGCCAGCCACCGCGACACCCAGAACCGCAGCAAGAAAGACGGCCATACCTCGCAGATCGGCACGGGCCAGGACCAGCAGAGCCAGCGCAACCGCGGCGGCGGCGCCCGCAGCCGGCCCTGAGGCGGCGGGCTACTTCGCCGGGCGCCGCACGCCGGCGATCGAGACGCTGCGCACTTCCGAGAGATACATGATGATGAGCGACACCCACACCACGCCATAGAGCAGCATGAAGCTGCTGGACCGTATCTGCAGCCAGTCCATCAGGATGCCGAACATCAGGGGCAGCAGGAAGCCGCCCAGGCCGCCGGCCAGCCCCACGATGCCGGACACCACGCCCATGTTGTCGGGAAAATCGTCGGCCACGTACTTGAAAGTGGAGGCCATGCCGAACGCGAAGCTCACGCCCAGGACGAAGAGCAGGCCGGTAAAGAGCCAGATCGGCAGGTAGATGTGGAACGACGCCTCGCCGCCGATGGTCTTGACCGTGAAGGTGGTGTCCGGGTAGGACAGCAGGAACAGGCAGACCCACGCCACCCACAGGCACCACCACGTGGTGCTCTGAGCGCCGAGCTTGTCGGCCAGCACGCCGCCCACGGCGCGCAGCACCGAGCCGGGCAGGGAGAAGCCGGCGGCCAGGCCCGCCGTGGCCGCGATGCCCAGCCCGTACTCGGCCTTCATGTACTGCGGAATCCACAGCGACAGCGCGGTGAAGCCGCCGAAGGTGATCGAGTAGTACTGGCAATAGCGCCAGACGCGGCGGTCTTTCAGCACCTGGAATTGCGCCAGCAGGCTGCCGCCTGTCTTGCCGGCGCCGGGGTCGCGCGCGGCCGCGACCCAGAAGAGCGCGGCCGTGACGAGCAGCATCACCGCGTAGATCCGGGGCACCATGCGCCAGCCGTAGCGGTCCAGCAGGACGGGCGTGACAAACAGGTTGACCGCCGCGCCCACCGTGCCGGCGCCGAAGAAGCCCATAGCGAAGCCGCGCCGCGCCGGCGGGAAGAAACGCGCAACGTAGGGCGTGCCCACCGCGAAGGAGGCGCCCACCAGGCCGAGGAACAGCCCGATGAGCAGGAATTCCCACAGCGCTTCGGCATAGCTCACCATGTACACCGGCGCGGCGCACAGCAGGAGCAGCGCCGTCATCACGACGCGGCCGCCGTAGCGGTCCGTCCACATGCCCAGGGGCAACCGGAACACCGCGCCGGTCAGCACCGGCGTGGAGGTCAGCAGGCCGAACTGGAACGCGTTCAGCCCCAGTTCGTCGCGGATCGGAATGCCCACGACGCCGAACATCATCCACACGACAAAGCAAACCATGAAAGCCAGGGTGCTGGCGAACAGCACCGGGTAGGCTCGGGGCAGGGGCTGGTCCATGAGGGGCGGATTCATGCGGGCTTTCCTGTCGCTTGCGCTGGGGGGAAGAACGCGGGCCGGATCGGCGCGCGCTACTGCATGAGAGGCGAGTCGGCGCCTTCCATGGCAATGCCCTGGATGCGCGCCTGGCCGACCAGCCAGCGCAGGTATTGCGACTCCGCGCGCCTGCGGCTGGCCGCTTCCAGCCAGTTGGCGATCATGGGCCGGACCGACTCGTATTCGCTTTGCTGGCCGGGCTGCTTGACGCCGGTGCGCACGATGTGAAAGCCGTAGCGCGTGTCGATCAGCCGCGGCGCCAGCGTATGGGCGGGAAGCGCGAAGACCGCCCGCTCGAACTCTTCCGCCGCGTCGCCGCGCCGCAGTTCTCCCAGGCTGCCGCCGTGCGCGCCGGAGGGGCAATTGGAATAGCGCCGCGCGCAATCGGCGAAATCCTCCTGTCCCGCGAGTATCGCGTTGAGAATGGCGGTGGCGTGCGCGCGCAGGCGCTGCGCCTCGATGCGCGGGGTCAGTTGGAACAGGATGTGGCTCACCTCGATGGACTCGCCCTGCATGAAGCGCGTGAGGTGCTGCTCGAAATAGCGCCTGCAGGTGTCTTCGTCGGCACGGGGCGTGCTGACTTCAGAGGTCAGCACGGCCTGGATGGCGGCCTCGGAGCGGGGCTCCGGAATGCCGAGTTCCGCCGCCCGCTGCCGCAGCAGCTCGCGCAGCACGAGTTCGTGGGCCGCGCTGGCCACGGGATCGTCCGCGCCCCGGTGCCGGGAGGCTTCGGCGGCGACTTCGTCCTCGCTGATGGAAACGCCGTTGATGCTTATCATCGCTGCTCCTCAGCGCGAACGGACCAACTGCCAGGCGCGGCCCAGGTACGCCACCGAGCCGAAGCCGCTCCACACGTGCACCAGGCGCGTAAACGGAAAGATCACGAACAGCGTCATGCCCAGCACCATGTGGACCTGGTAGATCATCGGCACGCCGGCCATGATGTCGGCCGCGCCGCCGCGGAAGGTGACGATATGCTGGGCCCAGTCGCCCAGCACCACCATGAGCGCGCCGTCTTTGTGCTGTCGCGACGTGAGTATCGATATCAGGCCCAGCGACAGTACGATCAGGATCCATATCAGCGTGACCCAATCCGACGCGCGCGAGGTGGCCCGCACGCGGGGCTCGGACCAGCGGCGCCACAGGAGCAGCAGCAGGCCGGCCAGGCAGACCAGGCCCAGGATGGCGCCCACCACGATGGCCATGGCCTGCTTGAACTCGGTGCTTATGCCTATGGCGTGATACACGGCGGGCGGCGTCAGCAGACCGACCAGGTGCGTGAAGAACAGCGAAATGATGCCGATGTGAAAAAGGTTGCTGCCCCATCGCAGCGTGCCGCGCTTGAGCATCTGGCTGGAGTCGCTTTTCCACGTGTACTGCCCGCGGTCGTAGCGCGCCAGGCTGCCGAGCAGGAAGATCGTCAGCGCGATGTAGGGATACACGGCGAAAAAGAAGTAATGCAGGTATGCGCCCATGGCCGTCTCCTCAGGATCCGCAATGGCCGGCCGGCTTGGCGCGCGGATCGGTCGCGTAAAAGCGCACCGGCGCGGCCTGGCCGTTCATCTGCCGCAGCATGGCGCCGGGGCCGCCGGCCTGCGGGCCGAACACCACGGCGGTTTCTTCGAGGTCGCCGGCAGGCGCCTCGGGCAGGGGCTCGGGCTGCACGTCGGTCATGCCGCACAACACCGAGAAAACGCAGGCGTAGGGGCTGCCGGCCTGCGCCAGTTTTTTCGCCCAGGCGCGCCAGCACGTGCACCGCGTCGCCGAGCAGGCGCCGCGCCTCGTCGGCCGGTATCCGGGCCAGGAACTCGAGAAACATCGGCACGTAGTCGGGCAGCTCGGCAGGGTCGGGCGCCAGCCCGTGCGCCAGGTACTCCTGGCGCAGGTCCACCATGGCCTGCCCGCGGTCGCGCGACTGGCCATGCACATGCTCGAACAGATGCAGCGAGTGCGCCGGCCTGCTGTCGAAGGTCTCGACATACTGTTCCTGCAGCGCGATCAGGTCCGCGCCGTGGGCGAGCCAGGCCAGCAGCGGCGCCAGCGCCTCGCGCCGGGCGGACGGCAGGGCGCGGCGGATCTCCGGCAGGGCCTGCACCCATTCCGCTTCCGGATAGCGCAGCAGCAGCGATAGCGCGGCATAGACTTCCGCGTCGTTACCGTTTTCCGCATCCATGGCGATCAGCCCTCCTGGCGCGCGCGCGCCACTTCCATGAACACCGTCTTGCGGCCGCCGCCGTCGCGCCGGGCGCCGAAAAGCGAGGGCGTGGTCGCGCCGCTGCCCGGCGAGCAGCCATTGCCGAACGAGAATCCGCATCCGCCTTTCAAGTCGAAGGCGTCTTCCGCGTATTCGCGATGGGTGGTGGGAATGACGAAGCGGTCTTCGTAGTTGGCAATGCCCAGGTAGCGGTACATTTCCTCGACCTGGGCCGTGGACAGCCCCACCTGGTCCAGGATGGCGGGGCGGTCTTCGCCGTCCACCGTGCGCGCCCGCATGAACGCCCGCATGGCCAGCAGGCGCTCCAGCGCCAACGCGACGGGCGCCTCGTCGCCCGCGGTCAGCATGTTGGCCAGGTAGCGCAGCGGGATGCGCAGCGACTTCACGTCCGGCAGTTCGCCGTAGCTGCCGATATGGCCGCTGTTGGCGGCCGACTGGATGGGGGAGAGCGGCGGCACGTACCACACCATGGGCAGCGTGCGGTATTCCGGGTGCAAGGGAAAGGCGATCTTCCACTGCACCGCCATCTTGTACGTGGGCGAGCGGCGCGCCGCGTCGAGCCAGTCTTGCGGCACGCCGTCGGCCCGCGCCTGGGCGATCACGGCCGGGTCTTCGGGGTCCAGGAAGACATCGAGCTGGGCCTGGTACAGGTCGCGCTCGCTTTCGGCGCAGGCGGCCTGCTCGATGCGGTCGGCGTCATAGAGCAGCACGCCCAGGTAGCGGATGCGGCCCACGCAAGTCTCGGAGCATACCGTGGGCTGGCCGGCCTCGATGCGCGGATAGCAGAAGATGCACTTCTCGGCCTTGCCTGTGTGCCAGTTGTAATAGATTTTCTTGTACGGACAGCCCGATACGCACATGCGCCAGCCGCGGCACTTGTTCTGGTCCACGAGCACGATGCCGTCCTCCTCGCGCTTGTAGATCGAGCCCGACGGGCAGCTGGCCACGCAGCTCGGGTTGAGGCAGTGCTCGCACAGGCGCGGCAGGTACATCATGAAGGTGTTCTCGAACTGCCCGTAGATGTCTTTCTGCACATCCTCGAAGTTGTAGTCCTGCGAGCGCTTCGCGAACTCCCCGCCCAGGATCTCCTCCCAGTTGGGCCCCCACTCGATCTTCTCCATGCGCTTGCCGGTAATGAGGGAGCGGGGCCGCGCCGTGGGCGCGGCCTTCAGCTCCGGCGCCGACTGGAGATGCTCGTAGTCGAAGGTAAAGGGTTCGTAATAGTCGTCGATCTCGGGCAGGTTGGGGTTGGCGAATATATTGGCCAGCAGCTTGAGTTTTCCGCCCTGGCGCGGTTCGATCCTGCCGCTGGGCAGCCGCCGCCAGCCACCGTTCCAGTGCGCCTGGTTTTCCCAGTCCTTGGGATAGCCGATACCGGGCTTGGTTTCGACGTTGTTGAACCAGGCGTACTCCATGCCCTCGCGGGAAGTCCACACGTTCTTGCAGGTGACCGAGCAGGTATGGCAGCCGATGCACTTGTCCAGGTTGAGCACCATGGCGATCTGCGCGCGTATCTTCATGCCATTCTCCTTATGCGGCCGTGCGGGACGGGGCAGCCGCCTCGCGGCGTTCGCCTTCCAGCCAGTCGATGCGCGACATCTTGCGCACGATCACGAACTCGTCCCGGTTCGATCCCACGGTTCCGTAGTAATTGAGCCCGTACGAAAGCTGGGCATAGCCGCCGATCATGTGGGTGGGCTTGAGCACCGCCCGCGTCACCGAGTTATGGATGCCCCCGCGCGTGCCGGTGATCTCCGAGCCGGGCATGTTCACGATCTTCTCCTGGGCGTGGTACATGAGCGTCATGCCCTCGGGCACGCGCTGGCTGACCACGGCGCGCGCCACCAGGGCGCCATTGATGTTGAAGGCCTCGATCCAGTCGTTGTCGACGATGCCCGCCCGCGCCGCGTCTTTTTCCGAGATCCAGACGATCGGCCCGCCGCGCGAGAGCGACAGCATGATGAGGTTGTCGGTGTAGGTGGAATGGATGCCCCATTTCTGGTGCGGCGTGATGAAATTCAGCACGACCGTCTTGTTGCCGTTGTCGCGCACGCCGTCCATGGGGCGCACCGACTTGGTGTCGACCGGCGGCCGGTACACGCAGAGCCCTTCGCCGAAGGCGCGCATCCAGGGATGGTCCTGGTACAGCTGCTGGCGGCCGGTGAGCGTGCGCCACGGGATCAGTTCGTGCACGTTGGTATAGCCGGCGTTGTAGCTCACCTTGTCGGATTCCAGGCCCGACCACGTGGGCGACGAGATGATCTTGCGCGGCTGCGCCAGCAGGTCGCGGAACCGGATCTTTTCGTGCTCGCGCGGCAGGGCCAGGTGTTCGTGGTCGCGGCCGGTCACGGCCGACAGCGCCCGCCAGGCCTTGACCGCCACCTCGCCGTTGGTCTCGGGCGCGAGCGTCAGGATGGTTTCGGCCGCATCGATGTCGCTGTCTATCCGCGGCAGCCCGTGCGCCGCGCCCGATCCGTCCACCGCGTAGTTAAGCTGCGCGAGCAGGTCGCATTCGGCCCCCGCCTCCCAGTTGATGCCCTTGCCGCCCACGCCCAGCTTGCGGGTCAGCGGCCCGAGCGAGGTGAACTGTTCGTAGAGCTCGCCGTAGCGGCGCTCGACCACGCTCATCGCGGGCGCGGTCTTGCCGGGTATCAATTCCGTCTCGCCGCGCTTCCAGTCCTTCACGTCCCAGGGGTTGCCCAGCTCCGCGGGCGTATCGTGCTGCAGCGGCGTCAGCACCAGGTCGCGCGCCACCGGCAGCTCCTCGCGCGCCAGGCGCGAGAACGCGCGGGCGATGCCCTTGTAGATCTCCCAGTCGCTGCGGGACTCCCACACCGGATCCACCGCCGACGACAGCGGGTGGATGAAGGGATGCATGTCCGAGGTGTTGAGATCGTTCTTCTCGTACCAGGTGGCGGTGGGCAGCACCACGTCGGAATACACGCAGGTGGTGGACATGCGGAAGTCCAGCGTCACCAGCAGGTCGAGCTTGCCGCGCGGCGCCTCCTCGCGCCAGGCGACTTCTTCGGGCTTGTCGCCGCCCGTCTCGCCCAGGTCCTTGCCCTGCACGCCGTGCTCGGTGCCCAGCAGGTGCTTGAGGAAGTACTCGTGCCCCTTGCCCGACGAGCCCAGCAGGTTGGAGCGCCACACGAACAGGTTGCGCGGGAAATTGTCGGGATGGTCCGGGTCTTCGCAGGCGAGCTTCAGGCGGCCGCTCTTGAGGCCCTCGGCCGCATAGGCGGCCGGATCCTGGCCGGCCGCCTACGCGGCGGCCACCACGTTCAGGGGATTGTCCTGCAGCTGCGGCGCGGAGGGCAGCCAGCCCATGCGCTCGGCGCGCACGTTGTAGTCGATGAGCGCGCCGCCGAACTGGCCGGCGTCGGCCAGCGGAGAGAGGATTTCCTGCACCTTCAGCGTTTCGTAGCGCCACTGATCGGTGTGGGCGTAGAAGAACGAGGTGCTGTTCATGTGGCGGGGAGGGCGGCACCAGTCCAGCCCGAAGGCCAGCGTGGTCCAGCCGGTCTGCGGGCGCAGCTTTTCCTGCCCCACGTAATGGCACCATCCGCCGCCGGACTGGCCCACGCAGCCGCACATCACCACCAGGTTGATGATGCCCCGGTATGCCATGTCCATGTGGTACCAGTGGTTCAGTCCCGCGCCCAGGATGATCATGGACTTGCCGCGGGTCTTGTCGGCGTTGGCGGCGAACTGCCGCGCCACGTTGATCACGTCGGCGCGCTTCACGCCGGTAATGCGTTCCTGCCAGGCCGGCGTGTAGGGCACGTCATCGTCGTAGGAGGCCGCCACGTTGCCGCCGCCCAGGCCGCGGTCCAGGCCGTAGTTGGCCATGAGCAGGTCGTACACCGTTACGGCCAGCGTCTCTCCGTGGCGCGTGGCCACGCGCCGCGCCGCCATGTTGCGCACCTGCACTTCGGCATGGTCGGTGCCCTGGAAGTAATCGTGTTTGCGCGCACCGAAATACGGAAAGGCCACGGGCACCGTCTCGGCGCGTCCCGCGCCCACCAGCGTCAGTTTCAGGTCGATGTCCTGGCCCTCGGCGTCCTTGCTTTCCAGGTTCCACTTGCCCCGGTCGCCGCCTTCCTTCTGGCCCCAGCGAAAGCCGATGGAGCCGCGCGGCACCACCAGCGCGTCGCGCGTCTCGTCGTACGCCACGAGCTTCCAGTCGGGGTTGTTCTCCTGGCCCAGGTTGCCCTCGAAATCGCCGGCGCGCAGCATGCGCTCGGGCACGTAGCGGCCGTCGCGCTCCACCAGGCGGACCAGAAAGGGCATGTCGGAATAGCGTTTGCAGTAGTCGCGGAAGTAGGCCGAGCCGCCCTCGAGATGGAACTCTTTCAGGATCACGTGGCCCATGGCGAGCGCCAGCGCCGCGTCGGTTCCCTGCTTGGGATGCAGCCAGATGTCGCCGAACTTCGCGCCCTCGGCGTAGTCGGGGAACACCGAAACGATCTTGGCGCCCCGGTAGCGCGCCTCCACCATGAAATGCGCGTCCGGCGTGCGGGTCTGCGGCACGTTCGAGCCCCACATCATGATGAAGCTGGAATTGAACCAGTCCGCCGATTCGGCGACGTCGGTCTGCTCGCCCCAGGTCTGCGGGCTGGACGGGGGCAAGTCGCAATACCAGTCGTAGAAGCTGAGTATGCTCGCGCCCAGCAGCGAGAGGTAGCGGCTGCCCGCCGCGAACGACACCATGGACATGGCCGGAATCGGCGAAAAGCCCGCCACGCGGTCCGGACCGTAGCGCTTGATGGTGTACAGGTTGGCCGCGGCGACCAGCTCATTGACTTCGTCCCAGGTGGCGCGCACGAAGCCGCCCATGCCGCGCATCGACTTGTACTGCTCCGCCAGCCCGGGTTCGGTGCAGATGCGGCGCCACGCCTGCACGGGATCCATGGTCTTGCGCGCCTCGCGCCAGAGGCGGGCCAGGCGTCCGCGGATGAGCGGATACTTGATGCGGTTGGCGCTGTACAGGTACCACGAATAGGAAGCGCCGCGCGAACAGCCGCGCGGCTCGTGGTTCGGCATGTCGGGGCGGGTGCGGGGGTAGTCCGTCTGCTGCGTTTCCCAAGTGACGATGCCTCCCTTCACGTAGATCTTCCAGGAACAGGATCCCGTGCAGTTGACGCCGTGCGTCGAGCGCACGATTTTGTCGTGCTGCCAGCGGTCGCGGTAGGCAGTTTCCCAGGTGCGGTCTTCGGTGCTGAGGCTGCCATGGCCGTCGGCGAATGACTCCCTGGGGCGGGAGAAGTACTTCAGGCGCTCGAGGAAAAAGCTCACGGTGATCACTCCAGTAGGCCGCGGACGGCGTATGAACCGAAGGGCGCCGGCGCGGCGCGCGGCCGCGCTTGCGAAGGCGCGCGGCACGGAGAGCGGACGATGCCTGCCGCTAGGGAAGGAACGAAGGGAAGCGGGGACGGCGCGCGGAAGGCGGAGGAATCCCGGCTGCAGCGAGGACGCCGGCGGCGGCCTTGGGCGCCGCGCCAGGGAAGGCGGCGGCGCGCGGCCGCCACATACAGGGGGGAACCAGGAATGCCATATCTTGCCTCCTGTCTGGCCCCGGCGCCTTGCGCGCCGGAGTGTGCCGCACACCTTAGCAGCAGCTTTCCGCAATGGTCAATAGCGCGGCGGGGGCGCTCCCTTGCGGGAACGGCGCCTGCCGCGCTGCATCATCCCATCAGCTTGACCAGCGCCGGCACCGACAGCACCGCCGTGTAATACCCCATGAACTGCACGCCGGTATTGAAGCCGAAGCGGCGCGAAAGCAGCCCGCCGAAAAGCCCCATGGTCAGGATCACCAGCAGGCCGAGCAGTTGCCCCTCCCAGACGCTGATGACGATGATGAGACCGACGAAGGTGGCGATGATGGCCTCGTGGCTGACCCGGCGCGAGACGAACAGCGCCGCGCGGCGGGCGAAGTTCATGGCGAACGGATACGACACCACCGCCGCCAGCAACACCGCCAGCATGCCGTAGCCCAGGAACTCCCAGTGGCTGAGCAGATTGTGCAGGTTGTGGACCTGGCCCGACGCGGCATCCACCGTGAAGCGCGGCGGCGCGTTGAAGAGCGGGGCGGCCGGCCCGGCGGCGACGGGGCTGAGCGGCAGGCCGAAGGCGATCAGCGGAATCAGGGCCTCGGCGATGTAGGTCGCCTCGGTGACGCCGTTGCGCGCGCTCAGCACCGTGGTCAGGCGGTGGTAGGCGTGGCGGATGCGCGCTCCCACCAGTTCGCCCAGCACCACGGTCATGGCGACGGGGCTGAACACGAACGTGGCGCTGGACACCGCGGCGGTGGCCAGCGTCCAGCGCGTTTGCGTGCCGTCCATGACTTTCAGCGGATTGGGAAAGTACCCCGACCAGCCCTTGACGTCCGGCGCCAGCGTGAATGTGCGCATCTGGTCGCGGCGCATGCGCTCGCGGCCCTGGGGCGATCCGACCGAAAACAGGTCGGCGATCAGCGGGCCGATGGCAATGCCCAGGAAGTAGCTGATGCTGAGCTTGACGCCGTATTTCGCCGTCAGGCTCTGCAGCGCGACGATCACCACCACGAAAGGCGCCAGCAGCGCCACGGCCGCCCAGCGGCCCGCCGAGAAATACGCGATCAGCACCGCGGCCGCCAGGAAGATCCAGGGCGCGGCCTGGGTGATGATGCGCCCGAACGGCGCCAGCAGCACCGCGAACAGCACCGACAGCGGCACGGCGACGAAGGCCGCCACGATGGCGCCGGACACCATCTTGCGCAGCGCGATATGCGGCACGCCCAGGCGCCGCAGCATGTTGGCGTCCTGCAGCAGGGGCGTGGCCATGGTGTCGCCGGGTATGCCGAGCAGCGCCGTGGGCACGGTGTGCGTCATGTGCTTGGCCACCGCGCCGGCCAGGAAGAACGTGAACACGCCGGCCGGCGGCACGCCCAGCAACACGACCAGCAGAGTGAGCGGCGCCAGCGTGGTGGTTTCGTCGGTGCCGCTCACCAGGCCGATGGCCGCGAACGCCACCGCGCCCGCCAGCCCCATCGCAAGCGCCACCAGGAAGGTGTCGAAGAAGGCGGGATCGCTCATGTCAGCGCCTCCTGTGCCGCGGCGGGCCGGGCCGCCGACGCCGCACGGGCCGGCGCGGGGCCGGCCTCCTGGTCGGCAAAGAGCGCATACAGGCCCAGTTCCTTCAGTTCGGCCACCGCGGCGGGCGGCAGATCCGATACGCGGCCCAGGCCGCCGGGCTGGGCCGACAGCTCGGCCAGCACTTCGGCGCGCCAGGCGGGATCGTCGGCCGAGCCTGCTTCTTCCCTGACCACCCGCTTGGGCGGAAAGCGCCTGGCGCAGATCACTCCCGCCGCCACGCAGCCCGCCAGGCCGGCCAGCATGGCATACGCGTGCCCCAGTTCGGGCGTGGCCGCCACGCCGCGCAGCCAGCGGCTGGCCAGGAAGAATGCCGCCACGCTGATGCCCACGCCGATCGCGATGGCCCATGCCAGCTGGCGCAGGTCCACCGTGTCATTCCAGACTTCGGCCAGGCGCCATTGCGCCTCGCTGTGCTGTTTCATGCCTGTCTCCTTGTCGTTGCGGATGCCTTCTGCGAGGCATCGCGTAGATGGACGCGCCGGCCGGCGCGCCGGTTCGTGCCGCGTCAGGCCGGCTGACGAAGCGCCTCCAGCAGCGCCAGCGCGCGGTCAGCGCGCACGTCGCGCTCCTGCGCCATGCGGCGCGCGACGATATCGATTTCCCGGCCGCTGGCGCCGGCCGCCAGCGCGATGTTGCGCGCATGCAGGGCCATGTGCCCGCGCTGGATGCCCTCGGTCGCCAGGGCGCGCAGCGCGCCCAGGTTCTGCGCGAGGCCCACCGCCACGGCCACTTCGCCCAGCTCCTGCGCCGACGCCACGCCCATGATCTTCAGCGCCACCCGGGCCAGCGGGTGGGTCTTGGTGGCGCCTCCGACCAGCCCGACCGGCATGGGCATTTCCAGCGTGCCCACCAGCGCGCCGCCCGCGTCCTTCTCCCAGTGCGTGAGGGAGGCGTAGCGGCCGTTCCGGCAGGCGTAGGCGTGCGCCCCGGCCTCGATGGCGCGCCAGTCGTTGCCGGTCGCCACGATGACGGGATCGATGCCATTCATGATGCCCTTGTTGTGCGTGGCGGCGCGGTAGGGATCCACCGCGGCGAACACATAGGCGTCCAGCACGCCTTCGATGATCTCCGCGCCGCTGCGTTCGGGCGTGTCCAGCGCCTGGGGCGTCAGGCGCACGCGCGCGCGCGCCAGCCGCAGGTCGGCGAGATTGGACAGGATGCGCAGCCGCACCCGCCCGCCGGTGATTTCCTCCACCAGCGGCGCCACGGCTTCGGCCATGGTGTTCACCGTATTGGCGCCCATGGCGTCGCGCACGTCCACGATCAGGTGCATGATCAGCATGGGGCCGCGCGGCGTGTCGGGAAACACCTGCGCCTCGATGTCGCGGCAGCCGCCGCCGAGCTGGACGAGCACCCGGTCGCGCTCATTGGCCAGGGCCAGTATGCGCTCGCGCTCGCGCAGCAGCGCCAGCCGGGCCCCTTGCGGATCGCCCAGCCCCAGCACCTGCACCTGGGCGCGCATCAGCGGCCGCGTGCTGGAAGTCTCGAAGCCGCCGCAGTCGCGCGCCAGCTTGGCCATGTAGGAGGCCGCCGCCACCACCGAAGGCTCTTCCACCGCCATCGGCACCAGCACGTCGCGGCCGTTGATGCGGAAGTTGCCCGCCACGCCCAGCGGCAACTCGAACGTGCCGATGACGTTCTCGATCATGCCGTCGGCGCGCGCCAATTCCAGCGCGCCCGGGCGGGACAGCAGGCTCCGCTCGGCGGCGTCCAGCCCGGCTTTCTCGGCAATGGCGGACAGCCGGTCGGCGGGGGAGAGCGAACGAAAATTGGGGAGGCGGGAATCAGCCACGATGCAATGTCTCCATATCGATGTCGTGAGGCTGATTCTAGGTAGACTGTACCAATCCCGAGAGGTACAGTTTCGGCAAACAGTACCGCTGCACTGCACCAATCCAGGCCGCCATGACCGACCCCGCCGTGCTTTCCGACGACCCGTCCGCCGCGCCGTTGCGGCCCCGCCGGCACGCGCCCATCGCCGACGGGCTGGCGCGCCTCATCGGGCAGCAGATCGCCGAGGGCGTGTACCGCCCCGGCGACAAGCTGCCGTCGCTGCGCGAGATGGCGCAGCTGCACGGCTACGCGAAGAACACCGTGGTGGTGGCTTTCGAGATCCTGGTGGCGCAGGGGCTGGTGGCGCCGCGCCGCGGGGCCGGCTTCTACGTCACGCCGCAGGCCCGCGCGCCCCGGCGGCCCGATGAAGAGCCGGGCCAGTTGAGCCGGGCCATGGACATCGTCTGGCTGATGCGCGAGCAGCTCAAGACCCAGCCCGACGCCGTGGCCGCCGGCGACGGCTTTCCGCCGGTGGAGTGGCTGGCCGACATGCGCATGGACCGTTACCAGCAGCGTGTCACCCGCACCGGGCTGGGCGCCTTGTTCCGCTACGGCAGCCGTTTCGGCTACCGACCCTTGCGTGAAAGCCTGGTGCGCAAGCTGGGCGACGTGGGGATCAGCGCCGCGCCCTCGCAGCTGGTGCTCACGCATGGCGCGAACGAGGCCATGGACCTGGTGATCCGCTATTTCCTGCAGCCCGGCGCGGTAGCCCTGGTCGACGATCCCGGCTACTACCCGCTGTTCGGCAAACTCAAGCTGGCGGGGGTGCGCATGGTCGGCGTGCCGCGCCTGCCCGACGGCCCCGACCTCGCCGCGCTGGAGAGCAGCCTGCAGCGCGACAAGCCCCGCCTGTTCTTCACCCAGTCGCTGGCCCACAATCCCACGGGGTCCGACCTGTCGCCCGCCAAGGCGTACAAGCTCCTGCAGCTGGCCGAGCGCCACAACCTGCTCATCGTCGAAAATGATCCGCTCGCCGATTTCAAGCCGACCTCTGCCGTGCGCCTCGCCGCGCTCGACCAACTGGAGCGCACGCTCTACCTGGGCAGCTTTTCCAAATCGTTTTCCGCCGCGCTGCGCGTGGGCTTCATCGCCTGCGGCTCGGCCCTCGCCAGCGACCTGGCCGACCTCAAGGCGCTGGTGCACGTCAGCAGCTCCGAATACAGCGAGCGGATGGTGGACGTAATGCTGCGCGAAGGACACTACGCCCGCCACCTGGCGCGCCTGCGGCACCGCCTCGAAACCGCCACGGCGCAGGCGCTCGACGTGCTCGACCGGCTGGGCGCGCGCGTCTTCACCCGGCCGGCCAGCTCGCTGTACCTGTGGTGCGCGTTTCCCGGCATCGACGACTCGCTGCGGCTGGCCGCCGGCCTCATGCCCGCCAGGGTCATCATGGCGCCGGGGCGCGTGTTCAGCGTGGATACGGGCGCGGTGTCGCCCTGGACGCGCTGCAACGTGGGCGCGGTGATCGAGCCGAAGTTCGAAAGCAGGGTGGGAGACTTCCTGGGCCGGCGCGGCGACGGCTGACGCAACGCCAGGCATAGCACCAGCAACACGCCGATCTGGGCCAGGTGGAAATTCAGGTCGCCGGACTGCAGCGCCGCAGCCTGCCGGCCAGCCACCATATCGCCCGCACCGCGGGGCCGAACAGCGCCGCGGCAAACATCGCAACGGCATCCGGACGACACGGTGGCGCTGGCGGGGCACGACAGCATCAACCGCGTGATACTGCTGCAGGCGCTGGGGCTGCCGCTCTCCCGGTATTGGAGCCTGCGGCAGCACCCTTGCTGCGTAAACCGGTTCGCCCCTGACGGCGTGATGTTCGCGCTGCATTCGATCAACGAGACGCAGCGTCTGGCGCGCGTGCCGGAAGGCTGACAGCGCGGCCCGCGCGAACCGTGGGCGGACCGCGCAGCCAGCAGGGCGCTTCCGATGCCCGGCATGGGCAGGCAGCGGCGCAGGCACGACGCCGAAACGGCCAGGCCGCCCGCGCCGTTCCCTCCGCCGGATCAGCCCTGGCCTTCGCCCTCGGCCGGCTTGGCCGCCTTGCCTTTGCGCACTTTCTCTTCGATGCGCGCGCCGACGTCCGGGTCGATGTTGCGCCAGTACTCGAAGGCGCGGCTCAGAACGGGCTCGCGCACGCCGCCGAGCAGGCTTGCGGCCACCGTTTCCACCAGGGCGGCCCGGTCGGCGTCGGAAAACACCTCGCGGACCAGGATGCCGGGTTGGGTGTAGTCGTCGTCCTCGGGATGCAGGGAGTAGGCGCTGCGGACCATGTCGCCGTCGGCTTGCCAGCCGTTGTCCACCCGCCCGGTTTCGTCGGACCAGGGGCGGTTTCCGCTGTTGGGCGCATATACCGGCGCGGCGCCCGTGTGGTGGTAGGTCATCGGGCCGTCCATCATGTAGGTGTTGACCGGCACCTTGGGCTGGTTGACGGGCAACTGGTGGAAGTTCGCGCCGATGCGGTTGCGCTGGGCATCGTTGTAGGCAAACGCACGGCCCAGCAGCATTTTGTCGGGCGACAGCCCGATGCCCGGCACGGTATTGCCCGGCGAAAACGCCGCCTGCTCGATCTGGGCGAAGAAGTTGTCGGGATTGCGGTTGAGCGTCATTTTCCCGACCTTGATGAGCGGGTAGTCCTTGTGCGACCACGTCTTGGTGAGGTCGAACGGATTGACGCGGTAGTTCCGGGCGTCGTCATAAGGCATGACCTGCACCGAAAGCTCCCAGGACGGACAGTCCCCGCGTTCGATGGCTTCGAACAGGTCCCGGCGGTGGAAATCCGCGTCGGAGCCGGCCATGGCCGCCGCTTCGGCATTGCTGAAGAAGGCCATGCCCTGCAGCGTATGGAAGTGGTACTTCACCCAGAACCGTTCGCCCTGGGCGTTGACCCACATGTAGGTGTGCGAGCCGTAGCCGTTCATGTGCCGCCAGGTGCGGGGCAGGCCGCGCGGCCCCATGAGATAGGTGACCTGGTGGGCGCTTTCCGGGTTGTTGGTCCAGAAATCCCATTGCATGTGATTGTCCCGCAGCCCGCGGTCGGGCAGGCGTTTCTGGCTGCGAATGAAATGCGGAAACTTCATCGGATCGCGCACGAAGAAGATCGGCGTGTTGTTTCCGACGAGATCGTAGTTGCCTTCGCTGGTGTAGAACTTCAGCGAAAAGCCCCGCACGTCGCGCCACGTGTCGGGACTGCCCTGTTCGCCCGCCACCGTGGAAAAGCGCGCGAGCATTTCCGTCTTGGCGCCGGGCTGGAACAGGGCGGCCTTGGTGAACCTGGACACGTCCTCGGTCGTCTCGAACACGCCGAAGGCCCCGGATCCTTTCGCGTGAGGCTGGCGCTCGATGACCTTTTCCCTGTTGAAATGGGCCATTTGCTCGAGAAAATGCACGTCGTGCAGCACGATGGGGCCGTCCGGCCCTATGGTCAGCGAATTCCGATCGCTTACCGCGGGCGAACCGGCGGAGGTCGTCGATGGGGCCGAAGTGTCAAACAGTTTGTCAGTCATGATGAGCAGCCTTCCTTGTATGTGCGTTGGCGCGACGGGTTCCGCCAGGGAACTCCCGGAAGGGGCGGGCAGGAGACCCAAGGGCGCGGGAAAGACCTACCGTATCGGGCTCCGCCAGGGCAATGGCCCGGGGAGCGCTTTAGACTGCCATAGCGGCAGAACGCCGTAAAGGCAGCAGCCGCAAGCGGCGTGCGCGCAACGGGCCGGCTCCCAATTGGTAACAAATATTGCGGGATTTTTTGCGACCCGCGCAAATCGCCGCAGCCGCCGCAAACGCATGGCAAGCCGTCCCGCCCGGCCGCGCAGCGGGACGCCTTTCATGTCAGACGCATCTAGTTACTTGATGTGCGGATTAGATTATTGCGGTACTAAGGAAAGGCCCTGCCCGGGCAGTTGTTGCATGGCGTTTCGAAATTCCGACCTCCTTCCGACAGGAATTTGCACATGAACAAGCTTGCTGCGCGCGGTGTGGTTATCGGCGTCTCCTTGTTGGGTTCCAACGCGGCGTATGCGGATTGTTCGCTGTCCGGCAAGACCTACACCTGTACGGGCACCTGGAACACCAGGCTGGGCAACGGCGCGGCCGACAACGACTACACGGTCAACATGGCGTCGGGGCACGGCAAGACGGACCAGACCGCCATCAGCCTGGGAGACCGCGCCACGATCACCATAGGCACGCAATTCAGCCCTGGAGAATTGCCAGCCACGCCCGGCGCCATCGTGGAAGGCAACGTCGTCAGGGTGCCGTTTCCCACGGGGCCGAACGTCATCGAATTCAATTCGTTCGGCAGGCTCACCATCGGGCGCGACGCCATGATTTTTTCCGGCGGGCAAACGTACAACGGCGAAGCCATCAACGCGCATGGCTACGGCAACATCATCGACAATTACGGAATCGTGCGGTCGGCGCCCGAATCGGCGGCGATCTGGTTCGAAGACAACGCCACGCCGCCTACGCCGGCGGATCGCAACCAGCTCAATAACTATGGCCTGATCGAGCGCGTCGGCGGCGGAGACGTGCTCGGCACCCAGGCTCCGGGCACAGCGCCAGGGATCGTGTTCGCCAACCACAGCGGCGCGGTAGTCAACGGCAATCTCAATTTCCAGAGCGGCGACGACGACCTGATCTTCTATCCTCATTCCGTGGTGACAGGAAGCATCGACGGCGGCGCGGGAACCAATTCCATGGAGCTGAATGGCGAAGCGGGCTCGCTCGATTCGCTGGCGGGAGACGTGAGGAATTTCCAGACCCTCACCAAAACCGGAGATGGGCGGTGGAATCTCACCGGCTCGCTGTCCACCAGCGATTTCACGACCGTGATGGTGAAGCAGGGCGTGCTGGGCCTGACCGGCAACAACGCGAACTACACGGGCAGGGTCATCGTCGACGCCGGGGGCACCCTGGAAGCCAGGGCCCAGAGCCTGCCCACGAACGCCGGCAATCTGGACAATGTGCAGAACAGCGGCCTGGTGAGATTCACCACCGCGGATGCCAACGATTCGGGCACCTATGTCGGCCAGATCACCGGCGCCGGCGCGGTCGAGAAGATCGGCGCGGGAACCTCCGTGCTGGATCCGCAGGTCGCGGCGGGAAACACCTGGAGCGGCGGCCTCACCATCCGCCAGGGCACGCTGGCCATCACCCGCGACGAGGCGCTGGGCGCGGCGGCGGGCAGCGTGGCCTTCGACAACAGCGGCTACGGCGGCATTCCGAGCCTGCGTTTCGACGGCGAGGTGCAGCTTTCGCCCGCGCGGCCGATCGTCATCAACGGCACGGCGGGCGGCATCGACACCAACGGCCATGATGCGGAAATCGGCCAGGGCATGACCGGCGCCGGCGCTTTGGTGAAACAGGGAGCCGGATCGCTCACCCTCGCGGGCGACAACCAGTACCAGGGCGGCACGGTGGTTTCGGCCGGCACGCTGGTGCTCGGCAACGGCGGGGCGGCCGGATCCATTCTCGGCGATGTCCTCGTGCAGGGGCCGGGAACCCTGGCGTTCGACCGCAGCGACGTCCGGATATTCCCGGGACTGATACAGGGCGAGGGCGGCGTGCGCCAGCAAGGCAGCGGCGCCACCGTCCTGACGGCGGACAATCTCTATACCGGGCTGACCTCGGTGAGCCAGGGCACGCTGCAGATCGGCGCGGGCGGCCCGGCGGGCTCCATCGCCGGACCCGCCATGATCGACGCGGGCGCCACGCTGGCCTTCAACCGTTCGAGCGACACCCAGTGGGGCGGCAACGTCTCCGGCAGCGGCAACCTGGTGCAGATGGGCCCCGGCCGGCTCGACAAGATCGGCAACTCGCCGGGCTTCGACGGCAACCTGTACGTACAGGGCGGGGTCATGGGACTGGCCGGCCGCGCGACCGCGCTGTCCACCGCCAATACGTATGTGGGCGCGGGCGTGGGCAATACAGCGGGCAGCGGCGTGCTGGAAGTGGGCGGCGGCGCCCGGTTGTCCGCCGCCGGCGACTTCTCGGTGGCCCCGGCGGCGGGTTCCCGGGGCCGGGTTGTCGTCGGCGCGTCGCCGGGCAATGCGCTTGCCGCGCCCGGCGCTATCGCCGCTCCCCGGCTCGTCTTCGGCCCGGGCGACGGCGGCCTGATCTTCAACCACACGTCCAGCGCCTATGCGTTCGACGGCGCCGGCGGCGTCCAGCAGATCGTCGGTCCGGGCCGCATCGACGTGTACGCGGGGCGCACCATCCTGGCCGGCGACCACTCGGGGTTTTCGGGCGTCACCGCGGTGCAGGGCGGCGCGCTGCAAGTCAATGGCCGGCTCGGCGGTTCGATCGGCACCACGGGCGGCGGCCGCCTGGAGGGCAACGGATTCGTCGGCCCGGCTTCCAATGCCGGCATCGTCGCGCCCGGCGCTTCGATCGGCAAACTGACGGTGACGGGCGACTATGTGGGCGCGGGCGGCCTGCTGGAAACCGAAGCCGTCCTGGGAGACGACAGCTCGCCGGCGGATCTGCTGGTGATCACGGGCAACAGCACCGGCGCCACGCGCGTGGCGGTCCGGAACCTGGACGGCCAGGGCGGGCTGACGACGCAGGGCATCAAGATCGTGCAGGTCGACGGCAGCTCGCCGGGCGTGTTCTCCCTGGCGCCGGACTTCCGCACGCGCAGCGGGCAGCCGGCCGTGGTGGCGGGCGAGTACCTGTACGGCCTCTACCAGGGCAGCCCCGCCGATCCTGCGGACGGTGACTGGTACCTGCGCACGCTGCGCGACGAGCCCGACCAGGAGGTCGCCTACCAGCCAGGCGCCGCCGTGTACGAAGCCTATCCGCAGGCCCTGATGGCGCTGAACCGGCTGCCGACGCTGCAGCAGCGCGTAGGCAACCGGGTCTGGGAAGACCGACGGGCCGGCGCGCGAGGCAACGGCGCCCCGCTGGCGCCCCAATGGATCGAAGGGCAGGGCATGTGGGCCCGCGTGGAAGGCTCGACGGCCTCCATCAAGCCGGCCAGCTCGACCTTCGGGCTCAGGGACTACGACATGGACATCTGGCGCATGCAGTTTGGTTTCGACACGCTGCTGCGCGAATACGAAGACGGCGCCAAAGTGCTGGGCGGCCTCAACGCCCAGATCGGGCAGGGCAGGACCTGGGTGCATTCCGACGACGGCAACGGCTACATCGACGCCACCGGCTACGGCCTGGGCGGCACCCTGACCTGGTATCGCCCCGACGGCGTGTACGTGGACGGCCAGGCCCAGGTCATGTGGTTCGACAGCGACCTGGATTCGGGCTCGCTCGGCGTCCACGAGGCCAAGGGCAACAATGGCTACGGCTTCGCCTTCAGCGTGGAAACCGGCAAGAAAATGGCGCTTTCGGAAACCTGGACCACCACCCCGCAATTCCAGCTATCCTATTCGCGCAATCGTTTCAGCTCTTTCGAAGACGCCTATGGCGCGAAGGTCCGCAACGAAAAGGCCCAGAGCCTGCTCGCCCGCCTGGGCATCTCCTTCGACCGGGAGGTCGATCTCTCCGGACCGTCGGCCGGCGCATCCGCCGCGCACGCGGACCGGCGCTGGCGCTTTTACGGCATCGCCAATCTCACGTATGAATTCCTCGGCGACAGCAGCGTGAGCGTTGGCCATACCCGTTTCGACACGCGGCAGGACAGGCTCTGGGGAGAGCTGGGATTCGGCAGTTCGTACAACTGGCGGGGCGACAAATACTCGGTCTACGGAGAACTCGGCGCGCGCACCGCCCTGGCGAACTTTGGCGACTCCTACGGCATATCCGGCACCATCGGCTTTCGCGCGCGGTTTTGATTCAAGGGCGCAGCGGTGCGGATACGGTTTTCAGCGCGGGAATCGCACCTCTCGACGTGCTGCACGGCCTGAACCTGGGAAAGCCTCGGCGTGCGCAATCCCTCCGATCCGCACCGCCAACACCCTGCGCGGCGACAAGCCAGTGACGCCGGGCCGCCGTCGCGAGGGGACTTCGCTGACGTCGCGCGCGAGCGGCATGCCGTCCCTGGATTGATCGCTTGCGCCTGCGTTCGACGAGAGCGCACGCAGGGCTATTCCAGCGGCAGCAATCCCGGTTTGCTGATGAGGATGCCCTTGACCAGGTCCACCACCGGCAGCAGCGTGTCCGCGTCGGTTTCGGTCCGGTAGGCAGCGCACAGCTTCAGCATGGGTAGTTCGGGCATGACCGCCAGCGGCGTCGACAGACGGGATTCCTCGTTCGACAGCGTGAAGCACTCGGGCAGGATGCTCCATGCATGGCCGGCATTGATCAGCCGCAGGATGATGGCCAGGCTATTGCAAATACTCACGGGCGGCAAAGGATGTTGCGCCGCTTCGAACCACCGGACCATCAGGCTGTGCAGCGGCGAATTGACGGGCAGCGTCATCAGCCGCCGGCCTTCGAGGTCGGCGGCGCCAAGCGGCCGGGAAGGCCGTCCGCCGGCGTTGCGGCCGAACCACGCCATGCGGCAATAGGCCAGGGGATGCACGCGTATCCGCGGGTCCAGCGGGGTCTCGACCATGAAGGCGATGTCCAGTTGGTCGGTGTTGAGCAGTTCCGCCAGGGTAGTGCTGCGCGTGATCGTCAGTTCGACTCGCAGATCGGGGTAGATCGTATCCATCTTCGACAGCAGGTCGGGCAGGCAGCCGATAGCGAAGGTGTCGGACGCGCCCATCCTCAGCACGCCGCGCAGCGGGTCGCGGCTGCGGACGCGGCGGTCCATTTCGCCCAGGGTTCTGGTTAGCTGTTCCACATACTGGTAGAAGACTGCGCCTTCGGCCGTGAGTTCGCCGCGTCCGCCGGAGCGCCGCAGCAGCGAATAGCCGACGATGGATTCCAGTTCGCGGATGCGCAGCGAGATGGTCGGCTGCGTCACTTTCAGATGGTCGGCCGCGGCCTGGAAGCCCCGGAAAACCACTACGCAGCGCAATGCCTCGAGCTGAGCCAGGGTATAGCGTCGCATTGCCGTCTCCTGTGTGCCGGCGCACCCGCGCCGGGCTGCCGGCAGCCCCGGCGCGGGCCTCCGTTCGGGTCGATATAAGCAATTTTTATTTTTTTGACCCAAATCATTAATTGGATGCCTGAATTCTAACTCGCTAGCATGGGTTCCTGAAGAAAAGAAAGCGCGCCGGAACGCGCGTCGGTCCGGCATCGAGCGAAGCCGATAAGGAGACAGCATGCCAAGCGCAACAGCGATCAGTCCGGTTCGGCTCGAACTGGTCAAGAACGCGATCGGTTCGGTCGTCGACGAAATGGTCCTGACCGTGGTCCGCATCGCTTATTCGTCGATCATGAAAGACACCATGGACATGTCCAGCGCATTCTGCGACCGCCACGGCAGGCTGATTGCGCAGGGCCTGAGCCTGCCCCTGCACCTGGGCTCGATCCCGGACGCCATGGACGCGGTGAGCCAGGAATTCGGCGATACGCTCGAGCCGGGCGACATTGTCATCACCAATGACCCGTACCAGGGCGGCATGCACCTGCCCGATATTTTCATGTTCAAGCCGATGTTCGCGGGAGAGCGCCTGCTGGGCTATGGCGTGCTGGTGGCGCATCACAACGACATGGGTGGCCGGGTGCCCGGCTCGAGCGCGGCCGATTCCACCGAGATCTTCCAGGAGGGCCTGCAGATTCCGCTGCTCAAGCTGTATGCGCGAGGCGTGCCGGACCAGACCCTGCTCAAGATGATCGCCCGCAATGTTCGCGTGCCCGACACGGTGCTGGGAGATCTGAACGCCCAACTGGCTGCCTGCAACATCGCCGAGCGGGGCATGCTGGAGCTGGCGGCGCGCTATGGCGTGGCGGAACTGGAGCGGTGCTTCGACGCCTTGCTCGATTATTCCGAGCGCGAGGCGCGCCGCACCATCGCCGCGATCCCGGACGGCTCGTACGCCTATACCGACCATATCGACGACGACGGCATCGATCCTTCGCGGCCGGCGCGCATCCACGTCACCCTGCGCGTCAAGGGCGATGAACTGACGGCCGATCTCGCCGGCAGCTCGCCGCAGGTACGCGGCGCGATCAACTCCACGCTGTCATTCGCGAAGTCGGCCGTCTATTTCGCCATGCGTTCGATCATGGATTCCGATGCGCCGAACAACGCCGGCTTCATCAAGCCCATCCACGTCGTCGCGCCGCCGGACTGCATTTTCAATCCTCGGCGGCCCGGCGCGGTAGCTGCGCGCGGGGTCAGCGGATTCCGGCTCATCGACGCGATTTTCGGGGCGCTGGCCCAGGCGGTGCCGCACAAGCCGCGCGCGGCAGGCGAGGGCGGCACCACCAGCTACAGCATCGGCGGCGTCGGTGCCGACGGACGGTACGCCCTGTTCCGGGAGGCCCTGATGGGCGCCTGGGGCGGCGGCTACCGGCGCGAAGGCGTGGACGGCGTGGCCAATCCCGCGGCCAACATCAGCAACGCGCCGATCGAGGTGGTGGAAAACACAGCTCCGGTGCGGATCGAACGCTATGAACTGATTCCGGACAGCGGCGGCGCCGGCACCTGGCGGGGAGGCCTGGCCATCGAACGCCAGTTGCGCTTCCTGGGGCAGGAGGCCACTTTCCAGCTGCGTTCGGACCGGCGCCGGCATCCGCCTTTCGGCTTGCACGGCGGCCTCGCCGGCGCTCCTTCGAACAACCTGATCGAGTCCGCGGAAGGGTGGAAACAACTGCCCACGAAATTCACGATCGGCCTGGCGAGCGGGCAACGCTTTCGCCATGCCACCGCCGCCGGCGGCGGCTACGGCGACCCGTTGGAACGGGATCCCGAAGCGGTCTTGCGTGACGCGCGCAACGGCAAGGTGTCGATCGAAGCCGCGCGGCGCGAATACGGCGTCGTGGTGCGGGAAGCGCCCTGGCGCATCGACCAGGCGGCCACCGCGGCGCTGCGCCGCGCAGCCCAGCGGGAAAGCAGTCCGAAGGAGAGGAGATGAGCACGGAAACGCAATCGTTGCGGATCGGCGCCGACATCGGGGGCACCTTCACGGACCTGGTCTTCGTCTGCCCCGACGGGGCCATCCACAAGCGCAAGGTGCCCACCACGCCGGCGGATTATTCGCAGGCCATCACGCAGGGAGTGGCCGACTTCTGCGCCGGGCATGGCCTCTTTGCGGAGCACATCGGAGAGATCGTGCACGCGACCACGGTAGCCACCAACGCCATCCTCGAACGCCGGGGTGCGCGCACGGCCTTGCTCACCACCGAAGGCTTTCGCGACGTGCTGGAGCTGCGCCGCATCCGCATTCCCATGTCGTACGACCTGGACTGGCGGAAACCCGCTCCCCTGGTGGAGCGGCAATGGCGCCTGGGCATCCGCGAACGGCTCGATCAGCACGGGAATGTGCTGACCCCGCTGGACGGCGACGGCCTGCGGGCCGCCGTCGAAACACTGCGCGAAGGCGGAATCGAGGCTGCCGCAGTCTGCTTCCTCCATGCATACCGCAACGGCGCCCATGAAAAAGCGGTGGGCGACTATCTGGCCGAGCAGATGCCGGAGCTGTATGTCTCGCTGTCGCACGAGGTGCTGCCCGAGATGCTGGAGTTCGAGCGCACCAGCACGACGGTGGTCAATGCCTACGTGGCGCCGCTGATCGCCCGCTACCTGAAGATCCTGCGCAGCCGCTTCGATGCGCTGGGAAGCAGGGCGCCCATCCTGGTGATGCAATCCAACGGCGGCCTGATCAGCGCCGCGGCGGCGGCGTCCAGGCCGGTGACCATCATCGAGTCCGGCCCTGCGGCAGGCGTGGTCGCCGCCGCCCGGCTATCCCGCGACTGCGGTTACGCCGATGTCATCACGCTGGACATGGGAGGCACCACGACCAAGGCGTCCATCATCGAACGGGGCGCAATCCTGCGCGCGACGGAATACGAGGTGGGCTCGGCGGTGTCGGTCAGCAGCCGGCTGATGCGCGGCAACGGTTATGTGCTGCGGATTCCGGTGATCGACATTTCGGAAGTCGGCGCGGGCGGAGGCAGCATTGCGGCCATCGATGCGGGCGGGTCGCTGCGGGTGGGGCCGCGCAGCGCGGGCGCGGTGCCCGGCCCGGCCTGCTATGGCCAGGGCAACGAGCATCCCACCGTCACCGACGCCAACCTGGTGCTGGGCTACCTGAACGACGACTCGCTGGCGGGCGGATCGCTCGCCGTCCATCGCGCGCTGGCCGAAAAGGCCGTGGCCTCGCACATCGCCGACAGGAGCGGCCTGTCCTTGCTAGAGGCCGCCCACGGCATACACCTGATCGCCAATTCGAACATGGTCCGCGCCATCAAATCGGTCTCCGTGGAGCGCGGGCGCGATCCCGCCGATTTCGCGCTGATGGTCTTCGGCGGGGCGGGCCCGGTCCATGCGGCGGGCGTGGCGCGGGAACTGGGCATCGCGCGCGTCATCGTGCCGCCGTCGCCCGGCGTATTCAGCGCGTTCGGCCTGTTGCGCGCCGACGTTGAACAGCATGCGGCCCGCACGGTGCTGGTTTCCACCGCCGACGCCGACCTGGACCCCATCAACGCCATCATTGGCGGCATGCGTGACGAGTTGACGCGCATGCTGGCCGGCGAGGGGTACGCGGCGGCGGCCATCGGCATGCAAGCGTACGCCGATCTGCGCTACCTCGGACAGTCGTCCGAAATCACGGTCCCGCTGGGCGCGCCGGCCCTGACTCCCGGCGGTCTGCGGGACCTGGAGCGGCGTTTCGAGGAGGAATTCGAGAAAACCTATGGCCACCGGTCACCGCACAAGCAATTCGAACTGGTGACGGTCCGGCTGGCGGCCTCGGTATCGCGGCATGCGGAGCATTCCGGCAGGTGGGCGGACGATCCGGGAGGCAATGCCGGGCCGCGCGAGCGCATGGTCTATTTCGGCGTCCGGCATGGGCTGTGCGCTACCCGTGTGTTGCGGCGCGCCGACCTGGCCGCCGAGCCCCGGCCCGGCCCCCTGATCGTGCAGGAGTATGACACCAGCGTAGTGGTGCCGCCCCATTGCAGCGCCCGCCTGGACGCGCACGGCAACATCGTCATCGAGGTTGGCCATGACCCGCGCGACGAGTGAACCGGGCTCGGGCCTGTCGGCGCTGGCCGGCTTCGCGGCGGAAACCGGCCTGCGCACACTGCCCGAAGATGTCATCCGCCAGGCCCAGGCCTGCCTGCTGTACGGCCTGTCCGTGGGCATCGCGTCGGCGCACGCGCCAGCGCCGTTGGCTGCGGCCTCGGCGACGGACTGGGAGTGCGGGAACAGCCCCGGCGGCGCCACGCGGTTGTTCGACGGCCGCCGGCTGCCGGCCCCGGCAGCCGCTTTCGCCAACGGCGTACTGCTGCATTCGCGGGTGCAGGAAGACGCGCATCCGGCCGGCCACGTCGGGGTCGTGGTTGTGCCGGCCGCGCTGGCCGTGGCCGAACAGGTCGGCGCCAGCGGCGCGGACCTGCTGTGCGGCATCGTTTCCGGCTACGAGACGGCCTTGCGCATCGGCCGCGACCACGCTGCGGATGCCAGCGTCCGGGGCTTCCGCACCACTTCCCTGTACGGCGGCTTCGGCGCCGCCGCGGCGGCGGCGCGGCTGATGCGCCTGCCGCCGCCGCGCATCCGCGACGCCCTGGCGCTGGCCGCCAGCGCCGCTTGCGGCCTGCGTGAATTCGTCAACGCCGGCACCGAAGAATACCCGCTGCATGCCGGCTTCGCAGCGCGCAACGGCATCAGCGCGGCCGCTTGCGCCCGTGCCGGAACTGCGGCGGCCCCCGGCAGCCTCGAAGGCGACGCGGGTTTCTTTCGCAGCTACGGCCGGCCCGATGGATGTTATGGCCGGCGCGTGGCCGATCGCCTGGGCGACGAGTTCGAATTCAGGCAGATCACGTACAAACCCTATCCCACGTGCCAGTTCCACCGCGCCGTGGTCAGCGGCGTGCTGGCGCTGCGCCGGCAGGCGCCGCGGGCATCGCTGCGCCGCCTGACCATACACATGCATCCGTTCGAAGCCGATTTCATCGGCGTGCGCCATGCCGGACCCTTCCGGCGGTTTTCGCAGACCTTCATGAGCGCGCCTTTCTGCGCGGCGCTGGCCTGGGTGGACGGGTGCGTGGGCTACGAGGGCATGCACCGCTACGACGATACGCGGGTACTGGAGCTGGCTGCCCGCATCGACGTGGTGTCGGACCCCGGCATCGAGCGCTACCGGCCCAGACTCGTCGCCATGGATGACCATGGCGTGGCGCGGGAGTGGGCAGAGCAGGGCGGCAGCGAGGCTTATCTGCTGACCTGGCATGCGGCGGTCGACATGTCGGGCGCCCTGTGCGAGGAGGTCGGCGTGCCGGCGCCGGCGGCACAGGCGCTGGCCGACGCCGCGGACGCGCTGGCCCGGGCGCCGTCCGCGTCGGCGCTGCTGCGGGCGGCCGCAATGGCCATCGCGCTGGCGCGCCGGCGACGTCCAGTCCGGGCATGCGAGCCGCCCGGACACCCGGACCCGCCATGACCGGGTCCGGCACACCACCAGGGAGACAATCAATCATGCACAAGAGAATGAAAAACTTCGCCGCGGGCCCGGCAGGATGGGCCGCCGCGTTGATGGCGGCGGCGCTATGCGCCGCCGCGCCCGCCCAGGCGCAGGATAAGTATCCTTCCCGCGCCATCACCATCATCGTTCCCACCGCCCCGGGCGGCAGCACCGATACGGTGATCCGGCAACTGGCCGAGATCACTGGCGGCCTGATCAAGCAGCATTTCGCCATCCTCAACCGTCCGGGCGCCGGAGGCATCATCGGGACGACCGCGATCACGCGCGCCGAGCCGGACGGCTACACGCTCGGCGGCATATGGAATGCGCCGCTGACCATGACGCCGCATATCCTGAAGGCGCAGTATTCGCCGTCGGACTACGTGGCCGTATCGCTATCGGACTCGGCGCCCATCGTCCTGTGCGCGAAAGCGAACTTCCCCGCCAATTCCGGCCGGGAATTCGTCGAGTACGCCAGGAAGAACCCCGACAAGCTCACTTATGGCACCGACGGCGTCGGGGCAACCATCCAGTTGGCCTCGGAGCGCATCTTCACCCGCCTGCACATCAAGCTGCGTTCGGTGCCGTTCGTCGCCGGCGCCGGCCAGACCTTGCAGAGTTTCCTGGCCAACCAGATCGACATCTACGGGGGATCGATCGCGCCCATTCTTCCCTATGTGAAAGACAAGAGCGTGAAATGTCTCATCGTGAGTTCGGTGGGCAGGGTGGCCGCGCTGCCGCGGGCCGCCAGCCTGACCGACCTCGGCATTCCCGAAGAGCAGACGCTGCTCTGGCACGGCATCATCGCGCCCAAGGGCGTTCCCGCCGATCGCCTGGCGCTGCTGGAGAACGCCTTCCGCAAAGCGGCGCAGACGCCGCAATTCAAGGCGTTCCTGGCCAGCCAGAGCATCAACGTGGAAGGCACTTCGGCCCGGGAGATGCGCAAGATCATGGACGACGAGTACGCCGCGATGGCAGGCATCGCGAAATCGCTCGGGCTGCTCAAGTAGGTTCAACGGAAGGAGACAGGGCAATGAAACGAACGACGCAATTGCGCCGCATACTGGAGCAGGGCGGGCCGGGCACGGTGCCCGGCGCCACCGACTGCTTCACGGCCAGGCTGATCGAGCAGGCCGGCTTCCCCGCGGTCTACGTGACCGGCGGCGGAACGGCAAACACGTATCTGGGCGCGCCCGATATCGGACTGGTGACACTCAACGAACTGGCCGGCCTGGTCGAACGCATCGCCGACGCCGTATCGATCCCGGTCATTGCCGACTGCGACACCGGGTTCGGCGGCGTGGCAAACGTCCGGCGCACCATCCGCGCGTACGAACGCGCCGGGGCGGCCGGCCTGCACATCGAAGACCAGATCTTTCCCAAGCGCTGCGGGCATTTCGAAGGCAAGACCGTGGTGCCGGCGCGGGACATGTGCTATCGGCTGCAAGCGGCCCTGGACGCGCGGACCGACCCCGACTTCCTGATCATCGCCCGCACCGACGCGCGCGCCGTGGAAGGCTTCGACGCGGCGCTCGAACGCGCCCGCCTGTACCGGGACATAGGCGCGGACGCCATCTTCGTCGAGCAGCCCCGCAGCGTGGAAGAATTGCGGCGGATCGGGCAGGCATTTCCCGGCGAAGTGCTGGTGGCCAACATGGTCGAGCGCAGCAAGACGCCCCTGCTGCCCACGGCGGAGCTGGCCGCGATGGGGTTCCGCATCATCTTGTACGCCAACGCCGCGCTGTACCTGGGCGCCCACGCCATCCGGGAAGGGTTGGCGGTATTGCGTTCGGCCGGCACCACCGAGAGCCTGCTCGACCGGATGATGACTTTCGGCGAACGCCAGCAGCTCGTCGGCCTGGACCGCGCCGACGCCTATGAGCGCGACCTGGCGGCGCGGGTGGACCGGCGCGCGCCTGCCCCAAACGGACAGTGAGCGCCAGCCGCGCGCCGCATTTCGAGCATTCGAGACAGAAAGGAGACGACATGGCTATCCAAAGAGCGCGCCTTCGTCAATTGATCGAGGCTCCCGGCCTGCTGGCCCTGCCGGGGGTTTTCGACGGTTTTTCCACCCGGCTGGTGGAACATGCCGGCTTCGAGGCCGCCTTCATCACGGGCAGCGGCGTGTCGGAAAGCCGTCTGGGCCAGCCCGACATCGGCATCATGGGCCTGGAAGAGAATCTCGCCGCCGTGCGCGCCATGACGGCCTGCAGCGGCCTGCTGCTGCTGGCCGATGGCGACACGGGCTACGGCAACGCGGTCAACGTGTACCACGCCACGCGCGCCTTCGAGCGCGCCGGTGCCGCCGGCGTGATGTTCGAGGACCAGGTCTGGCCCAAGCGCTGCGGACACATGCGCGGCAAGGAAGTGATCGACGCCCAGGAAATGGCGCAAAAACTGCGGGCCGCGGTCGAAGCCCGCGAAGACCCGGATTTCATCATCAAGTCGCGCACCGACGTGCTGGCCATCCATGGCCTGGACGAGGCCGTCAAGCGCCTGAACCTGTACGCCGAAGCGGGCGCCGATCTGCTGTTCGCCGACGCGGTCATGACCATCGAGCAGATCAAGGTGCTGACGGCGAACCTGAACAAGCCGCTGTGCGTGAACATGGGCTTCGGCATCCGCCAGCGCTCGACCACGCCGCTGCTGTCGCCCGCCGAGCTGCAGGACCTGGGCGTGCGCGTGGCGATATATCCGCGCCTGCTGACCGGCTGCGCCCTGCAGGGCATGATCAACGGGCTGGATCTCTTCCGGCGGTCGCTGGACGGCGGCGAGCGCGTTGACCGTCCGGACGCCTGCGTATCGTTCGAGATGCTGCACGACATCATGGGCATCCGCCAGGCCGATGCGCTGGAGAAGCGCTTCCTGACCGAAGCGCAGTACCGCGCGAAGTACGGGGAGGGCGCGCAAGAAGGAGGGGCCGTGCGATGAAACCGCGGCCCGTCACCGGAATCGACTCGCACGCCCATGTGATGAACATGTCGGCCACGCTGGTCAGCGAACGCCATTCCGCCCCGCGGCGCGATGTCACGGCCCGCGAGTACGTCGGCCTGCTCGACGCCCACGGCTTGTCGCACGGTGTATTGACCGCGCCGAGTTTTCTCGGCGCCGACAACTCGCTGCTGCTGCAGGCGCTGGACGCGTTTCCGGATCGGCTGGCCGGCAGCGTCATTGTCGACCCGGGCGTCGACGAAGCCGTCCTGCATGACATGCGCCGCCGCGGCGTGGCCGGCGTGCGGCTGAACTGGACCCGCCGCGCCAGTCTGCCGGACGTCGGCGGCGCCGAGTACGCCGCCTTGTTCAAGAAGCTGGCCGAGGTGGGCATGCACGTGGAGCTGTTCGTGGAGGACGCGCACGCCGCTCGCATCGTTCCGCGCCTGCTGGATGCCGGCATCCCCGTGGTGATCGACCATTTCGGCGCGCCCGATCCGGCGCTGGGCGTCAACGGCCCCGGCTTCGCGCAGATTCTGCGCGCCGTCGCCACGGGCCGGGCCTGGGTCAAGCTCTCCGCGCCGTACCGCCTGGGCGGCGCCGACCCGCGCCGCTACGTCGATGCCCTGCTGCAAGCGGGCGGGCCGGGCCAGCTCATGTGGGGCAGCGATTTTCCGTGGGTCAGCCACGAAGACTATCTGGGCGGGCCGACCTTCGGCGGCTGCCTGCAATGGCTGTCGGACTGGGTGCCCGACGAGAGCGTGCGCCGGACGATTCTGTGCGACACGCCCGCACAGCTGTACGGCTTCGCTGCGCCGCGCCCGGCCTGAAACGTGATCGCGCAGTCAGGTGCGCGGTTAGGACGGGAAAGGTCGTTAGGTTGTGGGTTAGGGCATCATTGCCTTGTCTCACACGTGGCATCCGCAGGGCGCGTGGGCATACTTAACTTTACATAATACACATTATGCGTAAATTGTAGCCAGCAAGAGCTGCCCCTGCCCGAGTCCCTGTGCCACGAGCCCGCGGCGGCGCTTTCCCGTCCCTGTCCGTATGGACATGCCTATTCGATGGACGCGTGTCAGCCAGCCGTGTTGGCGCCTGGCGTCGTTGCCGGCGCCAGGCGCTGCGCCATCGGATAGGCGTCGATGTATTCGCGGAAGGCTTTCAGAAACGAGGCTTCGGCCGCGGTCTGCGGGGCGTCGCGGTGCCACAGCAGGTGCAGGTCCACGGTGCACACGCCTTCGCCGGGCGGCAGCCGCCACAGCAGTCCCTGCTCGACGTCGGCCTGGACGCTGTGTTCCGGCAGGCAGCCGATGCCGAAGCCGGCGATCAGCAGGCGCTTGACTTCGTCGTGCTGGGTAGAGGTTGCGACGATGCGGCCGGAAAAGCCGCGCTGGTCGCGGAAGATGGTGAGCGGCGAGAGGCTGTCGCCCAGCGCGTCGCTGGCGAACGACACGAAATTCTCCCCCAGCAGGTCGTCGATGCGGATGTCGGTCTTGCCGAACAGCGCATGGTTGCGGCCGCAGAAAAGCGCGTAGCGCTGCTGGAGGAAGATCTTGTGCTCCAGCCGCTTGGGAATCTGGCGGCACACGGCGATGCCGGCGCTGGCGCCGCGCTGCAGCATGAGGGCGACGATTTCGCTGCTGGGCAGCACGTCCATCTGGACTTCGATCCGCGGATAGGCGCGGTGGAAATGCGCCCAGAAGCTGTCGTAGACGCCGGAATGGATGCGGCTCGCGACGAGCAGATGGATCCGGCCCGCGGTTTCGACCTCGGTCTGCGACACCTCGGTCAGCAGCTGCGCCACGTTGCCGTAAATGGCTTGTGCGGCGCGGCGCACTTCTTCTCCGGCGTTCGTGATGGTGAACGCCGTGTTGTGCCGCTCGATCAGGCGGCGCTGGAGCTGCTCTTCGAGGCGCCGCAGCGCCTGGCTGACGGCGGACTGGGTCAGGTGCAGCTTGGCGGCCGCGCCGCTGATGCTGCGCTCCTGGACGATGACCAGGAACGTGCGCAGCAGGTTCCAGTCGAGGCGATCGCCTGGCCGCAGCGCGGCGGGAGTCGGTTTGGGCTGGGCAGGCATGGTGTCGGGCGGCATGTCGGGGTTTTTCGGCGGAATTGACGGCGGTGGACGGCGGGATCGCGCCGTATGGCATCAATATTAATACTATTTAAGTTGATTATTAATAAGCATAAATTGACGTTATATCGGCCCGGAGCGATAAACGCGGCTTCGAATAACGACATGCGTTCGAGGAGACTCTCATGGCTGGTTCCGCCAGTTTTCCCGTCGCGCGGCAGCCCGTGCGCGCCGCGACCGCCGCCTTTATCGGCACAACCATCGAGTGGTACGACTTCTACATCTACGCCACGGCCGCGGCGCTGGTGTTCGGCAAGGTATTTTTTCCCACGGCCGATCCGTTCGTCAGCACCATGGCGTCGTTCGGCACCTTCGCCGCGGGGTTTCTGGCGCGGCCGCTGGGCGGCGTGGTGTTTGGGCACCTGGGCGACCGAGTGGGCCGCAAGAAGGCCTTGATGGCAACCCTGGTCATCATGGGCGTGGCCACGGTCGGCATCGGCCTGCTTCCCAGCTACGCCATGGCCGGGTTCTGGGCCCCTGCCCTGTTGCTGCTGCTGCGGCTGGCGCAAGGGCTGGCCGTCGGCGGCGAATGGGGCGGCGCGGTGCTGATGGCCGGCGAGCACGCGTCGCAGGGGCGGCGCACGTTCGCCGCGTCTTTCGCGCAGCTCGGCAGCCCGGCCGGCCTGATCCTGTCGCTGCTGGCGTTCCGGCTGCTCACCGGGCTGGACGAAACCGCCTTTGCGGGCTGGGGCTGGCGAATACCGTTCCTCGTCAGCGCGGTCCTGCTGGTCGTGGGCTATTTCATCCGCGTGGGCGTGAACGAGTCCCCCGACTTCGCCCGGGTGCTGGCGCAGCAGGAACGGGCGGAAGTGCCGGCCAAGGAGGTGCTTCGCACCGCATGGCGCACGGTGCTGCTCTGCATGGGGGTATGCACCGTGGCCATCGGCGGCATCTACTTCACCAACACATTCATGCTGTCGTACACGACGCAGACCATGGGACTGGACCGCGCGCTGATCCTGGACTGTCTTTTCGTGGTGGCGATCATCCAGTTCTTCGTGCAGCCGCTGGCCGCCTGGCTGGCCGACGCGGCGGGCCCGGCCCGCGTGCTGATCGGTGCCGCGTTCTGTTCGGTGCTGGCGCCCTACCCTATGTTCATGCTGGTCAACCACGGCAGCGCCTACAGCATCATCGCCGGGATCGCGATCGTGCTGGTATTCATGGCCACGATCTACTCGGCCATGGCCGGCTACATCAGTTCGGCGTTCCAGACCCACATCCGCTATTCGGGCATCTCGCTGTCATACCAATTCTGCGGCGCTATCGCGGGCGGGCTGACGCCGCTGATCGGCACCTGGATCTCGCACCGGTATCCGGGTCAATGGCTGCCGCTGGCGTTTTTTTATTCCGTGCTTTCCGCCATCACGCTGGTTTCCATCTGGGGCCTGGCCGCGCACAAGCGCCGGCTCGTGCGGTCCGCGCCCAACGCGCGCGCGGCTAAAGCCTCGGCCTGACCAGGCCCATCACCATCATTTACGAGGAATGAACATGACGCAGACGCAACCCGCAGCACTGACCGAAGAACAGATCCGCGACATCCTGCGGGCCGTCGACGACCGCTTCGATGCGCAAGTGGCGTTCACGCAGGATCTCGTGCGCTTTCCGTCGCTGCGGGAGCAGGAGCACACCGCTCAGGATTTTCTGTTCGAGGCGATGCGCGAACGCGGCTTCGCGATGGACCGCTGGAAAATCGACATCGACGACATCCGGTCGCATCCCGGCTTCGGTCCCGTGACCGTATCGTACGAGAATGCCTTCAATGTGGTGGGCACGTACCGGCCCGAGACGCAGGCCGGGCGCTCCCTCATCCTGAACGGCCACATCGACGTGGTGCCCACGGGCCCGCTGGATATGTGGAGCCGGTCGCCCTGGGACCCGGCCATCGTCGACGGCTGGATGTACGGCCGGGGCGCCGCCGACATGAAGGCCGGCCTGGCCGCGAACCTGTTCGCCTACGACGCGGTGCGCGCCGCGGGATACCGGCCGGCCGCGCCCATCTATTTCCAGTCCGTCGTCGAGGAGGAATGCACCGGCAACGGCGCGCTGGCCGCGCTGTTGCGCGGCTACCAGGCCGATGCCGTGATCATTCCCGAGCCCGAAGAGAACATGCTGGTGCGGGCCAATGTGGGCGTGCTGTGGTTCAAGGTGCGGGTGCGCGGCCGCCCGAGCCATACGCGCGAGATGGACAGCGGGTTCAACGCCATCGATGCCGCCTACGCCGCGATGCAGGCCCTGCGCAAGCTCGAAGCGCAATGGAACGGCCAGCATCGTTGCCATCGGCATTTCGAGCACCTCGACCACCCCATCAACTTCAATATCGGCAAGATCGAAGGCGGAGACTGGCCCTCGACGGTGCCGCCGTGGTGCGAATTCGATGTGCGCGCGGCCATTTATCCGGGCACGACGGCCGACGAGGCCCGCGAGCAGATCGAGGCCTGCCTGCGCGAGGCGGCCGCGTCCGACTCGCGGCTGGGCGGCACGCCGCCTGCGATCACGTATACGGGTTTCTACGCGGAAGGCTATGTGCTGGAGGAAGGCTCCGACGCCGAGCACACGCTGCGCGAATGCCACCGCCGGGCCTTTCGCAGCGAGCTGCAGAGCTTTACCACGCCGGGCTATCTCGACGCGCGGGTATTCGTGATCTACGGCAACATGCCCACGCTGGTCTACGGGCCGAAATCGCTGGACATCCACGGATTCGACGAGCGCGTGCATCTCGAGTCGGTGCGCCTGGTCACCAAGACCATCGCGCTTTTTATCGCGCAATGGTGCGGCATCGACACGCAGGCCGGCCGGATCTGATCCGCCGGACCGCCCGCGCGGGAAGCCGGAGGGAGAGTTCAGGTAAACGTAATAGCGTGCGTCTCACAATAAGTTGCATAAAAAACCACAGGAGACGACGCCATGTACCGGAAACTCATTCCCGCGCTGGCGGTGGCGGCATTGTCGTTGCAGGGCGGCTTCGGCGCTTGCGGCGGATGCGCCGAAAGATATCGTGCTGGGCGCCTCGGTCCAGATGACGGGCCCGGTGTCGAACACCGGGCGCTATTATCGCGACGCCTATGAAATGGCGGTCGAGAAGATCAATGCCGCCGGCGGCGTGAAAATCGGCGGCCAGGCGCACAAGCTGGCGCTCAAGATCTACGACAACCAGTCCGACGTGAACCTGAGCGTGCGCCAGTACACGCAGCTCGTCAGCCAGGACAAGGTCAACCTGCTGCTGGGGCCTTTCGCGAGCAATTTCGCGCTGGCCGATTCGGCGGTGTCCGAGAAATACCAGGTGCCCATGGTCCAGGGCGGCGGCGCGTCGGACCAGATTTTCTCGCGCAAATTCAAATACATTTTCGGCACGCTGGCGCCGGCCAGCAATTACTTCGGCAGTACCGTAAGCATGCTCAAGGCGCTCAAGCCCGCGCCGCAAAGCGTAGCCCTGCTCTATGCGGACGATGCGTTCGACGTGTCGGTGGCCGAGGGCACGCGGCCCTTGCTCAAGAAAGCCGGACTGAAAGTCGTGATGGACGAGCGCTACAGCACCAACGCCACCGACTTCAATTCGCTGCTGTCGCAGATCAAGAGCAAACAGGTGGACGCGGTGCTGGTGGCGGGCCACGAAACCGAGATCCTGAATTTCGTGCGCCAGGCCAAGAGCCTGGCGGTGGCGCCCAAGATGTATTCGTTCACCGTGGGCGTGCCCTCCGAGGATTTCCGCAAGGCGCTGGGCAAGGACGCGGACTACGCCTTCGGCATGACGGCCTGGCTGCCCTCGGCCGCACTGAAGGACCGCTGGTTTGGCGACGCGCAGCAGTTCGCCCGGGCCTACAAGGCCAAATACGGCTATGACCCGGACTACCACGCCGCTTCGGGCGTGGCCGATGTGGAGGCGCTGGTCGAAGCCATGGAGAAGGCGGGCACGGCCGATCCCAAGAAGGTGCGCGACGCGCTGGCGGCCATTCGGTTCGACAGTCTGTACGGCCCGGTCGCCTTCAATGCCCACGGCCAGATCGACCTGCCGCAGGTGGTGATCCAGGTGCAGGGCGACAATCTGGCGGAGGTCTACGGCGCCAAGGGCTTCGTGACGCCGCCCAAATACCCGATGCCGGCCTGGAACGCGCGCTGACGCCCTGCCCTTCGGGCTTTCCGGACCCGCGATCGTGGACCTGCTCGCGCAAATCCTCGCCAACGGCGCGCTGCTCGGCGGCCTCTACGCCGTCATGGCGCTGGGGCTCGCCCTGGTCTGGGGCGTGCTCAATATCGTCAACCTGGCCCACGGCGCGTTCATCATGCTGGGCGCCTACCTGTCCTGGTATCTGTACAACGGCCTGGGCGTGGACCCGTTCCTGGGCCTGCCGGTCACGGCCGTGTCGCTGTTCGCGCTGGGCTACGTGCTGCAGCGCGGGCTGCTGAACCTGGTGGTGCGCGGCCCCATGTTCAATACGCTGCTCATTACGTTCGGGCTGGAAGTAGTGCTCACCTATCTGGCGCAGATGGCGTTCTCGGCGGATTTCCGCACCATCAATCCGCCGTATGCGGGCAACAGCTACACGCTGGGGCCGGTGACGGTGCCGCTGGTGAGGCTGGCCGCGTTCGCCGTGGCCCTGGCCCTGACCGTGGGCATGTGGCTGCTGCTCCTGCATACGCGGCTGGGCCGGGCCATCCGCGCCACGGCGCAGAACCTGGTGGCCGCCCGGCTGTATGGCGTGGAGCCGCGCCATTTATATGCGGTGACGTTCGGGCTCGGACTGGCGCTGGCCGGCGCGGCGGGCGGCCTGTATGGCTCGGTGTCGCAGATCAACCCGTACATCGGCGCCGCGCTGACGGCCAAGAGTTTCGCGATTTCCATCATCGGCGGGCTGGACAACCCGCTGGGCGTGATCGTGGGCGGGCTGTTCCTGGGCATTGTGGAGTCGCTGACCATGCTGTATGTGGGGCCGACCTTCGCCGACGTGGCGAGCTTCGGCATCCTGGTGGCGGTGCTCATCGTGCGGCCCGGCGGGCTGCTGGGGAGAACGGCATGAAGGCCGCGCGCGCCGTGCTCATCCTCGCCGCGCTGGCCGTGCTGGCGGGCGTGCCCTGGTACGGGTCGGACGTGCTGGTGCAGTTCGGCATCAACGCCCTGCTGCTGGCGGTGCTGGCCCAGGGCTGGAACATCATCGGCGGCTATACGGGCTACGCGTCGTTCGGCAACTCCGTTTTCTACGGACTGGGCAGCTACGGCGTGGGCATCGCCATGGCGCAGTGGGAACTGCCGTTCGGCGCGGGGCTGGCTTTCGGCGTGGCGCTGGCGGTGGCGTTCGCGCTGCTGCTCGGGCTGCCCGTGCTGCGGCTGCGCGGGCATTATTTCGCCATCGCCACGCTGGCGCTGGCGCAGGTCATGACGGCCATCGTATCCAACGTGGGGCTGGCGGGCCAGAACATCGGGCTGGTGCTGCCGCCGCTGAACAACGATCCGCTGTTCTACGAGCTGTCGCTGGGCCTGCTGGCGCTGGCGACCCTGACCGTGGCCTGGCTGACGCGCAGCCGATTCGGCTTCGGCCTGATCGCCATCCGCGAAAACGAGGAAGGCGCGGCGGTGATGGGCGTGAACACCACGCTGTACAAGGTGGCGGCGTTTGCGCTGTCGGGCGTGTTCTCGGCGCTGGCCGGCGGCATCCATGCGTACTGGATCACCTTTCTCGATCCGGAAAGCGCCTTCGACATCAGCCTGAACGTCAAGATGATCATCATGGCGGTGTTCGGCGGCGCCGGCACGGTGCTGGGGCCGGTGGCGGGCGCGCTGTCGCTGTCGGCCGTGTCGGAATGGCTGTCCAGCGAGGTGACCAGCGTGGCGGGCCTGTTCTTCGGCGCGGTGATCGTGGCGGCGGTGGTGCTCATGCCGCGCGGTCTGGCCGACCTGCTGCGGCGCTTCCGCAAGACGGGCTGGCGCTATTTCGCGGACAACATCAAGGCGCACCGGCTATGAACGCGATCCTGGACCTGCGCAACGTGACGCGGCGCTTCGCCGGCCTGGTGGCGGTGAACCAGGTGAGCTTCACGCTGGGCGAAGGCGAGATCCTCGGCCTGATCGGGCCCAACGGCGCGGGCAAGACCACGCTGGTGAGCCTGGTCAGCGGCACGCTCGCGCCGTCCGAGGGGGAAATCTATTACCAGGGCCGCCCCATCACCGCCCTGCCCGCCTACCGCCGCGCGCGCCTGGGCATCGGCCGCACGTTCCAGATCATGCGGCCGTTTCCCGGCCTTTCGGTGCTGGACAACGTGGCGGTGGGCGCCCTGTTCGGCCGCGCCGACGGCCGTCCCGGCCTGGCGCAGGCGCGCGAACAGGCGCGGGCCTGCCTGGACTTCGTCGGCCTGGGCCGCGCGGCCGGGCAGCGCGCCGACGAGCTCGGCGGCCCGGGCCGCAAGCGGCTGGAGCTGGCCAAGGCGCTCGCCATGCAGCCCAAGGTGCTGCTGTGCGACGAGGTCATGGCCGGCCTGAACCTGGTGGAGATCGAGGAAGTCATCTCGGTCATCCGCAAGGTGCGCGACAGCGGCATCAGTGTGCTGGTCATCGAGCACGTCATCAAGGCCATCAAGAGCCTGTCCGACCGCCTGCTGGTGCTGCACCACGGCGAGAAGATCGCCGACGGCGCGCCCGCCCAGGTGCTGGCCGACCCTCAGGTGGTGCAGGCCTATCTCGGCAAGAGGCGCGCATGAACGATGCCGCGCTGTTGAGGGTCGAGAGCCTGTCCGCCGGCTACGGCGAGGCGCCGGTGCTGCACGACGTGTCGCTGGAAGTGCGCCGCGCCGAGATCGTGGCGCTGGTAGGCAGCAACGGCGCGGGCAAGACCACGCTGCTGCGCGCCGTGTCGCGCGTGCTGCCGTGCACGGGCAGCATCCTCATGCACGGGCGCCAGCTCTCGTCGGCCACCCCCGACCAGGCGTTCGCCTGCGGCATGGTGCAGGTGCCCGAGGGCCGCCAGCTCTTTGACCGCATGACGGTGCACGAAAACCTGCTGATGGGCGCCTACCGGCGCAGCGACCGCGCCGCCATCGCGCGCGACCTGGACAAGGTCTACGGCCTGTTTCCGCGCCTTGCGGAACGGCGGCGGCAGATCGCCGGCAGCATGTCGGGCGGCGAGCAGCAGATGTGCGCCATGGCGCGCGCGCTCATGGCCGCGCCGGCGCTGCTCATGGTGGACGAAATGAGCCTGGGCCTGGCGCCGGTGGTGGTGGAGCGGCTGATGGACGTGCTGAGCGGCATCCGGCGCGAGGGCGTGACGATACTGCTGGTCGAACAGGACATCCACCTGGCGCTGTCCAACGCCGACCGCGGGTACGTGATGGAAACCGGCCGCATCGTGCACAGCGGGCCCGCGCGCGAACTGATCGACGACCCCGAAGTGCAGCGGGCGTATCTCGGAAGCTGAGGGCGCGCCGCAGCCCCTGCGCGCCGGTAGGGCATCCGCTCGAATCGATTATGCGCCGCCCCGGCCTTCGGGCCGGGCGACGAATTGCTGCAGGGCCGGCACGGTATTGAGCACGTGCTGGCGCATGGCCGCCTCGCAGCGATCCGGGTCGCGCGTGACCAGGGCGTCGATCAGTTCCTGGTGCGAGACGCGGGCGCGCGGGCTGTGGCCGGGCTGGGCCGCCCAGACGCGCATGTAGGGTTCCACCACCGTGTGCAGTTCGGAAATCTGCCGAAGCAGCCGCGGCTGGGCGCAGAAGCCGCAGAGGAACTCATGGAATTCGCGGTGGGCGGTGGTCCAGTCGAGGTAGTCGCCCGAGCCTTCGTCGAGCTGGTCCAGCATGCGCGCCAGCCTGCGGATGTGCTCGTCGCGCAGGCGGGCGACCGCATTGCGCATGGCCAGGCCTTCGAGCACGGAACGCATTTCGAAGACTTCGCGCATTTCTTCCGGGTTGAGCCCCTTGACCACGGCGCTGCGGTTGGCGCGGATCTCGACCAGGCCCTCGGAGACCAGGCGGCGCAGCGCGCCCCGCACGGGCATGCGGCTGGTGCCGATCTCGGCGGCGATGGTTTCGGGCACCAGGCGCTGGCCGGGCGCGCAGCGGCCCAGGCGGATTTCCTGCTGGAGGTATTGATAGGCCTCTTCTTCGGCGCTGATGGCTGTTCTTGGATACGACAGCATCCCTGTCCCCGGATCGTTTCAAGCCGAGATGATAGTGTGCGGTCAAAATAACATAAATTGGATCCAATTATCCATTGATGCAAAACCCAATGGGAACGCCGGACGCGCCTGCGTCTAATTGCAAACTGCGCAAGCAGCCGCGCCGCGAGCCTGTGCTCACCGCGGCGCGTACGGACGCACGAACCAGAAACTCACAAGGGGAATCCATGAAATCTCGTCTATTGCGCGGCCTGGCCGCCGCCGCCCTCGCCTCTGCCGCCGCGGGCGCGCACGCCGCAACCGATTGGCCGCAGCATCCGGTGAAAATCGTGGTGCCGTTCCAGGCCGGGTCCGCCACGGACCTCATCACGCGCCAGCTCGGCGCGGCCCTGTCCCGGGAGCTGGGCCAGCCTTTCGTGGTCGAGGCGCGCCCGGGCGCCGCGGCGGCCATCGGCAGCGCCGCCGTGGCGCGGGCCGAGCCGGACGGCTATACCCTGCTCATGGGCGGCCCCGCGGCCATCGTCACCAACCGGTATCTGCAAAAGCGCCTGGCCTACGACCCCGACAGCTTCGAGCCGGTGTCGCTGGTGGCCTACACGCCGAACATCCTGCTGGCCAATCCGAACCAGCCGTTCAAGACCCTGCCGGAGATGGTGGCCTACGCCAAAGCGCATCCGGGCAAGCTGACCTACGCCTCGTTCGGCACGGGCACCACCTCGCACATGGCGGGGGAAATGCTCAAGTCGGTGGCCGGCATCGATATCCTGCACGTGCCCTACAAGGGCGCGGGCGAAGCGATTCCCGCCCTGCTGAGCGGCCAGGTGTCCATGTATTTCGACACCATCATGACGGGCCTGCCGCAAGTCAACAGCGGCGCGCTGGTGGCGCTGGGCATGTCCAACGGCAAGCGTTCCGCGCTGGCGCCCGCGATTCCGACGATTGCCGAACAAGGTTTCGCCGGCTACGACATCGCGCCATGGTACGGTGTGGTCGCGCCCCAGGGCACGCCGGCGCCCATCCTGGACAAGCTCAACCAGGCCATCAACAAGGTGCTGGCCGAGCCCGGGCTGCGCGGCAAGCTGGCCGAGGCCGGCGCGGAACCGCAGGGCGGCACCCGCGAGGAGTTCGCCGCTTTCATCAAGAACGAATTGCCGCGCACGCAGAAACTGATCCAGCAGGCCGGCATTTCTCCCCAATGACCCGATAACCTTTTTCGCCCGGACGGCCGCAGCCATGCCTGATCCCTTCGATTGGTCCTTTCCCTACCCCTCCCAGAAAATGCCGGTGCTGGCGTCCAATGCGGTGGCCACCAGCCAGCCGCTGGCGGCGCAGGCGGGGCTCCGCATGCTGCTGGCCGGCGGCAATGCCGTGGACGCCGCGCTGGCCGCCGCCATCGCGCTGACCGTGGTCGAGCCCGTGATGAACGGAATCGGCGGCGACATGTTCGCCCTGGTCTGGCACGGCGGCCGCCTGCACGGGCTCAACTCCAGCGGGGCCGCGCCGGCCGCATGGACGCCGGAATACTTCGCCGGCCGCGAGACCATGCCTCCCACCGGCTGGGGCGCCGTGACCGTGCCCGGCCAGGTGGCGGGCTGGAAGGCCCTGTCGGAGCGTTTCGGCAAGCTGCCTTTCGAGCGGTTGTTCGAACCCGCCATTTCGTATGCCGAACAGGGCTACGCCGTCTCGCCCACCATTGCCCGCCAATGGGCCGCCCAGGCGCCCCGGCTCGCGGGCGAGCCGGGCTTCGCCCGGGCCTTCCTGCCGGGCGGCGAGGCGCCGCGCGCCGGCCAATGGTGGAAATTTCCCGACCAGGCGCGCACCCTGCGCGAGATCGCCGAAAGCGGCGGCGCCAGCTTCTACCGCGGCGACCTCGCCCGCCGCATCGCCGATTTCGCGCGCGAAACCGGCGGCGCGCTGCGCGAGGCCGACCTGGCCGAGCACTGCGCCGAATGGGTGGAGCCGATTTCGCAGGCGTTCCGTGGCTACGAACTGCACGAGATCCCGCCCAATGGCCAGGGCATCGCGGCGCTGATGGCGCTGGGCATGCTGGAGCACTTCGACCTGGAATCCATGGGCCGCGACAGCGCCGACTACTACCACGTCAGCATCGAGGCCATGAAGCTGGCCTTTGCCGACCTGCATCACCACGTGGCCGACCCGCGTCACATGCGCACCAGCGCCGCCGCGCTGCTCGACCCCGCCTACCTGCGCGAGCGCGCCCGCCTCATTTCCATGGACCGCAGCGCCGTGCCCCCGGCCGGCGCGCCCGCCGCCGGCGGCACGGTCTACCTGACGGCGGCGGACGCCGACGGCACCATGGTGTCGTTCATCCAGTCGAACTATCACGGCTTCGGCTCGGGCGTGGTGGTGCCGGGCACAGGCATCAGTCTGCACAACCGAGGCATGAATTTCGTGCTCGCGCCCGGCCACGCCAACCAGGTGGCACCGCGCAAGAAACCCATGCACACCATCATCCCGGCTTTCCTCACGCGCGGCGGCCGGCCGCTGATGTCGTTCGGCGTGATGGGCGGCTCCATGCAGGCGCAGGGCCACGTGCAGATGGCGACGCGGCTGGCGGCGTTCGGCCAGAATCCGCAGGCCATGAGCGACGCGCCGCGCTTCCGGGTGGAGAACGGCCCGGTGGTGAACGTGGAGTCGCACCTGCCCGCCGACGTGGCGCAGGCCCTGCGCGACCGCGGCCACACTATCGCGGTGGCGCCGCGCGACAGCCTGGAATTCGGCTCCGCCCAGCTCATCTGCCGGCTGGAGCAAGGCGGCTACGTGGCCGCTTCCGACTCGCGGCGCGACGGCCAGGCCGTGGGCTACTGAAGCGCCACGGCGCGCGCGGGCGGCGGCGCGGACCCCGGCGCGCCGTACCGTTCAGCCGGCGATCCAGAGCGCCGCCAGCGCCAGCACGAGCGCCGGCGGCATTACCACCGCCCCCAGCCGCAGGAACCCCAGCGCACTCACGTGCATGCCTTCGCGTCGCACCGCCAGCAGCCACAGCAATGTGGCCAGCGACCCGCTGATGGACAGGTTCGGCCCCAGGTCGATGCCGATCAGCAGCGCCGCGGTGGTGCCCGCCGACAGGTCGGCCATGCCGACCAGCGTGCCGGCCATGAGGCCGGCCGGCAGATTGTTGACGAGGTTGCCCGCCACGGCGGCGCCCACGCCCGCGGCCCAGGACGCCGCGCCCGCCGGCAGGCCCCGCATCAGCGCCGCGAGCTGCTGCAGCGCCCCGCTGGCCGCCATGCCTTCCACCAGCACGAAAAGGCCCGCCACCAGCGGCACCACGCCCCAGGCCACGCCCTTGAGCAGCCGCCACGGGCTGGCGCGGCTGCGCAGCAGCACCAGCAGCGCCGACAGCGCGCCCGCCGCCAGCGTGGGCCAGCCCAGCGGATAGCCCAGCGCCGACGCGGCCACCAGCGTCACCGCCGTCAGCGCCACGGCGCAGGCCGCCATGCGCAGCCGGGGCGTCATGGGCGGCAGTGGCGGCGAGGCTTCCAGGGGCTGGGCCAGTTCGGCACGGAACACCAGGCGCAGCGTGGCGTAGGTGCAGCCGACGGCCAGCAGCGACGGCAGCGCGAAGTGGGCCAGCCATGGCGCGAGCGCGGGCATGCGCGCCCCGAACACCACCAGGTTGGCCGGATTGGAAATCGGCAGCACGAAGCTGGCGGCGTTGGCGACGAAGGCGCAGATGAACAGATACGGCAGCGGCGGCGCTTTCACGGCGCGCGCCACGGCGTACACGGCGGGCGTGAGCACCACGGCCGTGGCGTCGTTGGACAGGAACACGGTGACCAGGGTGCCCACCAGGAATACCAGGTCGAACAGCCTGCGCGCGGAGCCGGCCGCGTGGTCGGCCGCCAGCAGCGCCAGCCAGTCGAACAGGCCCTCCTGGCGCGCCACCTCGGCCACCAGCATCATGCCCACCAGGAACAGATAGACGTCCGTGCCCCGCAGCATCGCGTGGCCGGCCCGCTCGGCCGGCAGCAGGCCCAGCGCCACGAGCGCGCCCGCCCCCACGCAGGCCCAGAGGTATTCGGGCAGGCGCCAAGGGCGCAGCAGGATGGCCAGGGTGGTGGCGGCGGCGATCAGCCAGGTCAGCGTATGCGGGACGGCCATGGAAAGCGGGCGGGGGGTGGGAAAAGGCTGGAAAAAACCCGTCCCCGCCGCGCGCCGCCGCTCGGCCTGCCGGGCGGGATCAGGAAGGCGGCATCATAACCGGCGCGCCCGGCGGATGCGTCCTCCTTTTGCGCAGAAACGGGTCAGGCCGCCGGCCGGGCGAGCGCCGCCTGGGCCCGCCCGTAGTCCTGCAGCAGCACGCCGCTCGATTGCGAAAGGGAGTGCCGGGGATAGGCTTCCTTCACGTAGCGCTGCAGCTCGGCCTCCACGGCGGACATGCGCGCCTCGTCGGAAAGCCGTTCCGGGTACAGCAATTGTTCCGCGGCGGCCAGCGTGCGCTTGGCGCGCAGCTCGGCCTCCGTGAGGGTGCGATGCGACAGGAACTGCGGATTGACATCGAGCTTGCCCATGACGTACTCCCTTTTTTCTCTATAGCCGCGTCGCGCGGCTACCCCTGCCCTGCAATATCCGTGCCAGCGGCCGCCCGCGGGCAGGCGCGGGCGGCCGCTCCGGCAGGCAGCGCCGAAACGGCCCTTATTTGAAATTTCTACACTCGGCGCCGCCGCGCGCCGCTCACCGCGCCAGCCGCTTCAGCGCCTCGAGCCGGTCGGCGTCCCGGGCCCGCTTGTCGCGCCGCCAGCGCAAGATGCGCGGAAACCGCAGGGCCGCACTCGAACGGCTCGCCATAGCCGTGCGCGCGGTAATCCTGCTCGCCCAGCCGCCACCGCAGAATCGGCAGTCCTTCGGCGCTGGCGTGACAGCGCTCCATGCCGGGGCGGGCGTGATCGCCGTGGCCGTGGGTAAGCATGGCCGTACGCACCGGCCGCCAGGGATCGATTGGAAATCGCCCGCCGGACAGTACAGGCCCTCGGGGCGCAGTTGCACCAGATCGCGCATGGCATGCTCCGCGGGCGCGGCATTGCGCCGCGCCCTGCCGTCCGTTCTTGCGGTTTCCTCTCTCTTATACCCCGCGCCCCCGCCGCCCCGTTCGGCCCCACTGATGGCGTTGACGGATGGGAGCGTCGAATGTCGTCGTACAACATTCTATTCGTATTGGAATACGCTGGGACGATTCGGCGTTAACATGCTGTTTTATTGAGCTATTTCGGTGCGATGTTGTACGATGACAAGCTGCTTTCATCGACCACCCCTGCCCAGGACCCAGCCCATGACCCACCCTCAGGATCTCAAAGCCATCATCTCCCAAGGTCTGCTGTCTTTTCCCGTGACCGACTTCGACCGCAACGGCGATTTCGACCCCCGCGGCTATGCGCAGCGGCTGGAATGGCTGGCTCCCTATGGCGCCAGCGCCCTCTTCGCCGCCGGCGGCACGGGGGAATTCTTCTCGCTCGCGCCGCAGGAATATTCGGAGGTCATCCGCACGGCCGTGCAGAGCTGCGCCGGCAAGGTGCCCATCCTGGCCGGCGCGGGCGGCCCCACCCGCACCGCCATCGCCTATGCGCAGGAAGCCCAGCGCCAGGGCGCGCAGGGCGTCCTGCTGCTGCCTCACTATCTCACCGAGGCGCCCCAGCAGGGCATCGCCAACCATGTGGAGCAGGTATGCAAGGCCGTGGACATCGGCGTCATCGTCTATAACCGCGCCCAGTCGCGCCTGGGCGCGGACATGCTCGCCGCGCTGGCCGGGCGCTGCCCCAACCTGGTGGGGTTCAAGGACGGCGTGGGCGACATCGAGGCCATGGTGCGCATCCGCCGCAAGCTGGGCGACCGTTTCGCCTATCTCGGCGGCCTGCCCACGGCGGAAGTCTATGCCTCGGCCTACAAGGCGCTGGGCGTGCCGGTGTATTCGTCGGCCGTGTTCAATTTCGTGCCGCGCACGGCCATGACGTTCTACCGCGCGGTCGCGGCGGACGACAGCGCCACGGTGAACCGCCTGCTGGACGACTTTTTCCTGCCGTACCTGGAAATCCGCAACCGTGTGCCCGGCTATGCCGTCAGCATCGTCAAGGCCGGGGCCCGGCTCGTGGGCCACGACGCAGGGCCGGTGCGCGCGCCCCTCACCGATCTCACGCCGGACGAAACGGACCGGCTGGCCGCCCTCATCGGGAAGCTGGGGCCGCAATAGCGGGCCCCCCCGGCGCGGAAAGCCCGGTTGCACGGCCCCGCGCCGCCGGGACGACGCGCGCCGGATCAGGCCCCGCCGCCTTCCCCGGCCGGCGCGCCGGCCAGCGTCACGGCCTGTTCCAGCCGCAGCGCCGCCCTGGCGGTGTCCAGCGTGACGGTCGCGCCCAGCGGCAGGGTCAGGTTGGGCTCGATGTGGCCGCTGGGCCAGTTGGCCAGCACCGGAATGCCCAGGGGTTGGAAATGCGCCTGCAACAGCGGATACAGCGCGGCCTGGGCCGACTCGTCGTCCGAGCCCTGGCCGAGCAGCCGGCTGAACCGCCCCGCCAGCACGCCCTTGAGCCCCGCGAACTTGCCCGCCGCCCGCAATTGCGACAGCAGGCGGTCGATGCGGGGAATGGCCTCGTTCACGTCCTCGATGAAAAGAATGGCATCGCGCGTATCGATCGCATGGCGCGAACCCGTCAGCGCGCCGATGAGGGCCAGGTTGCCGCCCACCAGCCGGCCGGTGGCCACGCCGGGCGCGAGCGCCACCGGAGGCGAATCCGCCGGGGGCTCGATCCAGCTCCCCTGCCCCATCTGCCCGCCGAGCATGGCCCAGAGTTCCGGCTCGCTGCCGGCATCGGGCGCATCGCCCAGGCCATCCTGCGCGGGCATCGGGCCGTGGAAGGTGACGAACCCCGCATGACGCTGGATGGCCAGGTGCAGCGCGGTGATGTCGCTGTATCCGATAAAGGGCTTGGGATTCGCACGCAACAGTCCGTAATCGACCTGGTCCAGCAGGCGCCAGGACCCGAAGCCGCCTTGCAGGCACCACACCGCGCCGATGGCGGGGTCGGAGAACGCCGCGTGCAGGTCCTGCAGCCGCGCCGCGTCGGGTCCGGCCAGGTAGTCGAATGGCGCGGGCATGCGGGTGCGCGCCGCCGGCATGACGACCGGGGCGAATCCGCGCGAGGCCAGCCAGATGGCGGCCCGGTCGGCGGCGCCCGGCGCGGCCGAAGCCGGCGCGACGATCGCGATCTGCGCGCCCGCGCGCAGCGCGGGCACCGGCGCCGCGGCCACCGCGCCCTGCCCCGCGCCGGAAGGCGGCATGGCCGGCCCGGCGCCCGGCCCGGGCGGCCGCCGGGCCGGGCGCGCGGCGCATCCCGCCAGGCCCGCCAGCCCCAGGGCGCCCGCGCCCAGCAGCAGGCGCCTGCGCGATGCGTCCGCCGTCCCGTCCGTATCGCGCCCCGCTTCCACGCGCGCCGCTGCGCGCGCCGCCTCCGTCTGCCGCATGCCGCCTCGTTCCATTCCGAAAGAAAGAGCACATGGTAATCAAATCGCGGCCGGCGCGCCGGCCGGCACGCCAATTGCTCCTGGCGGCATGTGCCGCCCAGCCGGGGGCGGACTTTTCCGGCGCCGGCCGTCTCCGAGGAACAGAGCCATGCATCCCATACGCAAAGCCGTTTTTCCCGTCGCGGGGCTGGGCACCCGCTTTCTGCCGGCCACCAAGGCCATGCCCAAGGAAATGCTGCCCATCGTGGACAAGCCCCTCATCCAGTACGCGGTGGAGGAAGCCGTGGCGGCAGGGATGACGGAACTGGTCTTCGTTACGGGCCGCAACAAGCGCGCGATCGAAGACCATTTCGACCGGGTGCCCGAGCTGGAACAGGAGCTGGAGTCCCGGAACAAGACGGCGCTGCTGGAAACCGTGCGCAATGTCATCCCCGCTCACGTGAACTGCGTGTACACCCGCCAGCATGCCGCGCTGGGCCTGGGGCACGCGGTGCTGTGCGCGGCCAGCATCGTGGGCGACGAGTCTTTCGCCGTGCTGCTGGCCGACGACCTCATCGACGCGCCGCGTCCCGTGATAGGAGAAATGGCCAAGCTGGCGCGCGAATTCGGCGGCAGCGTGCTGGCCATACAGCGCGTGCGGCCCGCGCACACCGGCCAGTACGGCATCGTGGCGGGCCGCCCGGCCAGCCGCGGCGTGCTGCGCGTGGAGCAGATCGTGGAGAAGCCCGATCCCGAACACGCGCCCTCGGACATGGCCGTGGTGGGCCGCTACGTGCTGGACCCGGCGATCTTCCGGATGCTGGAGCGCACCGAGCCCGGCAAGGGAGGCGAAATCCAGCTCACCGACGCCATCGCCGTCCTGATGCGCGAGCGCCGCGTGTACGGCTACGAATACGAAGGGGTGCGCTACGACTGCGGCAGCAAGCAGGGGTTCTATCGCGCCACCATGGACATCGGGCGCAAGTATCACCAGCTCGGCGGCGGCGAGCCCGATTGATAATATGTCCCTGGTTTTGTCGGCCAGTCCGGCGCGCCGGACGGCCATCCGGAGGCCGCGGCTCCTCCCGCTGGACGAGGCGCGGTATTACAATGTTTGGCTCATGGCACCGCACCTTTCCGGGGGACGCGCCTCGCGCGGCCAATAACGGGCGGGCGGCGCCATGTCGAGCAGGCGCTTTCCGTTGCAAGCATGGGCGCGTCCGCTTTGCCGCCTTCTTCATGCGCCCAGGCGCCGGGCGGCCAAGCGAACGCGTCCGCGCGCGGCCATGCCGCGCAGGCGCCCGCCGAAAAGAACGACAACCACTCTTCGACAACATCTACGGCCTATGCCGCATAGCATGTCCGGGCGCGCGCCCCGCGCCGGCCGGGCGGATTCAAGGATCATGTCTCTTACTCCGAAGATTATCTATACCTTTACCGACGAAGCTCCGGCGCTGGCGACCCGTTCTCTGCTGCCCATCGTCCAGACCTTCGCCAAATCCGCCGGCATCACGGTGGAAACCCGCGACATCTCGCTGGCAGGCCGTATCCTCGCCGTCTTCCCCGACTACCTCGACGAACAGCAGAAGCAGGGCGACGCCCTGGCCGAGCTGGGCGCCCTGTGCCTGAAGCCGGAAGCCAACATCATCAAGCTGCCCAACATCAGCGCCTCCATGCCGCAGCTCAAGGCCGCGATCAAGGAACTGCAGGAACAGGGCTACAAGGTGCCCGACTACCCGGACGCCCCCGCCAACGACACCGAGCGCGACATCAAGGCGCGCTACGACAAGGTCAAGGGCAGCGCCGTGAACCCCGTGCTGCGCGAAGGCAACTCCGACCGCCGCGCCCCGCTGTCGGTCAAGAACTACGCCCGCAAGCACCCGCACAAGATGGGCAAGTGGACGGCCGACTCCAAGGCCCACGTGGCCCACATGGATAGCGGCGACTTCTACGGCACGGAAAAATCCACCCTCATCGAAGAAGCCGGCGACGTCAAGATCGAGCTGGTCGCCGCCGACGGCGCCGTCACCGTGCTCAAGGAAAAAACCCCCGTCAAGGCCGGCGAGATCATCGACGCCGCCGTGATGTCGGCCGCCCAGCTGAAGCAGTTCCTGCAGGCCCAGATCGACGACGCGCGCGCCCAGGGCGTGCTGTTCTCGGTGCACCTGAAGGCCACCATGATGAAGGTGTCCGACCCCGTCATCTTCGGCCATGTGGTTTCGGTGTTCTACAAGGACGCGCTGGCCAAGCACGCCGACGCCCTCGCGCAGGCGGGCTTCGATCCCAACAACGGCATCGGCGACCTGTACGCCAAGATCTCGTCGCTGCCGGCCGAACAGCAGGCCGCCATCACCGCCGACATCGACGCGCTCTACAAGACGCAGCCGGCGCTGGCCATGGTGAATTCCGACCGCGGCATCACCAACCTGCACGTGCCCAGCGACGTCATCGTCGACGCCTCCATGCCCGCCATGATCCGCGACTCGGGCAAGATGTGGAACGCCCAGGGCGAGCTGCAGGACGCCAAGGCCGTGATTCCCGACCGCTGCTATGCCGGCGTCTACCAGGCCGTCATCGAAGACTGCAAGCGCAACGGCGCCTACGACCCGGTCACCATGGGCAGCGTGCCCAACGTGGGCCTGATGGCCCAGGCCGCCGAGGAATACGGCTCGCATAACAAGACCTTCGTCATCCCGTCCGACGGCACGGTGCGCGTCACCGACGCCGCCGGCAAGGTGCTGCTCGAGCATGCCGTGCAGGCCGGCGACCTCTGGCGCATGTGCCAGACCAAGGACGCCGCCATCCAGGACTGGGTGAAGCTGGCCGTGACCCGCGCCCGCGCCACCAAGACCCCGGCCGTGTTCTGGCTCGACGAAAACCGCGCCCACGACGCCCAGGTCATCGCCAAGGTCAAGCGCTACCTCAAGGACCACGACACCAGCGGCCTGGACCTGCGCATCCTGGATCCGGTCGAGGCCACCAAGTTCTCGGTCAAGCGCATCCGCGCCGGCCAGGACACCATTTCCGTCACCGGCAACGTGCTGCGCGACTACCTGACCGACCTGTTCCCCATCATGGAACTGGGCACCAGCGCCAAGATGCTGTCCATCGTGCCGCTGATGGCCGGCGGCCAGCTCTTCGAAACCGGCGCGGGCGGCTCGGCGCCCAAGCACGTGCAGCAATTCCTCGAAGAAGGCTTCCTGCGCTGGGATTCGCTGGGCGAGTTCATGGCCCTGGCCGAATCGCTGGACCACCTCGGCAAGACCTGCAAGAACGGTCGCGCCGAAGTGCTGGCCAGGACGCTGGACCAGGCCACTTCCAAGTTCCTGGACGAGAACAAGTCGCCGGAGCGCAAGGTGGGCGGGCTGGACAACCGCGGCAGCCACTTCTACCTGGCAATGTACTGGGCCCAGGCCCTGGCCGCCCAGACCGAAGACCGCGAACTGGCCGCCCTCTTCGCCCCGGTTGCGACCGCGCTCTCCGAGAACGAAACCCGCATCCTCGACGAGCTCAAGGCCGCCCAGGGCAAGCCGCAGGATATCGGCGGCTACTACCGCCCCAACGAGGCGCTCGCCAGCAAGGCCATGCGCCCGAGCCCCACGCTGAACCAGGCCCTGGCCTCCATCGGCTGACCCCCTGCCCCGGCCGTCCGCCTCGCGCGGACAGCGCCGGAGCAAGAGAAACCGGCTGTCTTTCGGGGCAGCCGGTTTTCTTTTTGGCGCGCGCCTGCCCACACCCCGGGCTGGCCGGAATTACCCCCCGCACAGGCGTTGCCGCAGCGCGGCGTCCGCCTCCAGGCGCCACACGGCGCGCCTGCCTTGGGCGTAGACGGGGGCCAGGCCCGCCAGCGCCGGGTAGCGCCGCGCGTCTTCGGGCACGCCCCAGACCCAGAAGCGCGCGCCATCGGGCGCCGCGCACAGGCGCTCGCGCCATTGCGCCTCGGAAACCAGGTTGCGCGCGCCCATGGCCGGGTCGAAGCCGGCGGCGTCTTTCAGCTCTTTGCGCCAATTGTCGCGGCGCGCGATGTCCGGGTCGGACCAGTCGTCCACGACCCAGGGCGCGTTGGCGCTGCGGGTGTAAAAACCGAGGTCGAAGGGATAGGCGTGCAGCGTGACGATGACGTCGCCGCCTTGCATTTCGCCGCGCAGCGCCCGGGCCGCGGCGCTGGCGCTGTGGCGCGGCTGCGCGGCGGCGATCGCGATGGCGGCCGCGCACAGGGCCGACGCACCCGCGGCGGCCAGGCGCACGGGCCGGCGCGATCCGGCGGCCCAGCGCGGCGCGATGACCTCCCCCAGCAGCAGCGCCGCCGCCGGCAGCGCGGGCAGCACGTAGCCGATGAGCTTGGACTGCGGCATGGAGAAAAACGCCACCACCACCGCCATCCAGATGAGGGCCAGGCGGCGCAGCCCCTGCGGATCGGCCTCGCGCCAGAACGCCCGCCGGAACCAGGCCAGCGCCCAGGCCGACCAGGGCAGGCACAGCCCGGCCAGCACGGGCAGGTAGAACCAGAATGGCTGCGCGTTGTTGAAGCCGCCCTGCGAGAACCGCTGCAATTGCTGGTAGACGAAGAAATAGTGGAAAAAATCCGGATAGCGGACCTGCATGAACCAGAACCAGGGCACGGCCAGCACGGCGAAGAGCGCCAGCGCGGGCCACCACAGCAAGGCCCGCATTCCCGCCCCGTCGCGCCGCAGGCACAGCCAGCCCAGCACGATGGCGCCGGGCAGCGCCACGCCGATCAGCCCCTTGGCCAGCACCGCCAGCGCGGCCAGGGCCGCCGCCGCCAGCGACATGGCGCGGTACGGGCGTCCCTGCGAGCGGCGCAGCGCGGTATCGGCGGCCGCCAGCACGGCGAGCGAAATGAGCGCGGCCACCAGCATGTCCAGGTTGGCGAATTGGGCCGCGCCGTAGTAGAGCGGCATCAATCCCAGCGCCAGCACGCTCAGGCGCGCCTGGCGCGGGTCGCGGTAGCGGCGCACGAAGGCGTAGAGCCCGGCGCCGGCGCACCATGCGGCCAGCAGCGACGGCAGCCGCGCGCTCCAGGCGTGCAGCCCGAAGACCGCATACGAAAGCTGCGCCAGCCAGTAATACAGGGGCGGTTTGTGGAAGTACGGCATGCCGTCCAGCAGCGGCACCAGCGGCGAGTCCGCGCGCAGCATTTCCCAGGCCACGCCGGCGTAGCGCCCTTCGTCCGGCAGCGCGAGCGCCCGGGCCCAGGCCAGGCATGCCAGCCACGCCGCGAACGCGGCAAGCACGCGCCAGGCAGGCCAGGCGGGCGAGGAGGCGGCGGGCGCGTCGCGGCGCAGTGCGGCGCTGGTCATGCCCGGCTCCGGCGCGCGGGCGGGAAAACAGGAACGGCGGGAAAACGGCTCATGGACGGCGGACTCCGGAATCGAAACAGGCCCCGGCACGGGGCCCGGCGATTATCGGAAGCCGGCCGTCAAACTTTCATGAAATCCGGCCGATGCCCGGCTACAGCATGTGGGCCAGGAATTCGCGCGTGCGGGGCGCGCGGGGCGCGCGGAAGAATTCCGCGGCGGCCGCCTCTTCCACGATGCGGCCCTGGTCCATGAACACCACCCGGTGCGCGGCTTCGCGCGCGAAGCCCATTTCGTGCGTGACCACCAGCATGGTCATGTGTTCTTCGGCGAGCTGGCGCATGGTGCGCAGCACTTCGCCGGTAAGCTCGGGGTCGAGCGCCGAGGTGGGCTCGTCGAACAGCATGATGTCGGGCTCCATGGCCAACGCCCGTGCGATGGCCACGCGCTGCTTCTGCCCGCCGGACAGCCTGCCGGGATAGTTGTCGCGCTTGCTGAAGAGCCCCACCTTGCGCAGCAGCTCCTCGGCCTGGGGCACGATGGCGTCGCGCCGCATGCGCTTGACGGTGATGGGCGCCTCGATGACGTTCTGCAGCACCGTCATGTGGGGAAACAGGTTGAACGACTGGAACACCATGCCCATCTTGCGGCAGATGCGCCGCACCTCGGCGTCGTTCGCGTAATGGCTGCGCCCATCGGGCCCGGGAGCGGCCAGGGTTTCGCCCTCGATCTCGATGCCGCCCTCGTCGATGGTTTCCAGGTGGTTCAGGCAGCGCAGGAAGGTGCTCTTGCCCGAGCCCGAGGGGCCGATGACCGCCACCACCTCGCCCTTGCCCAGCGTGAGCGACACCCGGTCCAGCACGCGGTTGGCGCCGAAGGACTTGACGATGTCGCGCGCGGCGATCATGACCGGACGCCCCGCCGGCTCCGCCTTATTCGTCGTATTTGGCATAGTGTTTTTCCATACGCTGGAAGAGCCAGGTCAGGATCAGCGTCATGAAGAGATAGAACACCGCCGCCACCAGGAACGGCGACGTGGTGAAATCGCGCTGCACGATGCCGCGCGCGGTGCGCAGGATGTCGTTGAGCGCGAGCACGTAGATGAGCGAGGTATCCTTCACCAGCGTGATGGTTTCGTTGCTCATGGGCGGCAGCACGCGCTGCACCATTTGCGGCAGCACGATGCGCCGCATGGTCTGCAGGTAGCTCATGCCCAGCACCTTGCTGCCCTCGTACTGGCCCCGGTCCACCGACTGGATGCCGGCCCGGAAGATCTCCGCGAAATACGCCGCGTAATTCAGCGCGAAGGCAACGACCGCCGCGGGAAAATCGGGCAGCCGCACGCCGACCACCGGCACGAAGGGCAGCGCGAAGTAGATGAACAGCATCTGCAGCATCAGGGGCGTGCCGCGCATCAGCCAGATGTAGCCGTTGACGAGCTGGCTCACCAGGCGCCACTTGGAGATCCGCAGCAGCGCCAGCACCAGGCCCAGCGGAACCGCCAGGGCCAGGGTGATGAAGAACAGCGTCAGGGTCACTTTCGCGCCCTGCGCCATGGGCCCCAGAAGGGAGAGTACGTAGTCCATGCGGAGGAGGATTCAAGGGCAAGCCCGCCGGCGCGCGGCGGGCGCGGCGGCGGGCTGCGGAAAGTCCCGGCCGGCGGACGGCCGGCGCGGGCGCGTTACTTGACGATATTGGCGCCGAACCACTGGGTGGCGATGCGGCCGGCGGTGCCGTCCTGCTTCATGGCGTCCAGCGTCTTGTTCAGCGCCTCCAGCAGCGCCGTGTCGTCCTTGCGCACGCCCACGCCGTAGTCTTCCGTGCCGAAGTTCTCGTCCAGCACGCGGTATTCGCCCGCGCGCTTGCTGATCAGGTAGCGGCCCACCACCTCGTCCACCACGATGGCGTCCAGCCGGCCGGCGGCCAGGTCCATCAGGGCGGTGACGTTGTCGCCGAATTTCTTCATTTCCTTCAGGCTGGCGGCTACGGCGGCATCCTTGGCGATGGCGTCGACGGCGCTGCTGCCGTCCTGCGCGCCCACCACCTTGCCGGCCAGGTCGGCCTTGGTCTTGATGGGCGAGGCGGCGCCCACGATGACGATCTGGTGGTTGGCCATGTAGGGCGCGGTGAAGCTGATGTTCTTCTTGCGCTCCTCGGTGATGGTCAGGCCGTTCCAGAGCACGTCCACGCGCTTGCCGTTGAGCTCGGCCTCTTTCGCGCTCCAGTCGATGGGCTTGAACTCGACTTCCATGCCCAGGCGCTTGCTGGCTTCCTTGGCCATGTCGATGTCGAAACCCACGATCTGGTTCTGTTCGTCGCGGAAACCCATGGGCGGGAAGTTGTCGTCCAGGCCCACCACCACTTTCCGGGCCACGGCCGGCGCCTGGGCGCTGGGCTTGGGAGCCTCGTCGCCCTTGCCGCAGGCGGTGAGCATGGCGGTAGCGGTAATCAGGAGAACGGCTTTGAGTTTTTTCATCATTTTCAGGGGGCGCTTTGCGCGCGCAGGAAATACGCCGACAGGCTCGGCGGGCCGCGAGGCGGGTATTTTAGCCTTCTTGCGCGGCGCGTCCCGCGCGCGCCCCCGCCCGCGGCCCGGCGGACGTATTCAGGCCGCCGGCGGCGGACCGGTCCAGGGCAGGACGCGGCCTTGCGCGTCGGCCGCGCCGCGCAGCCGCACCCGCTGCCCGGCGCGGACGGGCGGCCCCGCCACGCGGGCCACGAGCTGCGGCCCGCGCGGCAGCGCCCGCAACGTGGCCAGCACGGTGTCTCCCTCCGGGCCCGGTACGCGGGTGCAGGCCAGCACCTCGGCCTCGTCCACCGACGCCGGGCGCGCTTGCCGGCCGCCGCAGGCCGGGCACCACAGGCGCCGCGGATACACGCGGTGCCCGCAAGCCCGGCATTCCCAGACGGCAAAGCCCGCGCCGCCGATTTCCGCCGCCCGCGCGGCGCCCGGGTCCATGCTCATGCTCCCTCCTTCAGCAGCACGGCCGCGTTGGCGCACATGCCGTAGCGCGTCTGCACCATGCCGTAACCGGTGGCGACGCCCACGCGGGCGCGCGGCACCTGGCGCGCGCCCGCCCGGCCTAGTAGCTGCCGCGCCACTTCCGCCAGGATGTGCATGCCGCCCGCCGTGCCCGGCTGCCCGGCCGACAGCTGGCCGCCGCCGGTATTGACCGGCAGGCGGCGGGTGGCGATATGACGGGCGACGAAGTCCGCCAGGCCGTCGCGCGGCGCCAGGCCGAGATCGGCTAGCTGGGCAAGCACCATGGCGGGATAGTCGTCGTAGACGCCGGCCACCTCCACCGCTTCCGGGCCCAGGCCCGCTTCCCGCCACAGCCGCGCGGCGAAGTCCGCAATGCCGGTCGACAGCCCGTCTCCCTCCTGCTGGTCGGCGTTGTAGCGCGCGCCGCTTGCCGCCAGCCGCACGCGCACGCCGTCGGCGCGCGCGGCCAGCACCAGCGCGCACGCGCCGCTCGCCACCGGCACGCAGTCCAGCCGGCCCAGGGGGTCGGCCACCATGGGCGCGGCCAGGTATTCCGCGAGACTCAGCGGCGCGCGGTAGGCGGCGTTGGGGTTGTGCGCGGCCCAGGCGCGCTGGGCCACGCACAGCGCGCCGTAGTCTTCGCGGCGCAGCCCCGCGGCCGCCATCTGCCGCTGCGTGAGCATGGCGAAAAGCGGATTGGGCCCCGCGCAACCCAGCGGACTGAGGTAGTCGCGGGCGCTGCGGTTGTAGTCGCGCACCAGACCGGCGAAATCGTTCCGGGTGAAATGATCGCCCGCCGCCAGCACGATGACGCGCGCCTGGCCCGCCTGCAGCGCGAGCCACGCCTGCCTGAGCAGGTTGATGGCGCTGGCGCCTCCCATCTCGTCCTGCATGCACCAGTTCAGCCGCAGCCCCAGCCGCCACGCCAGGTCGATGGCGCGGTCGGGCCGCAGCGTGAACGACGCCAGGCCCAGGCCGTCGACCTCGGCCGGCGCGATGCCGGCCTCCTCCAGCGCCTGGCGCATGGCCCGCGCGATCAGGCCCGCCGTGTCGCAGTCTGGCGGCGGCCGGCGCATGAAGGGCGTCTCGCCCACGGCCACGATGCCGGGCCCGGGGGCGCCGCCCGAGGCGCGGCCCTCGCGCCGGCCATGCCGGGGCACGCCCGGGAAACGGCCCGGCCTGCTCACGCCCGGTCCCGCCGCGCCGGCTCGCGCGTGAGCAGCAGCGTGATTACCGTAATCGCGGCCAGGCCCACCAGGAACCACGCCACCGGCGTGGCGCTTTCGTATTTGCGCAGCAGCGCCATGGCGATCAGCGGCGAAAGCCCGCCCGCGAACACCGACGCCAGCTCGTGGCCCAGCGCCAGGCCGGTGTAGCGCACTTCGGGCGGGAAGAGTTCGGCGAAATACGAGGGCTGGGTGCCGATCATGGCGGCATGGCAGACCGTGTTGCCCAGCAGGAACGCGGCGAAGATCCAGAACGGCTCGCGCGTCTCCACCATCCAGAAGAACGGAAACGCCGCCGCCATCAGCCCGGCCGAGCCCAGCAGGTACACCGCGCGCCGCCCGATGCGGTCGGACAGGTGCCCGAACCAGACCAGCGTGCCCAGCTCCACGAACATGGACAGCAGCACGCCGCCCAGCATGAGATCGCTGGAGATGCCCAGGAATTTGCCGTAAGCCAGGGCGAAGGCCAGGAAAATGTATGAGCCGCCGTTCTCGGCCACGCGCAGCCCCATGGCCGTGAACACCTCGCGCGGATAGCGGCGGAACACTTCCACCGCCGGCATGCCGCGGCGCGCCGTCTTGCGCGCCTGGACGAACGCCTCGCTTTCCGGAATGTGGCGGCGGATATAGAGGCCGATGCCGAAGATGAACACGCTCAGCAGGAACGGCAGGCGCCAGCCCCAGCTCATGAAGGCGTCGCGCGGCAGTTGCTGCGCCAGCATGAAGACGGCGGAAGACAGCACGAAGCCCCCGGCCACGCCGAGCTGGCTGAACGATGAAAAGAACCCGCGCCGCCTGCCCTCCACGGCTTCGCTGATGAGCAGCACGCCGCCGCCCCATTCGCCGCCCGCGGCCGCCCCTTGCAGGATGCGCAGCAGCACCATGGCCGCCGGGGCCCAGAATCCGGCCTGCGCGTAGGTCGGAAGCAGGCCGATCAGGAAGGTGGAGGCTCCCATGATGCCCAGCGTCCATTCGAGCGCGATCTTGCGGCCGCGGCGGTCGCCGATGTGGCCGAACACCACCCCGCCCAGCGGCCGGGCCAGAAAGCCCACGGCAAAGCCCGCGAAAGCGCCCATGGTGCCCAGCAGCGGATCCGTGCCCTTGGGAAAGAACAGCTCGCCGAACACCAGCGCGGCGGCCGTGCCGTAGATGAAGAAGTCGTACCATTCCATCGCGTTGCCGGCGATGGACGCCATCACCACCCGCCGCGTCCTGCGCCGCTGCGCCTGGCCCGCGGCCGTGGCCGCCGCGCCCTCGTATGCCATTGTCATTGCCGCCCCTTGATTGTGTGTATGCGCCGCGACGCCCGCGCGGCCCGGTCAGGCGCTGCGCGCCCGGAGGCGCGCCACCTGGTAGCCGGCGGCGTCCCTGTCCCAGGCGTCGCCGGTGATTCCCTCTTCGCGCAAACTCGCCTTGCGCACCTTGCCGTTCTCGGTGCGCGGCAGATCGTCCAGAAACCGCAGATAGCGCGGCACGGCGAAATACGGCATGCGCGGCTGGCAGAAATCGAGCAGCGCCTCCGGGCTCACGCGGCAGCCCGGCCTGCACACCAGGGCGGCCATGACCTCGTCTTCGGCCAGTTCCGAGCGCACCGCATACACGGCCGCCGCCGCCACCGCCGGATGCGCAAGCAGCGCCTGCTCCACTTCGTACGAAGAGATGTTCTCGCCGCGCCGCCGGATGGCGTCTTTCATGCGGTCCAGAAAGCGGAAATAGCCCTCGGCGTCGCGCACCACGCGGTCGCCGGTGTGGAACCAGAGGTTGCGCCACGCCTGCACGGTCTGCTCCGGCATACCGAAATAGCCGGTCGCGATGGCGAAGGGAGCCCGGGCCCGCAGCAGCAGCTCGCCCGGCACGCCATCGGGCACGGGACGGTCGTGCTCGTCGGCCACGCAAGCATCGAACTCGGGCGCCGCGCGGCCCATGAAGCCGGGGCGCTGGCCGGCCAGCGTGCCGCCCAGCGCGAAATTGGTTTCGGTGGAACCGTAGCCTTCCAGCAGCGCAATGCCCGTGCGATCGCGGAAAGCGCCGTGGAACCGTTCGGGCACCCCGGGCGCCAGCGCGATGCGTGTGCGGTGCGCCCGCTCGGCCGGCCCCGGTTCGCGCGACAGCAGCATGGGCACCATGGCGCCCAGCAGATAGGTCACGGTCGCCCGCGTGGCCGCCAGCCGCTCGAAATAGCGGCTGACCGAAAAGCGCGCATCGCACACCAGCGACGCGCCCGTCACCAGGGCCTGGAAACAGGCGTTGAGCGCATTGGTGTGAAACAGCGGCAGGCTGGTGTAGAGCACGTCGTCCGCGCCGATTTCCAGGTTGCGCGCCGCCAGCACGCCCCACCAGTAGAACTGCGCGTGCGGGCAGCACACGCCCTTGGACGGCCCGGAGGTGCCCGAGGTGTAGAGCACCGCCAGCGTGTCCCCGGGCGACAGGTCGGCCGCCGGCGCGCCGGCGGGCGGCACGGGCGGCAGCGGCTCGACGTCGCAGCCCGCGACACGCCGCGCGCCGGGCTCGCCGTCCAGCAGCCAGATGCGTCGCAGGGCCAGGCCGGACGGATCCAGGCCGGCCAGCGCCTCCAGGCTGCCGGCGTCGGCCGCCAGCAGCTCGCAGCCGCTGTTGGCCAGGATGTGGCGCAGCTGCAGTCCGCGCGAGGCGGTGTTGATGGGCACGGCCACCGCGCCCAGCCAGCCGCAGCCCAGCACCAGCGACAGGAACGGCATGCCGTTGCCCGCCATGATGCCGACGCGGTCGCCCCGCGCCACCCCGGCCTGGGCCAGCAGCGCCGCCCAGCGCGCGGCGTGCGCCGGCGCGCCGGCGAAATCGAGCGCGCCTCCCGGCGCTTCCAGCCAGCGGCGCGCGCCGTGGCGCCCGCCCTGCTCCTGCAACAACGACGGCAATGTCAAAGGCTGCATGGACCGATCTTCCCCTTGTGTCGGCGCGCTGCCCGCCCGAGGCGGGCAGCGCCTGAAAATCAGTCTAGGAATCAACTATTTATGTGTCAAATTTATAGGTATTATTTTTCTTATAAACGGCACTGATTTGAGGGGCGCGCGCCATGTTCGATCTCAATCTCATGCGGGTTTTCCTGAGCGTGATGCAGGAGCGCAGCGTCACCCGCGCCGCGGCCCGCCTGCACCTGACCCAGCCCGCGGTGAGCTATGCGCTGGCGCGGCTGCGCGAACAGTTCGACGACCCGCTGTTCATGCGCACGCCGGCGGGCATGCAGCCCACGCCCGTGGCTTTCGCGCTCGCCGGCCCCATCGAACGGGGCCTGCACAGTTTCGAGGAAGCGGTGAACCTGCGGGCGCGCTTCGATCCGGCCGCCAGCGCGCGGCGGTTCCGGCTCTCGATGTCGGACATCGGCGAGATGGTGTTCCTGCCCGCGCTCATGGCCCGCCTGCACGCGCTCGCGCCGCGCATCCAGGTCGAGGTGCTGGAGGTGCCGCTGGAGCGCCTGGCGCAAGCGCTCAACGAGGGCGAGGTGGACCTGGCCATCGGCAACCTGGCCGGCCTGGGCAGCCAGACGCGGCACGCCGGTCTTTTTTCCGAGCGCTATGCCTGCATGGGGCGGCAAGGCCACCCGGTGCTGGCGCACGGCCTGACCCGCGCCCAGTACCGCAAGCTGGACCACATCCGCGTGGCGTCGCGCGCCAGCGCGCACCGGCTGCTCGACGACGTGCTGGCCGAGGCCGGTCTGCCGCGCGAGCCCTACCTCACCCTGCCGCACTTTTCGGCCGCGGCCGAGATCGTGCGGCGCACCGACCTCACCGTCACGCTGCCGCTGCGGGCCGCCGAATGGTTCAACCAGGGCGGCGGCTTCGAGATCCGCCCCCTGCCCGTCGCGCTGCCGCCCCTGTGCGTGACGGTGCACTGGCATCCGCGCTTCGAGCGCGACCCCGGCCTGGCCTGGCTGCGCGACCGCGTGGTGGAGACGCTGGCCGACCCGGACTGAGCCGCGCCGGCCGGGCGCGCTACGCCCTGGCGGCCAGCATCAGGTCCAGGTTCTGCACGGCCGCGCCCGAGGCGCCCTTGCCCAGGTTGTCGAACACGGCCGACAGCAGGAACTGGCCGGCGGCCTCGTTGGCGTGCACCGCCAGGCGCAGGTTATTGGTGCCGTTTTCGGACTGCGGGTCCAGGCGCTCCAGCGCCGCGGTTTCCGCCTCGTCCGCCACCCGCACGAAGCGCGAGCCCGCGTAGCGGGACGCCAGGCAGTCGCGCAGCCGCGCGCCGTTCACGCCGGCGGGCAGCAGGCGGGCCTGCAGCGCGATCGTCAGCACGATGCCCTGCCGGAACGCGCCGTACGACGGCAGGAAGACCGGCCGCTGCGACAGGCGCGCATGGCGTTCGATCTCCGGGGTGTGCTTGTGGGCCAGCCCCAGCCCGTAGACCTGGAAGTCGGGCGCTTCGCCGGCGTCGGGCCCCTCATAAGCCTGCACCGCCGCGCGGCCGCCGCCCGAATAGCCCGACACGGCGTGGATGGCCAGGGGGCAGTCGGAAGGCACCAGGCCCGCGTCGACCAGCGGCCGCAACAGCGCAACGGCCCCGGTGGGGTAGCAGCCCGGGTTGCTCACGCGCCGCGCGCGGGCAATGCGTCCGGCCTGCTCTTCCTCCATTTCCGGAAACCCGTACACCCAGTCCGGGTGCGTGCGATGGGCCGAGCTGGCGTCGATCACGCTGACCGCCGGGTTGACGATGGAGGCCGCCGCCTGGCGCGCCGGCTCGTCCGGCAGGCATAGGATGGCGATGTCGCAGCTGTTGATGGCCTCGGCGCGGCGCGCCGGATCCTTGCGCCCGGACTCGGGCAGCGTCAGCAGGCGCAGATCGTCGCGGCCGCGCAGGCGTTCGTGGATCTGCAGGCCGGTCGTGCCCTGGTCGCCGTCGATGAATACCAATGCTTGCGCCATGATGCGGCGTCCTCCGTGGATGGTGTGTGGGTTGCGCCATGATGCGCCCGGCGCAAGCGCCAGCAAAGTTGAATATCATGATGCTTTCATTCAGTTTTTCTGAACCTCGCGACGGCAGGGCGGGCAAGGCGCGCCTGCGGCGAGGCTTCATGGCGAAACGATCGGGGAAGACATGAGGGAAATCAGCCTGGACCGCCTGCGCACCCTGGTCGCCGTGGCCGACCTGGGATCTTTCGCCGAGGCCGCGCGCGCGCTGCACCTGGCGCCGCCCACGGTCAGCCTGCACGTCAGCGACCTCGAAGCCCGCGTGGGCGCGCCCCTGCTGACGCGGCGGCGCGGCCAGGTGCGCCCCACGCCCATCGGGCAGACGCTGCTGGAACGCGCGCGCCGGCTGCTGGCCGACGCCGAGCAGGCGCTCGAAGACGTAGAGCGCCAGGTGCGGGGCCTGGCCGGGCGCGTGCGCCTGGGGGCGTCCACCGGCGCGCTGGCGCACCTGCTGCCGCAAGCGCTGGAGGCGCTGGGCCGCCGGCATCCGGGCATCGACGTGCAGGCGGCGGTGCTGACCTCGCAGGAAAGCCTGCGCCGCCTGGCGGAAGGCACGCTGGACATCGGCCTGGTGGCCCTGCCCCAGCCGGCGACCGGCGGGCTGGACATCCGGCCGTGGCGGCGCGATCCCGTCATGGCGTTCCTGCCGGCCGCGTGGCGCGCGCCCGCCCGCGTCACCCCGCACTGGCTGGCCGGCCAGCCGCTCATCCTCAACGACGCCAGCACCCGGCTGTCGCGCCAGACCGCGGAGTGGTTCGCGGCGGCGGGCCTGGCGCCTCGGCCCCGCATCGAGCTGAATTACAACGACGCTATCAAGAGCCTGGTAGCGGCGGGCTACGGCGCGGCGCTGCTGCCGCACGAAGCCAGCGCCCCGCCGCCCGAGGCCCGCATCGCCATGCGTCCGCTGCGCCCGCCGCTGTGGCGTCCGCTCGGCATCGCCCATCGAACCCGAGGGCTGGAACCCGCCACGCGCCACGTGCTGGACGTGTTGTGGGAGCTGCGCGAGCAGTCTGCGGCCTGATGCGCACCCGCCCCGGCGGCCTCCGTAGGGCTACGGATGCCGCCGCGCGCGCCCGGGCGGGCATAATCCCCATTGTGAAATTCCATTCCTTGCCACGCGCGGTCCTGCCATGGCTGCTGATCTTCGGCCTGGGCGCGGCCTGGACCGGCTGGCGCGCCTACGCCGATGCCCTCGACCGCTTCCTGCAGGACACCAGCATCGCGCAACGCATGCTGAGCCAGAAAGCCGTGCAGCATGAGGCCGTGCTCGCCACGCTGTCGGCGCTGTCGCACCCGCCCGCGCCCGAGCGCCTTTACCCCAGCCTGCAGCCCGCCATGCCGCAATTGCGCGGCATCGGGCAGTTGCGCGACGGCGCCTGGACCGGCAGCCGCGCCGAACCGCCCGGCCTCGCGGCCGCGCTCGGGCGGGCGCGCGCAGCCGGCAGGCCCGCTGCCCTGGCCCTGGACGAAGCGCGCTACTGGCTGGTGGCGCCATCGGGCTGGAGCCTGCTCGTCGACGCCCGCGGCCTGGTCGCGCCCGCCGACCTGCCGCCCGGGCTGCGCAACCTCGACCTGTCGATAGGCGCGGCCCCGCTGCGGCTGCTGGACCGCCAGCCCGGCGAGGTCCGCGGCATCGCCATGGAATTCGACAAGACGCTGGGCGCGGCCAGCCAGCCCTTCCGCCTGCGCAGCGCGCGCACCCTCACGGCCGCCGACGCGCCATGGGGCGCGTGGGGCGCGTGGGCGCTGGCCAGCGCGCTGCTGGCGGCAGGTCTGCACGCCTGGCGCCGCAACCGCGCCGATACCCGCCGCCGCCAGGAAGAGGCGCGGCTCGCGGCCCTGGCGCGGCTGGGCACGCTGGGCGAGATGACGGCGGGGCTGGCGCACGAGCTGAACCAGCCGCTCACCGCCATCCTCGCGCACACGCGGGCCGCCGCGCGCCTGCTCGACGACGAAGACGAGCGTCCCGCGGTGCGCCAGGCCCTGGCCGCCAGCGCCGAACAGGCGCGCCGGGCGGCCGGCATCATCAGCCGGCTGCGCGCGCTGGTCAAACCCAGCGGGCCGGTGCGGCGCGCGGCGGTGGACCCCGACGCCCTGGCCGCCTCGCTGCGCTTTCTGCGCGAGGCCGATCTGCAGGCCCGGGGCATACGGCTTTCCTGGCGCAATGCCAGTCCCGGCGCGCGCCCGCTCGGCGATCCGGTGGCGCTGGAGCAGATTCTGCACAACCTGGTACAGAATGCCGCCGACGCCCTGGCCGGCGCGCCCGGCGCGCGCCAGATCGCGTTGCAGGGAGAAGCGCAGGACGCGGCCTACGCCTTCAGCGTCTCGGACACCGGCCCCGGCATCGCGCCCGATGCGCTGCCGCGCATCTTCGACCCCTTCTACACGACGCGCGCCCAGGGCATGGGGCTGGGCCTCACGCTGTGCGAAACGCTGGCCGGCTCCATGGACGGCCGGCTGGAGGCACGCAACCTGCAAGGCGGGGGCGCTTGCTTCACGCTGCGCCTGCCGCTGGCCGGAGCCGCGCCATGAGCCGGGCCGCTGTCTCGCAAGACCCCCTGGTGTACCTGGTGGACGACGACGACGCCGTGCGCGACGGCCTGGCCCTGCTGCTGCGCAGCGTGGGGCTGCGCAGCGCGGGCTACGGCGATCCGCTGCGGTTCCTGCAAGAGCTGGCTCCCCAGGCCATCGGCTGCGTGGTGCTGGACATACGCATGCCCGGGGCCGGCGGCCTGGACGTGCTGGCCCGCCTGGCCGAGGCCAGCGACCTGCCCGTGGTCATGCTCACCGGCCACGCCAGCGTGGACCTGTGCCGCCGCGCCTTCAAGGGCGGCGCCATGGAGTTCCTGCAGAAGCCAGTGGACGACGACGCGTTCCTGGACGCCGTGCAGGCCGCGGTGCGCACACACATCGCCAGCCGCGGCAGGCTGGCCGCGACCCAGGCCGCGCGCGACCGTCTGGCGCGCCTGTCCGGCCGCGAGCGCGAGGTGCTGCAATGCGTGGCGCAGGGCATGAGCAACAAGGAAATCGCCCGCCTCTACGCCCTTTCGCCGCGCACGGTCGAAACCTACCGCGCCCACGTCTTCGAAAAGCTCGAGGCCGACACCCTGGCGCAGCTCATCCGCCAGTATGCCGCCCTGCTCGACTAAGCCGCCTCCGTAGCGCTACGGAGGCGGCACCGTAGCCGGCCGCATACCGCCGGCGCGCGGATTTGGAGACACTGTCCTTTCCCCGATTTTCCCAAGAAGGACACAACGCCATGATCCGCACCCTTGCCGTTTTCGTCTCCGCCCTCGCCTGCGCGGGCGCCCACGCCGCCGTGCTCAACGAAAGCAACCTCGCCACGGCCGACGCGCAGAAACTCGCCGCCGCCGCGGTGGCCGCCTGCCGCGCGCAAGGCTACAGCGTGAGCGCCTCGGTGGTGGACCGCGCGGGCCTGCTCAAGGCTTTCTTACGCGACGACAACGCCGGCCCCCACACCATCGAGGCCAGCCGCGCCAAGGCCTACACCTCGGCCTCGGCCAAGGCCCCCACGCTGGCCATGATGGAAAACGCGCAGAAGAACCCCGGCGCGGCGAACCTGACCGACATTCCCGGCTATCTGCTGCTGGGCGGCGGCGTGCCCGTGAAGGCCGGCGACAAGGTGATCGGCGCCATCGGCGTGGCCGGCGCGCCGGGGGGGCACCTGGATGCGCAGTGCGCCGACAAGGCGCTGGCCGACCACGCGGCCCTGCTGCGCTGACCGCGCGCGGCCGGCCCGCCCCCGCCGCTACGGGCGGGCCGCCAGTTCCTGCGCCAGCAGCAGGGCCTGGCGCAGGAACGGCGAGGTATCGTCCTTGCGGTAGCTGACGATGACCGGCGACACGAAGGATTCCGCCTCGATGCGCACGTGGGCCACGTCCTGCCGCTGCAGGCGCTGCACCGAGGCCGGCACCACCGCCACCCCCAGCCCTGCCGCCACCAGGCCGATGGCGGTCTGCAGCTCGTTGGCTTCCTGCACCACCTGCGGCGCATGGCCCGCCGCGCGGAACAGCCCCAGCACGTGGTCAGAGAAATTGGGCCGGGGCCGCGCCGGATACAGCACCAGCGGTTCGCGCGCCAGCCGCTCGACCGTTACGCCGGCCTGCCCGGCCAGCGCATGGCCCAGCGGCACCGCCGCCATCAGCGGTTCCGTGAGCAGCACCCGGCGCTCCACCGCCGGGTCGTCGAACAGGATGCGGCCGAAGCCCAGGTCGATGCGCCCGGCCTTCAGCGCCTCCAGTTGCGGCAACGTGGTCATTTCCGACAAGCCCACGTCCACCAGGGGGTCCGCGCCCCGTAGCCGCCGGATCAACTCGGGCACGAAACCGTAGAGCGTGGACGGCACGAAACCGATGCCGAACCAGCGCCGCTCGCGCCGCCCCAGCCGGCGCGTGCTTTCCACCACCTCGTCCAGCCGGGCGGTGAGCAGCCGCGACTGCTCCAGCAGGAAGCGTCCGGCCTCGGTCAGCCGCAGCGCGCGCGTGCTGCGCTCCAGCAGCGCCACCCCCAATTCTTCTTCGAGCTGGCGGATCTGGCGGCTTAGCGGCGGCTGGGCGATATGCAGCCGCTCGGCCGCGCGCGTGAAGCTGCCCTCCTCCGCGACCGCCTGGAAATAACGCAAATGCCTGAGTTCCATAAGATGAATACCTTAAAGGTATGAATCGCAACCCATATAGTCTTGGACATTGCGATAAATCTCAAGGGATACTCGCCCGCATTCGCATTCCGGCCGCAAAAAGTATCAATTGCGCCCGCACCGGCCAGGCCCGCCGGCCCCGGGCGGGAAAGCGCGACGCGCCCGGGACGGACACACACTCAGGAGACGACATGAATCTGCAACGCACCCTCGCCCGGCTCGTCCGCGCCAGCCTCGGCGCGGCGCTTCTGGCCGGCGCGGCCGGCGCCCATGCCCAGGCCGGCGCCTATCCCGACCATCCCGTGAAATGGATCGTGCCCTTCCCGCCCGGCGGCGCGATGGACAGCATCGCCCGCACCCTGGGCGAAGCCATGGGCAAGGAGCTCAACACCTCGTTCATCGTGGAAAACCGCGCCGGCGCGGGCGGCAATATCGGCTCTTCGGCCGTCGCCCGCGCAAAGCCCGATGGCTACACCCTCCTCATCGCGGCCAACGGCATGGCGGTGAACCCGGCGCTGTACAAAGACCTCAACTATGATCCGATCAAGGATTTCGCGCCCATCTCGCTGCTGGCCGTGGTGCCCAACGTGCTGGTCGCCAATCCGGCGCGCAACGACGTCAAGAGCGTGGCCGAGGTCATCGAAAAGGCGCGCGCCCAGCCCAACCACTACACCTTCGCCTCGGCCGGCGTGGGCACCTCCATCCACCTGGCGGGCGAGCTCTTCGTTTCCATGGCCAAGGTGGACATGCTCCACGTGCCGTACAAGGGCAGCGGTCCGGCCATGGCCGACCTGCTGGGCGGCCAGGTGGACTATATGTTCGACAGCATCACTTCGGCCAAGCCGCACATCGAGGCGGGCAAGCTGCGCGCCCTGGCGGTGACCACGAGCAAGCGATCGGCGGCCCTGCCCGGCGTGCCCACCGTGGCCGAGGCCGGCGTGCCCGGCTACGAACTGATGCCCTGGTTCGCCGCTTTCGCGCCGGCCGGCACCCCGCCCGAAGTCGTGGCCCGGCTCAACGCCGCCATGCGCAAGGCCCTGGCCGACCCCAAGGTGAAAAACACCCTGGACTCCATCGGCGCCGAGCCCATCGGCGGCTCTCCCGAAGAACTGCGCGACCACCTCGCCCGCGAGACGGCGCAGTGGAAGGTGCTGGTCAAGGAACGCAACATCAAGATCAACTGAGGACGCGGGCGCGCGGCCCCCTGCGCCTCAATCGACCGAAGCGCCCGATTTGCGCACCACCTCGGCCCAGCGCGGGATCTCGGCGGCCATGAGGTCGCGCAGTTCCTCGGGCGTGCTGCCCACGAGTTCCATGCCCATGGTCTTGCCGAGTTTTTCCTGCACCTCGGGCTCCTTGACGATGGCGGCGATTTCGCGCGCCAGGCGGTCCAGGATGGGCTTGGGCGTGCCCCTGGGCGCGTAGACCGCCTGCCACGACGCCATCTGGAACCCGGGCACGCCGGCTTCGGCCATGGTGGGCACATCGGGCGCGAGCGCGATGCGGTTCCGGGTGGTGACGGCGAGCAGCTTGAGCTTGCCGTTCTGCAGCAGCGGCAGCGCGGCGGTCATCTGGTCGAACATGAAGGTCACCGCGCCGGACGACACGTCCACCATGGCCGGCGGCGTGCCTTTGTACGGCACGTGCGTGAGCGGCACGCCGATCATGCTGGAAAACAGTTCTCCCGCCAGGTGCGTGGAGGTGCCGGCGCCGGACGAGGCGAAGGTGCGTTTGGACGGATCGCGCTTGAGCAGCGCGATCAGATCGGCCACCGAATTCACGCCCAGGTTGGGATCCACCAGCAGCACATTGGGCAGATAGGCGATGAGCGACACCGGCTCGAAGTCCTTGACCGGGTCGTACTTCAGGTTCTTATACAGGCTGGCGTTGATGGCGTGCGTGCTGATGGTGCCGCCGAAGAGCGTATAGCCGTCGGCAGGCGCCTTGGCCACATAGGCAGCGCCGATGCCGCCCGCGGCGCCCGGCTTGTTCTCCACGATGACGTTCTGGTGCAGGCGCTCGCCCAGCTTCTGCGCCAGCAGGCGGCCCACCACGTCGGTGGACCCGCCCACGGTGAAAGGCACCACATATGAGATCGGCTTCTGGCCGGGCCAGTCGGCTGCCAGGGCGGGGCCGCCCCAGGCGGCCAGCGCGGCCGTGGCGGCCAGGGCGGCGCACAGGCCGCGGCGTTGCTCGTTCATGATTGTCTCCTTGCCCTCGTTATGCGTGTATGGACTGCGGCGGGTTTCAGCGCCCGTGCTGCGCGCGCCAGGCGGCAAAGCGCTCGCGCGAGGCGGGATCGGTGGGCGGATACAGGCCCAGGATAGAGGCGCCTTCGCGCACCTGGCTGGTCACGAAGTCTTCGAACGCGGTCATTTCCGCCGCTTCGGCGGCGATCTCGTCGGCCATCCCGGCGGGTATCACCACCACGCCCTCGCCGTCGCCCACCACGATGTCGCCCGGGAATACGGCCACGTCGCCGCAGCCGATGGGCTGGTTGATGTCCAGCGCCTGATGCAGCGTGAGGTTGGTCGGCGCGGAAGGACGCTGGTGATAGGCGGGAAAGCCCAGCGCGGCGATCTCGGGCGAATCGCGAAAGCCCCCGTCGGTGACCACGCCGGCCGCGCCGCGCTTCATGAGCCGCGTCACCAGAATGGACCCGGCCGAAGCGGCGCGCGCGTTCTTGCGGCTGTCCATGACCAGCACCGCGCCTTCGGGGCAGGTTTCCACCGCCACGCGCTGCGGATGGGCGCGGTCTTCGAACACCTTGATGGTGTTGAGGTCTTCGCGGGCCGGGATGTAGCGCAGCGTGAACGCCGGGCCCACCATGTTGGGCAGCCCGGGGGCGAGCGGACGCACGTCCTGGATGAATTGGTTGCGCAGGCCGCGCTTGAAAAGCGCGGTGCAGAGCGTGGCGGTGCTGACCCCGGCCAACCTGGCGCGGGTTTCGGGTTTGAGTGTGGACACGGCGGCTCCAGAAAGTTAAGCGGAATGCGGGGCGGGGAAATCCCCGCCTCAGAAAATGGCGGGCTCGGGCACGGGGGCGCCAAAGCCTGTTTCCAGGAAATCGAAATCGCAGCCTTCGTTGGCCTGCAGAATGTGGCGCGAGTACATCCAGCCGTAGCCGCGCTCGTAGCGGGGCGGCGGCGGCGTCCAGGCGGCGCGCCGCGCGGCCAGCTCCTCGTCGCTCACATTCAGGTGGATGCGGCGCGCGGGCACGTCCACGGTGATGAGGTCGCCCGTCTTCACCAGCGCCAGCGGGCCGCCGATATAGGCCTCGGGCGCCGCATGCAGGATGCAGGCGCCGTAGCTGGTGCCGCTCATGCGCGCGTCCGACAGGCGCAGCATGTCGCGCACGCCCTGCTTCACCAGCTTCACGGGAATGGGCAGCATGCCCCACTCCGGCATGCCCGGCCCGCCCAGAGGACCCGCGTTGCGCAGGATGAGAATGTGATCGGCGGTCACGTCGAGGTTTTCGTCTTCCACCGCCGCCTTCATGCTGGGATAGTCGTCGAACACCAGCGCGGGCCCGGTGTGCTGCAGGTATTGCGGCGCGCAGGCGCTGGGCTTGATGACGCAGCCGTCGGGCGCGATATTGCCGCGCAGCACGGCCAGCGCCCCTTCCTGGTAGATCGCACGCTCCAGCGGACGGATGACGTCGTCGTCGTAGACCTCGGCGCCTTCGATGTTCTGGCCCAGCGTCCTGCCGGTGACGGTCATGGCGCCCAGGTCGAGATGGCCGCGCAGCCGGCTCATCAGCGCCGGCAGGCCGCCCGCATAGTAGAAATCTTCCATCAGGTACTTGTCGCCGCTGGGCCGGATGTTGGCGATAACGGGAACCTCGCGGCTGGCCGCGTCGAAGTCGTCCAGCCCGACCGCGCAGCCGGCGCGCCGCGACATGGCCACCAGGTGCACGATGGCATTGGTGGAGCAGCCCATGGCCATGGCCACGTTGATCGCGTTGCGGAACGAAGCGGGCGACAGGATGCGCGCCGGGGTCAGGTCGTCCCACACCATCTGCACGATACGGCGGCCGCATTCGGCGGACATGCGCATGTGGTTCACGTCCGCCGCCGGAATGGACGAGGCGCCCGGCAGCGTCATGCCGATGGCCTCGGCAATGGCCGTCATGGTGCTGGCCGTGCCCATGGTCATGCAGGTGCCGTAGCTGCGGGCGATGCCGCCCTCCACTTCCGTCCATTGCTGCGGCGTGATGTTGCCGGCGCGGCGCTCGTCCCACAGCTTCCAGGCGTCCGAGCCCGACCCCAGCACCTTGCCCTTCCAGTTGCCGCGCAGCATGGGGCCGGCGGGCACGTAGATACAGGGCAGGCCCGCGCTGATGGCGCCCATGAGGAGCCCCGGCGTGGTCTTGTCGCAGCCGCCCATGAGCACGGCCCCGTCCACCGGGTGGCTGCGCAGCAGTTCTTCCGTTTCCATGGCCAGGAAGTTGCGGTAGAGCATGGTGGTCGGCTTCACGAACGATTCCGACACCGAGATGGCCGGCAGCTCCACCGGAAAGCCGCCGGCCTGGAACACGCCGCGCTTGACGTCCTCGACCCGCTGCTTGAAATGGCTGTGGCACGGGTTGAGGTCCGACCAGGTATTGACGATGGCGATGACCGGGCGGCCGGCCCAGTCGTCGGGGCCGTAGCCCATTTGCATCATGCGCGAGCGGTGGCCGAAGGAACGCAGGTCGTCCTTGGCCATCCAGGCCGCGCTGCGCAGGCTTTCGTAGGTGCGTGTCATGGTGGGGGCGGCTTTATCCGAATAGGAATGGCGATGACGCATTTATACACTAATATATTAGTGTGTCAGATAGGGGGAAACCCGCTATACTGCCGCTTTGTCCCTTCCCTGGCCGCCCTGCATGCCGCAGCCCAAACTCAAACTGGACCGCTCCCGCCACGCCGCTCCGCAGGTGTTCGAGCACCTGCGCGCCCAGATCGTTTCGCTGGCTCTCGCGCCCGGCGCCGCTCTGTCGCGCGTGGCGCTGGCCGAAGCCTACGGCCTGAGCCAGACGCCCATCCGCGACGCGCTGATCCGCCTGGCCGAGGAAGGCCTGGTCGAGATCTATCCCCAGCACACCACGGTCGTCAGCCGCATCGACGTGGCGGCCGCGCGCCAGGCGCATTTCCTGCGCCGCTCGCTGGAACTGGAGATCGTGCACACGCTGGCCCGGCGGCCCGACCCGGCGCTCTGGAGCCGCCTGCAGGCCGAGATCGACTTGCAGCGCGCCAGCCACCAGGCCGGCCAGACGCAGGCGTTCATCAATGCCGACCAGGCTTTTCACCGCGCCATGCACGAGGCGGCGAACGTGGCCGGCCTGTGGGAGCTCGGCCAGCGGTACAGCGGCCACCTGGACCGCCTGCGCCGGCTGCACCTGCCCGAGGCCGGCAAGGCCGAACGCATCCTGGACGACCACCAGCGCCTGCTGGACGCCATCGTCGCGCAGGATGCGCCGCGCGCGCAGGCCGTGCTGCGCGAGCATCTGTCGGGCACGTTGAGCCAGGTGGCCGAGATCTGCAAGCGCTACCCCGACTACGTGCTGGCCGACTACGCGCCGTCCGACGCCGAACCGCCGGCGGCGCGGGTTTCCGGCGCCTAGGGACGCGCCGCCGCGCGCCCCGCATCCGGCGCTGGCGGACATTCTCTATACTGATGGACCTTGCCCGCCGCTTAGAAGCTTTCATGACCTCCAGCCCCCTCGCGCGCTGCGCGGCGCGACTTCTCCCGCCTGCCGCCCGGCCCATGGCCGCTTGCGCGGCGCTTGCCTGCCTGGCGGGGCTGCCCGGACCGGCGCTCGCCGCGAACTGGACGCCGCTCGAGCCGCAGGCCATGCCCGGCGTGTTCTACGACAGCGCCTCGGTCGAACGCCTCAGCGAGCGGCCGCTGGTCATGGCCGTGACCGTGGGCTGGTTCTACGCCCAGCCCCGCGTCTCCGAATCCACCGGCCTGCGCTACGGCTCGGTCACCCAGGCCGTCACCATCAACTGCACCGACAACACCTACACCGTCATGCGGCGGCTGCACCATGCCGGCGGCAACGCCACCGGCGCGCTGGTCGAATCCATACCGGTGAACACCGTGCGCAACGCGCCCGTGGCGCGCGACCCCGTCCAGCGCAGCCTGCGCGCCATGGTCTGCCCCGCCGATTAGGACGCCTCAACCCTGAACGCAGCGTCGCGGCGCCCGGCGCAGGAGTCTGGCGGAGGGGCGGGAAAAAATGAAGCCCGACACGAACGGCCAGGACCGGCGTTCCCGGCCCTGGCCGCCATCGGCATCGGCATCAGATGCCATGTGCAAAATCTTCAGGGGGGCGATTTCATTGCCTGTCCACGGGCCCCAGCCGGCGCGCACGCCGCTCAGGCGCGCGCCAGCGCCTGGTCCAGGTCGGCGATGAGGTCGTCGATGTGCTCGATGCCGATGGACAGACGCACCATTTCCTCGCTCACGCCCGCCTTGCGCAGCTCCTCGGGGTTGAGCTGGCGGTGGGTGGTGGAGGCCGGATGCGTGGCCAGCGACTTGGCGTCGCCGATGTTCACCAGCCGCGTGAAGAGCTGCAGCGCGTCCTGGAAACGCGCCCCGGCCTCGCGGCCGCCCTTCACGCCGAACGTGAACAGCCCCGGGGCCTTGCCGCCCAGGTAACGCTGCGCCAGCGCGTGGTCGGCGTGGTCGGGCAGGCCCGCGTAGTTGACCCACTCCACTTTGGGATGCGCGCGCAGGAATCGCGCGACCGCGAGGGCGTTTTCCACGATGCGGTCCACGCGCAGCGCCAGCGTCTCGATGCCCTGCAGGATCTGGAAGGCATTGAAGGGCGAGATCGCCGCGCCCATGTTGCGCAGCGGCACCACGCGCGCGCGGCCGATATAGGCCGCCGGACCGAAGGCTTCCGTGTAGACCACGCCGTGGTAGCTCACGTCGGGCTCGTTGAGGCGCTTGTAGCGCTCCTTGTGCTCGGCCCAGGGAAACTTGCCCGAATCGACGATGGCGCCGCCCAGGCTGGTGCCGTGCCCGCCCAGGTACTTGGTGAGCGAATGCACCACGATGTCCGCGCCATGCTCGATGGGACGCAGCAGGTATGGCGACGGCACGGTGTTGTCCACGATGAGGGGCAGCCCATGGCGGTGCGCGATGTCGGCCAGCGCGCCGATGTCGGTGATGTTGCCCAGCGGATTGCCCACCGACTCCGCGAAGATGGCCTTGGTGCGGCTGTCGATCTGCGACTCGAAGGTGGAGAGATCGCGCGGGTCGGCGAAGCGGGCCCGCACCCCGTACTGCGGCAGCGTGTGCGCGAACAGGTTGTAGGTGCCGCCATACAGCGTGCTGGCGGACACGATGTTGTCGCCCGCCTCGGCGATGGTCTGGATGGCATAAGTGACCGCGGCCTGCCCCGAGGCCAGCGCCAGCGCGGCCACCCCGCCCTCCAGCGCCGCCACGCGCTGCTCCAGCACGTCGGTGGTGGGGTTCATGATGCGGGTGTAGATGTTGCCCGGCACCTTCAGGTCGAACAGGTCCGCGCCGTGCTGGGTATCGTCGAACGCATAGGCCACCGTCTGGTAGATCGGCACCGCGACCGCGCGCGTGGTGGGATCGGGGCGGTAGCCGCCATGCACGGCGATGGTTTCCAGGCGCCATTGGGGGTTCGGGGCGTCGGGCATGCGAGTCTCCTGTCGTGATTATCGAAGCGCGCGAGGCGCCGGCGGAATGCCCGATTGTAGGCAGCCCCGCCGCGCGCGGCCAGCGCCCCGCCCGCATATCCATATGCCCCGCAAGCGCCTTGGCGCTGCCCGGGCAACCTCAGCCGCCCGCGCCCGGCCTCGCCAGCCAGGCCGGGCGCGGCGCCGCATCCAGCCAGTTCTTCACGATCAGCCCCAGCTCGGTGTCGCCGCCGATGCGCAGCCGGCGCTGGAAGAACAGCGTGTCCGCATCGGTATGCCCGCGCGCCAGCGCAACCAGGTCCGCCAGGCGGGCGCCCAGCGCCAGGTCGGCGGGCGCGGCGCTCCATACCGGCCGGAAGCGGCCGCCGCACACCTCGAAGCGGTGGCACAGGCCCAGGTCTTCCACCGTGATGGCGAAGCGGCGGCCGTCCAGCTCGGCGGGCGGCGTCAGCCACCGCGCCAGGCGCGCCAGCTCCAGCCCCGCCGCGAACGGCAGCGAGCCCAGCGGCGCCGGCAGGCGGCGCGCGGCGCGCGCCAGCAGCGCCAGGGGGAAGCCGGGCGCGGCGCCCTCGCCCTGGCGCGCGCCGGCGCCCGCGTCATAGAAAGACGGTGCCGGATTCATGATGCGTCCTCGCTCAGGAAAATGCCCGCCTGTCCGTGGTAATAGCCATTGCACCTGGGCATGCCCGCCGGCGGCTCGGCGGGTCCGGCGGGCCGGCCCAGGCGGCGCTCGTGCAGCGCGGCCACTGCCTGCAGCGTGCCTTCCGATTGCGGGCTGACGCGCAGCACCTCCACCCCCATGTCCGCCAGCGCCTGCGCCTGGCCGGTGAGGTCCAGACAGGCGCCCGATTGCACCTGGACGCCGTTGATGGCCAGGAAGTCGCGCGACTCGCGGGTGCGCATGTCCAGCCCGTCCGGGTGTTCGATGCAGCGAAAACCGCAGTCGTCCTTTTTCAGGCCATGATGGCGGGCCGTAAAGCACCTGGCCGAATACGCCAGCGCCATGCGGCCCCACACCATCACTTCGCACTGCAGGCCGGCCGGACGCTCGCGCAACAGGCGCGCCAGCGAGGCGGCGTCGAGTTCCAGGGGAGCGACGAAGCGCGCCGCGCCCCGGCTGGCCAGCCATTGCAGGGTCCCGCCGTGGTAGGCATTGAGATGCGGGCCGGCCACGAACGCGCGGCCGGCCAGGTGCCGCACCGCGCCCAGTTCGCCCGCCTCCACCATGAATTCCCGCTGGTCGCACAGCTTGCGCAGCGCGGCCGCCTCCGCGCCCGACTCGATCAGCGTGCGGCCCGACAGCACCACGGTCTTGCCGGCGCCGCGCAGATCGCGGGCCAGGTCCAGCCAGTCCGGCGCGCGCAGCTCGTGGCGGCGGCTGCACACGGTTTCGCCGAGGTAGACGATGTCGGCGGCGCTGTCGGCCACCTCGGCGTAGAAGGCCACCGTGTGGGCGCGCGTCCAGTAATACTGCAGCGGGCCCACCGATATCCCGAAAGCGGCGGTGTTCATTTCCATGGCCGTTCGAATGCTCCCTGCGTAACCTGCGATCCCTCCGCGTGACGCGCCAGCGCCGCGTTCCATTCCGGACGCGCGCGGTAGCGCGCCGCGTTGGCGTGCGCGCTGTCGAGCGCCGCGCGCAGCGTGGCCACCACCTGCGACACATACGCCGGGCTGCGCTGGCGCCCTTCGACCTTGATCGCCGACACGCCCATCTCCGCCAGCTGCGGCAGCAGCGCGATGGCGTTCAGGCTGGTGGGCTCTTCCAGCGCGTGGTCGGGCCTGCCCTCGACCTCGAAGCGCCCCTTGCACAGCGTGGGATAGGCCGCCGGCTCGCCGGGCGCGTAGCGGTCGATGAGAATACCGTTCAGGCGCGCGTCCAGGTACCCGTTCTTTTCCTCCCAGCGCACCGCGTGCGCGGGCGAGCAGACGCCCTTGTTGTTGGGGGAATCGCCCGTGGCGTACGAGGACAGCAGGCAGCGGCCCTCGGCCATGACGCACAGGCTGCCGAAGCCGAACACCTCCACCTCGGCCTGCGTGCCTGCGCAGACGCGCGCGATCTCGGCCAGGGTCAGCACCCGCGGCAGCACCACGCGCCGGATGCCGAATTCCTCGCGCATCAGCTCGATGGCATCGGCGTGCGTGGCCGAGCCCTGCACCGACAGATGCAGCCGCAGGTCGGGGTAGCGGTCGCGCGCGTAGGCCAGCAGGCCCGCATCGGCCATGATGACCGCGTCGGCCCCCAGGGCATGCGCCGCGTCCACCGCCGCGCGCCATTGCGGCCCGCGGCCCGGCTGTACGAAGGTGTTGATGGCGAACAGCACCTGCCGGTTGCGGCTGTGGGCGTAGGCCACGCCGGCGCGGATGTCGGCTTCGGTGAAATTGAGCCCGGCGAAATTGCGGGCGTTGGTGGCGTTCTTGAGGCCGAGATAGACCGCATCGGCGCCGGCTTCGACCGCGGCCTTCAGGGCCGCCAGGCTGCCGGCGGGCGCCACCAGCTCCATGGGAGAGGTTCGGGTTTGCATGAACGGCAGTCTAGGCGCGGCGCCGCCGGCCGGCCTTGCTGCAGATCAAAGGGGCCGGCGCCCCGCTCAGTTGTCCTGGCAGAGCGAGTGTTCCACCGCGTAGACGGCTACCTGCACCCGGCTCGTCAGGTTGAGTTTCTTCAGCACGTTTTGCACGTGGATCTTGACGGTGCTCTCGCTGACGTCCAGTTCGCGCGCGATGATCTTGTTGCTCGCGCCGCGCGCGAGCCAGCGCACGATTTCCTGTTCGCGCGCGGTAAGCCGGTGGCGCTCGGCGTGGCCCGCCGGCGCGGCCGGCTGCCCGGCCAGTCCGCGGAACTGCTCCACCAGCTTGGCCGTCATGTTCTCGGCGATGACCGGCTCGCCGCTCGCGGCCCGGCGGATGGCCGCCGTGAGCGCATCGGCGTCGATATTCTTGACCAGGTAGCCTCTTGCGCCGCTTTTCAGCGCCTGGCCGAGTTCATCGGCCTCTTCGGACACCGTGAGGATGATGACCGCGCAGCCCGGCAGGTCCTGCGTGAGCAACTGCAGCGTTTCCAGCCCCGACAGGCCCGGCAGGTTCAGGTCCAGCAGCACCACGTCGGGCTTGAGTTCCTGGGCGCGCTTCAGGCCCTCCACGCCGTCGCCGGCCTCCGCCACGACTTCGAAGTCGGGCTGGCGCTGCAGCAGCAGCTTCAGGCCGGAACGGAACAGGGTGTGGTCGTCGACGAGCAGGATGCGGATAGCCATGGTCTGCGGATAGCGTTCAGGCGGCCTGGCGCTCGGAGCCGGGCAGCGTCAGCGCCACCCGCGTGCCCGCTCCGGGCCGGGAATCCATTTTTATCACGGCGCGCATGCGCGCGGCGCGCTCGCGCATGATGTGCAGGCCCACGTGCGATTCGCCGTGCCGCGCCACTTCGTCCGGGTCGTAGCCCTGGCCGTCGTCGCGCACCGCCAGGGTGAAATCTCGCCCGTTGCGCACCTCGATGTCCACCCGGGCCGCCTCGGAATGCTTGCGCACGTTGGACAGCGCCTCCTGCAGGATGAACAACACCTGCAGTTGCTGATCGGGCGGCAGCGGCGCGCCCTCCCCCTGCACGAAAGACAGCTCCGTGTGCATCCCGGTCTGGCGCCGGAAACGCGCCACGGTGTCCTCGATGGCGGCCTGCAGGTCTCCCTGGGCCAGCTTGCTGCGGAAATTGTTCAGCAGCTCGCGCACGTCCTGGTAGCTCTCGCTCACCCCGGCGCGCAGCAGCGGAAGGATCTCCTCGATCTCGGCGCTGTCGCCGCGCTCGACCGCGCCTTCCAGCAATTGCAGCTGCAGGTTCAGGAAATTCAGCCCCTGCGCCAGGCTGTCGTGCAGGCCCTGCGCCACCAGGCCGCGTTCCTGGACCACGGCCAGCTGGCGCGCCTGCGCGCTCAGGCGCCGGTTGTCCAGGGCCACCCCCAGGTGCTTGCCCAGGGTTTCCAGCAACTGCGATTCGGAGGGCGCCAGCCGGCGCGGCTCGCGGAAATGCAGCGAATACGAGCCCAGCACCTGGTCGCGCGTCACGATGCGGAACACGGCCACGCTGGCGAAGCCGTCGCGCTGGCAGTTCAGGTCCGCCTGCGGCGGCGCCTGGCGCAGGTCCTGGATCACGATGACGCCCGGGCGCCGGGTGGCCGTGCCGCAGTGGCAATCGTCCACCTTCATGCAGTGCTCGGACTCCACCAGTTCGTCCGACAGGCCCACCGACACCACCAGGTTCAGGTTTTCCTGGCCGGGATCCAGGGCGCGGATGCTGCCGCCTTCGGCGTCGAACTGCAGCATGACCCGGCGCAGAAAGCCCTCGCACATGGGCTCGATGTCGTTGGGCTGGTTGAGGAACGCCGTCATGTCGTAGAGCGCGCCGATGTCGCGGTTCTGCGCCGCGAGCAGCGAGGTCTTTTCCTCGACGCGCCGCTCCAGCCCCGTGTAGAGATCCTGCAGCTGGTCGGCCATGCGGTTGAAGCCGTGGGCCAGCACCCCGAACTCGTCGCGGGTTTCCACCGGCAGCCGCGTGTTGAACTCCCGCGCGGCCATGCGCTGCAGGCCGTCGCGCAGGCGCAGCACCGGCGAGATGATCCACAGGTACAGCAGGTAGATCATGGCCAGCGTGCCCGCGCAGGCGATGGCCGCCAGCACCCCTTGCGACATGCGCAACGCCGTGGTCTTGCCCGCGTTGTCGCGCTCGATCATGCGCACCAGCGTGTCGGCCTCGTCCACGAAGACGGGCAGCGTGTCCAGATAGGCGGCCGCGCCGCCGCCGTCCAGCGCGGCCCGGGCCGCGGGGCGCATGGTGTGGTTCCAGTAGTCGGACACCGCCCGCCATTGCTCGCGGATGGCGGCGTCGTCGGGCAGGAACAGCGGGCGCGCCGGATTGCCGCGGGCCAGCCGGGCGATGGTTTCGTCCATGAGGCGCAGCTCCATGCCCGTGCGCTCGGCCCTTTCAGGATGAGGCCGCAGCAGCTCCACCGCCACCCGGTTGGCCCGCATGCGCAGACTGCCCGCGTCGTTGATCGCCGCGCCCGCGCCTTCCAGCTTCCAGGACAGCCATAGGGTGCCGCTCACCATCGACAGCACGACGGCAAGGGCGACCAGCGAGCTGGCGATGATGCGGGTGGACAGGCGGTGACGCGGCGACGGCAGGCCGTCGGCGCCGGCGGGGGATTCCTGGGACGTCATGGGGCGGGGAAAAGTCGGGGCCGACACATTGCCAGTGTAGCCGTTTCCGGCGCGGGCGCCGGCCGCCGCGCCGCGCTCAGGCGAGCCCCAGCGTCTCGCAGATGAAGGCCGCCACCGCCGCCGGATCGTTCAGCGGCAGGCGCGGCAGCGCCGTCTCCAGCGCCGCGTCGGTGGCGACCGCCACGAAACCGCCGTCCTCCGCGTGCAGCGGCGGCTTGCCCAGCTCGGGGCGGTAGACCTCGATACGCGGAATGGCCGCCTGCTTGAACCCTTCGACCAGCACCAGGTCGGCCGGGGCCAGCCGCGCCACTTGCGCCTGCAGCCCGGGCTCCGGCGCGCCGCGCAGCTCGTGCACGATGGCGTAGCGGTACGGCGAAGCCACCATGACCTCGTGCGCCCCGGCCTGGCGGAAACGCGCGCTGTCCTTGCCCGGCGGCTCCATTTCGAAGTCGTGGTGGCTGTGCTTGATGACGCTGACCGTCAGGCCGCGCGCGGCCAGCAGCGGCAGCATGGCCTCGATCAGGGTGGTCTTGCCGCTGCCGGAACGGCCGGCGATGCCGAAAACTGGACTCATGCGATCTCCGTGAACAAGGGGCAGACCATGGGCAGGAAGGCGTCGGCCCGCTGCGAGTATGCCAGCAAAGCGCCGGACATCAGGTCGAAATACCAGCCGTGCAGGGTCAGGCCGCCCGCCTGCGCCGCGCGGTCCACGCAGGGCAGCGCCTGGAGATTGCGCAGCGAGATCAGGATGGAGGCCTGCTCGCAGGCCCGCCGGCGCTCGGCCTCCGGCGCGTCGGGCATCTGGCGCAGCACCCGTGCGCGGGCGGGTTCGGCGATGTCCATCCAACGGTTCAGGTAGTCTTCGCCGGCGCTGCGTCCCTGCGGCCGCGCCATCAGCGCGCGGATGCCGCCGCATTGGGCATGGCCCAGCACGATGATGCGGCTGACGCGCAACTGCTCCACGGCGAACTGGATGGCGGCCAGCACGCCGTGGTGGCCCTGGTCGCGGTCGGGCGGCGGCACCAGGTTGGCCACGTTGCGCACGGTGAAGATGTCGCCGGGGTCGCAGCCCAGCAGCATGGCGGGGTCCACGCGCGAATCGCAGCAGCCGATCAGCAGCGTGCCGGGCTGCTGGCCTTCGCGCAGGTTGCGGTACAGCGACGGCGCCGCCTCGTAGTACTGGCGCTGGAAGCGCTGGAAGCCGTCGATGAAGCGTTCGATGTCGCGCATGTCAGTCTCCGGACGCGCAGGCCCCTCCGAATACGCGCTCCGGCTCGCCCTCGTCCAGGTCTATGCCCACGACGCTGGCGCGCGCGACCAGCAGCTTGACGTATTGCCGCCAGGCCGTGTCGCGGCTGGCCGACGACAGCGCGTGCGCGATCCGCGGCGCGACCTGCTCGTACGGCAGCACGCGGCCCTCGATGCGACGCCGCACGCGCACGATATGCAGGCCATGGCGGGTTTCGAGCAGCCGCGGCAGCAGCGCGCCCGCCGGCAGGGCGAACACCGCCCGCTCGAACTCCGGCACGGTATCGCCGCGGCCGAGCTGTCCCAGGCTGCCGCCCACGGCGGCGGACGGGCAGTTGGACTGCTCGCGCGCCGCCTCGGCGAAGCGCGACGGGTCGGCCAGCAGCCCGGCCAGCACGCCCTCGGCGTGGGCCCGCAGCCGGTCCAGGTCCACGCCGGGCGTGACCTGGAACAGGATGTGGTCGGCCTCGACCAGCTCGCCGACCAGGAAACGCTCCGGGTGCGTCTGGTAGAAACGCCGGCAGGCCGCCTCGTCGGCCTCGGGCGCGGCGGCCTGGCTGGCCAGCAGCGCCCCGATGGCGCCCTCCTCGTCGGCGGTGTCCAGCCCCTGGCGGCCGGCCTCGTCCAGCAGCACCCGCCGCAGCACCAGCGCGGTGACGGCGCTGCGCGTGGGATTGACAGTGCCGGCGTGCCGCGGCAGTTCGCGTTCCAGGTCCGCGTCGGTCAGTTCGACGCCGTTGACGATCACAGGCATGGTTGTCTCCGCCGAGGGTTCCGGTTCCGGCCGCTTCAGCGCGGCCGCACGAGTTGCCACGCCCGGCCCAGATAGCCCAGCGAGGCAAAGCCGCTCCACACGTGCACCAGCCGCGTGAAGGGGAAGATCACGAACAGCGTCAGGCCCATGAACAGGTGCGCCTTGAAGAGCGGCGGCACGTCGGCAATGTGGCTGGCGGCGTCGCCGCGGAAGGTCACGATGTGCTGCGCCCAGGTCATGAGCCGCACCATCATCTCGCCGTCCATATGGCCGGCCGACAGCGCGATCGTGGACAGGCCGAGCAGCAGTGTCGCCAGGATCCAGGCCAGCAGGAGCTTGTCGCCGGGGCGCGTGGCCGCCCGGATGCGGGGATCGCTCATGCGGCGGTGGATCAGGATCAGCAGCCCGATCAGGCAAAGCCCGCCCATCACGCCGCCGGCCGCCATGGCCACGCCCTGCTTCAGGCTGTGCGACACGCCCAGCATGTCCCACACCGCCACCGGGGTGAGCAGGCCCACCAGGTGGCCGAAGAACAGGCCCAGGATGCCCACGTGGAACAGGATGTTGCCCAGTCTGAGCTGCCCGTGGCGCAGCAGTTGCGAGCTGTCGCTCTTCCAGGTGTACTGCTCGCGCTCGAAGCGCACCAGGCTGCCCAGCAGAAAGACGGTCAGCGCAATGTAGGGATAGATGCCGAAAAAGAACTGGTTCAGGGTATTCATGATGCGTCGTCCCGGACGTTAAGGCTGGCGGGGATGGAAATGCAGCGGCTGCGGGCCGGAAGGCTGCTGCGGCCGCAGCAGCGGCTCCACCCCGTCCGGACCGGCGCCGAAGGTTTCCATGGCTTCGTCCATGTCGCGCACGGGCGGATCGGCCTGCTCGCGCGGCGTGACCGTGGAAAGCTCCCTCAGCACCGCGAACACGCAGGCATACGGACTGCCGTTGCGGGCCAGGCGCGCGCCCACCGCCGCCAGCACGTGGATGGCCTCGTCCAGCAGCGCCTGGGCGTCGTCCGGCCCGATCACGCCCAGGAACTCCAGAAACAGCGGCACGTGGTCGGGCAGCTCCGGCGCCGCCGGCTCGAAACCGTGTCCACGATAGGTCTGCAGCAGGTCCACCATGGCCTGGCCGCGGTCGCGGCTTTCGCCGTGCACGTGCTCGAACAGGTGCAGCGAGTGCGAGCGGTTGCGGTCGAAGGTGGCCACGTAGTTCTCCTGCACGGCGATCAGGCCGTGCGAACCCAGGTAGCCGGTCAGCGGCTCCAGCATGTCGGCGGCCCAGGGCGCGTCCGCCAGCGCGGCCTCCACCTCGGGCAGCGCGTCGAGCAGCTCCTGCTCGGGATAGCAGAGCAGCGCGGAAAGCAGTCGGTACAGGTTCATGCTCGTCTCCCTGGCTCAGGCCGCGGCCTTGCGGCGCGATTTGGGCATCTCGATGAAGATCTCGCTGCCCCGGGGCTTGCGGCCGAACAGCGTGCCTTCCGACACGCCGCCGGAGCAGCCGTTGCCGAAGGTGAAGCCGCAGCTGCCCTTCTCGTTGAAGCTGTCTTCGACCGCTTCCTTGTGGCTGCTGGGCACCACGAAGCGATCTTCGTAGTTGGCCAGCGCCATGATGCGGTACATGTCCTGCACGGTTTCCTCCGACAGGCCGACCTGCTGCAGCAAGGCCGTATCGCGCTCGCCGTGCACGGTTTCGGCGCGCTTGTAGGCGCGCATGGCGAGCATGCGCTCCAACGCCAGCAGCACCGGCTCTTCCTTGCCCGCCGTGAGCAGGTTGGCCAGGTAGCGCACGGGAATGCGCAGCGTGGACACGTCGGGAATCATGCCGGTCGAACCCACGGTGCGCTGCGGCATGCGGCCGGATTCGGCCGCCGACTGGATGGGCGACAGCGGCGGGATATACCAGACCATGGGCAGCGTGCGGTACTCCGGATGCAGCGGGAAAGCCACGCGCCATTGCACCGCCATCTTGTAGACCGGGGAGCGCCGGGCGGCGTCCAGCCAGGATTCGGGTATGCCCTGCTCGCGCGCGGCGGCGATCACCTCCGGCGAATGCGGGTCCAGGAACAGGTCGAGCTGCGACTGGTACAGGTCCTGCTCGCTGGCCACGGCGGCGGCGCTTTCGATGCGGTCGGCGTCGTACAGCATCACGCCCAGGTAGCGGATGCGGCCCACGCAGGTTTCGGAGCACACCGTGGGCTGGCCGGCTTCGATGCGCGGATAGCAGAACGTGCACTTCTCGGCCTTGCCGCTGTTCCAGTTGTAGTAGATCTTCTTGTACGGGCAGCCCGAGATGCACATCCGCCAGCCGCGGCACTTGTCCTGATCCACCAGCACGATGCCGTCGTCCTCGCGCTTGTAGATCGAGCCCGACGGGCAGCTCGCCACACAGGCGGGATTCAGGCAGTGCTCGCACAGGCGCGGCAGGTACATCATGAAGGTGTTCTCGAAGGTCGAGTACATCTCCTTCTGCACGCCCTCGAAAAGCGCGTCCCGGCCGCGCGCGTGGAATTCGCCGCCCAGGTCGTCTTCCCAGTTCGGGCCCCAGTGGATCTTGTCCATTTTCTTGCCGGTCAGCACCGACACGGGCCGGGCAGTGGGCGGCGTCTGCGACAGCGGCGCGTTCTTCAGGTGCTCGTAGTCGTAGGTGAACGGCTCGTAGTAATCGTCGATCTGCGGCAGGTTCGGGTTGGCGAACAGGTTGGCCAGGATGCGCAGCTTGCCGCCCTGGCGCGGCTCCAGCTTGCCGGCCTCGGTGCGGCGCCAGCCGCCCTTCCATTTGCCCTGGTTCTCCCAGTCTTTGGGATAGCCGATGCCGGGCTTGGTTTCCACGTTGTTGAACCAGGCGTACTCGACGCCGTCGCGGCTGGTCCAGACGTTCTTGCAGGTCACCGAGCAGGTATGGCAGCCGATGCACTTGTCCAGGTTCAGCACCATGCCGATTTGGGCGCGTATCCTCATGATTGCTTCTCTTCTTGTTGCGTGTTTGCGGCGTCTTCGGCCAGCGGGCCTTCCAGCCAGTCCACCTTCTTCATCTTGCGCAGCACCACGAACTCGTCGCGGTTGGCGCCCACGGTGCCGTAGTAGTTGAAGCCGTAGGCCTGCTGCGCGTAGCCGCCGATCATGTGCGTGGGCTTGAGCACGGTGCGCGTCACCGAGTTGTGGATGCCGCCGCGCTTGCCGCTGGTTTCCGCGCCCGGAACGTTCACGATCTTCTCCTGGGCGTGGTACATGAGGCACATGCCGACCGGCACGCGCTGGCTCACCACGACGCGGGCGGTCAGCGTGCCGTTCACGTTGAACACCTCGACCCAGTCGTTGTCGACCAGCCCCGCCTGCCTGGCCTCGGCCTCCGACACCCACACGTGGGGGCCGCCGCGGCTGAGCGTCAGCATGCGCAGATTGTCCGAATACGTGCTGTGGATGCCCCACTTCTGGTGCGGCGTGATCCAGTTCAGCACCAGCTCCTTCTCGCCGTTCGGGTAGCGTCCGAGCATGGGCGCCACCGTCTTGGTATCGATGGCCGGCTTGTACACGCAGAAGCCCTCGCCGAAATCCAGCATCCAGCGGTGGTCCTGGTAGAACTGCTGGCGGCCGGTCAGCGTGCGCCACGGAATCAGCTCGTGCACGTTGGTGTAGCCGGCGTTGTAGCTGACCTCCTCGCTTTCCAGGCCCGACCAGGTGGGCGCGGAAATGATCTTGCGCGGCTGGGCCTGGATGTCGCGGAAGCGGATCTTGTCGTGCTCCCGGCCCGCCGCCAGGTGGGTGTGATCGCGGCCGGTGATCTTGCTCAGCGCTTCCCAGGCCTTGACGGACACGTGTCCGTTGGTTTCCGGCGCGAAGGTCAGGATCATCTCGGCCGCGTCGATCGCCGTGTCCAGGCGCGGGCGGCCATGGCTCACGCCGGCCTCCGTCACGCTGTCGTTGATGCCCGCAAGCTCGCGCACTTCGTGCTCGGTGTTCCAGCTAATGCCCTTGCCGCCGTTGCCCAGCTTGTCGAGCAGCGGTCCGACCGAAGTGAACTTGCGGTAGATGTCGTTGTAGTCGCGCTCGACCACGATCATGTTCGGCGCGGTCTTGCCCGGCACCAGGTCGCACTCGCCCAGCTTCCAGTCGCGCGGCTCGAACGCCTGGCCCAGTTCTCCCGGCGTGTCGTGCATGAGCGGCGCCAGCACCAGGTCGCGGCGCTTGCCCAGGTAGGGGCCGCCGATCTCGCTGAAGCGCCTGGCCAGCAGCTTGTAGATCTCCCAGTCGGTCTTGCTCTCCCAGAGCGGCTGCACCGCCTCGCTCAGCGGGTGGATGAACGGGTGCATGTCCGAGGTGTTGAGGTCGTCCTTCTCGTACCACGTGGCCGTGGGCAGCACGATGTCGCCGTACAGGCAGGTCGTGCTCATGCGGAAGTCCAGCACGGTCAGCAGGTCGAGCTTGCCTTCGGCGGCGTCTTCCTCGAACGCCACTTCCGAGGGCCTGATCGCGGCCGCTTCGTCGCCGAACACGGCGTTCTGCGTGCCCAGCAGATATTTCAGGAAATATTCGTGCCCCTTGCCGCTGGAACCCAGGATGTTGGAGCGCCACACGAACATATTGCGCGGGAAGTTGGCCGGATCGTCCGGGTTCTCGCACGACATGCGCAGCTCGCCCGACTTCAGCTTTTCCACGGCATGGGCGACCGGGTCCTTGCCCGCGGCGTCCGCCTCGGCCACCAGATCCAGCGGATTGGTGCGCAGCTGCGGCGCCGACGGCAGCCAGCCCATGCGCTCGGCGCGGGCGTTCAGGTCGATCATGCTGAGATTGCCGTACTTGCCCCGGTCGGCCGTGGGGCCCAGCACTTCCTGCACATTCAGCTTCTCATGGCGCCACTGGCTGGTGTGCGCGTAGAAGAAGGAGGTGCCATTCATCTGCCGGGGCGGGCGCGCCCAGTCGGCGGCGAAGGCCAGCGGGGCCCAGCCGAACTGCGGGCGCAGTTTTTCCTGACCCACGTAGTGCGCCCAGCCGCCGCCGCTCTTGCCCACGCAGCCGCACATCATCAGCATGTTGATGATGCCGCGGTAGATCATGTCCATGTGGTACCAGTGATTCAGGCCGGCGCCGACGATGACCATGGACTTGCCTTCGGTGTCGTGGGCGTTCTGCGCGAACTCGCGCGCCACCTGGATCACCTGCGCGCGCGGCACGCCCGTGTGCTTTTCCTGCCATGCGGGGGTATAGGGCACGTCGTCGTCGTACGAGCCGGCGACATTGCCGCCGCCCAGGCCGCGGTCCAGGCCGTAGTTGGCCATCTGCAGGTCGTACACCGTGGCGACCAGGGCCTCGCTGCCGTCGGCCAGGCGGATGCGGCGCGCCGGCACGTTGCGCACCAGCAGCTCGCCATGTTCGCTGCCGAAGTAAGGAAAGCCCACGCCCACGACCTCGCCGGCCCCGTCGATCAGCGACAGCCGGGGCGCGATCTCGCGGCCGCTGCCGCCGTCGCGCGGCTCCAGGTTCCAGCGGCCCGCCTTCTCGCCGCCGTTGACCGCCCCTTCGCCCCAGCGGAATCCGATACTGCCGTTGGGCGCGACCAGTTCGCCGGTCTTTTCGTCATAGACCAGCGTTTTCCAGTCGGGGTTGTTCTGCTCGCCCAGGGCGCCGTCCAGGTGCGAGGCGCGCAGGAAATGGCCGGGCGCGTAGAAGCCGTCGCGCGCTTCCAGCAGCACCAGCATGGGCATGTCGGTGTAGCGGCGCACGTAGTCGCGGAAGTAATCCGAGGCGCCCGACAGGTGGAACTCCTTGAGGATGACGTGGCCCATGGCCATGGCCAGCGCGGCGTCGGTGCCCTGCTTCGGGGCCAGCCAGATATCGCCGAACTTCACCATTTCGCCGAAATCGCTGGACACGGCCACGGTCTTGGTGCCCTTGTAGCGGACTTCGGTATAGAAGTGGGCGTCTGGCGTGCGGGTCTGGGGCACGTTGGAGCCCCACACCATGAGATAGGTGGAGTTGTACCAGTCGGCCGACTCGGGCACGTCGGTCTGTTCGCCCCAGATCTGCGGGCTGGCCGGCGGCAGGTCGCAATACCAGTCGTAGAAGCTCAGGCACACGCCGCCCAGCAGGCTCAGATAGCGCGCGCCGGCCGCGTAGCTGACCATGGACATGGCCGGAATGGGCGAAAAGCCGATCACCCGGTCGGGCCCGTAGCGCTTGATCGTGTAGGCGTTGGCCGCCGCGATGATCTCGGTGGCGGTGTCCCAGTCGGCGCGCACGAAGCCGCCCAGGCCCCGCACCGACTTGTAGCGCCGCGCCCGCTCCGGGTCCTGGCTGATCCATTCCCAGGCCGAGATGGGGTCCATGGTCTTGCGGGCCTCGCGCCACATCTCCATGAGCCGGCCGCGGATCATGGGGTACTTCACCCGCTGCGCGGAGTACACGTACCAGCTGTACGAGGCGCCGCGCGGACAGCCCCGCGGCTCGTGGTTGGGCAGGTCGGGCCGGGTGCGGGGGTAGTCGGTCTGCTGGGTTTCCCAGGTGATCAGGCCGTTCTTGACGTATACCTTCCACGAACACGAGCCCGTGCAGTTCACGCCATGGGTGGAGCGCACGATCTTGTCGTGCTGCCAGCGGGCGCGGTAGGCGTTTTCCCAGCGGCGGTCTTCGTTGACCGTCTCGCCGTGGCCGTCCGCGAAGGTGGATTTCACCCGCGACATGAACTTCAGCCGGTCCAGAAAATGACTCATTGTGTTTCTCCTCGGGCGCCGGCACCGGCCGGCGCTTGCCGCAAACGTTCGTTTGAAACCACTTTAGGCTCGCGCCGCGCCCCCCCGCCATTGCCCGGAGGCACAGGAAAGGCGCGTCAAAGTGACTAGTCACCCCGGCCTGTCAGCACGGCACCGGCGCATTGCGGCGCGCGTAGTACCACCAGGTGACCAGCAGGCAGCTCGTATAGAAGGCGATGAAGCAGTACAGCGCCGCCTGCACGCTGCCGGTAAGCTCCAGCGAGGTGCCGAAGCTGCGCGGGATGAAGAACCCGCCATAGGCGCCGATCGCGCCCGAGAAGCCCAGCACCGCCGCCGATTCGCGCGCGGCGTCGGCCAGCGCCTGCTTGCGCGCGGCCTCGCCCTTGCCCTCGGCCGCGCGGGTGCGTTCGCGCAGGAAGATGACCGGAATCATGCGGAACGTGGAGCCGTTGCCCACACCGGTCAGCGCGAACAACACGATGAACATGGCCAGGAAGCCGTTGAAATCCCCGCCTCGGCCGGCCGTGGGCATGAAGACCATCACCCCCAGCACCGCCGCGATCATGGCCGCGAAGGTAAACAGCGTCACGCGCGCGCCGCCCACCTTGTCCGACACCCACCCGCCCAGCGGCCGGGTCAGCGAGCCGACCAGCGGCCCCAGGAACGCATAGGCCATGGGGTCCACGTGCGGGAACAGGGTCTTGGTCAGCATGGCGAAGCCGGCCGAGAACCCGATAAAGGAGCCGAACGTGCCCACGTAGAGCCAGCACATCAGCCAGTTGTGCTTGCGCTTGAAGATCACCGCCTGATCGGCGAAGGAAGCGCGCACGTCGGCGATGTCGTTCATGCCGAACCAGGCCGCCAGCGAGGCGATGAGAATGGGCACCACCCAGATGAAGCCGGCGTTCTGCAGCCAGACATTGACGACCTGGCCGTCCGCCGCCGCCTGCTGCGGGGCGCCGCCCAGCGCGCCGAACATGCCCACCGAGATCACCACCGGCACCACGAATTGCACCAGCGACACGCCCAGGTTGCCGATGCCCGCGTTCAGCCCCGTGGCCAGGCCCTTCTTTTCCTTCGGGAAGAAAAAGCTGATGTTGGCCATGCTGGAGCTGAAATTGCCCCCGCCCAGGCCGCACAGCAGCGCCAGCACCAGCAGCACCGGATACGAGGTGGCCGGATCGCGCAGCGCGAAGCCCATGCCCACCGCCGGGATAAGCAGCGAGGCGGTGGAAATGGCCGTCCACTTGCGGCCGCCGAACACCGGCACCAGAAAGGAATAGAAGATGCGCAGCGTGGCGCCCGAAAGCGCCGGCAGCGCCGTCAGCCAGAACATCTGGTTCTTCGACAGCATGAAACCGGCGCGGTCCAGGTTGACCACCACCACGCTCCACAGCATCCAGACACTGAAGGCCAGCATGAGCGCCGGAATGGAGATCCAGAGGTTGCGGTTGGCGACACGCGCCCCGGTTTGCTTCCAGAAACCGGGGTTTTCCGGTTCCCAGCGATGCAGCACATAGGTAGACATAAGATTCTCGCCAAAACGGGAAGAAGGGAAGTCGGGATTCAGGCGGCCTGCTCGCGCATGGCGGGCGCCGCGCGGCGCGAGCGGTAGCTGTAATGCATGAAGATCAGCGATACGCACACCGTTCCGTACATGAGCATGAAGGCGCTGGAGCGGATGCCCGTCAGGTCCAGCAGCACGCCGAACAGGATGGGCAGCACGAAGCCTCCCAGTCCGCCGGCCAGCCCCACGATGCCGGACACCGCACCGATGTTCTGGCCGAACTCGTCGGAAATGAACTTGAAGACCGAAGCCTTGCCGATGGCCATGGCGATGCCCACCACGAACAGCAGCACGGTGAAGGGCACGGCGCCCAGCGCGATCTGGAAGCTGCGCGGACCGTCGGCAGTGGTGACGGTGAACTGCGTCTGCGGATAGCTCAGCAGGAAGAACGCCACCCAGCACACCCACATCACCCACCACGTGGTGCGATAGGCGCCGTAGCGGTCGGAGATCCAGCCGCCCACCGCGCGCAGCACGCCGCCGGGCAGCGAAAAGCAGGCCGCGAGCAGGGCGGCGTGCGTGATGTCCATGCCATACTCGCCGATGTAGTACTTGGTCATCCACAGCGCCAGCGCCACGTAGCCGCCGAACACCACGGAGTAGTACTGGCAGTAGCGCAACACCCGCGGGTCCTTCAGCAGGGCGAGCTGCTCCGACAGGCTGACCGCGCCCTGCGTCCGGTGGGCCGGATCGGACGATGAAAACATCCAGAACAGCACGGCGGTGGCCAGCAGCGCCGCCGCATACACCTGGGGCACGATGGTCCAGGCGCCTGCGGCCGCCGCGATCAACGCGGGCGCCACGAACTTGGTAATGGCCGAACCCGAATTGCCGGCGCCGAAGATGCCCATGGCCAGTCCCTGCTTGTTGCGCGGGAACCAGCGCGCCACGTAGGGCGTGCCCACGGAAAACGAGCCGCCGGTCAGGCCCACGAAAAGCGCCAGCACCAGGAAGTGCCAGTACTCCGTGGCATACGACAGCAGCCAGACCGGCACCACCGACAGCAGCATCAGCACGAAGAACACGGGCCGCCCGCCGTAGCGGTCGGTCCAGATGCCCAGCGGCACGCGCACCAGCGAGCCGGTCAGCACGGGCATAGCGGCCAGCAGGCCGAATTCGGTTTCGGAGAGGCCGAGCTGCTGCTTGATCGGTATGCCCAGCACCGCGAAGATCATCCAAACCGCGAAGCAGATGGTGAAGGCAAAGGTGCTGGAGATCAGGACGCGCATCGGCGCGCTACGGCCGGCATGTCGGGAAACTGTCATGGTTGTTCTCGCTACTCAGGGGAATTCATGCGCCCGGGACCGGAGCCCGGCTCCCTTCGGCGTCACAGGTCCTAGACTAGGGATCCGCCGGCATCGCCGCCATTGCCCGGCCGACCATCCGGGCCATGCCGGAATGACTAGTCACCCCCTTGATTCCGCCGCATTTGCGCGGCGTCAAACGGGCGCGCGGGACTGGAGCCGGCGCAAGGTTTAATATGTATCTTCAATACATCTTCAAACACCCGGAGCCGTTCCGCATGAGTCCCCTGCTTTCCATCGACGAGCCGCGCCCCGCCCGCTCGCCCGCCCGGCCGCAGTGGTGCGCCTTCACCGAGATGGGTTTCCGCCCGCTCTACCTCGCGGGTTGCGGCTGGGCCCTGGCATCGGTGCTGGCGTGGGTCTATGCCCCCGGCCTCTTGCGCGGCGACCTGCCGGGCGTGTTCTGGCATGCGCACGAAATGCTCTGGGGGTTCGTCGCCACCATCGCCGTGGGCTTTCTGCTCACCGCGGGCGCCAACTGGACCGGGCGCAACCCCTTGCGCGGCAATCCCCTGGCCGCCCTGTGCCTGGTCTGGGCCGCGGCGCGCATCGGCTACCTCGTGCCCGGCCGCAATGCCTTCCTGGTCGCCGGGGCCGCGGACGCGCTGTTCTTCCTGTGGGGCGCCGCGGCCCTGGGCCGTTCGGTCTGGCTCACGCGCAACCGGCGCAACTACGGCGTGCCGCTGCTGCTGGCCGCCCTGGCGGGCGCCCATGCGGCCTATCTTTCCTCGGCCGCCGCGGGCGACTATCTCGGCCTGATGCGCGCCTTCAACGCGGGACTGATCTGCATGGCGGTGCTGACGCTGCTGATCGCGCGGCGCGTCATCCCCTTCTTCGCGCAACGCGCGGTGCAGGGGCTGAAGATCCCGCCGCACACGCGCAGCGGCCATTGGCAATTGGCGGCGGGCGTCGCCGCCGTCGCATTGCTGCTGGCCGGGCAGGCACCGGCCGCCGGCGCGGCGCTGGCGGCCAGCGGCCTGATCGCGCTGGCGCAATGGCTGGCCTGGAAGCCCTGGGCGGTGCGCCGCGTACCCCTGCTGTGGATCCTGTATGCCGGCTATCTCGGCCTGGGCATCGGACTGCTGGTGGCCGCCGCCCAACTGGCCGGCCTCGTGCTGCGCACCGCGTGGCCGGCGCACGTGATCGGCGTGGCGGGCTTCTCGGTGCTCATCCTGGGCATGGTCACGCGCACGGCCCTCGGCCACCTGGGGCGCCCGCTGCGCACCGACCGCAGCATGGTCACGAGCTACGCGCTGATGATCCTGGCCGCCCTGCTGCGGCTGGCCGCGCTGCCGCCCACCCAGGCGAGCGTGGCGCTGCTGCACGCCTCCGCCACCGCCTGGGCACTGGCCCTGGCGCTTTACCTCTGGCGCTTCTTCCCCCTCATGATCCGCCCGCGCGCCGACGCGCCCCAGGGCGCCGTGCGGGTAGCGGCCGCCCGGCCGGCCGGACCCGCGCCGCGCCCATGACCCGCCCCCTTACGCCGTCTCCCGGGGCGGCGCATGGCGGGTTCACGGTGGGCGCATGGCGCGCCCCCGCGGGCAGAACCTGACATCTGGCTGATGCAATAACGCTAATAATTATTATTCCGCTAGAATCGCGGCTGTCTCCATCCCTTTTTTAGACAGTCTCCCATGCCTCAGCCCCGGAATGCGGGCCCCGCCGGCCGCCGCAGGCGCATGGCCCGGGCCGTCCTGGCGCTGTGCGCCCTGGCCGCTTGCGGACTGTGGCTGGCCCTGCGCCAGACCGGCGGCGAGCCGCCCGGCCCGCCCGGCTTCGCGCAGCAGCCCGTGCCCGTTGCCGTGGCGCCCGCCACGCTGGCCCCGCTGCAGCAAGACCTGCATGCCCTGGGCACCATTACGCCGCTGGCGCGCGCCGACCTGCGCAGCCAGGTTGACGGCGAACTGCTGCGGCTGCATTTCGCCGAAGGCCAGGCCGTCGCGGCCGGGCAGCTGCTCGCCGAGCTGGACGCGCGGCCGTTCCGCGCCGCGCTGGCGGCCGCCGAGGGCGAACTGGCCCGCACCCAGGCGCTGCTCGACAACGCCGAGGCCGACCTGCGGCGCTACGAGACGCTGGCCCGCCAGGATGCGGTGGCCGGCCGGCAGCTCGACGCCGCCCGGGCCGAGGCGCGCCGGTATCGCGCCCAGCGCCAGCGCGACCAGGCCCGCGTGGACGAGGCCCGCCGGCAGTTGTCGCACACCCGCATCGTCGCGCCCTATGCCGGACGGGTCGGCCTGCGCCGCGTGGACGCCGGCAACCATGTGCGCGCGGCCGACGCCGAGGGCCTGGTCACCCTGGTGCAGACCTCGCCCATCTCGGCCGTGTTCAGCCTGCCCGAAACCCGCCTCGACGCGCTGCGCCGGGCCTGGGCGCGCGGCGCAGCGCCGCGCGTGCAGGCCTGGGACGCCGACGAGCGCCGCCTGCTGGCCGAGGGCGAACTGGAGGCCCTGGACAACCGCATCGAAACCGCCACGGGCACGGTGCGCCTGCGGGCGCGCTTCGCCAACGCCGACGAATCCCTGTTTCCCAACCAGTTCGTCAATATCCGGCTGATCCTCAGCCGGCCCGACCCCGCGCTTTCCATTCCATCGGCAGCCGTGCAGTACGGCGCCGACGGCGCTTTCGTCTTCGTCATCGGCGCGGACCGGCGCGCCATGCGCCGCGACCTCGCGCTGGGGCCGGCGCGCGCCGGCCGCGTGGCGGTGGAATCCGGCCTCGAACCCGCCGAGCGCGTGGTGGTGGAAGGCATAGACCGCCTGCAGGACGGGCGCGAAGTGCTGGTCGTGGAACAACAGGGCTAGGGCGTGTCGCCCCCAGGACGTCCCCAATGAGCCTTTCCCGCCCTTTCATTCTCCGCCCCGTCGCGACCTCGTTCCTGATGATCGCGCTGCTGCTGTCGGGCATCCTGGCCTGGCGGTTGCTGCCCGTGGCCGCGCTGCCCCAGGTGGACTATCCCATCATCCAGGTCTCCACTTCGTATCCGGGCGCCAGTCCCCGCGTCATGGCGCGCGTCGTCACCGCGCCGCTGGAGCGCCGCTTCGGCCAGATACCCGGGCTGAAGCAGATGTCTTCCGCCAGCGGCAGCGGCGTGTCGGTGATCACGCTGCAGTTCTCGCTGGATATCTCGCTGGGCGTGGCCGAGCAGGAAGTGCAGGCCGCCATCAGCGCCAGCGGTTCGTTGCTGCCGGGCGACCTGCCCGCCCCGCCCGTGTACCGCAAGGTCAACCCGGCCGACGTGCCCATCCTGACCCTGGCCGTCACTTCCGATACGCTGCCCCTGCCGGCCGTGTACGACCTGGTGGACACGCGCATGACGCAGCGGCTGGCGCAGCTGTCCGGCGTGGGCATGGTGAGCCTGGCGGGCGGCCAGCGCCCCGCCGTGCGCGTGCAGGTCAATCCCATGGCCCTGGCGGCGCGCGGGCTGGCGCTGTCGGATGTGCAGGAGGCCATCGCCAAGACCAACTCGAACCAGCCCAAGGGCAGCTTCGACGGCCCGGTGCGCTCGGTCATTATGGATGCCAACGACCAGCTGCAGAGCGCCGCCGAATACCGCGAGCTCATCGTCGCCTGGCGCAACGGCGCGCCGGTGCGGCTGGGCGACGTGGCCGCCGTGGAAGACGGCGCCGAAAACCGCTACCTGGCAGCCTGGGTGGATCGCCAGCCCGCCGTGCTGGTCAACATCCAGCGGCAGCCCGGCGCCAACGTCATCGCGGTGGCCGACCAGGTCAAGGCCCTGCTGCCCCAGCTCACCGCCAACCTGCCGGCCGCGGTGCAGGTGCGGGTGCTCACCGACCGCACCGAAAGCATCCGCGCCTCGGTGCGCGGCGTGCAATGGGAGCTGGCCTTCGCCGTGGCGCTGGTCGTGCTGGTGACCTTTCTTTTCCTGCGCAATCTGCAGGCCACGCTCATCCCCGCGCTGGCGGTGCCGCTGTCGCTGATAGGCGCCTTCGGCTTCATGTACCTGGCGGGCTATTCCACCAACAATCTCACGCTCATGGCGCTGACCATCGGCGCCGGGTTCGTGGTGGACGATGCCATCGTCATGCTGGAGAACATCGCCCGCTACCGCGAACAGGGTCATAGCCCCTTGAGCGCGGCCCTCAAGGGCGCGGGGCAAATCGGCTTCACGCTGGTTTCGCTCACGCTGTCGCTGATCGCGGTGCTGATCCCGCTGCTCTTCATGGAAGACGTGGTGGGCCGCCTGTTCCGCGAGTTCGCCGTGACGCTGGCGGTGGCCATCCTGATCTCGCTGGCGGTGTCTCTCACGCTTACGCCCATGATGTGCGCGCGCCTGCTGCCCGCGCACCGCGAAACCCGCCCGGGGCCGCTCGACCGCCTGCAGGCGCGCTACGCCGGCTGGCTGGACTTCACCCTGCGCCATCAGAAGTTGACGCTGGCCGCCATGCTGGCCACCGTGGCGCTCACGGGCGTGCTGTACCTGCTGGTGCCCAAGGGCTTCTTCCCGGTGCAGGACGGCGGCGTGCTGCAGGGCATGACCCAATCGGCCGCCAGCGTGTCGTTCGACGCCATGGCGCGCCGCCAGCAGGCGCTGGCCGCAGCCCTGCTGGACGATCCCGACGTGCAGAACCTCTCGTCCTTCATCGGCGTGGACGGCCTGAACGCCACGCTCAACACGGGCCGGCTGCTCATCAACCTCAAGCCCTGGCCGGAGCGCAGCGCGCCGCTGCCCGACATCATGGCGCGGCTGGACGCCCGGGCGCGCGGGGTGGGCGGCATTTCGCTCTACCTGCAGCCCGTGCAGGAGCTGAATATCGAAGACCGGGCCAGCCGCGGCCAGTACCAGTTCACGCTCACCTCGCCCGACAGCGCGCTGCTGGCGCACTGGAGCGCGGCGCTGGTGCGCCAGCTAGCGCAGTCGCCCGGGCTGGCCGGCATCTCGTCGGACCTGCAGGACGGCGGACGCCAGGCCTATGTGGAAGTCTCGCGCGACGCGGCCGCCCGCCTGGGCGTCACCATGGACGATGTGGCGCAACTGCTCTACAGCGCCTTCGGCCAGCGACAGGTCGCCACGCTCTTCACGCAGTCCAACCAATACCGCGTGGTGCTGGAGGTGGACCGCGCGCTGGCCGCCACGCCGCAGGCGCTCGACCGCCTGCACCTGCAGACCGCCGACGGCCGCGCCCTTCCTCTATCGGCGCTGGCCACCGTGAGCGAGCGCGCCGTGCCGCTGTCCGTCAACCACCTGTCGCAGTTCCCGGCGGTGAACCTCTCGTTCAACCTGCCGCCCGGCGGTTCGCTGGGCGCGGCTATCGAGGCCATCGAAAACGCCCGCGCCGAGATCGGCATGCCCGCCAGCGTCGAATTGCGCCTGCAAGGCGCGGCGGCCGCGTTCCAGACCTCGCTGTCGAACACGCTCTGGCTCATGCTGGCGGCGGTGGTCACCATGTACCTGGTGCTGGGCATGCTCTATGAAAGCGCCATCCACCCGGTCACCATCCTCTCCACCTTGCCTTCGGCCACCGTGGGCGCGCTGCTGGCGCTGCTGCTCACCGGGCGGCCGCTGGATCTCATCGCGGTGATCGGCATCATCCTGCTGATCGGGCTGGTCAAGAAGAACGGCATCATGATGGTGGACTTCGCGCTGGAAGCCGAGCGCGCGCGCGGCCTGCGGCCCGAGGCCGCGATCCGCGAGGCCGCGCTGCTGCGGCTGCGCCCCATTCTCATGACCACGCTGGCGGCGCTGTTCGGGGCCGTGCCGCTCATGCTGGCCACCGGCTCGGGCGCCGAACTGCGCCAGCCGCTGGGCTGGGTCATGGTGGGCGGCCTGCTGGCCAGCCAGGTGCTGACGCTGTTCACCACGCCGGCGGTGTACCTGTTCTTCCACCGGCTGGGCCGGCGCAGGGCGCCCGCGGTGCCCGCCGCCGCGCACGCGGACGACGCCGCGCCATGATACGCGCGCTGCTGCACCGCCCCGTCGCCTGCATCTTCCTGGCGCTGGCGCTCACGCTGCTGGGCGCGGTCGCCTGGCGGCTGCTGCCGGTGGCGCCGCTGCCGCAGGTCGATTTCCCCACCATCGAGGTGCAGGCCGCGCTGCCCGGCGCCAGCCCCGAAAGCATGGCCAGCACCGTGGCGGCCCCGCTGGAGCGCGCCCTGGGCGGCATCGCCGGCGTCGCGTCCATGACCTCGTCGAGCAACCAGGGCGCCACCTACATCCAGCTGCAGTTCGACCTGGACCGCGACATCCACGAGGCCGCGCGCGACGTGCAGGCCGCCATCAACGCGGCGCGCGCGGACCTGCCCTCCGGCATGCCCGACAACCCGGCCTACCGCAAGGTCAACCCCTCGCAGGCCCCCATCATGGCGCTGGCGATCAGTTCGCCCACCCGGCCCGCGGGGCAGATCTACGACATCGCGTCCACCGTGCTGGCGCAGAAGATCTCGCAGATCGCCGGCGTGGGCGAAGTGACCCTGGGCGGCAGTTCGCTGCCCGCCGTGCGCGTGCAGGTCAACCCCCATGCCCTGGCCCATTACGGGGTCGCGCTGGACGACGTGCGCACCGCCATCGCCAACGCCGCGCCCATGCGGCCGCAGGGCCAGCTCGACGCTCCCGGGCGGCGCTGGGAGCTTGCCACGCAGGGCCAGCCCCGCCGCGCCGCGGACTACGAAACCCTGGTCCTGCGCCACCGCGACGGCGCCGTGACGCGGCTGTCGCAGGTGGCGCGCGTGAGCGATTCGGTGGAAAACCGCTACAGCAGCGGGTTCCACAACCGCAACCCGGCCGTGGTGCTTACCGTCAGCCGCCAGCCCGGCGCCAACATCATCGAGACCATCGCCGCCATCTATGGGGAAATGCCCGGCCTGCGCGCGCTCATGCCGGCCGACGTGGACCTCGCCGTGGTGCTGGACCGCTCGCCGGGCATCCACGCCACGCTGCGCGAGGCCCACGTTACGCTGGCGCTGGCGGCGCTGCTGGTGATCGCCGTGGTCTGGCTGTTCCTGGGCAGCGCGCGCGCCGCCGCCATTCCCAGCGTCGCCATCCCGGTCAGCCTGGTGGCGACGTTCGCGGTGATGTACCTGTGCGGGTTCTCGCTCAACAATCTCTCGCTCATGGCGCTCATCGTGGCCGCCGGCCTGGTGGTCGACGACGCTATCGTGGTGCTGGAGAACATCTCGCGGCACCTGGAACGCGGGCTGCCGCCGCGGCGCGCCGCCCTGCGCGGGGTGCGCGAAGTGGGCTTCACACTGGTGGCGATGACGCTGTCGCTGGCGGTGGTGTTCGTCTCCATCCTCTTCATGGGCGGGCTGGTGGAGCGGCTGTTCCGCGAGTTCTCCATCACGCTGGTGGCGGCCACGCTGATCTCGCTGCTGGTTTCCGTGGCCATCATTCCCGGCCTGTGCGCGCGCTGGCTGAAACCGGCCACGGCCCTCCCGGCGCGCGAGGCCCGCCCCGGCGCCGTGCGCGCCTTCTTCGGGCGGCTGCACGACGCCTACGGCCGCAGCCTATGGCGCGTGATGCGCCACGCGCGCCTCGCGCTGGTCCTGCTGGCCGCGGTGGCGGCCCTCAACGTCTACCTGTATGCGCAGGCGCCCAAGGGGTTCCTGCCCACGCAGGACACCGGCCAGCTCATCGGCTTCGTGCGGGGCGACGACGGGTTCTCCTTCCAGGTCATGCAGCCCAAGATCGACATCTACCGCCAGCTCGTGCTGCGCCACCCGGCCGTGCAGGACGTGATCGGCTACAACGGCGGCGACCTGGGCATCAGCAACTCGCTGTTCCTCATCCGGCTCAAGCCCGCCTCGCAGCGCGAGGCATCGTCCGGCGAAGTCATAGACTGGCTGCGCGCCAACGCGCCGCCGGTGCCCGGCGGCATGCTCTTCCTGAACGTGGACCAGGACCTGCGCATGCCCGGCGGCTTCGGCAACTCGGGCGACCACGAGCTTGCCATCCTCGCCAGCGACGTGCCGGCGCTGCGCGAGTGGTCGCGCAAAATCTCGCGCGCGCTGCGGGAGATTCCCGAACTGCGCGACGTGGACGCCGTGGGCGATGCCGCCACCCAGCAAGTGCTCATCAACATCGACCGCGCGGCGGCCCGGCGGCTGGGCGTAGACATAGACACCATCGGCAGCGTGCTTGGCAATTCCTTCAGCCAGCGCCAGGTCGCGACCCTGTACGACCCCATGAACCAATACCGCGTGGTGCTGGAGCTGGACCCCCGCCACACCGAAGACCCCGCCGTGCTCGAACAGGTGCAGGTCGTGACCGCCGACGGCGGCCGCGTGCCGCTCACCGCCTTCGCCACCTATGAATACGGCATGGTCAACGACCGCGTGTTTCACGACGGCCTGTACGCCGCGGCGGGCGTCGGTTTCTCGCTGGCCGGCGGCGTGTCGCTGGAACAGGGCCTGGCCGCCATCGACGCGGCCATGGCCCGCCTGATGGTGCCCTCCCACATCCAGGTGCGCCTGGGCGGCGATGCCCGCACCTTCCAGCAGAGCCTGCAAGACCAGCCCTGGCTCATCCTGTCGGTGCTGGTGGCCATTTACCTCGTGCTGGGCATTCTCTACGAAAGCCCGCTGCATCCGCTGGCCATTCTGTCCACCCTGCCTCCGGCCGGCATCGGCGCGCTGCTCGCGCTGCGCATCGCCGGCATGGAGTTCAGCCTGATCGCGCTGCTGGGCCTGTTCCTGCTGGTGGGCGTGGTCATGAAGAACGCCATCCTGATGATCGACTTCGCCATTGGCCTGGAGCGGCGCGAGGCCCTGCCGCCCGAGCAGGCCATACACCGCGCGGCCATGCTGCGCCTGCGCCCCATCCTCATGACCAACCTCGCCGGCCTGCTGGGCGCGCTGCCCCTGGTGCTGGGCATGGGTGAAGGCTCCGAGCTGCGGCGCCCGCTGGGCGTCGCCATCGTGGGCGGGCTGGCCATCAGTCAGTTTCTCACCCTGTACACCACGCCCGTCGTCTACCTGGCGCTGGAACGCCTGCGGCAACGCTGGCGGGCCGCGCGCGCCCGGCGCGCGGCATCCGCCGCCCGGCCCTGAACGGGCCCGGCTCCTACACCGCGGGCGGCCAGGTTTCGCGCTCGGGGTAGCGGTGGCGGGCCAGCGCCTCGATATAACGCGCCGCCGCCTCGCCAGGATCGGGCTGGCCGGCCAGCACGCCCGCCGCGCCCTCCGGGATGCCGGCCAGCGCCAGCAGCTCGTCCGCGCCGTCCAGCGCGAGCAGCGGCTTGCCGTGACGGAAAGCGTCGCGCAGGAATTCCAGTGCGCGGCCGTCGGCGGCCAGGCGTTGCGCCGCGGCCGGCCCGCCCGCCACGACCACGCCGTCGAACAGGCTGGACGGCTGGTTGTCCAGCGAGGCGTCGGCATCCAGCCCGGCCCCGTCGTCAGCCGCCAACGGCCCGATGCGCTGGCCCACCACGCGCAGCACCACGCCGGCCGCGATCAAGGCGTCGGCCAGCGCCGTACAGGACGCGCCGTCCACCCCGTCGGCCGCCAGCAGCGCCACCTTGCGCGTGCGCACGCCGCCCTCGCCCGGCCGCGCCGTCAGCGAAAGCGCGGGCGACCGCGTAACCTCGGGCTTGGGCGGTTTGGCGATGGCGCGCGGCAGAGGATCGGGCAGCGGCGTGTTCAGGCGCTCAGCCACGCCCTGCGCCAGCTCATCCGACACATTGCGCAGCGACGCCAGCATGCGGGCGCGCACCGCGGGCACCGTCACCTTGCTCAGCTCGAAACCGAAAGCGTCGGCGATGTGGCGCTTTTCCCAGTCCGTCTGGCTCTCGTAGAACAGCGCGGCCTGGTTGTAGTGCTCGGCGAACTTCTCCGGCCGGCCGCGCAGCTCGTCGCCGCCGGCCGCCTCCGGAAACGATACGAAGCCGTCCATGCCGGCCTGGAACGGACAGCCGCCGCCCAGGGAATTCGGCTCATACGCCACCCGTCCCCGGTGCACCGTCTGGCGGTGCATGCCGTCGCGCTGGTTGTTGTGCACCGGCGCCAGCGGCGCATTGATGGGCAGCTCGTGGAAGTTAGGCCCGCCCAGGCGCGAGATCTGCGTGTCCACATACGAATGGATGCGCCCGGCCAGCAGGGGATCGTTGGTGAAATCCAGCCCCGGCACGATGTGCGCCGCGCAGAACGCCGCCTGCTCCGTTTCCGCAAAGAAATTGTCCGGATTGCGATTCAGCACCATGCGGCCGACGGGACGTACGGGCACCAGCTCCTCCGGCACGATCTTGGTCGCGTCGAGCACGTCGAAACTGAAGCGCGCGGCCTGCTCTTCGGTAAACACCTGCACGCCCAGCTCCCATTCGGGCCCGGCGCCCGCGTCGATGGCTTCCCACAGATCGCGGCGATGGAAGTCGGGATCGGCGCCCGACACCTTCACCGCCTCGTCCCACACCTGCGAATGCGTGCCCAGCACCGGATTCCAGTGAAACTTCACCAGCCGCGATTCGCCGCGCGCATTGACGAAGCGGAAAGTATGCACGCCAAAACCCTGCATCATGCGGAAACTGCGCGGAATGGCCCGGTCCGACATGAGCCACATCAGCATGTGGGTGCTTTCCGGCATCAGCGAAACAAAATCCCAGAACGTGTCGTGCGCGGAAGCGGCCTGCGGCATGCCGTGGTGCGGCTCGGGCTTGACCGCGTGCACCAGGTCGGGGAACTTCATCGCGTCCTGGATGAAGAACACCGGCATGTTGTTGCCCACCAGATCCCAGTTGCCCTCGTCGGTATAGAACTTCACCGCAAAGCCGCGCACGTCGCGCGCCGTGTCCTTCGAGCCCCGCTCGCCGGCCACCGTGGAAAACCGCACGAACACCGGCGTGCGCTTGCCCTTCTTGGCGAACAGCGAGGCGCAAGTCAGGTCGGCCAGCGATTCGTAGCACTCGAAATAGCCGTGCGCGCCCGACCCGCGCGCGTGCACCACGCGCTCCGGGATGCGCTCATGATCGAAGTGCGTAATCTTCTCGCGCAGCACGAAATCCTTGAGCAGCGCGGGCCCGCGCAGCCCGGCCTTCAACGAATCCTGGTTGCTGCTCACCCGCACGCCCTGGTTCGTGGTCAGCATCTGCCCCGTGTCGTCCGCCCTCACCCGCTCCAGCCCGCCGCCCACGGCGTTGGCCCCTGCTGCGGCGGGCTTTCCCGTCTTGCCGGACGTCTCTTGTTCGGACAACGAGCTCGCGCCGACGGAAGCGGCGCCGGCCTTCGCATGCTGCCCCGCGTAGGGACGGCGCGCGGCCTTTTCTCCATACTCCTGCGCCTTGTCCGCATTGTGGCCGAGCGCTGCCGCCGTGGCCTGCACCGCCGCCGCCCGCCTGGCCGCGGGACTCGCCATGCCCCTGGCCGGGCCGCCCGCGGGCCCGCTGTCGGTATTCTGGAATGCCGTTTCCACGGGCGCCGCCGCGCCGCGCCTGCCTGCCGTTTTCTTTGCTGCCATGACTGTCTCCCGGTCCTTTCCTAGTGATGCAGCATCTCGCCGCGCTGCTGCCGCGCGCGCGCCGCGCCAATGGCCGTGTGCGCCTGCCGGATCTCCTCGGGCGGGGGCAGCACGGCCGGATATCCCAGCGCCTCGATCCACAGCTCCCGGGCCCAGCCCTGCGAGTGATACAGGTGGTGATCCTCATCCGGCGCCACCGCCGCATGCGCCTGCGCCAGCACCTTGCCCATCCTGCCCCCATGCTCCTGGGCAACGCGGCCGATCAGCGCCCAGTTGGCATGGTCCTTGGTCTCGGCCAGCACCACGCATTCGACGGCCACGCGCTGCGCCGCCTCCTCATCGCCGGCGGTCTGCGCCATGCGCATCGCCCGCAGCAGCGCCTGGCTGATGTGGCGCGCCACCTCGCGCCCCGGCGTCTCCCGCTCGGTTTCCATCCCGAGCTGCTCGAACACTGTCAGCAACACCCGGCGGTGCGTACGGGTTTCTTCCAGGTATTCGCGCCATTCCTGCTTGAGGCTTTCGTTCACGGCGCAGGAAAGCGCAGTTTCATAAATGGCCAGGCCGCCGATCTCCGTCTCCAGCGCCTCGTACAACAGCGCCTCGATCTGCTTCTCGTTGCCCGGCCGGCGCCCGCGCCGCGGGCGTCCGGTTTCGTCTGCTGGACTCATCACGCTCACCTCCTCTCGCCGTTTGGAATAGGCCCCGCGCCTGCCGCGGGCCGGGCGTGCAGCAACCGCCGTGCCCGGCCCCGCCACCCGCCGCGCGGGCGAGGCAAGCGCACTTCCTGCAAGCAGGCGGAAAACAATGAGCTGACAAGACACCCCATTAATGTAGTTTTGCCACTCCTGTGGCATCGGCAATGCGCTTGTTCCCGATGTCTTCCGTGACCAGCGTGCCGCAGGCGAGCCGGTTCAGGCCATCGGCGACCGCCTGGTCGCGGCTGGCGATGACGCTGCCCGCGGGCTGCAGCGGCGCTTGACGCGCGTCAAATGCGCGGCACATCCCGCTTCGGGGGTGCGCCAGTCACACCATATGTAGTGATAGAGTTTGCTCACCCCACTACATATGGTGCACAAATGGATACTCCCCCCAACCTGGAACGCGCCCCCGCCCCGCTCTTGGATATCGAGAGCGCGATGACGGAGTACCTGGAGCGGCGCGATTGGCGGGTGAACGCCAACGCCAACCAGGGCTATAGCCTGGGCGGCCTGATTCTGAACGTGGCGGGCAAGGTCACGGCGAACTACTGGCTATCGCATGTCTATGCCCCCGAGGCGGGGCGGGCGCATCGCGATGGCGACATCCACATCCACGACCTGGACATGCTGAGCGGCTATTGCGCCGGCTGGTCGCTGCGACAGCTGCTGCGCGAAGGCTTCAACGGCGTGCCCAACAAGGTCGAGGCCGCGCCGCCCAGGCACATGTCCGCCGCCATCGGGCAGATCGTGAACTTTCTGGGCACGCTGCAGAACGAATGGGCCGGGGCGCAGGCTTTCAGCTCTTTCGACACCTGCATGGCGCCCTTCGTGCGGCGCGACGCCATGAGCTACGCCGAGGTCAGGCAGGCCATGCAGGAGCTGATCTACAACCTGAACGTGCCCAGCCGCTGGGGCACCCAGACGCCCTTCACCAACCTGACGTTCGACTGGACCTGCCCCGAAGACCTGCGCGGGGAAGTGCCCTACGTGGGCGGCGAGGAGATGCCGTTCACCTACGGCGAGCTGCAGGCCGAGATGGACATGATCAATCAGGCCTATATCGAGGTCATGATGGCGGGCGACGCCCGGGGCCGGGCCTTCACCTTTCCGATTCCCACCTACAACATCACGCCGGATTTCGACTGGGACCATCCCAACGCCACGCGCCTGTTCGAAATGACGGCGCGCTACGGCCTGCCGTACTTTCAGAACTTCCTGAACTCGGACCTGGAGCCGCACATGGTGCGCGCCATGTGCTGCCGCCTGCAGCTTGACCTGCGCGAACTGCTCAAGCGGGGCAATGGCCTGTTCGGGTCCGCCGAGCAGACCGGCTCGGTGGGCGTGGTGACGGTGAACTGCGCGCGCCTGGGCTATACCTGCCGCGGCGACGAGACGCTGCTGCTGGCGCGCCTGGACCGGCTGCTGGAAATCGGCCGCGACGCGCTGGAAACCAAGCGCGCCGTGGTGCAGCGCTACATCGACCAGGGGCTCTATCCGTATACGCGCCGCTACCTGGGCACCTTGCGCAATCACTTCAGCACGCTGGGCGTGAACGGCATCAACGAGATGATCCGCAATTTCACGGGCGACGGCGAGAACATCGCCACGCCGGCCGGCCAGGCCATGGCGCTGCGGCTGCTGGACCGCATGCGCGAGCGGCTGACGCAGTTCCAGGAAGAAACCGGGCACCTCTACAACCTGGAGGCCACGCCCGCCGAAGGCGCCACCTACCGCTTCGCGCGCGAAGACCGCAAGCGCTGGCCCGACATCCTGCAGGCGGGCGACGCCGACCACCCTTACTACACCAATTCGAGCCAGCTCCCGGCGGGCCATACCGACGATCCGTTCGAGGCGCTGGCGCTGCAGGAAACCCTGCAAGGCCGCTATACCGGCGGCACGGTGCTGCACCTGTACATGAACGAGGCCGTGTCGTCGGCGCAGGCCTGCAAAGAGCTGGTGCGCCGCGCGCTGTCGAATTTCCGGCTGCCGTACATCACGGTCACGCCCACGTTCTCGATCTGCCCCAATCACGGCTACCTGAGCGGGCGCCACGAGTTCTGCCCCAAGTGCGACGCGGAACTGCTGGCCCGCCAGGCCGCCGCGTGCGCCTGCGCCTGATACGCATTTTTTTCCGTCACTGCAAAAGGAACCGCCATGCAACACGACAACTCCCGCCGCCTTGCCGACGCCCGGCGTCCGCTTCTGGACGACAGCCAGCGCGTGCGCTGCGAAATCTGGACCCGCGTCATGGGCTACCACCGCCCCGTGTCATCCTTCAACGCGGGCAAGCAAGGAGAATTCCATGAACGCCGCTTCTTCGTCGAGTCCCGCAATTAGCCGGCCGCTTCCCGCGCCCCGCCCCGTGCTGCGCGAACTGCCGCGCGGCGCGCCGGCAGTGGGCGGCCTCACGGCGTTTTCCACCGTGGACTGGCCCGGCAGGCTGGCCGCGGTGGTCTATATCGCCGGCTGCCCCTGGCGCTGCCACTATTGCCACAACCCCGAGCTGCAGATGCGCACCGCCCGCTATGACTGGAAACAGGTGCGGGCGTTCCTGGAATCGCGCCGCGGCCTGCTGGACGCCGTGGTGTTTTCGGGCGGAGAGCCGCTGTCCGAACCCCGCATGCCGCAGTTGCTGCGCGACGTGCGGCGCATGGGCTACGCGGCCGGCCTGCACACGGCGGGAATCTATCCGATGCGCCTGGGCGATGCCCTGCCCATGCTGGACTGGGTGGGACTGGACATCAAGGCCGATGCCGCCGGCTACGACGACATCACCGGACGCCGCCATTCGCAGCGCCTGGTCCTGGACAGCCTGGCGCAGCTGCTGGCCTCGGGCACGTCGTTCGAGTGCCGCATCACCTGGAGCCCTGAATGGCTGGACGAAACCCGGCTGCTGGCGCTGGCGCGCCAGCTCGCCCGGCGCGGCGTGCGGCGCTTCGCCGTGCAGAACGTGCGCGCCACACCCGACAGTCCGCCGGAAAACCGCCTGGGCGCGCAGGCCCACCGCATTCTGTCGGGACTTTTCGAGGAATACGCGTGCCGGTGAGAAAACCCTGCTCCTCCAAAGGGCATCCCGCGCGGCGCGCCACAACGGCGGCCCATGCCCGTTCCGCTTGACTCATCGCAATACGCCCGCATGGCCGCTGCACTAGCCTGCGGGCACTTGTTCACATCAAGGCGTTTTTCATGACCTGGTTCAAATCTCTGCAACTTGCCGGCCGCCAGCTGCTGCCCATCGTACAGGGCGGCATGGGAGTGGGCATATCGGCCCATCGCCTCGCCGGCGCCGTGGCCCGCCTGAATGCGGTGGGCACTATCGCCAGCGTGGACCTGCGCCACCATCATCCCGACCTGCTGGCGCAGACCGAGCGCTGCCGCGACCGCGATCTCATCGACCGGGCGAACCGGCAGGCGCTGGACCGCGAAGTGCGCGCCGCGCTGGAGGCCGCGCAAGGCCGGGGCGTGGTGGCGGTGAACGTCATGAAGGCCGTGCGCGACCATGCCGCGCTGGTGCGCCAGGCCTGCGAGAGCGGCGCCCAGGCCATCGTCATGGGCGCGGGCCTGCCGCTGGACCTGCCGGAGATGACCGCCGATTTTCCCAAGGTGGCGCTGGTGCCCATCCTGTCGGAGGCGCGCGGCGTGGCGGCGGTGCTGAAGAAATGGATGAAAAAGGGCCGGATCGCCGATGCCGTGGTGATCGAGCATCCGGGGTATGCGGGCGGCCACCTGGGCGCCGCGCGGCTGGAGGAAGTGCACGACGCCCGCTTCGACTTCGAGCACGTGCTGGCGGGCTGCCGCGCACTGTTCGACGAGCTGCAGCTCGGCAACCAGGCGCCGGCGCTGATCGTGGCCGGCGGCCTGGGCAGCCATGAGCAGGTGAGTTATTGGCTGAACCATGGCGCCGACGCGGTGCAGGTCGGCACGGCCTTCGCGGTCACGATAGAAGGCGATGCGCACGAGAACTTCAAACGCGTGCTGATCGACGCCGACCCCGGCGCCCTGGCCGAATTCACCAGCGTGGCCGGCCTGCCGGCGCGCGCGGTGCGCACGCCCTGGCTCGTGCGCTACCTGCGCCAGGAGAAGACCCTGCAGGCAGGCGCCTGCGCCGATCCGCGCCGCTGCAGCCAGCGCATGGACTGCCTGACCCAATGCGGCATCCGGGACGGCATTTCCCGCTTCGGCCAGTTCTGCATCGACCTGAAGCTGGCGGCCGCGCTGCGCGGCGAGGTCAGCAAGGGCCTGTTCTTCCGCGGCGCCTCGCGCCTGCCCTTCGGCAAGGCCATGCGCAGCGTGCGAGAGCTGATCGACTATCTGCTCGACGGCACCATGCCGGCGGCGGCCTGATCGCCGGCCTTCACGGGCGGGGCGCGGCCGACAGGTCGAACTCGAATACGGCGCCGGGCTCTTCGCCCGGCACCAGCCTCACCTCGCTGTGGTGCAGCTGCAGAATGCGCTGCACGATGACCAGCCCGAGGCCGCCGGCCTCGCGCGGGCCCTGGCCCAGCGCGGACGCCCGGGTGAACAGCCCCTCGCGCAGCGACTCGGGAATGCCCGACCCCGTATCGCTGATGCGCACCCGCACCGCGTCGCGCGCGGCGCGCAGGCGCAGTTCGATGCGGCCGCCGGCCGGCGTGTGCCGGATGGCGTTGTCCAGCAGATTGGTCAGCACCCGCTCGATGAGGCCGAGGTCGGCCCGCACCGCGGGAAGGTCGCGCGGCGCTTCCACGCACAGCCGCTGCCTGCGGGCCTCGGCGGCAAGCTCGCATTTCTGGACCACGTCCTGCGCCAGTTCCTGCAGGGAGAAGGTTTCGGGCTCGAGCCGCACCAGGCCCGATTCGAGCCGGGCGAGCTCGAACAGTTCCTGCGCCAGGCGCCCGACCTTGCGGCTTTGCGCCAGCGCGATGTCCAGGTAGCGGCGGCGCCCGGCCGGATCGAGCGCGGCATCTTTGAGGCGCAGCGTTTCCAGGTAGCCGTGCAGCGCCGTGAGGGGCGTGCGCAGGTCGTGCGAGATGTTGGCCACCAGGTCGCGCCGCTCCTGATCCTGGCGCGTGAGTTCCTGCCACTGGCGCGAGATGCGTCCGCCCATCTGCGCGAAGCTGCGCCGCAGCACGGCGATTTCGTCGCCGCCGTCTTCGTCGCCGGCGTCGGGCGGGCCGAGCGCGCGCAGCGATTGCGGGTCTTCGGCATCGAATTCGCGCACGGCGCGCGTCAGGCCGCGCAGCGGCCGCGTGATGAGCGCGAAGGCGGCCAGGCCGGCCGCCAGCCCCAGCAGCGCCACCAGCGCCATGGACCACAGCGAGGCGCGCAGCACCGAGCTCGTGCCCAGGGCCGCGGCGAGCTCGTCGTGCGCCTGCCCTTGCAGCACTACGTACACATAGCCCTGCTCGCTCCCGCCCGCGCTGACCGGAGCCGCGCTGAACACTTTCTGCACGGCGGGATTGCGCGGATCGTCGCCCAAGATGGGCAGCGCCTCGCCGCGCAGCAGGCGCCGCACCGGCGCCAGATCGACGCGGTCGCGGCGCAGCTCGCCGGGCGGAGCGGCATCGCCCACGATGCGCCCGTCGCTGGAGAGCAGGTACACCTCCACCGAGGGATTCACCGCCATCAGCATGTCGAACAGGTTGCGCACCGCCTCGGGCTTCCAGCCCTGCGCGTCCATGAGGACGTTGGCGCCCGCGATGTGCGCGGCCAGCCCGCTGGACAGGCGCTGCGTCGCCTCCTGCTCGTAGCGCGCGTTGGCCCGCACCTGCAGCCAGGCCGATACGCCGCAGCAGGCGAGCAGCAGCGCCGCGAACACCGCGCACAGCTTGCGGGTGAGCGTCAGGCGCTTCATGGCGCGTCTGCCGGGCCCGCCGAGAACTTATAGCCTCGGCCCCAGACGGTGAGAATGCGCCGCGGATCGGCGGGGTCGGCCTCGATCTTGGCGCGCAGCCGGTTGATGTGGGTGTTCACGGTGTGTTCGTATCCCTCGTGCTGGTAGCCCCAGACCTGGTCGAGCAGGTCCAGCCGCGAAAACACCTTGTCGGGGTGGCGCATGAAGAAGGCCAGCAGGTCGAACTCGCGCGGCGTGAGGTCCAGGCGGCGCCCGTCCACCGAGGCCGTGCGCGCCACCGGGTCGAGCGAGACGCCGTGCAGCGCGACGCTGCCCGCCTCCAGCCGCGCATTGCGCGCCAGCGCGTCGCTGCGGCGCAGCAGCGCCTTCACCCGCGCCACCAGCTCCAGCATGGAAAACGGCTTGGCCAGGTAGTCGTCCGCGCCCAGCTCCAGCCCGAGAATGCGGTGCACCTCGCTGGAACGCGCGCTGGTGATGATGATGGGCGTGTAGCGCGTCATGGCCCGCGCCCGCTTGCAGATTTCCAGCCCGTCGATGCCGGGCAGCATCAGGTCCAGCACCAGGGCGTCCCAGTGGCCGGACGCGAGCCGGCGCAGGCCGTCCTCGCCGTCGGCGGCGTGCTCGACGGCGTAGCCCTCGTCGCGCAGGTGCATGCGCAGCAGTTCGGCGATGTGCGCATCGTCTTCGACGATGAGGACGCGGCGGGGAGTGTCCATGGAAGCGGCGGGCCGGATGGGGAGTTCCTATTGTCGCCAATCCGCGGGGCCGATGTATCACAATTAATTTAAGTTTGCGTGAGGACTTGGGGAGCGGCGGCGGACCAGAATGCCTGCAACACCCGCCGCCGCGCAAGGCGGCGCCACGCAGGAGCAGGAGCCGCAGTCATGTCCATTCCCGCCGCCGCCGCGCCGCCCGTCCATCCGGCCTGGATCCGTATTCCGCATTGGCTGAACGCGCTTGCCGTCTTCGTCATGATGACCAGCGGATGGCGCATCTACAACGCCTCGCCGCTGTTCGATTTCTCGTTTCCGCGCGGCGTGACGCTGGGCGGCTGGCTGGGCGGCGCGCTCCAATGGCATTTCGCCGCCATGTGGCTGCTGGCCGCCAACGGCCTGGCCTATCTCGTCCTCAACCTGGCCACCGGCCGGCTGCGCCGGCGCTTCTTTCCGCTCAGTCTGAGGGCGGCGGCGACCGACGCCGGCGCGGCGCTGCGCGGCCGGCTCTCGCACGACGATCCCCGCCGCTACAACGCGGTGCAGCGCCTGGCCTATGTGTTCGCCATGGCCGACGTCGCGGCGCTGGCGCTGTCGGGGCTCGCCATCTGGAAGCCGGTGCAGTTCGGCACGCTGTGCGCGCTGATGGGCGGCTACGAAAGCGCCCGCCACGTCCACTTTTTCGCCATGGCGCTGCTGGCCGGCTTTATTGCGCTGCACGTGGCGATGGCGCTGCTGGTGCCGCGCAGCATCCGCGCCATGATTCTCGGCAAGTGAGAGGACAGACGCATGCGCCCCAAGACCCGCCCCGACGGCGCCGACATCCTGCGCGAAGCGCGGCGGCTGCTGGACCGCCGCGTGCAACAGCCCGCCCGCCGCGCCTTCCTGCGCAACACACTCAGCCTGGGCGGGCTGGTCATGCTGTCCGGCTGCACGCTGTCGGACGACGAAAGCGTGGAGCGCGCCCTGATGGCGGTTTCGCGCTTCAACGACCGCGTGCAGGGCTGGATCTTCGATCCCGCCGCGCTCGCGCCCACCTATCCGGAATCCATGATTACCCGGCCCTTTCCGTTCAATGCCTATTACGGCATCGAAGACGTGCCGCGGGTGGACGCCGGCGACTATCGGCTGGAGCTGGCCGGCCTGGTCGCCGACAGGCGGCCCTGGCGGCTGGAGGACCTGCGCGCACTGCCGCAAGCCAGCCAGGTCACGCGGCACATCTGCGTGGAGGGCTGGAGCGCCATCGGCAAGTGGGGCGGCGTGCGGTTCTCGGACTTCCTGCGGCGCGTGGGCGCGGATCTGAGCGCGCGCTATGTGGCATTCCAGTGCGCGGACGATTACTACACCAGCATCGACATGCCCACCGCGCTGCATCCCCAGACCCTGCTGACCCTCACCTACGACGGCCGCACCCTGCCCGCCGAGTACGGATTTCCCATGAAGCTGCGCATGCCCACCAAGCTTGGCTACAAGAACCCCAAGCATATCCGGGCCATCACGGTCACCAACGCCTATCCCGGCGGTTACTGGGAAGACCAGGGCTACAACTGGTTCGGCGGCAGCTGACGCCGGCGGCCCGCGATTTCACCCTGTTTTTTCACCCACCCAAGAGGACCTCATCATGAAAACACTCGCTACCGCTGCCGCCTCCCTTTGCCTGGCGCTGGGCGCCGCGGCCGTCCATGCCGCCGACACGGGCGGCATGGCCAAGGACGGCATGAGCAAGAGCGGCATGGCCAGGGAAGGCATGAAGAAGGAAGGCATGCCCAAGGACGGAACGGCCAAGGAGGGAATGTCCAAAGAAGGAATGTCCAAGAGCGGCACGCCTGGGAACGGCGTGAAGCAAGACGGCATGAAAAAAGACGGCATGCAGAAGGACGGCATGTCCCGCGCCGGCTCGAAACAATAGCGCGGCCCGCCCGTAGCCGGGGCGGGCGCCGCGGCCTCCGCCCCTTACCCATTTCCGGAGCGCTCCATGATTCCCGCTCGCAGAATCTTTCTTTCCGCCGGCGCCGCCGCGGCCTGCCTCGCGGCCCTCGGCCTGGGCCGCCGCCCCGCCGTGGCCGCCGGGCCGTCCGGCGCCGCCTTTCCCTACACCCTGAGCGACCAGGAATGGCGCGCGCGCCTGACAGAACTCCCGTATCGGGTGCTGCGCCACGCCGCCACGGAGCGCCCCTGGTCCAGCCCGCTGAACGCCGAGCACCGCAAGGGCCTGTTCTCCTGCGCGGGCTGCGCGCAGCCGCTGTTTTCCTCTGACGCCAAGTTCGACAGCGGCACCGGCTGGCCCAGCTTCTGGCAGCCTCTGCCGGGCGCGGTGGGCAAGACCGAGGACCGCGCCTACGGCATGATCCGCACGGAGGTGCACTGCGCCCGCTGCGGCGGACATCTGGGGCACGTCTTCGACGACGGCCCGCCGCCCACGGGCCTGCGCTATTGCATGAACGGCGCCGCCCTGACCTTTACCCCCCGCGCCTGAACCACGCCGATTCCGCAGAGCCCGCCATGTCCGCCTTCCCTTCCCGCCGTCTCGCGGCCGCGCTCGGCGCGGTTTGCGCCTTCGCGGCCGGCCCCGCCCCCGCCGCCGAGCCGGTATTCGAGATTCCTCCTCCCGCCCAGGACATCGCCGCCTCGGGCGCCGAAGCCAGGGCCGTGCTGGCCGGCGGCTGCTTCTGGGGCGTGCAAGGCGTGTTCGAGCACGTGCGCGGCGTCAAGCGCGCCGTAGCGGGCTATGCGGGCGGCCCGGCCGGCGCCGCCGATTACGAGACGGTCAGCGGCGGACGCAGCGGCCACGCCGAGGCGGTGGAAATCACCTATGACCCCGGGCAGATCAGCTATGGCGAATTGCTGCGCATCTTTTTCGCGGTCGTCCACGACCCCATGCAGCTCAACCGCCAGGGCCCGGACGTGGGCACGCAATACCGCTCGGCCGTCTTCGCGGCCGATGCCGCCCAGCGCCAGGCGGCCCAGGCGTACATCGCCCAGTTGAACCGCTCCGGCGCCTATCCGCGCCCGCTGGCCACCGCCGTGGAAGACCTGAAGGGGTTCTATCCCGCCGAGGAATATCACCAGGACTACCTGCTGCGGCATCCCGAAAGCCCGTACATCGTCATCAACGACCTGCCCAAGGTGCGCAACCTGGCGCGGGCGTTTCCGGCGCGCTACCGGGACGCGCCCGTGCGGGCCCGCCCATGACGCCGTCCGGCCCGCGCGCCGTGCGCGGCGGCGGCGGGCGGCCTCAATGGCCGCTGGTATCGCCCTCGCGGCTGGCCTCGAACAGGAACCAGGTGCGCTTCTCGGTTTCGTCGATCCAGTTCTCGATGAGGCTGGAGCTGGCGATGTCGCGGTACTCGTCGGTCACGTTGTGCGCCTCGCGCAGCGTGGCTGCGAGCATCTTGTTGTCTTCGCAGAGCTCGGCCAGCATGTCCAGCGGCTGCACGTAGTCGGCGTCGTTGTCGAGCACGCGCTGGGTCCTGGCGATGTGGCCGATGGAGCGCAGCGTGGTGCCGCCGATCTTGCGGATGCGCTCGGCCAGCGGGTCGGTCATGGCGAAGAGCTGGTCGCCCTGCTCGTCGAGCAGCAGGTGGTAATCGCGAAAGTGCGGGCCGCTGACGTGCCAGTGGAAGTTCTTGGTCTTCAGGTAGAGCGCGAACACGTCCGCCAGCACCTGGTTCAGCACGGCCGAGATGTCGCGGGTCGCCTCGGAGGCCAGGTCGGTGGGCGTCTCCAGCGGACGCTTGCGGCGTTCTTTCAGTGCCTTGACGGTCTTTTCTTTGAGTTTCTTGGCCATTGTTCGCTGCTCCTTGAAGGGAAATGAACGCATGGACGCCCCGAAGCGGCCGCGCCATGCCTGCCGAATGACGCCTTCCAGCGTAATCCCGGCCGCGGACTTTGCCAACGCCGCCGGCGGCCCGCCTCCTGGGCGGGGCGCCGTTCCCGCCCAGGCTTGATCCCGATCAAGCGCGGCCGCCGGCCCGGCGCCGGGGTCCGCCGCCGGCGGAAGGAGTATGCTACGGCGCTCCTGTCCACCCCGGTATCCAGACGTCCATGCGCGGCAATCCCGACGTCCGGCAAGGCGCCATCGCCCTGCACGGCTTCTATTTCCTGTATTACGGATTGCAGGGCGTCAGCATTCCCTTTCTTCCGCTCTGGTTCGCCAGCCGCGGCCTGGACAGCGCCCTCATCGGCCTGATCGTGGCCGCCTCTTTCCTGCCCAAGATCCTGTCCACGCCCGCGGCGGCGCACTGGGCCGACCGCAGCGGCCAGGTCCACGCGCTCATCGCCGCCTCGCTGGGCGCGTCTATCCTGCTGCTGCTCTGCTACCCTTTCCTGCGGTCGGCCGCCTGGCTGATGGCGGCGACGCTGGCGCTCAATGCGGTGTTTCCCGCGGTGCTTCCCCTGATGGACCGGATGGCCATCGCCACCGCGCGCGGCCAGGGCAACGCGTACACCGCGATGCGCGCCTGCGGCTCCATCGGATTCGCGGCCTTCACCCTGGCCGGCGGCCATCTGGTCGGCCTGTGGGGGCCGGATTGGGTGATCTGGCTGTCTCTCGCCCTGGTTGCGGCCTGCCTGGCCATGGTGCGCCTGCTGCCCGGCGCGGCCCGCCCGAGCGAACCCGCGCCGCCCGCCGCCCGCATGCCGATGCGCCGCGTGCTGCGCGACCGCCCGCTGCTGCTGACCATCGCGGCGGCCTCGCTGGTGCAGGCCAGCAACGGCTTTCTCTATTCGTATTCGACGCTGTACTGGACCGGCGGCGGACTGGCGACCTCGCTCATCTCGGCCCTCTGGGTCGTCGGGGTGGCCAGCGAAGTGCTGTTCTTCTTTCTCGCGCCCGCGGTGCTGGCGCGCACCGGCCCGGCTCGCCTCATCCTGGTTTCGGCCCTGATGACGGCCGTGCGCTGGGCCGGGCTGGCCATCACCGCCGATCCCGCGCTCATGGCGGGGCTGCAACTGCTGCAGTGCTTCACCCTGGCGGGCAACAACGCCGCCATCATGTGGCACATCGCCCGCCATGCGCCGCCCGACGGCAAGACGTCCGCCATCGCCTTGTATGCCCTGCTGTCCGGCGGCGTGTTCATGTTCGCCAGCATCCAGGCGGGCGGCATGCTTTACCGCGCCTGGCCGCCCGGCGGGTTTGCGGCCATGGCGGTCTGCGCGCTGGGCGCCGTGCCGCTGCTGGGCGCGGCGCGCCGGCGGGCCGCTGCCTGAAGCACGCGCGGCCCGGCGGAACCCCGGCAAAAAAAGTCCCGCTTTCGCGGGACCCAGGCTCTGCATGCAAGAAAAGGCGGCGGCGCTCAACAGCAGCCGATGCGTTTCTTGCCACCGTAGCGGGCGTCCTGCCGCTCGCGGAAGAACGCCTCGTAGCTCATCGGCTCCTGGTCCGGGTGGTTGCGCCGCATGTGTGCCACATAGGTGTCGTAGTCGGGCACGCCGACCATCAGGCGCAGGGTCTGGCCCAGGTAGCGGCCGGCGACGCCGGCCGCCGAGCTCATGGTATGGAACAGCATGCGGCGGCCTCCTCTGTCAGTCCGCCCCGGCGGCGGCCGGCAGGACTTCGTACGGGGTTTCGCGGGCGGTGGGACGGTTTTCGGCGCGCGCCTTGAGGGCCGAACGGATTCCGAACACCACCACGCTCACCACGACGAACATGAAAATGGCGCACAGCGACGCGTTGACATAGTCGTTGAACACCACGCGCGACATTTCCGGCAGCGACTTGGCCGGGGCCAGCACCTGGCCCTGGGCGATGGCGGCGTTGTACTTGTCCGCGTGCGCCAGGAAGCTCACCTTGGGATTGGCGTCGAAGATCTTCTGCCAGCCGGCGGTCAGCGTGCAGGCCAGCAGCCACAGCGTGGGCAGCACGGCCACCCAGGCGTAGCGGTCGCGCTTCATCTTGAAGAGCACCACGGCGCCCAGCGTCAGCGCGATGGCGGCCAGCATCTGGTTGGCGATGCCGAACAGCGGCCACAGCGTGTTGATGCCGCCCAGCGGATCGACCACGCCCTGGTACAGGAAATAGCCCCAGGCGGCCACGCACAGGGCCGTGGCGACCAGGTTGGCGGGCAGCGAGTCGGTGCGCTTGAGCGAGGGCGCGAACGTGCCCAGGAGGTCTTGCAGCATGAAGCGGCCCGCGCGCGTGCCCGCATCGACCGCGGTCAGGATGAAGAGCGCCTCGAACAGGATGGCGAAGTGGTACCAGAACGCCATCATGCTCGGGCCGCCGATGGCCTGGTGCAGGATGTGCGCCATGCCCACGGCCAGCGTGGGCGCGCCGCCGGCGCGCGAGATAATGGTGCTTTCGCCCACGTCCTTGGCGGTCTGGACCAGGTCGGCCGGGGTGACGACGAAGCCCCAGCTCGACACCACCTGGGCCACGTGCTCCGGCGTGGTGCCGATGACGGCGGCGGGGCTGTTCATGGCGTAGTAGATGCCGGGCTCGATGACGCAGGCCGCCACCAGGGCCATGATGGCCACGAACGATTCCATCAGCATGCCGCCGTAGCCGATGTAGCGGGCCTGCGTCTCGTTCTCGATCAGCTTGGGCGTGGTGCCCGAGGAGATCAGCGCATGGAAGCCCGACACCGCGCCGCAGGCGATGGTGATGAAGAGGAAGGGGAACAGGTTGCCCGACCACACCGGGCCGCTGCCGTCCACGAATTGGGTCAGCGCGGGCATCTTCAGCTCGGGCGCGACCACCAGGATGCCGATGGCCAGGCCCACGATGGTGCCGATCTTGAGGAAGGTGGACAGGTAGTCGCGCGGCGCCAGCAGCAGCCAGACGGGCAACACCGAGGCCACGAAACCGTAGCCGATCAGGATCCAGGTGAGCCCCTTGCCGTCGAAGTCGAACATGGCGCTGAGCGTGGGGTGCGCGGCCACGTCCTGGCCGAACACGATGGCGGCCATGAGGAGCACGAAGCCGATGATGGACACCTCGCCGATCTTGCCGGGACGGATGTAGCGCAGGTATACGCCCATGAAGACGGCGATGGGGATGGTGGCCGCCACGGTGAAGGTGCCCCAGGGCGAGTGCGTGAGCGCCTTGACCACGATGAGGGCCAGCACGGCCAGAATGATGACCATGATCATGAACGCGCCGAAAAGCGCGATCACGCCCGGCACGCGGCCCAGCTCCGACTTGACCAGGTCGCCCAGCGAACGGCCGTCGCGGCGCGTGGAGATGAAGAGAATGGTGAAATCCTGCACCGCGCCGGCGAACACCACGCCGGCCAGGATCCACAGCATGCCGGGCAAATAGCCCATCTGCGCGGCCAGCACGGGGCCGACCAGCGGACCCGCGCCCGCGATGGCGGCGAAGTGGTGGCCGAACAGCACGTGCTTGTTGGTGGGCACGTAGTCCAGGCCGTCGTTGTGCTTCCAGGCCGGCGTCATGCGGGTCGGGTCGAGCTGGAAGACCTTGTCGGCGATGAAGCGGCTGTAATAGCGGTATGCGATGAGGTAGACGCACACGGCGGCGATCACCACCCATAGCGCATTGATCGTCTCGCCCCTGGCCAGCGCCACGGTGCCCAGCGCGAACGCGCCCAGCACCGCGACCGCCAGCCAGACCAGGTGTCCACCCAGTCCCTTGCTGCTGGTCTGCATAAAAGCTCCTATTGCCTCCCGCCTCGCTTTTGGCGCGACGCCTTTCTCGTCCCGCGGAAAGGCAGAATCATTGTTGTAGGACGGCGGACGCGCGGGCCCGCCAGCGCCCGATCGGCGCGGGCGATAGTATTTCGGCTGGCCGCCCGCCCTACAAGCGCGAAACTACGCAGTTCATCTACGTGCTATTACGTAGTGCGGCGCCGCAGGCCGGCCGGCGGAACCGTAAAATAGCCGGCGTATCGACGCTTTTTCCCGGCAATCCGCCCCCATAATGCACCGCAACATCCGGCCCGCCCCGTCGCGGGCGGCCCGTTTCCGGGCGATCCGTCTCCCATGAAGCTGCGCCTGAAAATCTTCCTGCTGGCCGCCGTGCCCCTGCTCGTGGCGCTGGCGGCCACCGCCTACGCGCTTTACGCCCAGGGCCTGAAGCTGGCGCAGCGCGAAAAAGAAGTGGTCGAGAACGCCTGGCTGGGGAGCAAGGAAAGCGAACTGCGGCATTATGTGAGCCTGGCCTACAGCGCCGTGGCGCCGCTGCAGCAGGCGGGCGACGACGCGGCCACGCGCCAGCGCGCCCTCGATCTGCTGGCGCAGATGGAGTTCGGCCACGACGGCTATTTCTTCGTCTACGACCTGCGCGGGCGCAACCTCATGCATCCCCGGCAGCCCGAGCTGGTGGGCAAAGACCTCTGGAACCTGCGCGACACCCGCGGGCAGCCCGTGATCCAGAACCTGCTGGAGGCGGCCCGCCGCGGCGGCCGCCAGGGCCAGGCCGTGCACTATCTCTGGGAAAAGCCCTCCACGCACCAGACCGTGGAAAAGCTCGGCTACGTCGCCGTGCTCGAACACTGGGGCTGGATGATCGGCACGGGCATCTACCTCGACGACGTGGAGCAGGCGCTGCGGCGCATCGACGCCGCCGCCCAGGCCAATATCCGCAATATGTTCGCCTGGGTGGCGGGCATCGCGGCGGTCGCCATCCTGGGGGTGGCGGCCTGCGGCCTGGCGCTCAACATCAGCGACCACCGCCAGTCCGACGCCAAGCTGCGGCTCATGGCGCGGCAGCTGGTGCGCTCGCAGGAAGACGAGCGCGCCCGCCTGTCGCGCGAGCTGCACGACGGCATCAGCCAGGTGCTGGTGTCGATCAAGCTGGCGCTGGAGGCCGCGCGCGAGCGCCTGCGGCAGCGCCACGCGGACGATCCGCAGGCGCTCGCGCACATCGACGCCCCGCTGGGCGGTGCGCTGGAGCGGCTGAACCTGGCGCTGGGCGAGGTGCGCCGCATTTCGCACAATCTGCGGCCCACCCTGCTGGACGATCTCGGCCTGCCCGCCGCGCTGGAACACCTGGCCCGCGAGTTCGCCGCGCCGGGCAAGGACGGCGAGCCGCCGCTGTCCGTGCGGGTCACCACGAAAGGCGTGCCCGTCCGCCTGCCCGAGGCCCACGCCACCGCCCTCTTCCGCGTGGCCCAGGAAGCCCTCACCAATGTGCTGCGCCATGCGCGCGCGCACCGGGCCGACGTCGCCCTGGCCTACGGCGCGCGCGATCTGCGGCTGACCATTTCCGACGACGGCGCCGGCTTCGACTACGGCGAAGTTCACCACGACCCGCAGCGCGGCATCGGACTGCGCAACATGCGCGAACGCATGGCGGCGCTGTCCGGCACCCTGAACCTGCGCTCGGGCCCGCGCGGCACCACGCTGCAGGCCTGGCTGCCGCTGCCCACTCCCACGGAACCCCAGGCATGAGCGATTCCTCCGACGATATCCGCCTGCTGCTCATCGACGACCATCCCCTGGTGCGCGACGGCCTGCGCCTGCGGCTGGAAACCGTGCCCGGCCTGCGCGTGGTGGGCGAAGCGGGCAACGCCGCCGGCGCGCTGGATTTCCTGCGCGCCTGCATGGCCCGCGACCCCGACGGCGGCGCGCTGCCGCACCTCGCGCTCATGGACCTGAACATGCCGGGGGTGGGCGGCCTCGAACTCACCGCGCAGCTGCGCGAGCGCTATCCGCAGATGGCCATCGTCGTGCTTTCGATGCACGACAATCCCGAGTACATGGTGCAGGCCGTCAGGGCGGGCGCGCGCGGCTATCTGCTCAAGGACGAGCCCGCGCAGGAAATCGTGGCCGCCATCCAGGCCATCATGGCGGGGCGCAGCCATTTCAGCGCCGCGGCGGCCCTGCGCCTTTCGCAGGCCAGCGCGGCGGCCGCGGCATTGACGCAGCGCGAGCGCGACGTGCTGCGCCACATCGCCGACGGCCACGCCAACAAGCAGATCGCCCGCGAGCTCGGATTGTCGGTGCGCACGGTGGAAACCCATCGCCTGAACATCAAGCGCAAGCTGGGCATCGACGGCCAGGCCGAACTCATCAAGTACGCGGTGGAGCACCGCGGCCTGTAGCGCGCGGCGCATGGGCGCCGCCGCCCGGATCAGCCCACGTGCTGCAGGAAATCGCGCAGGCGCTGGCTGGGCGGGTTGCCCAGCAGCTCTGCCGGCGGGCCGTCGTGGGCGATCTTGCCGCCGTCGATGAAAATGAGGCGGCTTCCCACCTTGCGCGCGAACTCCATTTCGTGCGTGACCACCACCATGGTCATGCCCTCCTCGGCCAGGTCGCGCATGACCTTGAGCACTTCGTGGCGCAGTTCCGGGTCGAGCGCCGAGGTGGGCTCGTCGAACAGCATGAGCTTGGGCTTGATGGCGAGCGCGCGCGCGATGGCCACGCGCTGCTGCTGCCCGCCCGACAGCTCGGCGGGATAGTGGTCCATGCGCTCGGCCAGGCCCACCTTGCGCAGCAGCTCCTGCGCGAGCTGGCGGGCCTCGGCGCGGCTCTGCCCGCGGGTGTGGACCGGGCCGAACATCACGTTTTCCAGCGCCGTCATCTGCGGGAACAGGTTGAACTGCTGGAACACCATGCCCGCCTCGCGGCGTATCTCGCGCACCTGGGCCGCGTCGCCCTTCACGCTCAGGCCGTCCACGAGCAGGTCTCCGCCGTTGATGGTTTCCAGCACGTTGATGCAGCGCAGGAACGTGGACTTGCCCGACCCCGAAGGGCCCACCACCACCACGACCTCGCCCGCCTCGATGTTGAGCGTGATGCCGTCCAGCACCAGCGAGTCGCCGAAGCGCTTGGTGACGTTGTGAAATTCGACCATGCTCATAGTATGCGCATCCTCTTTTCGAGCAGACGCAGGCCCAGCGCCATGAGGCCGGTAAGGATCAGGTACACGACGGCGACCGCCGACCAGATTTCCACCGCGCGGAAATTGCTCGCCATGATTTCCTGGCCCTGGCGCGTAAGCTCGGCCACGCCGATCACGATGAACAGCGAGGAATCCTTGAGGCTGATGATGCACTGGTTGCCCAGCGGCGGGATCATGCGCCGGAACGCCACCGGGCCGATGATGTGGAACAGGATTTTGTGAAACGGCAGGCCCATGGCCTGCCCCGCCTCCTTGAGGCCCTTGTGCACCGACAGCAGCGCGCCGCGCACGATCTCGGCGATGTACGCGCCGGAGTTGATCATCAGCGTGACGATGGCCGCCATCTCGGCCTCCACGCGGATGCCGGCCAGCACCGGCAGCGAGAAGTAGATGAACATCACCTGCACCACGATGGGCGTGCCGCGTATGACCGCCACGTAGACCTGGGCGATGCCCGCCAGGACGGGAGGCGCGTAGGCGCGCACCACGCCCGCGACCGCCCCCAGGATGAAGCCCCCCACCAGCCCCCAGAAGGTGATCTTGATGGTCATGAGGGTGCCTTGCTGCAGGTTGGGCCAGGCGTCCCGGATGACTGTCCAGTCGAATTCCACGATGTTCTCCCCTATGGGTGCGGCGGCTGGTGCAGCGCCTAGCCGGACCCGGCGCGCGCCTGCCGGGCCGGGGCGCCGGCCCCGCATGGGCCGGCGGCTCGGTTCAGGACGCGCTCAGGGCTTCTTGCCGAACCACTTCTCGTAGATGGCGTCGTACTGGCCGTTGGACTTGAGCGTGGCCAGCGCCTGGTTCACCTTGGGCACCAGGTCGCTGCCCTTGGGGAAGGCGATGCCGTAGAAGTCGCCGCTCTTGACCGTGCCCACCACTTTCACCCGGCCCTTGCCCGCCGTGTTGGCGTAGTACTGGACGTTGGGGGTGTCGTGCACGGCGGCGTCCACGCGGCCCGTGGCCAGCTCCAGGTAGGCGTTGTCGATGTTGGGAAAGAGCTTCAGCTTGGCGTCGGGCACCTGCGACTTCATGAAGTCCACGGTGGCCGTGCCGGTCTTGACCGCGACGGTCTTGCCCGAGAGCGACTGGGCGTCCTTGATGTCGGTGTTCTTGTCGCTCACCAGGATGGCCAGCCCGCTTTCGTAGTAGGGGTCGGAGAAGTCGATGACCTTCTTGCGGTCGTCGCGGATGGTGATGCCGGCCAGCGCCACATCGATGTTCTTGGTCTGCAGGCCCGGAATGATGCCGTTGAAGTCCATGGGCTGCAGCTTGTACTTGAGCTTGAGCTCCTTGGCGATGGCCTCCCACAGGTCGATGTCGAAGCCCGTGTAGGTATTGCCTTTCTTGAACTCGAAGGGCACGAACGCGGTGTCGGTGGCGACGACCAGTTCCTTGCCCTGCGCCTGCGCGCCGGGAGCGCCGAACAGGAAGGCCGACATGCCGAGCAGCGCCACGGCGATGTTACGTTTGATCATGAAACTCTCCTCTGCGGGGACCGTCCATGCGGAACCCCGCGGTGATGGTGGGGCATGATTCCTGGGCCGCATCGCGCACGGCAACGCGCGCAGCGACTTACCGGCGATCTTAACGCATCCGTCCCCGCGCGGCAGCGGCGCGTTGAAATTACAATCCAGATGACCTCCGGAGAATCCCCATGGCCTACAAGTACGTGCGCATCGCCGGAAGCCGGCGCGAAACCGGCATCGCCCTGGGCAAGCTCGCCCGCCCTCTCATGGACGCCTATCTCGACCAAAGCCCCACCTGGGAGGCGCTGCGCCCGTGGCGCGGCCATCCGTTCCTGCAGACGCTGGGCGACCAGGCGCGGCAGTCGCTGCCGGCCGTCTGGGAAGAGCTCGAAGGGCTGGCCGAGGGGATGCGCCTGCCGCTCGAAGACGTGCTGCTCTGGAACTGCCGGGGCGACCTGCTGCACAAGACCACCGACGGCTGCACCTCGGTTGCGCTCAAGGCGGCCGACGGCTCGCGCTGGATCGCGCACAACGAAGACGGCGACCCCTTCCTGTATGGCCGCTGCCACCTGGTGGACGTGGCGCTCGACGACGCGCCGGGCTATGTCAGCTTCTACTACCCGGGCTCCCTGCCCGGCCATACATTCGGCGCCAACCGCGCCGGCCTGGTGCAGACCATCAACAACCTGCGCACGCGCCAGCGCCAGCCCGGCGTGCCCCGCATGCTGGTGGCGCGCGCGGTGCTGGACTGCGCCACGCTCGACGACGCGCTGGCGCTGCTCGACAGCCTGCCGCACGCCGGGGGCTTTCACCACCTGCTGGGCAGCGCCCACGACGAACGGCTGCTCAGCGTGGAGGCCATGCCGGGCCTGACCTCCGTACTGGAAACCGGCGCCCGCTACGGCCATGCCAACCACATGGTGCACGCCGACACCACCGGCCAGCTGCAGGTCGTGACCGACTCGTCCCGCGCGCGCCAGCACCGCATCGAGCGCATCGTGGACGGCTGGTCTCCCGGCGTGGGCAGCGACGATCTGCTGGCGGCCCTGTTCGACACCGAGGGCGAGCTGCCCATCCTGCGCACCGCCGCCGACGACCCGGACGAGGAAAACACCCTGGCCACGGCGGTGTTCGAAATCCGCGAAGCCGAGGTCACGCTGCGCGTGTACGACCGCAAGACGCGGGCGGACATCGCGCTGGACGTCATGTCCGACCCTCAATAAGGCCCGTGCGCCGCGGCGGCCCGGGGAGCCGCCGCGCAACGCATTCGCCGCCTACGCCTCGCCGTAGCCTCCGCCTCCGGGCGTCTCCACCACGAACACGTCGCCCGCGCGCAGCTGGGCGCTGTCCTGCGGCCCCAGCGAGGTCACCGTGCCGTCGGCGCGCTCCACATAGTTGCGCCCCAGCGCGCCGGGCCCTCCGCCCGCCAGGCCGAACGGGGCGTAGCGCCGGTTGTTCGACAGGATGGCCGCCGTCATGTCTTCCAGGAAACGGATGCGGCGCACTCCGCCGTCGCCGCCGCGATAGCGGCCCGCGCCGCCGGATCCATGGCGGATCTCGTATGACTCCAGCCGCACCGGGAAGCGGAACTCCAGCACTTCCGGATCGGTCAGGCGCGAGTTCGTCATGTGCGCCTGCACCACCGACGTGCCCGCGAAGCCCTCGTCGCGCGGCCCGCACGCATCGATGCGCACCGGCCCGGCGCCGGTGCCGCCCGAGATGGTTTCGTAGTACTGGTAGCGCGCGTTGCCGAAGGTGAAGTTGTTCATGGTGCCCTGGCTGGCCGCCAGCACGCCCAGCGCGCCGTACAGCGCATTGACGATGCACATGGACGTTTCCACGTTGCCCGCCACCACCGAGGCCGGCGGGTTCGGGCGCAGCATGGACCCTTCGGGCAGGATGATCTCCAGCGGCACCAGGCATCCGTCGTTGAGCGGAATGTCGTCGTTGACCAGCGTGCGGAACACGTACAGCACGGCGGCCACCGCGATGGCGCCGGGCGCGTTGAAATTGTTCTCCAACTGCGGGGACGTGCCGGTGAAATCCACCACGGCGCTGCGCGCCTCGCGGTCCACGCGCACGGCCACGCGGATCACCGCGCCGTTGTCCAGCGGGTATTCGTAGCTGCCGTCGCGCAGCACGGAAATCACGCGCCGCACGGCCTCCTCGGCGTTGTCCTGCACATGCCCCATATAAGCCCGCACCACCTCCAGGCCGAAGTGGTCGCACATGCGCAGCAGCTCCTGCACGCCCTTCTCGTTGGCGGCGATCTGGGCATGCAGGTCGGCGATGTTCTGGTCCGGATTGCGCGCCGGCCAGCGGCCCGAGCCCAGGATCTCGCGCGCGGCCTGCTCGCGGAATTCGCCGTTCTTCACGAGCTGGAAATTGGTGAAGAGCACGCCTTCGTCTTCCACCGTGCGCGAATCGGGCGGCATGGATCCCGGCGTGGTGCCGCCGATGTCGGCATGGTGCCCGCGCGACCCCACGTAAAAGAGGATGTCCCTGCCCGCGCGGTCGAACACCGGGGTAATCACCGTGACGTCCGGCAGGTGCGTGCCGCCGTGGTACGGGTCGTTCACCACATAGGCGTCGCCCGGCATCATGCGGCCGCGGTTGGCGTTCATGACGGTGCGCACCGATTCGCCCATGGAACCCAGGTGCACCGGCATATGCGGGGCGTTGGCGATCAGGCGTCCCTGCGCATCGAAGATCGCGCACGAGAAGTCCAGGCGCTCCTTGATGTTGACCGAATACGCCGTGTTCTGCAGCCGGTAGCCCATCTGCTCGGCGATGGACATGAACAGGTTGTTGAAGACTTCCAGCATGACCGGGTCGGCCTGCGTGCCCACGGCCCGGCGCTCGGGACGCGCCTGGACGCGGCGGATCACGAAGTGGTCCTGCGCCGTCAGCTCGGCGCGCCAGCCCGGCTCGACCACGGTGGTCTGGTTGGGCTCCGAGATGATGGCCGGGCCCGCCACCGCGTCGCCGCCCGTCATGTCTTCGCGCACGTAGAGCGGCGTGTCGCGCCACGCGCCCGCGCTGTACATGCGGACCGTGCGGCGCGGCGCCAGCGGGCCTTCGCGGCGGCGCGCGGGCGGCGCCTCGCGCACCGGCTCGCCGCCGCCGGTGGCTTCGACCGAAATCGTCTCCACCACCAGCTCGCGGTCGGGCATGAGGAAGGAATAGCGCTGCCGGTAGCCCGCCTCGAAATCCCGGCGCACCTGCGCCAGCGTGGAATACGGCACCTCCAGCGCGGTGTCGGTGCCACGGTATTTCAGGTGCAGGCGGCGCTGCACGCGGATGTCGTTCTCGGCCACATGCTGGCGGCGCAGCTCGCCCGCCGCCTGTCCGGCCAGCGCATCCAGCTCCGCCTCCAGTTCCTGCATGAGCGCTTCGTCCAGCACTTTCTCGACCGTCTTCTGGCGGATGTCGGTCTGGTCGGCCAGGCCCATGCCGTAGGCCGACAGCACGCCGCCCAGCGGATGCGCGAAGACGGTGGTCATGCCCAGCGCGTCGGCCACCAGGCAGGCGTGCTGGCCGCCCGCCCCGCCGAACACCGTGAGCGCATACTCTGTCACGTCGTGGCCGCGCTGCACCGAAATGCGCTTGATCGCCTCGGCCATGTTGCCCACGGCGATCTCGAGAAAGCCTTCGGCCAGCTGTTCGGGCGTCATCTCTCGCCCGGTGGCTTCGCGCACCTCGCGCGCCATGTCGGCAAAGCGCCGCTGCACCACGTCGCGGTCCAGCGGCTCGTCGGCGTTCGGGCCGAACACCCGGGGAAAGAAGTCGGGCTGGATCTTGCCCAGCAGCACGTTGCAATCGGTCACGGCCAGCGGCCCGCCGCGCCGGTAGCAGGCCGGCCCCGGATTGGCGCCCGCGGAATCCGGGCCCACGCGCAGGCGCGCACCGTCGAAATGCAGGATGGAGCCGCCGCCGGCCGCCACGGTGTGGATGCTCATCATGGGCGCGCGCATGCGCACGCCGGCCACCAACGTCTCGAATTCGCGCTCGAATTCGCCCGCATAGTGCGACACGTCGGTGGAGGTGCCGCCCATGTCAAAGCCGATGACCTTGGGAAAACCCGCGGCCTCGCTGGTGCGCACCATGCCCACGATGCCGCCGGCCGGCCCCGACAGGATCGCGTCCTTGCCGCGGAAGCGGTGCGCGTCCGTCAGGCCGCCGCTGGATTGCATGAACATGAGGCGGATGCCCGGCAGCTCGCTGGCGACCTGGTCCACATAGCGCTTCAGGATGGGCGACAGATAGGCGTCCACCACCGTGGTGTCGCCGCGCGACACGTACTTGATGAGCGGGCTGACCTCGTGCGAGGCCGATATCTGGGTGAAACCGATCTCGCGCGCGATGCGCGCGGCGCGCTGCTCGTGCCCGCCGGCGTGCCAGGCGTGCATGAAGACGATAGCCACCGCGCGGATGCCGCGGTCGTAGGCCGCCTGCATGTCGCGCCGCAGCGCCTCCTCGTTGAGCTCGCGCACCACCGAGCCGTCGGCCGCCACGCGCTCGTCGGCCTCCACCACCTCCTCGTACAGCATCTCGGGCAGCGCCACGTTGCGGTCGAACAGGCGCGGCCGGTTCTGGTAGGCGATGCGCAGGCCGTCGCGGAATCCCCGCGTGGTCACCAGCAGCGTGCGTTCGCCCTTGCGCTCGAGCAGCGCGTTGGTAGCCACGGTGGTGCCCATCTTGACGCATTCCACCCGCTCGGCGGGCACGGGCTCGCCGGGCGCGAGGCCCAGCAGCTTGCGGATGCCCGCCACCGCGGCGTCGCGGTACTGCTCGGGGTTTTCCGACAGCATCTTGGCGGTGCTCATGCCGCCGTCGGGACGGCGCGCCACGATGTCGGTGAACGTGCCGCCACGGTCGATCCAGAATTGCCACTTCATGAATAATTCCTCGGAAACAGGGGAAACGCCGCGTCGCGGCGCGTTGGAGGCGAGTTAGAGGGAGGTGGCCGCCCGCGCGGCCTGGTCGTACAGGCCCGACAGCGCGCGCAGCGCATGGGCAAGCTGGCGGCTGAATTCCAGCCCGCCGCTGCCCGGCGCCTCCAGGCCGGAGGTCAGGCATTGCTCGCGGATCTCGGCATAGCGCTGGATGATCTGCGCGCCTTCCGGCGTGACGCTGTAGAACACCTCTTTGCCGCTGCGCTGGCCGCGCACCATGCCCAGCCGCTCCAGCTTCTTGAGCGAATAGCTGACGATGTGGGTGTCCTCGACGTTGAGCGTGAAGCAGATGTCCGCCAGCTTTTTGGGCCGCTGGCGGTGATAGACGTGGTGCACCACCATCACGTCGGTGGGGGTCAGGTCGGGCAGTCCGGCCGCGGCCATGCACCGCACCGTCCAGCGGTTGAAGGCGTGGCTGGCGATCATGAGACCGAATTCCACTTCCGACAGATCCGGCGCGCTGCCGCCCGCGAGATGGGCGGAAGACGCAATGAGGGGCTTGGCCATGAGGGCGTGCGATGCGAATTCAGATTCGCAGAATACTAATAATTTATCGACGTTTTCTCAATAAAAAATCGTTGTACGGCGGACCGGATCACCGTTTTCGAGGGTAATCCCCAGGATGCCGCGGGTATCGCGGCGACGTGGAGGGCCGGGCGGAGATTCAGGCGGCGGCCCAGGCGGCGGGCATGTGGGCGCGGATCAGCGAGCCCGCGATGGAAATGCGCGGCGCGATCGGCGGCATGGCGTCGCCCGGCCCGAACCAGCGCGCGTCGGCGATTTCTTCCGGCTGCACGCGGATGTCGCCCGAAACGTAATCGGCCGTGAAGGCCACCATGAGCGAATGCGGAAACGGCCAGGGCTGGCTGCCGAAGTAGCGCAGGTTGCCCACTTCCAGCCCCACCTCTTCGTAGACCTCGCGATGCACCGTCTGCTCGATGCTCTCGCCCGGCTCGACGAAACCGGCCAGCGCCGTGTAGCGCGTGGCCGCGACGGCCGCGTGGCGAGCCAGCAGGATGTGGTCGCCGCGGCGCACCAGCACCATCATGGCCGGCGAAATGCGCGGATACGCGGAGAAGCCGCAGGCCGGGCAACGCATGCAGAACTCGGCCGCGGCGCGCTGCATGGGCGCGCCGCAGGCGCCGCAATAGCGGTGCGTGCGGGCCCATTCCGCGATCTGGTAGGCGCGGCCGGCGAGCGCGATGCGCTGGTCGTCGAATTCGCCGAACAGGCTGCGCAACTTGCGAAAGACGTAGCCGTCGGGCGCTTCGAGCTGCGGCGGCACGTGCGCCGTGCGATAGGGCGAGCCCTGCTCCAGCCAGACCGGCTCCAGCGACACTTCCAGGCGGGCGCAGACTTCCTCATCGGGAAATCCGCCGGCGTCCAGGCGGACCAGCAATTCGTCGCGGCGAAATATGAAGTTCACGGATGTCCCATGTGCAAGCGCGTCAATGGCGGAATCTTAGAAAAAAACGCGGCGGCCTGCACGGCCCCGTCCGCGCGCCGGCGACGGCCGCGCATCCTAGGAATTACCCGTAATTGCGTGGACTCGCGGCCCTGTGCGCCCATCCGGCAACATAGAATGGCAGCGCTTTTTGCAGCGCGCCGTTTGCGCCGCCCTTTGTTTCGCAATGCCCGCGGGCGTCCGCCCGCCTTCACCCATTTGCAGAGAAGGACCGTCCATGTACAAGAAAATCTCGCTGCTGGCCGGCAGCGTCGTCCTGGCTTTCAGCGCGGGGGCCCAGGCCCAGACCAAGTGGGACTTGCCCAGCGCCTATCCCGCCAGCAACTTCCACGTCGAGAACCTGAACACCTTCATCAAGGACGTGGACACCCTGTCGGGCGGCAAGCTGAAGATCACGCTGCACAACAACGCATCGCTGTACAAGGCGCCTGAAATCAAACGCGCCGTGCAGGGCAACCAGGCCCAGATCGGCGAGATCCTGCTGACCAACTTCGCCAACGAAGATCCGCTCTACGAACTGGATGGCCTGCCCTTCCTGGCCACGGGCTACGACGCCTCGTTCAAGCTCTACCAGGCGCAGAAGCCCTTCCTGGAGAAGAAGCTCGCCTCGCAGGGCATGATGCTGCTGTACGCCGTGGCGTGGCCGCCGCAGGGCATTTTCGCCAACAAGGACATCAAGCAGATCGCCGACATGAAGGGCCTGAAGTGGCGCGCCTACAGCCCCGTCACGGCCAAGATCGCCGAAATCGTCGGCGCGCAGCCCGTGACCGTGCAGCAGGCCGAGCTGGCCCAGGCCATGGCCACCGGCGTCATCGACTCCTACATGTCCTCGGCTTCCACCGGCTACGACACCAAGACCTACGAGTACATCAAGAAGTTCTACGACACGCAGGCCTGGCTGCCGAAGAACGCGGTCCTCGTGAACAAGAAGGCTTTCGACGCGCTCGACCCCGACACGCAGGCGGCGCTCAGGAAAGCCGGCGCGCAGGCGGAAGAGCGCGGCTGGAAACTCTCGCAGGAAAAGAACAAGTGGTACCAGCAGGAGCTCACCAAGAACGGCATGGAAATCATCCCGCCCACGGTGGAACTGAAGGAAGGACTGGGCGTGGTGGGCAAGCGCATGCTCGACGACTGGCTCAAGAAGGCCGGCGCCGACGGCCAGGCCATGATCGAAGCCTACCGGAAGCAGTGACATCGCCATGCGCCGTTTCCTGGATGGTCTTTATGGCGCGGCCGGCCTGCTGGCCGCGCTCTGCACCGTGGGCGTGCTGGTTTCCGTGCTGGCCGCCATCATCGCGCGCCAGCTCAGCCTGAACATACCCGGCACCGACGCCTATGCCGGGTATTTCATGGCGGCGGCGGGCTTTCTGGCCCTGGCCAGCACGTTCAAGCACGGCGAACACATCCGCGTGACGCTGGTGCTGAATGCGCTGGCGCCGGCCAACAGCCGCCGGCTGGACATCTTCGCGCTGGCGGTCGGCTGCGTGCTGGCCGCCGCCTTCGCCTACTTCAGCGCCAAGCTCGCCTACGATTCCTGGCAATTCAACGACATCTCCACGTCCAACGACGCCACGCCGCTCTGGATTCCCCAGGTCAGCATGGCCGCGGGCACGGCGCTGTTCCTGGTCGCCCTGGTCGACGAGCTGGTCCGCCGCCTGCGCGGCTTCGCCGCCGCCACTTCGCAGCAAACCCATGAATGAAATCCTAGTCATCACCCTGCTCGTCGTCTCGATCTTCGCGCTGCTGGGCTGCGGCGTCTGGGTCGGCCTGACGCTGGCCGGCACCGCCTGGATCGGCATGGAGATCCTCTCCAGCCGCCCGGCCGGCGACGCCATGGCCGTCACTATCTGGGGCGCCGCCTCCAGCTGGACGCTCACCGCCCTGCCCCTCTTCCTGTGGATGGGGGAAATCCTGTTCCGCACGCGCCTGTCCGAAGACCTGTTCAAGGGGCTCGCTCCCTGGCTCAACCGGCTGCCCGGCCGGCTGCTGCACACCAACGTGATCGGCTGCGCGATCTTCGCCGCCGTGTCGGGTTCTTCGGCGGCCACCTGCGCCACGGTCGGCAAGATGACGATCCCGGAACTCACGCGCCGCGGCTATCCCGAGGAGAAGATCCTGGGCACGCTGTCGGGCGCGGGCACGCTGGGCCTGCTCATCCCGCCTTCGATCATCATGATCGTCTACGGCGTGGCGGCCGACGTGTCGATCGCCCGGCTCTTCATCGCCGGCATCGTGCCCGGCATCCTGCTGGCCCTGCTCTTCATGGGCCACATCGCCTGGTGGGCGGTCCGCAACCCCGGCGAGGTGCCGCAGGCCGACCCGGGCCTGACGCTGCGCCAGAAGCTCTCGCAGTCGCGCCACCTCATCCCCGTGCTGCTGCTGATCGGCGCCGTGCTCGGCTCGATCTACGCCGGCATCGCCACGGCCACCGAGGCCGCGGCGGTGGGCGTGGTGGGCGCGCTCATCCTGTCGGCGCTGCAGGGCTCGCTCACCCGTTCGAGCTTCATGCAGTCGCTGCTGGGCGCCACCCGGCTGTACTGCATGATCGCGCTCATCCTGGCGGGCGCGCAGTTCCTCACGCTGGCCATGGGCTATATCGGCCTGCCGCGCGCGCTGGCGGAATGGATCGGCGGGCTGGGACTGTCGCAGTTCTGGCTCATCATGGCGCTGATGGTGTTCTTCATCGTGCTGGGCTGCTTCCTGGACGGCATTTCCATCGTGGTGCTCACCATGGGCGTGCTGCTGCCCACGGTGCAGGCGGCCGGCATCGACCTGATCTGGTTCGGCATCTTCATCGTGTTCGTGGTGGAGATGGCGCAGATCACGCCGCCGGTGGGTTTCAACCTGTTCGTGCTCTCGGGCATGAGCGGGCGCGAACTGCCCTATATCGCGCGCGCCTCGCTGCCGATGTTCTTCCTCATGATCGTGGCCGTGCTGCTGCTGTACGCCATGCCCGGCATCGCCACCTGGCTGCCGCAGCACATGAAGCTCTGACGCGGGGACCGTGCCGGCCCCGCTCACGGGAAACGCGCCTTCGGGCGCGTTTCCCGTTTTCGGCGCCTGTAAACCCGGGAAAACGCCAAAGCCCTGATTGCCCCGAAACATTCGTAACTTTTTTAGAATCCCGGGGGCGTCCACGCTGCACCATGGCGGTGCGGCGTCCTGTCAGCGCCGGGCCACGAACCTGGCGCATTCCAAGATTCCCCGAAGGAGCACTGATTTGAAACGCATCGCACTTTCCCTGGCCCTGGCGGGCCTCGGGCTGGCGGCCGGCACCGCCAGCGCCGAAACCAGCGTCACCCTGTACGGCATTGCCGACGTCAGCGTGCGCTACCTGAGCACCAGCTCGGGCAGCGTGGGCCAGGACGGCAGCCGCGTCTCGCTGGAAAACGGCGCCATCTCCAACAGCCGCTGGGGCCTGCGCGGCTCGGAAGACCTGGGCGACGGCATGCGCGCCTTCTTCCGCCTGGAAAACGGCTTCAACATGCAGAACGGCAATGCCTCGGCCTCGGGCAAGACCTTCGGGCGCCTGGCCTACGTGGGCCTGGACGGCGGCCAGATCGGCACCCTGACGCTGGGCCTGCAGAACACGGTCATGTTCGACCTGCTGGCCGACTATTTCGACCCGCTCACCGTCGGCAACTATGACCAGAACGCCTGGCTGCCGGCCGCCATGTCGCGCGTACGCAACAACAACACGTTCCGCTACGCCAACACGCTGGGCAATCTCGCCGTGATGGCGTCGTGGGCCAACGGCGACGAATGGGGCGACAAGAAGGCCGGCCAGCAGTACGGCGCCAGCCTGCGCTACACCCTGGGCCAGTTCGCCGTGGGCGGCGCCTACCAGTACACCCGCGCGGCCACCGATTCGGACCAGCGCCAGCGCGTCTGGAACCTGAACGCCTCCTACCAGTTCGACGGCGCCAAGGTCTTCGCCGGCTACTACAACGGCCGCGACGAGACGGGCTGGGTCAACGGCGTCATGGGCGGCACCACCACCGCCGCCCTGGACCGCCGCGACAACGGCTACTTCGCCGGCGTCACCTGGCAGGCCACGCCGCGCTGGGCCATCACGGGCGCGGCCTATTTCGACCGCAGCCGCAACGTGGTCGAGGAAGGCGACAAGGGCAAGCGCTACGCCCTGGTGGCCGTGGCCGAGTACTCGCTGTCCAAGCGCTCGCAGCTCTACGGCACCGTGGACTGGAACAAGGTGAGCGACGCGACCCGCGGCGAGATCGCGGGCAAGAGCAACCAGGTCGGCGCCGCCGTGGGCTTCCGCCACATCTTCTGATCGCCGCCGGGCAGGCACAGAGGGCGCGGGTCATCCCCGCGCCCTTTTCTTTTGCTTCACATGCCCAGGTAGGCTTTGCGAACCTCGTCGGAGGCGGCCAGTTCCGCGGCCGAGCCGGAGAGCGCGATGCGCCCGCTCTGCATCACATAGGCGCGCGAGGCCACCTCCAGCGCCTGCGCCATGTTCTGCTCCACGAGCAGCACGGAAAGCCCGCTTTCGCGGTTCAACGCCGCCAGCGCGTCGAACACCTGTTCGACCAGCAGCGGCGACAGGCCCAGGCTGGGCTCGTCGATCAGCAGCAGGCGGGGGCCGCTCATGAGCGCGCGCCCGATGGCAAGCATCTGCCGCTCGCCGCCGGACATCGTGCCCGCCAGCTGCGCGCGGCGCTCCTGCAGGCGTGGAAACAGCGCATACACCTGGTCCAGGCGCTGCCGGTACACGCTTTCGTCGCGCACGGTGTAGGCGCCCAGGCGCAGGTTCTGCTCCACCGGCTGGCGCGCGAAGACGCGCGCGCCCTCCGGAATCATGGCGATGCCCTGCACGACCAGCTTGTCGGGCGGCGTGCCGGTGATGTCGCGCCCTTCGAAGACGACGCGGCCTTCTTTCGGGCGCACGGCGCCCACGATGGCCAGCAGCGTGCTGGACTTGCCCGCGCCGTTGGCGCCCAGCAGCGCGGTGATCCCGCCCTGCCGCACTTCCAGCGACACGCCCCGCACGGCCTGCACGCCGCCATAGGACACGCTCAGGTTCTCGACTTGCAGCATCGGATGCTCAGGCACGGTGCTTTCTCCCCAGATAGGCTTCGATGACGGCGGGGTCGCGCACCACTTCCTGCGGGGTGCCCTGCGCGATCATCTGGCCGAAGTTCAGCACCAGCACGCGCTGCGCCAGCCGCATCACCACCTCCAGTACATGCTCCACGATGACCAGCGTGACGCCGGCGGCGTGGATGTTCTTCAGTATTTCCGCCAGGGCGATGGCTTCGGCCTGGTTGAGGCCGCCCGCCACCTCGTCCAGCAGCAGCATGCGCGGCTCGGTGGCCAGGGCGCGAGCCAGTTCCACGCGCTTCTGTCCCGCCACGTTCAGCTCGGCCGCCTTGACGCCGGCGCGGTCGGCCAGCCCCACCAGGTCGAGCACGCGCGTCGAAGCCTCGCGCGCGTCGGCCAGGCGCGGATGCCGCAGCAGCGCGCCCACCATGGCGTTCTCCAGCACCGTCATCTGGCCGAAACTGCGCGGAATCTGGTAGGTGCGCACCAGGCCCATGGCCGCCACCTGCTCGGGCTTTCTGCCCAGCATGGACTGGCCGTCGAACGTGACCGTGCCCGAGGTGGGCGCATGGTGCCCGACCAGCCCGTTGAAGAGCGTGCTCTTGCCCGCGCCGTTGGGCCCGATGATGGCGACGATCTCGCCCGCCCGCACCGAGAGCGAAATGTCCTTGTTGGCGACCAGCCCGCCGAAGCGCTTGGTCAGGTTCTTAACTTCTAGCAGAGCCATGCCGCCTCCCCAGAGTGACCAGGCCGCCCGGCAGGAACAGCGTAACGAGCAGGATGGCGAGGCCGAAAACGAGCAGATCCAGCCCCAGCCCCGAACTGCCCCACAGCACGCGCGTGCCCTCGGACAGCGGCAGCAGCAGCGCGGCGCCCAGCCAGGGCCCCAGCAGCGTGCCGACGCCGCCCAGGATGGCCACCAGCACTACCTGCACCGACATGGTGAGGCTGAACATGGATTCCGGATCGATGAATCCCACGTACATGGCGAAGAAGCCGCCCCATACGCCGGTCATCCCGGCCGACAGCACGAACGCCAGCATCTTGTAGCGGTCCGCCGGCACGCCCAGGCTGCGGGCGGCCGCCTCGTCGCCATTGATGGCGCGCCAGTAAAAGCCCGTCTTGGAGTGCACCAGGAAGTACGTCGCGCAGAACGTCAGGAACGCCAGCGCCACGGCAATCCAGTAGTACGGCACCTTGCCGCGGAACAGCAGCATCCAGGGCGCGTCGCCGATGGGCGCCTCCAGGCCCACCGCGCCGCCCGCCCAGTCCCAGTTGACCATCAGCAGCAGCCCGATCTGCAGCAGCGCGATGGTGGCCATGGCGAAGTAATGGCCCGACAGCCGCAGCGTAGGGCCGCCCACCAGCCAGGCCAGCAGCGCGCTGATCAGGCCGCCCAGCGGGATGCCGATGAGCGGCGTCAGCTTCAGGTGCTGCAGGAGCAGCAGCGTGGCGTAGCCGCCCACCCCCACGAACACACTGTGCCCGAAGGAAATGCGGCCCAGGAACCCCCCCACCAGGTTCCAGCACGCGCCCAGCGCGCCGAACATGATGGCCAGCAGCAGCACCTGGATGGTGAAGGCATCGGTCACCGCCAGCGGCACCGCCGCCAGCGCGACGGCGAGCGCCGCCGCCACGGCCAGCGGCCATTTGGGCGTGAGCGCCCGGGTTGTGTCGGTATGCGTCGTCATGGTCGTCTCACCACCGTCCGAACAGGCCGCGCGGGCGATACCACAGCACCAGCACGAACAGGATGAAAATGCTCACGGTCTTCAGGGCGGGCGCCACGAAATAGCCAGTCATGGCCTCGATGACGCCGATCAGCACGCCGGCGATGAATGCGCCCGGCAGCGAGCCGAAGCCGCCCATGCACACCGCCACGAAGGCCAGCAGGCCGAACACAGTGCCCACCGAGGGAAACACATAGAAGAACGTGGTGAGCAGCGCGCCGGCCAGGCCGACCGCCGCGCTGCCCAGCATCCAGACCTGGGCATTGACGCGGTCGGGCGAAATGCCCACGAACGCGGCAACCTGCCGGTCTTCCGCCACGGCCTGCAGGGCATGGCCCCAGCGCGTGCGGTACACCAGCACGAAGAGCGCCACCACGACCGCCAGCGCGACCAGGCCGGTCACGACCTGCGGGCGCCCCAGCGAGATGCCGGCGAACGACACGCTGCCGGACACCAGCGTGTCGGGCAGGCTGCGGTAATCCGGGCTGAACGCGATGAACGCGATCTGGCGCAGCACCAGCCCCAGGCCGAAGGTCGCCAGGATGACGGCCATGGGCGGCCCCTTCTGCAGGCGCCGGATGATCAGCGCATACGCCAGGAAGCCGACGAAGGCCAGCAGGATGGCGACCAGCGGCGCCGACATGGTGGGATCGAGGTGGCCCAGGGTGTAGAGCCAATAGGCGGCATACATGCCCAGCATCAGGAATTCGCCGTGGGCGAAATTGATGACGTCGGTAATGCCCCAGATCAGCGCCAGCCCCACCGCCACCGCGGCATAGATCAGGCCGTTGAACAGGCCTGCCGAGAGAGCTTCGAACATGGTTTGCTCCTGCGGCGGGGCCCCGCGCCCCGCCGCGGCGGTCGGGGTTTATTTCCAGGAGAACGGCAGCGTGGGCAGGGTCTTGTCGGCGCGGTATTTCTCCGGCCAGACGGTCTGGTAGGACGCGCCCTTGAGCTCCAGGATCAGGCCCGACCCCTTGGTGTTCTGGCCCTTCTCGTCGAATTTCACGCCGGCCCAGGGCATGGCCACCTGGCTGTCGTTCAGGTCGGTGGCGGCCAGCGCCTTGCGGATGGCTTCCGGGTCGGTCGAGCCGGCGCGGTTGATCGCGTCGGCCAGCACCAGCACGCCCTGCATGGAACGCGCGTTGTTGCCGTTCAGATCCTTACCGGTCTTGGCGTGGTACATGTCGTTGATCTTCTTCAGGCCCGCCTTGGCGGCGGCCACGTCATTGCCCCACACGTCGCGCGTGAGCACGCCCTGCACCTGCGGGCCCACTTCCTGAACGAAGCGCGAGTCGATGAAACCGGCGTCGTTGGCCAGCAGCACCGGCGGCGCATACTTGCTCTCGCGCATGGTGCGCACGAACAGCATGGCGTCGGACGTGTAGCTCGCGAAGATCGCCACGTCGGGCTTGGCCGCCGCCAGCTTCTGCACTTCGGCCGTGACCGAGGCCGAGCCGGCGCTGTAGGCGATGTTGGCCACCACCTGCCGCTTGTACTGCTTGGCGAATTTCTCCACCGCCTTGTACGTGTTGACGCCGAAATCGGTGTTCTCGTACACCACCGCGATCTTGGCGGTGGGCACGGCCTTGATGCCGTCCAGGAACTGCATCATGTTCTCGACGAACGTGTCGTCGTTGGGCGAAGTGCGGAAAAACCACTTGTAGCCGCGCTCGGTCAGGTCGGGGCTGCTGGATTCGCCGTTCAGGTAGGGAATACCGCGCTGTTCGGCGATGCGGCTGGCGGTCTTGGTCACGGCCGACTGGTAGGCGCCCGTCAGGGCCACCACCTTCTCCTGGTCGATCAGGCGCTGGGCGTCGGCCAGGCCCACCTCGGGCTTGCCCTGCGAATCGCCGAACACGACCTCGATCTTGGCGCCGCCGAGCTTGGGCAGGCCGGCGCCGGCCGCCAGCGGTATGCCTTCCAGTTCGGGATGCGGGTTGTTGATGATGTCCACGGCCAGCTCCACCGCCGCCTTGATCTCGGCGCCGGTCGAAGCCAGCGCGCCGGAAAGCGGATAGATGGCGCCGATGCGCACGGTTTTGTCCTGTGCATGGGCGGACACCGCGGCCAGCATTGCCAGACCCGCGGCCACGCCCGCGACGAGCTTCATTTTCATTACGACACTCCTGGAAAAATCCAACACTGAAACGCACTGCTCTGCGCGGGATGCGGACCCCGTGCGGAACTTCCGGAAACGGGCCCGCGCGGCCCCTCGCCGCGAAGGCGGGAGGCCATGGCCCGGAAATGTTGTCGCCCTTGTTCCCCTTGTCCTTTTCTGGATCGTTTTGCAGGCACAACCGTTTTCCGGCCCGCCGCGGGTTTCGCCCGCGGCGGGCCGTGAATCAAAGCACCGCCATGCGGCTGTTCACGAGATCCGTGACGAGCATGTGCCCCGGCGCGTGGGTAATGCAGAACTCCGGGCGCACCGCCGCCACCACGGACTGCGGCGTCACCCCGCAAGCCCAGAACACGGGCAGCTCGCCATCGCGGATCTCGACCGGATCACCATAATCCGGCTTGGCGATATCGGCAATTCCGATTAGCGAGGGGTCGCCGAGATGCACCGGCGCGCCGTGGACCGACGGAAAGCGCGACGTGACCTGGATGGCCCGGATGGCGTCGGCCGCCTTGAGCGGCCGCATCGACACCACGAGCTGGCCGCTGAACACGCCCGCCGGCTGCGTGGCGATGCTGGTGCGGTACATGGGCACGTTGCAGCCCTGCTCGATGTGGCGCACCGGCAGGCCGTTGTCCAGCATGGCCTCCTCGAAAGAGAAGGAACAGCCGATCAGGAACGACACCAGGTCGTCGCGCCAGTATTCGCGCACATCGGCCGGCTCGGCCACCAGCTCCCCGTTCTTCCAGACGCGGTAGCGCGGGAGGTCGGTGCGGATGTCGATGTCCCGGCCCAGTTCGGGCAGCGCCGGATTGCCGGGCTCGGACATCGCGAGCAGCGGACACGGCTTGGGATTGCGCTGGCAGAACAGCAGGAAATCCGCGGCCAGCGCCTGCGGAAGAATGGCCAGGTTGGCCTGGACGTGGCCGGGCGCGAGGTTGGCCGTGGGCCCGGTCCATTTGCCGCTGCGGGCGTCGAGCCGCGCCTTGCGCGCGAGTTCGACGCTGTTGATGGACGCGCCGGTCTTGGACATGCCGTACTTCCCCCTGAATCTGATCGTCGAGTGCGCACATTGCACCGCAGGTCGCGCCCTGCGTCTAATCACATCTTGCGATATGCCCCGATCAGAATTTCTTATCAGGGTTTTGCCGGATGGCGCCGCGCCTCGGCCTTGGCGATCTGCTGCGCGGCCCGGGCCACGGTGCGCGGAATCGCGCTGTCCGGCCCCTGCATCCAGCACGCCGTGTAATAGAGCGGCGGCAGCTCGGGCGCCTTGACGTCCAGCACGCGCAACTGCCCCTGCGTCAGCTCCGTGCCGAGAATGACCGGCGCGATGACGGCCGTGCCAATGCCGTCGATCGCCATGCGCACGATCACGCTGAGCGCCGAGCTGCCGTACATGCGCGGCGATTCCACGCCGGCCTGCTGCAGCAGCGTGCGCACGGCGCGGTGGGGCTCGGTGGTGGAAGAATAGGTAATGACCGGCCACTGCGCGAGCCGCTTGAGCGGAATGGGCGCGCGCCCCACCTTGAGCTTGGGGCTGGCCAGCCAGCTCAGGGGATACTGGCAGAGATATACGTTCTCGATACGCGGCTCTTCCATCGGGCCCAGCAGGAACGCGAGGTCGATCTGGCGCGAATTCAGCAGCGACTTGAGCGCCGTGGTGGTGTCGACCTGGATTTCCACCATGAGCGCGGGGTAGGCTTCGTGCAGGTACTCCATGAGGTGCGCGAGCCAGGTGTGCACGATGGTTTCCGACACGCCGAGCCGCAAGGTGCCGCTCATGACGCTCTTGGCGCGGGCGGCCTCCAGCATGTCGCCGCGCAGCTGCAGCATGCGCTCGGCGTGCGACAGCAGCTCGCGCCCCTTGGCGGTGAGCGAGATGCCCCGCACGTCGCGCTCGAACAGCTTGACGCCCAGGTCGGATTCGAGCGAAGCGATGCGCTGCGAGATGGCGGGCTGGGTGGCGCTGAGCTTCTCGGCCGCGGCGCGGAAGCCGCCCAGCGTGGCCACCCAGAAAAACGTCTCGATATTGCGCAGGTCGATCATGCGGTCGTTCCGTGGCGGTCGAAGCCGCCATCTTAGCGCCGCCGCGTCCGGCCGGGCTCAGCGGCCGGCGTACAGATCCTCCACCGCCATCCCGACGGCCAGGATGCGGCGGTCCGCGCCGTTGCTGCCCGCGATCATCAGGCCCACCGGCGCGCTGCCGGGCGCGTGGCAAGGCACCGACAGCGCGCAGCCGTCCAGGAAGTTGATGAGCGTGGGATTGCGCAGGATGAGGCCGTTGGCCGCGTAATAGGCCTCGTCGCTGGCGGCCAGGTCGGCCACCGGCGGCGCCACGATGGGCACGGTGGGCAGCACCAGGGCATCGTAGCCGGCAATGCGCCGGTCCACCGCCGCCACCCAGGCTTCGCGCGCATCCAGCAGGTCGAGATAGTCGGCCGCGCTCATGTCCTTGCCGCGCAGGATGCGCGACACCACGCGCGGGTCGTAGCGGCCGCCCGCCCGGGCGATGAGGTCGCGGTGCCAGGCCCAGGCTTCGGCAGCGGTGAATCCGCCCTTGGCGTTGATGCCGGCCAGCGCGGCGAACTCGGGCACTGCGATTTCCTCGACCAGCGCGCCGGCCGCCGACAGGCGTGCGAGCGCCTGGCGGAAGCTGTCGGCCACGTGATTGTCCATGGCGTCCAGCGCCAGCGTGGTAGGCACCGCCAGCCGCAGCCCGCGCAGCTGCGCGGGCTCGGGCGCGGGCGCGTTGTCGCCGGAGATAATGGCGTCCAGCGCCGCGCAGCACCGCACCGTAGGCGCGATGGGGCCGATGGAATCCAGGTTGGCCGACAGCGGCAGCACGCCCGCCATGGACACGCGCCAGGCGCTGGGCTTGAAGCCCGCCAGGCCGCACAGCGCCGACGGAATGCGCACCGAGCCGCCGGTGTCCGAGCCAATGCCGGCCACGGCCATGCCGTCGCTCACCGACACTGCCGCGCCCGAGGACGAGCCGCCCGGAATGCGGCCGGTGGCGCGGTCCCAGGGGTTGAGCGGCGTACCGTAATGGGGATTGATGCCCAGCCCCGAATAGGCGAACTCCGTCATGTTGGTGCGGCCCACGATGACCGCGCCGGCGGCGATCAGGCGGTCGACCACCACGGCGTTGTGCTCGGCGGGCGGTTCGCCCTCGCGCGCGACCGAGCCGGCCATGGTGGTTTCGCCCCTGACGTCGAACAGGTCTTTGATGCTCACCGGCAGGCCGTCCACCGCTGAGCGGCGCAGGCCCGCCTCGCGCAGCAGGTCGGAAGCGCGGGCCTGCGCGCGCGCCTGCTCCGCGTACACGCGGGTGAACGCGCGGGCGCCCTCGCCCGCCGGATCTCCGATCCGCGCCAGCGCTTCCTCGGTGAGTTCGATGGAGGTCTTGCGGCCCTCCTGCAGGGCCAGGTTCAGTTCGTCAAGGGTCGAAAGCATATGCGATTCCGTTGCCGCCGGGCGGCGTGAATGAGTCGGTTGCGCCCCGCAGCCGGAGCGCGGCGGGCTGCCGGAAGGCAGGCCATGCGCGGCCCGGGCCGCGCGGACCCCGGGCCGCCCGCGTCAGGCCACCACCGGCAGCGTCTCCACATGATAGCGGTGACGCAGGCTGCGCCGGCGGCGAGGATCGTGGAGTTCCATGGAAAAAACGGCCGATGGGCGGATGCCGCCGATCGCGGCCACGGTGCCGCAGGTCATGCCCGTGCCCTCGGGCAGCATGGCCGCGCCGCCGGTGTAGCCGGCGATCAGGTCCTGGGGCGTGCGCAGCGAGGAGAGCGGCCCTTCCTGGTAGAGCACTTCGACGCCGTTTTCCACGATGCAGGCGCGGATGACCAGCTCGTCCCAGTGGCCGGCCACGTCGGCCAGGCGCCACGCGCTGCGCGCCACGGGCTTGACGCACGCCTGCTTGGACATCGCCACGCTGTAGGTTTCGAGCTTGCGGTCGGTGTGGTCGGAGGCGATGCTCACGTACATCTCGCCGCCGGCGCAGAACACGAAGGTTTCCACCTCGCCCGACGAATCGCCGCCCAGGGCCTGCACGCGCTCCTGCTGCGTGAGCTGGTTGTCGGCGATGCGGTAGTACAGCGGCACGCTGCTGGGCCTCGGCACGCCGATGGCTTCCAGTTCCTCGATGTGGTGCTCGATGGCGGCCATGTCGCGGCCGGCCCAGCCGGCCACGACCAGGTTGCGGATGTCCACCTCGACCTGGCGGGGCGGGGCGTCTTCGATATCGAATACGGCTTTCATGATGAGTCTGTCCTGCGGGAAAAAGAAGAAGGCGCGGCCGGACCGCGCCCGGGAGGAAACCGCCGATCAGCCGAACGCGCGCGGCATCCACAGCGCCACGTCCGGCCAGAACGCCAGGATCGCCAGCATCACGAACATGGCCAGCACGAACGGCAGGCTGCCCACGATCACCGCGGTCATGTTGCCGCTCTTGCGCAGGCTCTGGACCACGAAGAGATTCAGGCCCACGGGCGGCGTGATGAGCGCGGCCTCGACCAGGATGATGATCACGATGCCCAGCCAGATCGGGTCGTAGCCCAGCGCGATCATGATGGGCGCCACGATGGGAATGGTGGTAATCATCATGGACAGCGTTTCCATGAAGCAGCCCAGCACCAGGTAGAACACCACCACGATGAACAGCATCCACCCCGGCGACAGGCCCAGGCCGGTAATGGACTGCGTCAGCGCATCGGTCAGGCCGGTGGCCGACATGACGAAGTTGAGGAAGCTCGCGGCGATCACGATGAGCATGATCATGGCCGTGGAGCGCATGGTGCCCTCCACCACTTCGCGCAGCATGGACCAGCTCAGGCGGCGGAACCATGCGGCCAGGATCAGCGCACCCAGCACGCCCAGGGCGGCGGCCTCGGTGGGCGTGGCCAGCCCCGCGTAGATGGAGCCCACCACCAGGAAGAAAATGCCCAGCGGCGGCCCCAGGTGCACCAGGCTGGCGATGCGCTGCCCCCAGGTGGCGCGGATCTTCTTGCCGCCCCACTCGGGCCGGGCCACGCAGGCCAGGGCCACGGTCACCATGAAGAGCACGGCCATGGCAAGGCCCGGGATGATGCCGGCGAGGTACAGCTTGGGCACCGAGGAGTTGGTCAGCACGCCGTAGATCACCAGGTTGATCGAAGGCGGAATCAGGATGCCCAGCGTGCCGCCGGCGGCCAGGCTGCCCAGGAACAGCGGCTCGTTGTAGCCGTACTTCCGTATCTGCGGGATGGCCACCGTGCCTACCGTGGCGGCCGTGGCCACGCTGGATCCGGAGGTCGCCGAGAACAGCGTGGAGGCGCCGATGTTGGCGTGCATCAGCCCGCCCGGCAACCACGACAGCCACAGGCTCATGGCGCCGTACATGCGCTCGGCGAAGCCGGCGCGCAGCAACACCTCGCCCAGCATGATGAACAGCGGAATGGCGACCAGCAGGAACTCGTTGTTGGCGCTCCAGGAGATTTCCCCGATCGCGCGCGACAGGGGCAGCATGGAAAACAGCGGGTCCAGGATCAGGCCCAGCACGCCCAGGGCGGCGCCCACCGGAATGGAAATGCCGATCAGGACCAGCAGCAGCGTCAGCGCGGTGGCGATCATGCGGATTCTCCCCGGACCATGCGTTCGCCGGCGGCCGCTTCCTCGTCCGCCTCTTCCTGCGCCGAGCGCACGCCGCAGATCTGCTTGACCAGTTCGATGTCGCCGGTGACCAGCGCCGCCGAGGCGCGCGCCAGCATCAGCGCCACCGTCACGCACATCCACGCCAGCCCCAGCGTCCACAGGCCCTGCGGAATCCAGAGCGGCGTAGCCAGCGGCGTGTTGGCGGCGGACTTCTGGCTCCACGAGGCGGCCACCACGTCGTAGGCGTAATACGTCAGGCAGACCATGAAGACAGCCAGCGCCACCAGCGAGATCCAGTCCAGCAACGCCGAGACGCGCACCGGCAGGAACTGGTAGAGCACGTCCACGCGCACGTTGGCGCGCTGCAGCGTGGCGAACGCCAGGGCCCAGGACGTGCTGATGGCGAAGGCGTAGCTCGACAGCTCGTCGGCGCCGCCGGTGGAGAACCCCAGGAACTTGCGCGCCAGTACGTCGAAGGAAATAAGCAGCACGCTGGCGATGGTGAGCGCGCCGCCGGCCCAGACGGCCAGCCGCGAAAAATGCTCGGCGCGCCGCAATAGTCCGCCCAGGAGGCGGAAATGTTCGGCTTGATTCATGAAAGAGAACCCCTGCGGGCGGAGCCCGCGTCATAACCAGCCGGCGCGCGGCGCGCGCCGGCCCCGCGCTTGCTTACTTGCTGGCGGTCAGGCCCAGCGTCTTGCCGATGGTGGCGTTGAAGTCCTTGACGCACTGCGCCGAGCAGCGGGCGGCCCACTTGGGCAGCACGGCTTCGCGGGTGACCTTCGCGAGCAGCTCGCGGTCGGCCTCGGTGGGCTGCACCAGCGTCATCTTGCCCTTGACGGGGTACGGGCAGGCGGCGGCGCCGGTGTTGCAGTCATAGCCTTCCTGCGTCTGGCGCGCGGCCGCGTCCCAGATGTTGTCCACCAGGGTCTTGATGTTGGCCTGCAGGAAGTCGCGCACCTTGGGGTCCAGCTTGTCCCAGGCCTTCTGGTTCACGGCGTGGATTTGCTGGTTCCAGTTGATGGGCAGCGCCACCAGGTGGGTAGACACCTCGTACCACTTGGCCGAATAGCCGGACAGCGAACCCGTGATGGCGCAATCGACCACCTTGTTCTGCAGCGCCGGCACCACTTCGCCGAACGCCATGGTCACGCTGGAGCCGCCCAGCGCCTCGACGAACTCGGCGGTGGTGCGGCTGCTGGTGCGCACCTTCTTGCCCTTGATGTCGGCCAGGCCCTTGATGTCGGCGTTGCAGAACAGCACCTGGGCCGGATAGGTGGAAATGCCCAGCAGCTTGACGTTGCTGCCCTCTCCGTAGATGCGCGCATAGACCGGCTCGAAGGCATCGGTGACGGCGCGCGCCGTCTTGGCGTCCGGCGCCAGGCCGGCCAGGTCGATGGCCTCGTTGACCGGATTGTCGCTGGCGAAGTAGGCCAGCGTGGCGGTGCCGAACTCGATCACGCCCTGCGACATCAGGCGCAGCAGCTCGGGGCCCTTCAGGCCCATTTCGTTGAAGCCCTTGATTTCCGCCGTCACCTGACCCTTGGACAGCTCGGGAACGGTCTTGGTCCAGAACGGCTTTTCGTAGTCGTTGTAGGCCGTCAGGTTCGACAGGCCGCCCACCACCTTGAGGCGGGTCTTGGGCAGGTCCTGCGCACTTGCGGCGCCGAAGACCAGACTGGCGGCAAGGGCGGCGTAGGCAAGAGACTTCTTCATGGGCTAACTCCTGGCTGGCGGGATGGTCTGCCGCGCGCGGGTCCCCGTGGCCCCGGCGTCGCGCGGACGGATTGCCGGCGACCCGGACGCGGGGAGCGCGGCCCGCAGGCCCCGGCGCGCGGCCAGCGCCCTGCCCGGTTTTCCCCCCCGCGCCGTGTGCCCGGCGCGCTCTTTATCGTGTCGCGGCGCCATTGCACCGTCAGGCGCGGCGAGCGTCCAATCGTATGTTGCGATACGGGGGTATAAATTTTTCTTTGGTCTGGCCGGCGGCGGCGGCCGTCATCGCGCGCAAAGCCGCGCCGGCTGCGGCTTTGCGCCGCACGGGCCGCCGCCGCGCCCGGCCCGCGCAAAGCCGGGCCGATGCGGGCGGGTTGGGGAAAACACCTAGCCGCCGTCGGTCTGCGCCGCCACCTTCTGCGCCATCTGCGCGATCAGGCGCGCCGCGTGGCTGTCCGGCCCCTGCACCCAGCTCGCGGTAAAGCTGAGCTCGGGCAGCGGGTCGGCCTGCACCTGCAGGATGCGCAGCTCGCCGCGCGCCAGTTCCTTGCCCAGGAACACCGGCGCGATCACGCTGCTGCCGATGGCGTCCAGCGTCATGCGCACCACCATCGACATCGAGGCGCTGCCGTACATGCGCGGCGCGGCCACGCCGGCGCGCGTCAGCATGTCGCGCACCACGCGGTATGGCGCGCTGTTGGAGGGATAGGTAATGATGGGCAGCCGCGCGAGGCGGTCCAGCGTCAGCGGCTCCGGCCCCAGGTCCAGCATGGGGCTCGCCACCCAGGCCAGCGGATAGCTGCACAGGGGCAGGTTCTCGACCCGCGCCTCCAGCACCGGCCCCATCAGGAAGGCCAGGTCGATCTGGCGAGCCATGAGGTGCGAGCGCAGCACGTGCGTGGTGTCGACTTCGATCTCCAGCACCAGCGCCGGATAGGCCGCGTGAATCAGCTCGATCAGGGTGGGCAGCCAGGTCTGCACGATGGTTTCGGCCACGCCGATGCGAACGGTGCCGGTCATGACGTTCTGCTCGCGCGCCGCCTCGAACATGTCGCGGCGCACCTGCAGCATGCGCTCGGCGTGCGACAGCAGCTCATGGCCCTTGGCCGTCAGCTTGACGCCGCGCGCGTCGCGGTCGAACAGCCGCACGCCCAGGTCGGCCTCCAGCGCGGCAATGCGCTGCGACACCGCGGGCTGGGTGGTGTTGAGCTTATCCGAGGCCGCGCGGAAGCTGCCCAGGGTGGCCACCCAGAAGAATGTCTCGACGTTGCGTAGTTCGATCATGAGCCTGTGCCTTCGCGGCGAAGCGTGCGTGGGGAGCGCCTCGCGCCGGGCGTATTATCTCAGTGTCCCGCCGCGCTCGCGGCCGCGCCCGTTCCACCAGGAGACCCGCCATGCCCCTGACCGCCGACGCCCAGGGCGTCTACCCGATCGCCCCCACCCCGTTCTTCGACGACGGCCGCATCGACACCGCGTCGATCGACCGCATGATGGATTTCTACCACGGCTGCGGCGCCACCGGCCTGACCGTGCTGGGCCAATTGGGCGAGGCCCAGAAGCTCGAGCACGCCGAGTCGCTGGCGGTGGCCAGCCAGGTCATCGGCCGCGCCGGGGCCTTGCCCGTCATCGTGGGGGTATCGGCGCCGGGTTTTGCCGCCATGCGCGCGCTGACGCACGAGGTCATGGCGCGCGGCGCGGCGGGCGTAATGATCGCGCCGCCCAACACGCTGCGCACCGACGACCAGATCGTGAACTATTACCGCCAGGCGGTGGAGGCCATCGGCGCGGACGTGCCGTTCGTGCTGCAGGACTACCCCCTCACCTTCTCCGTGCAGATGAGCCCCGGCGTCATCAAGCGCATCGTGACCGAGCTGCCTTCGTGCGTCATGCTCAAGCACGAGGACTGGCCCGGCCTGGAGAAGATCTCGACGCTGCGCGCCTACGAGAAGGCGGGCGAGATGCGCCATATTTCCATCCTCTGCGGCAACAACGGGCTGTTCCTGGACTACGAGCTCGAGCGCGGCGCCGACGGCGCCAACACGGGCTACTGCTTCCCGGACATGCTGTGCGACGTGGTGCGGATGGCGGCCCGGGGCGAACGCGAGGCGGCGCACGATCTCTTCGACGCCCACCTGCCCCTGCTGCGCTACGAACAGCAGCCCGGCGTGGGGCTGGCGGTGCGCAAGTACGTGCTGATGCGCCGCGGCATACTGGCCTCGGCGGCGCAGCGCAAACCCGCCGGCGCGCTGTCGGCGCAAGCCCGCCAGGAAGTCGATCACCTGCTCGGGCGTCTGGCCAGGAAAGATCCGCGCGCGGCCTCGCTGGCGCGCTGAAGCGCGCCGGGGCGCGCGGGGCGAGGCCGGCGCGGGATGCGCGTATCATGTCAGCCTTCCGACGCCGCTACCCAGAAAGGAGCCCCGACATATGCCCCCGGCCGCCGAAGGTCGCCCCAATGCCGCGATCCGCAGCACGCTGACCGGCATCCTGCTGCTCGTGCTGTCCATGTGGACCCTGTCGTGCCTGGACGCGAGCGGCAAGTGGGTCATGAGCGCCGGGGTTCCGCTGCTGGTGCTGTCGTGGTTCCGCTATGCGGTGCACCTGGTGCTCGTGCTGGCGCTGGTGCTGCCTTCGCGCGGGCTGCGCGTGCTGCGCAGCAAGGGACCGCGCGAGCAGATCGTGCGGGGCTGCTCGATGTTCCTGGCCACGCTGATGTTCTTCACCACGCTGAGCTACATCCCGCAGGCCGAGGCCACCGCCATCAACTTCCTGGCCCCGCTCATCGTGCTTTCGGCGGCGCCCTGGATCCTGCGCGAGCCCGCGCGGCTGTCGCGCTTCGTGGCCGCGGGCGTGGCGTTCGCGGGCGTGCTCATCATCATCCGGCCGGGCGGCGGCCTGCATCCGGTGGGCACCGTGTTCGGCCTGCTGACCGCCTGTTGCTTCGCGGTGCAATTCATCGCCACGCGCCGCGTGGCGGCCGACGATCCCTTCACGTCGCTGATCTGGAGCGGCGCGGTCGGCACGGTCTTCCTCACGCTGGCCCTGCCCTTCGCGCTGCCCGCCGCCATGCCGGCGCTGCGCGCGCTGACGCCGCTGGAATGGACGGTGCTGATTTCCACCGGCGTGAGCGGCGGGCTGGGCCACCTGTTCCAGATCGCGGCCTACCGCCGCGCTCCGGCCTCGACCCTGGCGCCTTTCATCTACCTGCAGATCATCAGCGCCTCCAGCGTGGGCTGGCTGGTCTGGGGCCACTTCCCCGATGCGCTCACCTGGGTGGGCATCGCCATCATCTGCGCCAGCGGCATCGGCATCGGCTGGATCGAATGGCGGCGCGCCGCCCCGGCGGCCAATACGGCCGGCGGCGCGCCGCGCCCGGCCCGCTGAGCGCGCGCCCCCGGCCGCGGCCACGCCCGCCGTCAGGCGCGCCCGTCGGCCGCCAGGCGGCCGCCCGCCAGCACTAGCTGCCGTTCGCAGCGCGCGGCCAGTTGCGGATCGTGCGTCACCAGCACGAGGGTGGCGCCGTGCTCGCGGTGCATGGCGAACATCAGGTCTATCACCGTGGCGCCGGTGGCCGCGTCCAGGCTGCCGGTGGGCTCGTCGGCGAACAGCAGTTCGGGCTGCACCACGAAGGCGCGCGCCAGGCTGACGCGCTGCTGTTCCCCGCCGGACAGCGTGCGCGGGTAATGATGCAGGCGCGCGCCCAGCCCCACGCGGTCCAGCATGGCGCGGGCATCCTCGCGCGCGGAACGCCCCGCCAGCTCCAGCGGCAGCATCACGTTTTCCAGCGCCGTCAGGTTGGGCAGTAGCTGGAACGACTGGAACACGAAGCCCACGTGGCGCGCGCGCAGCGCCGCCCGGCCGTCTTCGTCCAGCGAGAACAGATCGCGGCCGGCCAGCCGCACGCTCCCGGCGGAGGGAACATCCAGCCCCGCCAGCAGTCCCAGCAGGGTCGACTTGCCCGATCCCGAACTGCCGGTGATGGCGACGGCGCTGCCCGCCTCGACCGTAAAATCGATATCTTCCAGGATGGACAACTCGCCGCCCGCGTCGGCAACCCGCTTTGCCAGCCCTTTCACTTCGATAGAGTTCCTGCTATCCATGCGACCTTTTTTCCGTATGTTCAGTCTGGTCCTGGCCTGCGCCGCGGCGGCCGTGACGGCTCACGCTCAGACCGCCGCCGCCCCCGCCGGTTCCGCCCAGCCCCGCGCCGTGCTGGTGGTGGGCGACAGCCTGTCGGCCGAGTACGGCATCCGGCGCGGCTCCGGCTGGGTGCCGCTGCTGGCCGCCCGGGTATCCGAACAATACCCCAAGTACCGCGTGGTCAACGCCAGCATCAGCGGCGACACCACCAGCGGCGGGCTGGCGCGCCTGCCCGCGCTGCTGCGCCAGCACGCGCCGGCGGTCGTGGTGCTGGAGCTGGGTTCCAACGACGCGCTGCGGGGCCTGTCGCTCGCCATGTCGGAACAGAACCTGCGCGCCATGGCGCGCGCCTCGCGCGAGGCCGGCGCGCGCGTGCTCATCGTGGGCATGCGGATTCCGCCCAACTACGGACGCGATTACGCGCAGCGCTTCGCGGGCATGTACGCCACGGTGGCCAGGGAAGAAAACGCCCGCCTCGCGCCCTTCCTCATGGACGGGATCGCCACCGACCGCGCCATGTTCCAGGCCGACGGCATCCACCCCAACGAGGCGGCGCAGCCCCGCCTGCTGGACAACGTCTGGCCCCAGTTGGAACCGCTGCTGCAGCCCGGCGCGGCGGCGGCCCGTGCCGGCTAGCCAGCACGGACGCAAGCCGGCGCGCCGCCGGCGCCCGACGGCCCGTTCCGGCCCTGGCGCCCCGCAACGGGCCGGTCCTCCAGCAACAGCCGCCCGAAACAGACAGGCCCGCGCGAGGCGGGCCTGTCTGTTTCGGGCGGCGCTGCCGCCGGCGCGTCAGCCCTGGGTGGGCTGGTCGCCCTTGATGGCTCCCGCGGCGGAGGGCAGCACCTGCACCTTGTACTGCTCGCGCAGCATGCGGACCACGGCCTCGCTTTCGGCCTGGCCCCAGGCGCCGGAGAGCTGCTGCGCGAGGCGATCGCGATCGGACGCTTCGACGGCGCCCGCCTCGACCTTCTCCACGCGCACCACCGTGTAGTCGGCGCCGGCCTGCACGCCGGCATAGGCCGGCAGTTTGTCGGCGGGCAGGCGCATGGCGGCCTCCAGCACCGGGCGGGCCAGGGTCTTGGGATCCTGGCGCGAAACGGTGAGCGCGGGCTCGAAACCCTCGGGAACCGCGGCCGGGTCGGCCTGGTCGGCCTGCAGCGCGGCTTCGCCGGCCTTCCTGGCGGCCTCGGCGGAACGCTCGTCCAGCAGCCTGGCGCGAATGATGTCGCTGACCTTGGCCAGCGGCGGAACGTGGGCCGGCTCCACCGCCGCCACGCGCACGGCGAGCATCGTGGACGGCGAGAGTTCGATCACGCCGGAGTTCTGCTTCTCGCGCAGTACGTCGGGCGAGAACAGCACCTGGCGCACGCGCGGGTTGTCGAGCAGCTCGGCGTCGGGGCCGCCGGCCGCGGCGCCCGGGCCCGCCTGGCTGGCCGGCAGCAGGCCGGTGCGCGTCACGCCCGAAGCGGTGCGCAGCTTGAGCCCCACCGCGTCGGCCGCCGGCTGCAGGCTGTCGCGTTGGTCGTAGACCTGCTTGTTGAGCTGGCTGGCCATGTCCGCGAAGCGCTCGGAGGCAAGCTGCTTGACCACTTCGGCCTTGATCTGGTCCTTGACCTCGGCCAGCGGCTTGATGGAGGCCGGCTGGATCTCGGTGACCTTCACGATGTGCAGCGCGCTGGGGGTTTCGATCACGCCCGAGACCTGGTCCTGCTTCTGGGCGAAGATGGCCTTGCCCAGCGGACCGCCGATCGAGTCGGGCGCGAGCCAGCCCAGGTCGCCGCCCTTGCCGGCCGAGCCGGCGTCCTGCGAATTGGCGCGCGCCAGTTCGGCGAAGCGGGAGGGATCGGCTGCGGCCTCGCGCGCCAGCTTCTCGGCCTTTTCCTGCGCGGCCTTGCGCGCATCGGCCGAAGCCCCGGCCGGCAGCGTGATCATGATGTGGCTGGCGCGGCGGCGCTCGGGAGCGCCGAAGCGCGCCTTGTTCTGTTCGTAGTACGAGGCCAGGTCTTCGTCCTTGACCTGCACGCCCTGGGTGGCCGCCGCCTCGTCGAGCACCAGGTACTGCACCTGGACCTGCTCGGGCACTTCGAGCTGCTGCTTGTTGGCCTCGTACCATGCCTGGATGTCCTCGGGCGTGACGGTGACCTGCGAGCGGTAATCGGCGGCGTGGAAGGTGCGCAGCTGCACGGTGCGCTGCTGGGTGAGGGCGTTCTCGATGAACGTCACCACGGCGCCGGGCGCGCGCGCCGACTGGGCCACGGGCTCCAGCACGCGGCCCACGGCGAGCTCGCGGCGCAGGCCGGCTTCGTAGGTGGTGGGGGTCAGGCCCTGGGCGGCCAGCACCTGGCGGTAGCGCTCGGCCGAGAAACGGCCGTTGTCCTGCACTTCGGGAATCGCCGCGATGGTGTTGCGCAGCGTGGCGTCGGACACCGAGAAGCGGTTGTCCACGGCGACGTTGGCCAGCAGGCGCTGGTCGATGAGCTGGTTGAGCAGCGCCTCGCGCATCTCGGGCGTGTCGATGAGCGCCGGATCGAACTGCGCGCCCAGACGCTGGCGGAACTGCTCCAGCTGGTTGCGGTGCGCCATATCGAATTCGGCGCGCGTGACCGGCTGGCCGTTGACCGTAGCCAGTTCGGGCTCGCGGCGCATGAAGCTCTCATAGCCCTGAATTCCGACCAGGAAGAAGGACGGCACGATCAGAAGCAGCAGAATCAACTGCATCCAGCGCCGATGGCTGCGAATAAACTCGAACATGGAATCCCTGTTGCCGCGCGCGGCAGCGATGGCGGTTTCGTACCGCCTTGCACCGCCATGGCCGCACCGCGCGAAAAACGCATAAAAAAAGGCGAGCGCGATTCGCCCTGTTCCCATACCGGATAGACCGGGTCAGCCGGGGGATTCTAGCACTACTCCGGGGCGTGCAAGGCCGGAATTCCCCGGGGAAAGCCCTGGCCGCGCCCCAAGTAGGAGTATCCTTGCAAGCCTGCCGCCGCGATCGGCGCGGCGGCACTCGCCCTACCCCTGTCGACACCCCGGCGGCGGCCCCGTTCCGCCCCCCTGCTTCGCACCATCATGAGCGCACAACTACCTTCCTGGCCGTACTCCCGCTACATCGCCCACCGCGGCGGCGGCCGCCTGGCTCCCGAGAACACCCTGGCCGCCATGCGCGTGGGGGCCGGGCACGGATTCACCATGTTCGAATACGACGTGAAACTGAGCCGCGACAACGTGCTGGTGCTCATGCACGATGACGACGTGGACCGCACCTCCAACGGCCATGGCCCCGCGGCCGCCAAGACCTACGCCGAGCTCGCGCAGCTCGATTTCGGCAGCTGGCACTCGCCCGCCTACGCCGGCGAGCCGCTGCCCACGTTTGCCGCCGTGGCGCGCTATACGCTGGCCAACGGCATCGCCAGCAACGTCGAGATCAAGCCCTGCCCCGGCCGCGAGGCCGAGACGGGCGCGGCCGTCGCCCGCGCCGCCCGCGAGCTCTGGAAGAACGCCCCCGTGGCGCCCCTGCTCTCGTCCTTTGCCGAGCCGGCCCTGCAGGCCGCGCTGGAAACCGCGCCCGAGCTGCCGCGCGCGCTGCTCGTGGAAAAGGTGCCGGCCGATTGGCTGGAACGCCTGCGCAAATACCAGTGCGTGGCGCTGAACATCAATCAGAAAGACGCCACGCGCGAGCTGGTGGACGCCGTGCATGCGGCCGGCTACCGCATCGCCGCCTGGACCGTCAACGACCCCGAGCGCGCCCGCCTGCTGCTCGACTGGGGCGTGGACGGCATTTTCACCGACGAGCTGGCCGCCATCCGGCCGGCCGCCTGAGGCCGCCCGTGTTCAGTTACCGCCACGCTTTCCATGCCGGCAACCATGCCGACGTGCTCAAGCACGCCATCCTGGTCCACACGCTGGACTACTTCAACCGCAAGGACGCTCCCTACTGGGTGGTGGACACGCACGCCGGCGCGGGCCTGTACAGCCTGGACGGTGCCTGGGCCGCCAAGACGGCCGAGGCCGCCACCGGCATCGCGCGCCTCTGGGACCGCGACGACCTGCCCCCCATCCTGGCCGAATACGTGGCCCGGGTGCGCAGCTACAACATCGACGGCCGGCTGCGCATCTACCCGGGCTCGCCCTGGCTCGCGCTGGACACGCTGCGGCCCTCGGACCGCCTGCGGCTGTTCGAAATGCACCCCACCGAGATCGACGCGCTGGCCGCCAACCTGGACCACCTCGACCGCCAGGCCCAGCGCCAGACCACGATCTACGGCGAAGACGGCTTCGAGGGCGTCAAGGCCCTGCTTCCGCCGCCGACGCGGCGCGGCATGGTGCTGATCGACCCGTCGTATGAAGACAAGCACGACTACCGCCGCGCGCTGAACACCGTCAAGGAATGCCTGAAGCGCTTCGCCACCGGCACCTGCCTGGTCTGGTATCCGCTGGTGCAGCGCCGCGAGGCGGGCGAGCTGGCCCGCCACCTCGAGAACCTCAAGGTCAAGAGCTGGCTGCACGCCACGCTGACCGTCAAGAAGGCGGCCATCGACGGCCATGGCCTGCACGGCAGCGGCATGTTCCTCGTTAACCCGCCCTGGACGCTGCACGACGCGCTCAAGCCCGCCATGCCCTGGCTGGCGCGCGAACTGGCGCAGGACGAGCGCGCCGGGTTCACGCTGCAGTACCGCGAAAACTAGCGGAGCCCGCCGGGGCCGCGGCCAGCCTCGCGCGGGCCCGGGCTCGCGTCAGGCGGGCGTCTCTTCCTCTTCCCGCAATGCCGCGCGCGCCTGCGCCAGCTTGCCCGCCGCGTCGCGCAGGGCGGTGCGCAGCCCCTCTTCCACGACGGGATGGTAGAAGGGCATTTCCAGCATGCGCGCCACGGTAAGCTCCTGCTGGACCGCCCAGGCCAGCAGATGGCCGATGTGCTCGGCGCTGGGACCGATCATTTCGGCGCCCAGGAAGCGGCCGGTGGCGATATCGGCATATACGTGCAGCAGGCCGCGGTTCTTGAGCATGACGCGGGAGCGCCCCTGGTCGCCGAAATCCACTTCGCCGGTCACGAAAGTGCCCGGCGCCAGCCGCGCATGGGCCGCGCCGGCCACGGCGATTTGCGGGTCCGAGAACACCACCGCCAGCGGCGCGCGCCGCAGCCCCTTGCGCACGTCCGGAAAGCGCGCCGCGTTCTCGCCCGCGATGCGGCCCTCGTCGGCCGCCTCGTGCAGCAGCGGCGCGTCGGCGTTGGCGTCGCCCGCGATGAAGATGGGCGAGTCGCCGGCCTGCAGGGTGTCGCGGTCGAACGCCGGCACGCCCTGCGCGTTCAGCGCGAGGGTCGTGTGCTCCAGTCCCAGGCCGTCCACGTTGGGGCGGCGGCCGGTGGCCACCAGCGCATAGTCGAAACGCTCGGTGCGTTCGCTGTTGTCCAGCGCCACATAGCGCACTTCCACCTCGTCGCCCACGCGGCGCGTATCCAGCACGCGGGCGTCCGGGTCGAGATAGAACTCGCGCTGGAAAATCCGCCGCGCGCTCTGGCGCACCGCCGGGTCGCTGATGCCGCCCAGGCTGCCGCTCACGCCGAAGACCCGCACGTCCACGCCCAGGCGCGCCAGCGCCTGGCCGAGCTCCAGGCCGATCACGCCCGGGCCGAACACGGCCACGCGGGCCGGCAGGTCGTTCCATTCGAACACGTCGTCGTTGAGCACCAGGCGGTCGCCCAGATCGCGCAGCGGCGGCGGCACCGAGGGACGCGAGCCGGTGGCGATGACCACCCGCGAGGCGTGCACTTCGGTGTGGTCGTCCACCCGCAGCACGGTGTCGGACACGAAACGCGCATAACCGCGCAGCTTGTCCTGCGCGGGAATGTTCTCCACGCCTTCCAGCACGAAGCCCACGAAGCGGTCGCGCTCGCGCTTGACGCGCGCCATGACTTCGGCGCCGTCGACCGCGATGTCGCCGGACACGTGCACGCCAAAGGCTTCAGCGTGCGCGGCCTGGTGCGCGGCCTCGGCGGCCGCGATCAGCAGTTTGGACGGCATGCATCCCACGCGCGCGCAGGTGGTGCCATAGGGGCCGCCTTCGATCAGCAGCGCGCGCTTGCCGGCCGCGCGGGCGGCGCGGTAGGCGGCCAGGCCGGCGGTGCCGGCGCCGATGACGGCGATGTCGGTATGCAGGGTTTTCATGGCTGGGATTCCGTAATGTTTCGGGTGCGTGGGAAGGCCGGCGGATTTCCCGCTTTGCGCCCCTTTCGAAGGCGCAGACTCCCCCGCCGGCCGCGCGCGGCCGGAGCAAGGGGCGCAAAAAGGGAAATCCGGAAACAGGCCGGGCGGCGAATGCCCGGCCCCCGGGAGGGCGCGCGCCCTCCCCGTTCCGGCATCAGGCGAAGTGGGCCTTCAGGTCGTCCAGGCCGCCGATCAGCGAGCCGTTGATGAAGACCTGGGGAGCGGTGCCCTTGCCCGAAACCGCGCCGATGACGCGGCCGCGGACCTTGTGCTCGAGCGGAATCTCGATGGGCGCATAGCCCTTGTCCACCAGCAGCGCCTTGGCTTCCACGCAGAACGGGCAGCCGGGCTTGGAGAACACCACCACCTGGTCGGGCTTTTTGGCCGAGGGCGCGAAGTACGCCAGCATGGTATCGGCGTCCGACACCTCGAACGGGTCGCCTTCTTGCTCGGGCTCGATGAACATCTTCTCGATCACACCGTCTTTCACGAGCATGGAATAGCGCCAGCTGCGCTTGCCGAAGCCCAGGTCGCGCTTGTCGACCAGCATGCCCATACCCTCGGTGAATTCGCCGTTGCCGTCGGGCAGCAGCGTGATGTTGGCCGACTCCTGGTCCTTGGCCCATTCGTTCATCACGAAGCTGTCGTTCACCGACACGCAGACGATGCTGTCCACGCCGGCCTCGAAGAAGGCGGGAGCCAGTTCGTTGTAGCGCGGCAGGTGCGTGGACGAGCAGGTGGGGGTAAAGGCGCCGGGAAGCGAGAAAACCACGACGGTCTTGTTCTTGAAGAGGTCGTCGGTCGTGACCTTTTTCCAGTTGTTGCCCTCGCGGACGGGGAACGTTACGTTGGGGACACGTTGGCCTTCGCGGTTTTGCAGCATTCAATCTCTCCTGGTTGCGGGGTCGTCGTGACCGCCATGGAAAGAATGATAAATTTCCACTATCAATTAATCCAATTTAATTATTTCAATGAATTGATAGCCATAATAAATTGATGATGAATTTTCATTAGGGCAAAGACTATCACGCTCTGGCCTGCCGCCTTTGCCCCGCCGCCCGTGCCCCCGCGCCTCAAGCCCGCGCCGGCGCGTAGCCCGCCGCTCGGATCGCGGCCTCCACCTTGTCCGCCTGGTCGGCGCCGCTGACGGTAACGCGGTGCGATTCGAGATCCACCGTCACATGCGCGCCCGGGGCTGCCTCGGCAACCGCCTGGGTAATGGCCCTGACGCAATGGCCGCAGGTCATGTCGGGAACCTGGAAAGCGATAGTCATGCTGTTCTCCTGTCGGATATCGGGATAGGCCGCGGAACCTCCGTCAGCCATGGACGCAGCTTAAACGTTTCCATGATGGGAAGGTCAAGCGTAGAATGAACGGCGCCTTTCCGCCATGAGAACCCTCAAGGAGCGTGCATGAACATCGGCCAGGCCGCCCGGGCGTCGGGCATCTCCGCCAAAATGATCCGCTATTACGAAGGCATCGGCCTGATCGGCCCGGCCTCGCGTTCGGACGCGGGCTACCGCATCTACACCGAGCACGACCTGCACACGCTGCGCTTCGTGCGGCGCGCGCGCGACCTGGGCTTTTCGGTAGAGCAGATGCACGAGCTGCTGGCCCTGTGGCGCGACCGCAGCCGCGCCAGCGCCGACGTCAAGCGCATCGCGCTGGCCCACGTGGACGAACTGGAGCGCAAGGCCCAGGCCCTGCGCGAAATGGCCGACACGCTCAAGCACCTGGCCCGCCACTGTCACGGCGACGCGCGGCCGGACTGCCCCATCCTGGAAAGCCTGGGCAACCCGGGCAACGAAACGCCGCCCTGCCACTAGGGCCCGCGCGCTCAGGCCGCCGCCGCTTCCTGCGTCTGCGCCTGCGCCGCCGCGGCTTCGGCCTTGAGCCGCGCGCGCTCGCGCACCTCGCGCACGCCCTCGGCATCGAGCGACTCGAACACCGCGATGGATTCCACGTGACCGGTGTGCGGGAACATGTTGATGACGCCCGCGCTCTTCAGCACGTAGCCGCCCTCGTGCACCATGATGGCCGCGTCGCGCGCCAGGGTCGCCGGGTTACAGGAGACGTACACGATGCGGCGCGGGCGCTCTCCCGGCTCGAGCTGCGAGAGCGCCTGCGCCACGGCCTGCGCGCCCTCGCGCGGCGGGTCGATCAGCATGCGGTCGAAATAGCCCAGCCCGCGCAGCCACGCCACGTCCACCTCGAACAGGTTCAGCGTGGAAAAGCGGGTGCTGCCGGCCAGGCCGTGCCGGGCGGCCGCCTCCATGGCGCGGTCGGTGAGCGCCTTGCTGCCTTCCACCCCCACCGCCTCGCGCGCCTGGGTGGCCAGCGGCAGCGTGAAATTGCCCAGGCCGCAGAACAGGTCGGCCACGCGGTCCTGCGGCTGCACCTCCAGCAGCTTGAGCGCGCGCGACACCATGGCGCGGTTGATGGCATGGTTGACCTGGGTGAAGTCCGTCGGACGGTACGGCATGCGCAGGCCGAATTCGGGCATGGTGTAGGCCAGCGTGTCGCCGTGCTCGCGCTCCAGCGGATGCACGGTGTCGGGGCCCTTGGGCTGCAGCCACCATTGCACGCCGTAGCGCGCGGCGAACTCGCGCAGACAGGCGAGGTCGTGGCCGGTCAGCGGCACCAGGTGGCGCAGCACCAGGGCCGTGACGCCCTCGCCCAGCGCCACTTCGATCTGCGGCATGCGGTCGGGCGCGGACAGCGAAGCGATCAGCGCGCGCAGCGGCAGCAGCATGTCGCTCACGTGGCGCGGCAGCACGTGGCATTCGCGCATGTCGGCCACATAGCTGCTCTTGCGTTCATGAAAGCCCACCAGCACCCCGCCCTTCTTGGGCACCACGCGCACCGACAGGCGGGCGCGGTAGCGGTAGCCCCAGGTGGGCCCGGCCAGCGGCGGCAAGATGCGCGCCGGACGCAGCTTGCCCACGTGCCAGAAGGTGTCTTCCAGCGAGCGCTGCTTGATCGCCACCTGCGTGGAAGGCTCCAGGTGCTGCATGGCGCAGCCGCCGCAGACGCCGAAATGCGGGCAGCGCGGCGCCACCCGCTGCGACGACGGACGCAGGATTTCTTCCACCCTGGCGGTTTCGTAGGAAGGCTTGCGCCGCACCGTGACGGCGCGCACGCGCTCGCCCGGCAAGGCCCCTTCCACGAATATCACCTTCCCGTCGCGGCGGGCGATGCCCCGGGCTTCCAGGTCCAGGGATTCGATATTCAAAACGTCCGACATCTCAAAGCAGTCCAGAATTTCAGGCAACCCGCTATTGTAGTGGGAGCGGGGACGCCGCCGGAACGGCACCCGGACCGCGGGAAAAAAAGGGCCGCCGGCGCCCGCCTCGCGGCGGGCCGCCCGCGGCCCAAAGGCCGGCGCTGTCTACGCCGCCACGGATGTCAGAAGGTGCGCGACACGGCGAACACCGCGCCCAGCCGGCCCGACGGGTGGCCGTACTTGGTGGGAAGCCAGTTGTCCTTGGTGGCGCCCACGGCCGCCAGTCCCAGCACCCAGCCCTTGATGTCCTTGGTTACCCCGAGCTTGTAGTCCACGTAATGGCCGATGGAGTCGCCGTCCATGTCGGTCTGGTTTTTCAGTTTCTGATAGCCCAGGTGCCCGACCAGGCCCCAGCCGTCGCCCAGGTCGAAGTTGGCGGTGCCGTCCAGGTACCAGGTGCCTTTGCTGTCGGGCGTGCTGAAGAAATCGCTCGGGGTGTAGGAGTACTTCAGCGTGAAGGCGCCATAGGTCGCGCCCAGGTAGAGGTCGGTGTTGTTGTAGTTGCCGCCCTTGGGAGAACTGGAGCCCGGGTAGTAGTAGTGCAGCACGCCCGCGTCCAGCGAGAACCCGCCGCCGACCTCGCCCTTCCAGCCGCCGTAGAAGTCCATCTCCAGATTGCCGTCGGTGAAGACGAAGTCGGACACGTTGGAGTTCCAGTTGCCCAGGTAGAAGCCCGAGCTGTGGGTGAGGTCGAAACCGAGCTGGGCCGCCGGGCGGAAGTCGGTCTGCGAATAACCGCGGAACCGGTAGTCGTTGGTGATCGTGGCATTGCCGCTGAGGGAGAAACCGCCGCCCAGGTCGGTGGGCTCGGCATGCGCGAATCCGGCGAAACAAGCGGCAAGCGCAAAGGGCAAGGCTAGCAGCGTCTTCTTCATGGTGCGATAGTCCTGATCGGATTGGAGTATGGAAGGACGGCCCGCAGGCGCATCCGGCTGGCCGGCGGCGCAGCGGCACTGCGCCGGCCCGATCCAGTTGAAGCAATGTCCATGCCAGGTTTTCGCACCGCGTCCGGCATCCCGCGCGCCACCGCCGCGCACCATTGCGGTGCGCCCCCGCCGGCCGGCGGGGGCGTGACGGCCCCGTTCCGGGAATCGCGCGCCATGACGGGGCACGAGGCGGCCTGCGGGCGCACCGGGCGGGGGTTCGCCACAACGAAAAAAGCCCCGGCGCCATGGGCGTGCGGGGCGGGAACTGCCGGCGGGCGCATCCGCGCCGGCCATGACGGCCGGCGCGGACAGCCGCGGATCAGTTGGCGGGCGGCGGCGGGGGCGCGTCGGCGCCGGGGGTCTTGGCGCGGTGCGCTTCCATCTTGGCGCGGTGCTGCTCCATGCGCGCCTGCCGTTCTTTCAGCATGGTCGCGATCTGGCCGCGCTGCGTTTCGTTCAGGCTGTCCCAGACGGCCAGCCATTTGTCGCGCACCTGCTTGGCGCGGACGCCGAACGCTTCGCGCTGCTTGTCTTCCTGGGCCATGAGGGCGCGCGGATCGAGCTTGCCGCTGTCGAGCTGCGCCTTCAGCAGCTCGTGGCGCTCGCCGCCCTGGCGCACGGCGTCGCGCAGTTCGCGCTGGGCGTCCTGGGCGGCCTTCAGCGCGGCCTGCTGCTTCTCATCGAGCTTGAGCACGCCGATCTGCGCCTTGGACAGGGGGCCCAGGCCCGGGATGAACATGCCGTCGCGCATGTCCTGGCGCCAGCCGCGCGGTCCTTTGTGGCCTTGCCCTTCGTGCATGTGGGCCGGCCCGTGCCCCGGCGCCTGGGCGGGCGGAGCCGCCATCACGGAGCCTGCAAGCAGACCGCTGGCGGCGGCGGCCAGGGTCATGGCGGCCAGATGGGAACGGATAGCGATTCGGGACATGTAGGTCTCCTGAAAGTGAAGAAAGCGAAGCCATTGTGCTGGCCGCCCGGTTTCATCCGGGTTTCGCCGGCGCCTTCCATGTTTCAGTCGATTGCGCCCGCCCAAGGCAGGCCTCGCGCGGCGGCGCCTCAAGCCCGCAGCGCGTACATGAGGAAATCGCGCGGCGCGCCGCGCACGATGCGGTACCCCGAGAGCGTACCCTCGCAGCGCATGCCCAGCCGCTCCAGCACGGCGCGCGAACGGAGATTGGTGTCGAGCACCGTGGCCTGCACCCGCTGCAGGCCGCGCTCCTGGAACGCCCAGCGCAGCACGGCCTGCGCCGCCCGCGTGGCCAAGCCCTGGCCCCAGGCCGCGGGGCTCAGGTCGAACGCCAATTCGGCCCGGCCGTGCTCCAGCGCGACCTCGTTGAAGCCGATGGTGCCCTCCAGCGCGTCGTCGGCGCGGCGCGCGATGGCCCAGCGCCACGGCCCTTGCGGACCGCCGTAGCCCGCGATGAGCTCCGCCACGCGCTGCGGCGTCACGCGGGTCCAGCTCGTATCGCGCGTAACGTCGTCGCGGCGCAGGTACTCGTACCAGGCCAGCGCGTCGGTGGGCATGAGCCCGCGCAGCGCATGGCGGGCGTCGTCGAGGCGGGGCTGTCCGGCGGACATGCTCGCTCCTGTGGCGCGCCGCGGCCCCGCCTGGCGCGGAGCCGGACGCAGGTCAGGCGGCGTCCCAGGCCGCCATGTATTCCTTCCAGTGCGGCGCGCCGCTGGCCGACAGCGTGTCGCGCACCAGCGCGATTTCGCTCTCGTAGGCAGTGCGGTCGAGTTCGCCGCGCAGGAAGCGGAAACGGCAGTAGACGAGCCAGGTGTTGACCACGTCCGTCTCGCAATAGGCGCGCACCTCGTCGGCGCGGCCCTGGCTCCAGGCCTCCCAGACCTTGCTGCCGTCCATGCCCAGCTTGCCCGGAAACCCGCAGAGCTTGGCCAGTTCGTCCAGCGGCGCATTGGCGCGCCCGTTGTACTTGGCCAGCAGGTCCATCAGGTCGAGATGGCGCATGTGGTAGCGCGAGATGTAGTTGTTGAACTTGAAGTCGCGGTCTTCGTCGCCCATGTCCCAGTAGCGGGGCGCGGGCACGCCATGGATCAGGCTGCGGTAGTGCAGCACCGGCAGGTCGAAACCCGAGCCGTTCCAGCTCACGAGCTTGGGGGTATAGCGTTCGATGGTCTTGAAGAAGCCCGCGAGCAGCGCCGCTTCCGGGTCGTCGGCCTGGCCCAGCGTCTTGACGCGCAAGCCCTGGTCGTCGCGGAACACGCAGCCGATCACGGCGACCTTGTGCAGGTGCAGCGGCAGGAAGTCGTGCCCCACCGCTTCGCGGCGGGCCGCCAGCGCGCGCTCCACCACTTCCGCGTCGGGCACGTCGGCGCCCCAGCCGTTGAGCTTGCGCAGCCCTTCGGCGTCGGGAATGGTTTCGAGGTCGAAGACCAGGGCGGGCGTCATCGCGAAGGCAGGTATTGAAGCGGATCCACGGGCGTGCCCTGGCGCCGGATCTCGAAATGCAACCGCGGCGAGGTGGTGTCGCTCTGGCCGATTTCGGCGATCTTCGCGCCGCGCTTCACGTTCTGGCCGGTCTTGACCAGCAGGGAACGGTTGTGCGCGTAGGCGGTGATGAAGCCGTTGTCGTGGTTCACGATGATGAGGTTGCCCAGGCCGCGCACGCCGTTGCCGCTGTACATGACCTTGCCGTCGGCGGCCGCGAGCACCGGGTCGCCCAGCGCGCCCGCGATGTCGATGCCCTTGGTGTTGTTGTTGAAGCCGGTGATGATCTGGCCTTGCGCGGGCCAGCCCCAGTTGACCACGTTGGCGTCGGCCGCGCGCGCGGCCTTGGTTTCCACCGGCGCGGGCGCAACCGGCGCGGCGGGCGTCTCGGGCGCGGCCGGGGCCGCGGGCGCGGCGGGCGTCTCGGGCTGGTCCAGCGGACGCGGCTGCGGCTTGGCGCTGGACACCGGCGCGGTCTGCGTGCCGCCGCCCGCGGACGCCGACAGCCGCAGCACCTGGCCCACGGAAATCTGGTTGGGGTCGCTGAGGTTGTTCCAGCGCTTGAGATTCTCGATGTCGACGTTGTTGGCGCGCGCGATCTTGTACAGCGTGTCGCCGGGCTTCACGACATAGCTGCCGCCCGGCTGCGCCGAGGAAGCGCCCTGGCTTCCGGTCAGGTCGACCACCGGGGCGCGCGTGCCCTTGGAAGCGCAGCCCGCCAGGATGGCCAGGCTGAGTGCGCCAGCCACGAAAAGCGGGCGGCGCAGGCGCGCAACCTGCGCGCCAGGATTCATTTCGGTCAGTTGCAACTGCCCGTTGAGCATACGTTTCTCCTGTTTGCTCAAGATTGTATTCCGGCCCGTAGCGGCACAAAGCGCACGGCCTCTAACTCTGTACGTTTCCAGCTTGCGGCGCCGGTGCGCTCGATAAGCACCAGCCTCTGGGACGCTCCGCCTTCGGGCGCGATCAGTCGTCCGCCCGGCGCGAGCTGCGTGAGCAGGGCCTGCGGAATCGCAAGGCCCGCGGCAGCCACAACAATAGCATCGAAAGGCGCCACGCCGGGCAGGCCCAGCGTGCCGTCGCCGTAGATGAGGCGGATGCGCGTGGTGAGCCGCAGCGCGCGCAGATGCTCGCGCGCCAGCTCGTAGAGTCCGCGGATGCGTTCGATGGCATGCACCTCGCGCACGAACTGCGCCAGCACCGCAGCCTGGTAGCCGCAGCCCGCGCCGACTTCGAGCACGCGCGTGGGCGTGCGGTCTTCGCATACCGCGGAGATCATGCGCGCCACCACCCAGGGCTGGGAAATGGTTTGCGAATGGCCGATGGGCAGCGCCGCGTCTTCGTAGGCCCGGCTGGCCAGCGCCTCGTCCACGAACAGGTGGCGCGGCACCGCCGCCATGGCGTTGAGCACGCGCTCGTCGGTAATGCCCTGGCTGCGCAGGCGCTGCACCATGGCCTGGCGCAGGCGGTCGGAGTTCAGGCCCAGGTTGCCCGCCGATGCGGGCGCGGGCGCCTGCGCCTGGCGCGGCAGCGTGGCCGCCGAGACGCGCGTGTTGCTGTTGGCCGGCGTGATGCCCGGGCCGAGTTCGCCCGAGCCGTGCCGCGCCGCGCGCGGGCGCCCTGGCGCGCCGTGGGAGGCGCCGGGCTGGCTGACGCGGCGGCTCGCGGAAGCGCCTTCCTGCGGCGCGCTGCGGTATTCGCCCTTGGGGCGGCCGGGCGGTTTCATAGCGGCTCCGCCCAGGCCCGGATTTCGTCGAGCTGGCTGTGCTGGGTGAGGTCGAGCCGCAGGGGCGTGATGGAAACCGCCCCTTGCGACACGGCGTGGAAATCGGTGCCCGGCGCGGCGTCGGCGGCCAGGCCGACCGGCCCGATCCAGTACACCGGATCGCCATAGGGCGTGGTGGTGCGCACCACCGGCTCGGACGGATGGCGCTTGCCCAGCCGCGTGACTTCGAAACCGCGCATGTCCTCGAAGCGGCGGCTGGGAATGTTGACGTTGAGCAGCACCGGCGCGGCCAGGGGTTGCGCGAGCTGGCGTTCGACCACCAGGCGCGCGGCGCGCGCGGCCGACTCGATGTGCTCCCAACCCTTTTCGGCCAGGGAGAAGGCGATGGCGGGAATGCCGAACAGGTAGCCTTCGCTGGCCGCGGCCACGGTGCCCGAATAGAGCGTGTCGTCGCCCATGTTGGCCCCGTTGTTGATGCCCGAGACGACGAGGTCGGGCCGCGCGTCCATGAGGCCGGTGAGCGCCACGTGCACGCAGTCGGAGGGCGTGCCGTTGACGGCGATGAAGCCGTTGGAGGCGGTGCGCACCGACAGCGGGCGGTTCAGCGTGAGGGAATTGGACGCGCCGCTGTGGTTGGTTTCGGGCGCGACGACGGTGAGATCGCCCAGCCCCTTCAGGGCCTCGACCAGCGCTTCGAGCCCGGGAGCGGTGTATCCATCATCGTTCGAAACCAGAATTCGCATTGTGCATCCGAAAGAAAATAAAACGCGGGTGGACGAGCCGAATTGTACCGTCCGGCGGGTCGGTCCGCTGCGTCCCCGCTCCCCATCCCCTCGGTAACCCGCAGGCGGCGCACCGCATCGGCGCGGTAGAATCCGCAGCCATCGAGAACACTAACCAGACAACAACGGATACGCTTTTCATGGCAACTCCCTCCCTGGCGCACGTCGCCGCCCTCGTCGTGCTGGCCTACCTCATCGGCTCGGTGCCTTTCGCCGTGGTGGTCAGCAAGCTCATGGGCCTGCAGGATCCGCGCAGCTACGGTTCCGGCAACCCCGGCGCCACCAACGTGCTGCGCACCGGCAACAAGACCGCCGCGCTGCTCACGCTGCTGGGCGACGCGGCCAAGGGCTGGTTCGGCGTCTGGCTGGCCGAGCGGCTGGCGCCGGGCATCGGTCCGGGCGCGCTGGCCGCCGTGGCGGTGGCGGCGTTCCTGGGCCACCTGTATCCGGTGTTCCTGCGCTTCAAGGGCGGCAAGGGAGTGGCAACGGCGCTGGGCGTGCTCCTGGCCATCCAGCCCGGGCTCGCGCTGGCCGCCGCGGCCACCTGGCTCATCATCGCCGTGTTCTTCCGCTATTCGTCGCTGGCCTCGCTGGTGGCCGCGTTTTTCGCCCCGGTGTATTACGTCTTCGGCTCCGGCCTGGCATGGCGGGCCGAGCCGGCGCTGGGCGTCGCGCTGGCGGTGATCGGCCTGCTGCTCTTCTATCGCCACCGCGCCAACATCGGCCGGCTGCTGCGCGGCACCGAAAGCAAGATCGGCGGCAAGAAAAAACCGGGCTGACGCCCGGCGCGCTCCAGCCCGCCGGGGGCGGCCCTGGCCGCCCCCGCGCGTTTTCAGGCGATTTCCGCCAGATCCCAGCGCGGCTTCACCGTGAAGGCATGGGCGTCGGCATCGAGCACCGCGAGCCCGGCCTTCACGCGCTCGGCCGCGGCGAAGGCGATCATGGCGCCGTTGTCGGTGCACAGCGAAAGCGGCGGAAAATACGCACGCGCCTTGGTCGGCTCGAGCGCCGCCGCCAGCTTCGCGCGCAGCAGGCGGTTGGCGCCCACGCCGCCGGCCACCACCAGGCGCTTGAGCCCGGTCTGCTTCAGGGCGCGCACCGATTTGGCGCACAGCACGTCCACGATGGCGGCCTGCGTGGCCGCGGCGAGATCGGCGCGGGTCTGCTCGTCGATCGCGCCGTCCGGCGACGCCGCCCTGACGCGGGTCAGCACGGCCGTCTTCAGGCCGCTGAAGCTGAAATCCAGATCGCCGCTGTGCAGCATGGGGCGCGGCAGGTCGAAACGCGCGGCATCGCCCTGCTCGGCCAGCCGCGACAGGGCCGGCCCGCCCGGATAGCCCAGGCCCAGCAGCTTGGCGGACTTGTCGAAGGCCTCGCCGGCCGCGTCGTCCAGGGTTTCGCCCAGCAGCTCGTAACGGCCTACGCCGTCCACGCGCATGAGCTGCGTATGGCCGCCGGACACCAGCAGCGCCACGAACGGAAACTCGGGGCGCGGATCGGCCAGCATGGGCGAGAGCAGATGCCCCTCCAGGTGATGGATGCCGATGGCCGGCAGGCGGCGCGACCAGGCCAACGCCTGCGCCACGCTGGCGCCCACCAGCAGCGCCCCGGCCAGGCCGGGGCCGGCGGTATAGGCCACGGCGTCGACGTCGGACAGGGCGAGCCCCGCTTCCTGCAGCACCTGGCGCGTGAGCGGCACCACGCGGCGGATATGGTCGCGCGAGGCGAGCTCGGGCACCACGCCGCCGTATTCCTGGTGCATGGCGATCTGGGTGTGCAACGCGTGGGCCAGCAGGCCCCGCTCGGTGCAGACGGCGGCCACGCCGGTTTCGTCGCACGAGCTTTCAAAGCCGAGAATGATCATGGCGGCAGAGTTTACAACTGATGCGAAAATACGCCGTTATTGCAACCGATGGGCGCGCCGCGCCCGCCACACCTTCGACACGCCTCTCAACACCCTGGGGACCAGAATGCTGGAGAAGCTATTCAAGCTGCGTGACCACGGCACGACCGCCAAGACGGAGATCATGGCCGGCCTGACGACATTCCTCACCATGTCATACATCATATTCGTCAATCCGGACATCCTGTCCTCGACGGGCATGGACCGCTCGGCCGTGTTCGTCGCCACCTGCCTGGCGGCGGCGCTGGGTTCGCTGGTCATGGCGCTGATCGCCAACTGGCCCATCGGCATGGCGCCCGGCATGGGCCTGAACGCGTTCTTCGCCTTCACCGTGGTCAAGACCATGGGCTATACCTGGGAGCAGGCGCTGGGCGCGGTGTTCATCTCGGGCGTGATCTTCCTGGCGCTGACGTTTTCCGGCATCCGGGTCTGGCTGGTGAAGGGCATTCCGCATTCGCTGCGCAGCGCCATCGCCGCCGGCATCGGGCTCTTCCTGGCCATCATCGCGCTGGCCACCTCGGGCATCGTGGCCGCGCACCCGGTCACCAAGGTCACGCTGGGCGACCTGACCCAGCCCGGCCCGCTCTTCGCCATCCTGGGCTTTTTCATCATCGCCTCGCTGGACGCGCTGCGCGTGCGCGGCGCCATCCTGATCGGCATCCTGGCGGTAACGCTGCTGTCCATGGCGCTGGGCTACAACGAGTTCAAGGGCATCTTCTCGCCGCCGCCCAGCCTCGCACCCACCTTCTTCAAGCTGGACATCCTGGGCGCGCTGCACAGCGGCTTCGTGCACGTGATCCTGGTGTTCGTGCTGGTCGAGGTGTTCGATGCCACCGGCACGCTGGTGGGCGTGGCCAAGCGGGCCGGCCTCATGCCGGAGGACAAGCCCAACCGCCTCGGGCGCGCCCTGTTCGCCGACAGCACGGCCATCGTGGCCGGCTCCATGCTGGGCACCAGCAGCACCACGGCCTACGTGGAAAGCGCGTCCGGCGTGCAGGCCGGCGGCCGCACCGGCCTGACCGCGCTGGTGGTGGCCCTGCTCTTTCTGGCCGCCCTCTTCATCTCGCCGCTGGCGGGCGCCGTGCCGGGCTACGCCACCGCGCCCGCCCTGCTCTATGTGGCCGGCCTCATGATGCGCGAAATGATAGACATCGACTGGAACGACGTCACCGAAGCCACCCCGGCCGCGCTCACCGCGCTCATCATGCCGTTCACCTACTCCATCGCCAACGGCATCGCCTTCGGCTTCATCAGCTACGTGGTGCTCAAGACCGCCACGGGCAAGATCCGCCAGGTGCACGCGGCGACCTGGCTGGTGGCGGCGCTCTTCGTGGTGCGCTATGCCTTCTTTCCCGGCTGAGGCGGGCGCCGCCTCGCTATCGGCCCGATTGAACGCCGCTATCAACCCGGCGCTTCATAAGGTTGCTGGGCGCCGCGCCTGATTTCGCCGATACACTCCCTATATGCAAGCGTACAGGGAGTCTGTTTTGCGCATCATCCACCACCCGCTCTGCGCCGGGCGGGCCGGCGGCCGTTTCACGAGGAGGCACCGCTCATGAACGTCCTGGCCCGCACCCCGCTGTCCATTCTCGACCTCGCCCCCATCGTGCAGGGCGGCGACGCCGCCGCCGCGTTCCGCAACACGGTGGCGGTGGCGCAGGCTGCCGAGCGCCTGGGCTACAAGCGCTTCTGGCTGGCCGAGCACCACAACATCCCCGGCGTGGCCAGCAGCGCCACGGCCGTGCTGATCGGCCACGTGGCCTCGCAGACCCGCACGCTGCGCGTCGGTTCGGGCGGCGTCATGCTGCCCAATCACGCGCCCCTCATCATCGCCGAGCAGTTCGGCACGCTCGAATCCCTGTACCCCGGCCGCATCGACCTGGGGCTGGGCCGCGCGCCCGGCAGCGACGGCGCCACGCAGCATGCGCTGCGCCGCGACCCGCGCAGCGGCTTCGAGTTTCCGGCGCTGCTGGAAGAATTGCGGGGCTTCTTCGCTCCGGCCCGTCCCGGGCAGGCCGTGCGGGCGATTCCCGGCGCCGGCCTGGACATTCCCATCTGGCTGCTGGGCTCCAGCGATTTCAGCGCGCGCCTGGCCGCCGAGCTCGGCCTGCCGTTTTCCTTCGCGGGCCATTTCTCGCCCGAAGGCATGGCGGCCATGCGGCTCTACCGCCACCTGTTCAAGCCTTCCGACACGCTGCAAAAGCCCTACGCCATGATTGGCGTGCCCGTGGTGGCGGCCGACACGGACGCGCGCGCCGAACGCCTGGGCACCACGCAGCAGCTGAAGTTCCTGAACATGGTGCGCGGCAACCGCCAACCCCTGCAGCCGCCCGTGGATTCCATGGACGGCCTCTGGAGCGACTGGGAGCGCGAAGCCGTGCGCCAGCGGCTGGCCGCCGCCATCGTGGGCGGGCCCGACACTGTCAAGCACAAGCTGGAAGCGCTCATCGCCGAAACCCAGGCGGACGAAGTAATGATCGTGTCCGACTTCTACGACATCGAAGACCGCCTGCGGTCGTTCGAGATCGTCGCCTCGCTCAGGCAAGGCGCGGGCGTGTCCACCCAGACCGCCTGAAGGCCGCCAACCATTTGCGAAGCGGGCGCCGCCCGCTCTACTATGAAACCTATCGTCCTGCCTGCCGCGCGGGCGTGCCCGGGCCCCGCCCGCCTCTTACCCCTTCCTGCCCCCCGTTTTATGCCGCACCGCGGCAAGGAACCGAAATGAGCATTGTTGAACTCACCAAAGACAGCTTCCAGGACGCCATCACGCCCGACGGCACGCTTATCGTGGACTTCTGGGCGCCTTGGTGCGGCCCGTGCCGCGGCTTCGCGCCGGTTTTCGAGCAGGCCGCGGCCGAGCATCCCGACGTCACGTTCGCCAAGGTGAACACCGACATGGAACAGGAACTGGCCGGCGCCCTGGGCATCCGCTCCATTCCCACTCTCATGGTGTTCCGCGAAAAAGTGCTGCTGTTCTCGCAACCGGGCGCCCTCTCGGCCGGCCAGCTCAACGAGCTGCTCACCAAGGTCAAGGAAGTGGACATGAAGCAGGTCCACGAGGAAATCGCCGCCGCCCAGGACGGCAAGGACAACTGACCTCAGGGGCGGCGCGCCCGCTGCGCGCGCCCGCTGCGCACGCCCACGCACGCCCGTTAAGCGCGTCCGCTACACGCGTCCGTTACACGCGTCCGTTACGCCAGCACTTCCCAGGCGGAGCGGCCGCGCGTGATGTTGGCCAGCGTGGATTCCAGTTCGCCGATGGCGCCGCGCGGCGCGGTAAAGCGCAGCGTGACGCCATCGGCGCCGAATTCCTCGTGCACCACGGCGGCGCCTGCCTGCGCCAGGCGCGACTTGACCAGCGGCAGCTCCGCATAACCGCAAGCGCACGACACGGTCGCCAGGTCCACGATTTCCACGCGCTCGCCCAGCCGCAGGCAATTGGCGGCGCAGCCGCCATAGGCGCGCACCAGCCCGCCCGCGCCCAGCTTCACGCCCCCGAACCAGCGCACCACCAGCACCGCCACGCGGTCCATGCCCTGCCCTTCGATGGCTTGCAGGATGGGCCGCCCCGCCGTGCCGCCCGGCTCGCCGTCGTCATTGAAGCGGTATTCCTGGCCGATGCGGTACGCCCAGCAGTTGTGGGTGGCGTCGGGCACGCTGTGCGCCGCGAAGAAACGCATCGCCTCGTCCACGCCGGCCACCGGAGCGGCATGGGCGAGGAAACGGCTTTTCTTGATGTCTTCGTGGTGGGAACAGGGCGCGGCCAGGGTGTGCGTCATAGCCGCGCATTGTAAACAGCGGGCGGCCGTTCAGCCGTGACAGTCGGGCACTTCCTGGTCCAGGTAGACGTCGAAGGCCACGTCCCTCGCCCACTTGGCCGCCATTTCTTTCCAGGCGCCGTCGCGGCCCCATTGCCGCATGCGCGCCTGCAGCCACTGCCGGCTGGCTTCGTCGCCTTCGGGCAGCAGCCATTGCCGCTCGCGCCTGGCGCCCTCGGCGGCCAGCGTGGCGGAGAATTTCTTCCATTCGGGAAAGCGCATCAGCGGCTCCCAGACCGCGTCGTCCACCAGGCCGAGGTCGCAGGCGCCTTCACGCACGGCCACCAGCGCGTCGGACGGTACGCGGTAGCGCCGCACCTGCGCGCCCCAGGACTCGGCCAGCTCGCCCGCCGCGCGCGCGGCTTCGGCCACGCAGGCCGTGCGCCCGCGCGCGTCGGCGCCTCGGCGCATGGCCGTGTCGCTGCGGATCACCGCTTTGGGCCGGGTGGCATAGCCGCTGGGCACCACGGCCACGCCCGCCGCCGATGGCGTGCCTTGCCCGCCATCGGCCAGCACCACGTCGGCCTGTCCGGCCGCCAGCGCCGCCGCGGCCTCGCCGGCTCCGACCTGGCGCAATTGCACGGCCACGCCCAGTTCTTTGGCCAGCCGCTCGGCGGCCGGCAGGTCCAGCCCCTCGGGCGTGCGCACTTTGGCCCCCGCCACCGGAGGCGGCGCCAGATAGGGCACGCCCACCACCAGGGTGCCACGCTGCCTTGCGGCGGCGAACGCGCCGGCGCCGTCCTGCGCGCCGCCGGCCCACTGCGGCAGGCAGGCGATGACCGCCAGCCCCAGCGCGCCGGCGAGAGCGGCGCGGGCGCGCGGCGGCAGACGCGGAAACGCGGCCATGGCGATGCGCGTCCTTCAGACGTATTGGTAGCGCAGCAGCCGGTGCTTGAGGTTCTCAAGCACGAACTGGTCGATGAGCGCGGCCAGCACGGCAATGACGAGGATGTTGGCCATGACGCCCGTCATGTCGGCGATTTCGCCCGAATACGCCAGCGAGCGGCCCAGGCCCTTGCCGAAGCCGATCAGCATTTCGGCCGAGATCAGCGCGCGCCAGGCGTTGCCGAAGGCAAGCTGGGCGCCGGTGATGAGCTCGGGCATGACGGCCGGCAGATACACGCGGCGCACCAGCGCCCAGGGCGAGGCGCCCATGACGCGGGCGGCCGACACGTGCACGCGCTGCACCGACTCGGTGGCGTTCATGACGCTGAGCGCGGCCGGGAAGAACGCGGCCAGCGCCACCACCACGACGATGGGCGTATTGCCGAAACCCATGACGATGAGAAACAGCGGCACCCAGGCGATGGACGGGATGGACTGCAGGATGACGATGGCGCTGCGCAGCACTTCACGGAAGAAGAACAGCACCGCCGCCACCAATCCGAAGCCGATGCCGGCAGCCAGCGCCAGGCCATAGCCCGCGCCCAGCCGGCCCAGCGTGCCCAGCAGGCTCTGGTGAAAGGAGGATTTGCCGATTTCCTCGGCCAGTCGCCCGATCACGGCGGGCACGCCCGGCATCAGGAAGTCGGGCAAGGCCAGCGAAGCAGCCTGCCAAAGGGCCAGAATGAACAATACGCCCAGCACGCCCGCAAGATGCTTGCGGGCGCCGGTGACTCGGGTGGAGGTGCTCAAAGCTTGCGCGCCTCTTGCCAGGACAGGTCGACGATGGAAGACACGTCATACGGCTTGCCGTCGCGGGTCTTGAGCGACCCCTGGGCCTGCAGGATGTCGGCGATTTCCTGCATGCGCTTGGTGTCCTTGTCGGTCAGCTTGGGGGTGAACACCTGCGTGCGGATGGCCTCGGCGATCACGGTTTCGCGGGGCAGTTCGCCGCGCTTGAGCGTCTTGAGGGTGGGCTCGGCAATGAAGTACGAGGCGATGAGCTTGGATGCCTGCTCCGGCTGCTTCTGCAGCAGCGCGATGGCTTCGTTCTGCGCGTCCAGCGCCTTCCACACCGCGTCCTTGCGCTTGGAGAGCGTCTCGCCCGAGGTGATGACCACCATGCACGGGAAGGGCCAGGCCTGGCCCACTTCGTAGATCTGCTTGACCGGCGCCACCAGCTGCGCGATGCGGTCGTAGGGCTCGAACAGGAAGGCCGCGTCCACGCGCTTGCCCACCAGCGACTGCACCGCCACGGCCGGGCTCACGCCCATGATGTTGACGTCGTCGGCGGAGAGCCTGCCCTGCTTGAGCACCACGCCCTTGAGCACCACGTCGGCCGTGCTGCCCTCGGCCTGCGAGGCCAGGGTCTTGCCCTTCAGGCCAGCGATGTCCTGGATGCCGGAATCATCGCGCACCACGAGGGAGTGGTAACCCTGCTGCGCGCCGCCCACGACCTTGAGGTCGGCGCCCTTGGACGCCCACGCCACGGCGTTGGTGAAGCCCAGCACGCCGATGTCGAGCTGCCCGCCCACGATGGCCTTGATGAGGTCGGTGCCCGACTTGAATTCAACCAGCTCCGTATCGAGCCCGGCCTTTTTGTAGAAGCCGCCCTCCTGCGCCACGATGGCCTGCGCGTCGTCCATGACACGCAGGTAGCCCACGCGGAATTTCTCGGCGGCCATGGCGGGCGCCGCGGCGAGGACGGCCGCGGCCAGCGGCAGGGACAGCCATTGCTTCAGTTTCATCGAAAGCTCCAGAAGATGCATGCGGGGCGCGCCGCGCCCCTCGAATCGGAAATGGAATACGGTTGCGCGGCGGCGTCAGGCCGCCAGCGCGAGGTCGGCAGGCTGGCCGCCGCCCACGTCGATGCCCAGCAGCCGCAGGATCTCGCGCTTTTCCTCGGCCAGACCCGACAAGTCGTGCGTTTTCTCGCGGTGCGCCAGATTGAATTCGCGCAGCACCCGCGCCGGACGCGGGCTGAACACCACGATGCGGTCGGCCAGGAATAACGCCTCGTCCACGTCGTGGGTCACCAGCAGCACGGTGGGCTTTTCCTGGGCGATGAGCTGGCGCAGCACGTCCTGCAGGGCCAGCCGCGTGAGCGCGTCCAGCGCGCCGAAGGGTTCGTCCATGAGCAGCGTCTGAGGCTGGGCCACGAAAGCGCGGGCCAGCGCGGCGCGCTGGCGCATGCCGCCCGACACCTGATGAGGGTAGTAATCCTCGAAACCGGACAGGCCGACGCGGGCCAGCCATTCGCGCGCCGCTTCGCGGGCGCGCGCTTTGGGCGTCTTCTGAAACTCCAGCGCCAGCGCAACGTTGTCGCGCAGCGTGAGCCAGGGATAGAGCGCATGCTCCTGGAACACCAGGGTGCGGCTGGGATCGGGGCCCTGCACCGGCTTGCCGTCGGCCAGGATGCGCCCCTGCGTGGGCTTTTCCAGCCCCGCCGCCAGGTGCAACAGCGTCGATTTGCCGCAACCCGAGGGCCCGACGAGTGCCACCAGCTCTCCGGTGGAGAACTGGCTGGAGAAACCGTCGACGACCGGAAGGTCGCCGAAACGCTTGTGGACGCTGTCGAAAGTCAGATTCATGAACGGATTGCCGGCGTGCGTGGGGAACGGGCCTAATCTAACAATTCGTTATATGAATCCCAACGATAAATATCGAATGTCTTAACTGCTATTGGTAATAAAGAAAAAAGCGGCCCGCGGGCCGCCTGCTCTCTTCCCGGGAGACGCGCCTCAACCGTCGATGCCGCGCGAAGCCAGGTAGTCTTCGTAGCCGCCGCGGTAATCGACGATCTCGCCGGACGGCAGAATCTCGATGACGCGGGTGGCCAGGCCGGAGACGAATTCGCGGTCGTGCGAGACGAAGATCAGCGTGCCTTGATACTTCTCGAGCGCGAACTGCAGCGACTCGATGGATTCCATGTCGAGGTGGTTGGTGGGCTCGTCCAGCAGCAGCACGTTGTGGCGGCCCAGCATCAGGCGGCCGAAGGTCATGCGGTTCTTTTCGCCGCCCGACAGCACCTTGGGCGCCTTGGGCAGGTCGTCGGCCGAAAACAGCAGGCGGCCCAGCACGGACCGGATGGACTGGTCGTCGTCGCCCGGCTGGCGGTGTTCGCTCATCCAGTCGAGCAGGTTGATGTCGGTCTGCTGGAAGTCGTCGGAAACGTCCTGCGCCATGTAGCCCAGGTCGGCATTGTCGGACCACTTGACCGAGCCGGAATCCGGAGCCAGGTCATTGGCCAGCAGCCGCAGCAAGGTGGTCTTGCCCACGCCGTTCGCGCCGATGATGGCGATTTTCTCGCCCGCGTCCACCATGGCCGAGAAATCGCGGATGACCGGGGCGTCGTACGACTTGGAGAGGTTCTCCACCGTAACCGCCAGGCGGTGCATGACCTTGTTCTGCTCGAAGCGGATGTAGGGGTTCTGCCGCGACGAGGGCTTGACCTCCACCTGCTCGGCCTTGATGCGGTCGATCTGCTTCAGGCGCGAGGTGGCCTGGCGCGATTTGGACTTGTTGGCCGCGAAGCGGCGCACGAAGTCCTGCAGCTCGGCCACCCGCTCCTTGGCCTTGGCGTTGTTGGCCACCAGCCGCTCGCGGGCCTGGGTGGAGGCCAGCATGTAGTCGTCGTAGTTGCCGGGGTAGATGCGGATCTCGCCGTAGTCCACGTCGGCCATGTGCGTGCACACCTGGTTCAGGAAGTGGCGGTCGTGGCTGATGATGATCATCGTGCTCTGGTAGCTGTTGAGCACGTTTTCCAGCCAGCGGATGGTGTTGATGTCCAGGTTGTTGGTGGGCTCGTCCAGCAGCAGCACGTCCGGATTGGAAAACAGCGCCTGCGCCAGCAGCACGCGCAGCTTCCAGCCCGGGGCGATCTCGCGCATGGGCAGGTTGTGCTGGTCCACGGCGATTTCCAGGCCCAGCAGCAGCTCGCCGGCGCGCGCCTCGGCCGTGTAGCCGTCGTACTCGGCGAACCTGGCCTCCAGGTCGGCCGCGCGCATGTAGTCGTCTTCGGTGGCCTCGGGGTTGGCGTAGATGGCGTCGCGCTCGGACATCGCGGCCCACATCTCGGTGTGGCCCATCATGACCACGTCCAGCACGCGCACGTCTTCGTAGGCGAACTGGTCCTGGCGCAGCTTGCCCAGCCGCACGCCGGGCTCCAGCGACACGTTGCCCGCCGTGGGCTCGAGGTCGCCGCCGATGATCTTCATGAACGTCGACTTGCCGGACCCGTTGGCCCCGATCAGCCCGTAGCGGTTGCCTTCTCCGAACTTGACGCTGACGTTCTCGAAAAGCGGCTTGGGACCGAACTGGATGGTGAGATTGGCGGTGGATATCACGGTGTGTTGTATGCGGGAGCGTAAGAGTGTTGCGGCGCGGGCGCGGCCGGGCCGGCGCGCCCGGAAAGCGCCGGGGGAAACCCGATAGTGTACCAAGCCGGCCGGAATGCCCGGTCCCGCGCCCGGATGCCCGCGCCCGGATGTCGCCTCGCGCGGGGCCGGCGCGTGCGCCGCGCTAGTGCGTGTGCTCGTCGATCACCAGATGCGCCATGCCCGGCTCGGTGGCCAGGCCCACTTTCTGGCCCACGGGCAGCGTGGCCTTGGTGGGCACGTGGCCATAGGGCAGCCCGGTCACGATGGGCACCTTGACGGTCTTGCGCAGCCAGTCCACCACGGCGGGCAGGTCATAGCCCTGGTCGTGCGGGGCGAGGCGGTAGTCGGAGAAACGGCCCAGCAGAATGGCTTTCTGCCGCTGCAGGACGCCGGCCTGCCAGAGCTGGATCAGCATGCGCTCCACGCGGTAGGGATGCTCGGCCACGTCTTCGAGGAACAGGATGCCGCCGCGCACCTTGGGCATGTAGGGCGTGCCCAGCAGGGAGGCCACCATGGCAAGGTTGCCGCCCCAGAGAATGCCGCGGCAGTCGACGGGGTCGGCGTCCTGCGTTTCGAAACTGAGGATTTCGAGTTCGCCGCGCATGATCTCGCCGAACAGCGCTTCGGTGAGGTCGTCCACTTTCCTGCCGCCGAAATCGGCCACGGCGGTGGCGCCCGAGTAGCTCACGGCGCCGGTCTGCGCCAGCAGGGCGAGGTTGAAGGCGGTGAAGTCGCTCATGCCGACGAAACGCTTGCCGCTGTCGGCCATGGCCTTCCAGTCGATGGCGTGCAGCAGCCGGCCCAGCCCATAGCCGCCGCGCGTGGCCATGACGATGGGCAGCTTCTGCTTGACGGCCCGCGCGAGGCTGGCCAGGCGCTGGGCGTCCGTGCCGGCGAAGCGCTGGTGCCGGGCCAGCGCGGTGCGGTCCAGCGCGGTCTTGAAACCCTGGGCCTGCAGGCGTTCGCGCGCCAGCGCGACGGTGGCGGGGTCGCGCACGGCCGAAGACGGCGAAATCAGGTAGATGCCCCGCGCGCCGGGACGCGGCTGGGCGTGGCCGTGATCATGGTCGTGATCGTGGTGATCGTGGCCGCAGTCCGCGCCGCATTCGGGGCCGTGCGCGGAAGCGGGATGGCTGCGGCGCGCCGCGGCGCGCTTGGAAGTCGTCATGCCTGGGGTTCCTTGCGACGGCGTTCGCGGAAGAAGCCGCGCAGCAATTCGCCGCAAGGCTCGGCCAGCACGCCGCCGGTGACTGAAGTGTGATGATTGAGCCGCGACACCGCGCCCACGTCGAGCACGCTGCCGCAGGCGCCGGTCTTGGGATCGTGCGCGCCGAACACCACGCGCGCCAGCCGCGCGTGCAACATGGCGCCGATGCACATGACGCAGGGCTCCAGCGTGACGTACACGCTGATGCCGGGCAGGCGGTAGTTTTCGAGCGCGCGCGCGGCCTGGCGCAGGGCCACGATCTCGGCGTGGGCCGTGGGGTCGTGGTCGAGGATGGTGCGGTTAAAGCCCTCTCCCAGCACTTCGCCCCGCGCCGACACCACCACCGCGCCGACCGGCACCTCGCCGACGGCGCAGGCCCGGCGCGCCTGGTCCAGCGCCAGCTCCATGTAGCGGGCGTCCTGGGCGGTCCAGGGCGCGGGCGGCTCGAGCAGCGCCTCAGCCACGGTACACCCGCGACTTCAGCGCGATGCGGCCGGCCAGGCTGGTGACGGCCTCTTCCAGCCACTGGTACAGCTCGGCGTTTTCGTCGTAGCGCGCCTGGTTGAGGTTGGACACCCGCCCTTCTTCGATGAAGCCCCAGGCCCGGCTGCGTTTGTCGCGATGCTTGGGATCCCAGACCCCGAACGCGAAGCCGCCGGCGCGGCGGATGAGCGAAAAGCAGGGAATGTCGGTGTAGCCGTCGCCCACGAACACCATCTGGTCGAAGGGCACGCGCAGCCGGTCTTCGGGCACCTTGCGGTTCACCTCGAAGGGCTTGTTGCGGAACTCCGGCCCGATGATGCCTTTCTGGATGTGGAACAGGTAGCGCGTCTTGTCGGTGAAGCTCACCACCCGGCGCGGGAAGCTGATGCCGCCGTCCTCGCCGTAGATGAATTCGGAAGCCCAGATCTCGGTGAACTCGTGCGCGATGGGCGTGTGCCGCACCACGTCGCCGATGCCGCTGGAGATCAGGTAGAACTCGAGCTGCACCTTGGGATGCTCGGCGCGCACGGCCGCGCGCAGGCGCTGGAACAGCGTGGTCACGCCGTCGTGCAGCTCCAGCCTGGCGCCCCAATCGCGCAGCCGCTGCCGGGTGATGAGCCCGTGCGTGCCGGCCCGCGAGAGCTGGATCATCTGGTACAGGTACGCGGGCACCGGATCCCAGTCGTGTTTCGAGAGCAGCGGGTCGACCCGTTCTTTCCAGAACGAGGCCGTGTCCACGCCCATGCTCTCGAGAAAGCCGGAGGTGCTGTCCGCGGCCAGCGTATCGTCGAAATCGAAAATCAGGGCGATGACGTCGGACATGAATATGCGGGAATGAGGGCGACAGCCGCCATTTTGCCTGAATGCGGCGGCGGCCGCGCGCCCTGCTCCCCGCCCCGCGCGCCGGCGGCGCGGCCCGCGTCGGGCCTTCAGCGCGGCTGCGATCCCATGGGCTGCGCGCCCATGCCGCCCTGCGAGGACGGAGGCAGGGGCTGCGAACCCGGCGTGCCGGCCGGCACCTGGATGACGGTTTCGCGCAGCACGCCGCCGCCCTGCACGCTGCCGCGCACCGTGGTGGGCGAGGTCATCTGCGTCATGCAGTCCTGCTGCGAGCCGGCGGGCAGGCGCTGGCAGCGCTCCATCATGTTCTGCTGGTATTGCCCCGAGTCGGCGTCCTTCAGGTGATTGCGCAGCGCCTCCTGGCGCGCCGCGCCCGCCTCGCGCAGGCAGGCCGCCCGCTCCTGGCCGGTGGCGCCGCTCTTGCAGTTCTTCACGTCCTGTTCGTACTGGGCCTGGATGCCCGCACGCCCGATGGCGTCGGCGGCGTGGGCCGCGCCCGCGGCCAGGACGAGTCCGGCCGCGCAGAGCGCGGCGGCCAGGTGTTGGCGATGGATGCGAAGTCCGTTCATGGTCACCTCCTAAAAGGATTGAACACGACGGCCGGTTTCCCGCGCCGTCTTCCAAAATCAACTATCCCACGATGCCACGGCGGCGGCGTATCTTCCGACGTGTATTCGTAAGCCAAAGTATCCGCCCATTTCCGCCGCCGCCCCGCGACACTTTGCCGCAGCCCGGCCGCCGCCCGCGCAAAAAAGGGGCTGGATCATCCCTTTTTGCCGGGCGCGGCGCAGACGCCCGCCGGTGCAGCTTGTTACGGCTTGGCGCTCACCGGGCATCGCGTTCGGCGTCGGCCTGGCTGATGCGGCTGCGGTACGTGGCCGCCCGCATCAGCAGCATGGCGGTGACCGGCGAAGACACGATGAGCAGCAGCGTGATGATGACCTCGTGGAACACCGGGCGGGAAGCCAGCGCCGAAAACACCAGGATGGACGCGCCCAGCACGCAGCCGCAGCCCAGGGTGTTGCCCAGCGTGGGCGCGTGGATGCGCGCCTGGAACGTGCGGAACCGCAGCAGCCCGGCCGAGCCGGTGAGCGCGAGCAGCCCGCCCATCACCAGGAGTATGGAGGCGGGTATGCCCGCCCACAAGGGAATCGGCGTGTCGATCATGGTTCGATGACCTCCCCGCGCAGCAGGAAACGCGCCATGGCCGTGGAACCCACGAAACCGAACAGCGCGATCAGCAGCGCGATGTCGAAATAGACGGACGTGCCCGAGCGGATGCCGAACACCAGCATGGTCAGCATGCCGTTGATGTAGAGCGCGTCCAGCGCCAGCACGCGGTCCTGCGCCGTGGGGCCGCGCAGCAGCCGCGCGGCGGCCAGCACCATGCCCAGGGCGAAGCACAGCAGGGCGAAGGAAGCGGCCCAATACAGTACGGTATTCATTCGAAAATCTCCTTGAGCGGACGCTCGTAGCGCTGCTGCACCAGCCGCACCCAGTATTCCTCGTTCTGCAGGTCGAGCACGTGCAGCTTGAGCCGGTGGTCTTCGGTGAGATCCACCCACACCGTGCCCGGCGTGTAGGTGACGATGCAGGCCAGCATGGCCAGCCCGTGCGGGTCGCGCAGCGTGAGCGGAATCATGATGAACCCGGGCGAGAAGTCGTTGGGCCGGGGGTTCAGGATGAGCCGCGCCACGGCCAGGTTCGACTTGATGATGTCCAGGGTGACATGCAGGAACAGCGGCACCGCCTTCCAGAGACGGTGCGGGCGCGCCTTGAGCGGCCGCAGCCGCGACGCGGCCCAGGTGAACCAGAGCGCCAGCGCGATGCCCAGCGCGATCTGCCCGGCCGACAGGCTTTGGTTGAGCACCAGCCACAGGACGAACAGGAAAACGGGCAGGAACAGGAAATAGAGTCGGCGCATCAGCTTCCTCCCTGCATGCCGCGCACGGTCTGCGCCGCCATGACGGCGTCGATATAGGTGCGGGGCTGGTCCAGCGAGCGGGCGGCGTCGTCGAGGTAGGCCGACACCGGGCCGGCCCCCGCGGCCAGGGCCACGCACAGGAGGATGAGGACCGCCACCGGCCCGGCCTCGATCACGCGCAGCCGCGGCGTGCTGCGTTCGTCGCTCGCCCAGAACACGCGGATGCCGGCGCGGCCCAGCCCGATCAGCCCGGCCAGCCCCGAGGCCAGCACCGCCGCCACCAGGATCCACGCGTCGATGGGCGGCGCCGATTCGTTGGCGGCCGACACCGCCGCCGACAGCAGCGAGAACTTGGCCACGAAGCCCGACAGCGGCGGCAGGCCCGTGGCGAGCAGCGCGCAGGATACGAAGGCCAGGCCCAGGAAGGCCATGGCGGCCGGAATCGCCACGCCCACCACGTCGTCGGAGCGGTTGGCCGAGGCCGGGTCGTCCAGGTCGAACGCGTCCAGCGTCACGGCGAGCACGTTGGCGCCGAAGCTGCGGGTGCGCTCGATCATCTCGGCGAGCAGGAAGAACGCGCCCGTGGTGAGCACGGAACTGATGAGGTAGAAGAGCGCGGGCCCGGTCAGCGTGACGCCCGGCATGCCCAGCGCCGTCAGCAGCGTGCCCGCCGACATGATGACGCAATAGCTCACGAGCTTCTCGAGCTGCTGGCTGGCCAGCAGCCCCAGGCCGCCGAAGAGCAGCGTGGCCAGTCCGGCGGCGAACATCCAGTCGAGGCTGAACGCGGCCGGCGCGCCGGTGGGCAGCAGCAGCGAGCCGATGCGCAACAGCGCATAGATGCCCACCTTGGTCATGATGGAGAACATGGCGGCCACCGGCGCGCCGGCCGAGCCGTAGCCCTTGACGAGCCAGAAGTTCAGCGGCCACGCGCCCGCCTTCACCAGGAACGCCACGCCCAGGATGGCCGCGCCAGCCTCGAACAGCATGCGGTCGCCGCCGGTGAGCTCGCCCGCGCGCAGCGCCAGGTCGGCCAGGTTGAGCGTGCCCGTCACGCCGTAGATGAGCGCAATGCTGATGAGCAGCAGAAACGAGGCCACCAGGTTGACGGCGATGTATTGCAGCCCGGCGCTCACCCGCGCCATGCCCGAGCCGTGCAGCAGCAGGCCGTAGGACGCCGCCAGCAGCACCTCGAAGAACACGAAGAGATTGAACAGGTCGCCCGTGAGGAAGGCGCCGTTCAGGCCCATGAGCAGGAACTGGAACAGCGAATGGAAGTGCACGCCGGCGCGGTCCCAGCGGGCGAGCGCGTACACCAGCGTAGCCAGGCCCAGCACCGCGTTGAGCGTGAGCATCACGGCGGCCAGCCGGTCGACCACCAGCACGATGCCGAAGGGCGCGGGCCAGTCGCCCACCAGGTAGACGCCCACGCCCGTGGGCCAGGGGCCGGCCGCGCCGGCGCCGGCGGCCGCCAGCAGCGCAAGGGCCGCCGCCAACTGGGCCAGCGCCGCGACCGTGGAGATGGCGCCGCGCGCGTAGCGGCTGGTGTCGGACAGCAGCAGCATGACCGCGCCGGCGGCCAGCGGAATGACGATGGGGAGGACGGGAAGATGATGCAGCAGGAAACTCAAGATTCGGACTCCCGTCCGTCGACGTGGTCGGTGCCCGTCAGGCCGCGCGAGGCGAGCAGGACGACCAGGAACAACGCCGTCGTGGCGAAGCCGATGACGATGGCGGTGAGCACCAGCGCCTGCGGCAGCGGATCGGCATACCAGGAAGGATCATGGGCGGCGGCCGGGTCCACCACGGGCGGGCGGCCGGAGGCCAGCCGGCCCATGCCGAAGATGAAGAGGTTCACCGCGTAGGAAACCAGCGACAGCCCCATGATGAACTGGAACGTGCGCGGCCGCAGCAGCAGCCACACTCCCGAGCCGGCCAGCACGCCGATTGCGAGGGCGTAGACCCATTCCATCAGGCTTCTCCCGTTTGTTGTTGGACGGCCGGGACGTGGCTTTCCGCCGCGGCCTTGCGCTGCGCGCGCAGCGACTGGTGAGCCAGCGCCACCAGCACCAGCACCGTGGCCCCCACCACCAGCATGTACACGCCCAGGTCGAAGACGAGCACGCTGGACACGTGGACATGGCCCACCAGCGGCAACGCCACGTCCCAGGCCAGCGCGCTCAGGAACGGCTTGTAGGCAAACCAGGCGGCCACCGCCGCGCCGCCCGCCAGGATGAGGCCCGTGCCGATCCAGTTCTGGGGGTTGAGGCGGCTGCGCGACTCCACCCAGTACACCCCGCCCGCCATGTATTGCAGGATGACCGAGGTGGCGAAGATCAGGCCGCCCACGAAGCCGCCGCCGGGCTGGTTGTGCCCGCGCAGCAGGAAGTACACGGAAATCAGCGCGGCGGTGGGCAGCAGCAGGCGCACCAGCACGGCCGGCACCATCATGGAGGCGTCGCGCGGCACCGGGGCCTTGATGTCGGGGGGCTCGCGCACGCCGCCGTCCTGGTCGAGTTGCTGGCGCGGCAGGTCGGCGCTCTCCGGCGCGGGGCGGAACCGGCGCAGCAGCGCATAGACCGTGAGCGCCACGATGCCCAGCACGGTGATTTCGCCGAAGGTATCGAAGCCGCGGAAATCCACCAGGATCACGTTGACCACGTTGGTGCCGCCGCCGTCGGGCAGCGCGCGTTCGACGAAAAACGAGGAAATCGTGCCCGCCTGGGGACGGGACAGCACCGCATAGGCCAGCCCCGCCATGCCGGCGCCCGCGGCGATGGCCACGGCCAGGTCGCGCAGGCGCCGGCTGCGCGCGCGCAGCGTGGCCTTGCCCGGCTCGTCGTCTTCGATGCGGCGCGGCAGCCAGCGCAGTCCCAGCAGCAGCAGCACCAGCGTCACGACTTCCACCGAGAGCTGCGTGAGCGCCAGGTCGGGCGCCGAGAACCAGACGAAGGTCAGGCAGGTGACCAGGCCCGCGGCGCCGGCCAGCGCCAGCGACGCCAGCCGGTGGTATTTCGCCTGGTACGCCGCGGCTACGGCGCTCGTGCCGCCCACCACCCAGAGCAGCAGGAACACGGGGTCTACCGTCTGCGGCAGCCCTCCTCCCTCGAACCAGCCGCCCGCGCGCAACGGCAGCCAGGCCACGAACAGCGTGCCCAGCACGATGAGCAGCATCTGCACCTGCAGGCGCGAGGTGGCCAGCCGGCGCAGCAGCCAGGACGCCGCCACGCTGGAGCCGTCGAGCAGGGCCTCGAAGCTGCGGCGGCCGTCCAGCCGGTAGATGAAGGGCACGCGCCCGGGGTTGGCCTGCTGGTGGGCGCGCAGGGCGAGATAGATGACGACGCCGGCGGTCATGGCGACCACGCTCATGATGAGCGGCAGGTTGATGCCGTGCCAGACCGCCAGGCTGTATTCGGGCATGTCGGCGCCCAGGATGCTGCGGGCCGCCGTGGCCAGGAACGGGCCCACCGTCAGGCCCGGCAAAATGCCCACGACCAGGCACATGAACACCAGCAGCGCGCTGGGAAACAGCATCCAGCGCGGCGGCTCGTGCGGCGCGCGCGGCAGGTCGGTGGCCGGCGGCCCGAAGAAGACCTGCAGGATGAAGCGCAGCGAATACGCCACGCTGAAGGCCCCCGCCACCGTGGCCGCCAGCGGCAGGCCGGTGCGGGTGAGCCAGTCGCCGCTCACGAAGGTGGTTTCGGCGAAGAACATTTCCTTGGAAATGAAGCCGTTGAGCAGCGGCACGCCCGCCATGGACGCGGCCGCCACCATGGCGAGCGCCGCCGTGATGGGCATGGCCTTGTGCAGGCCGGAAAGCCGCGTGAGGTCGCGCGTGCCCGTTTCGTGGTCCACGATGCCCGCGGCCATGAAGAGCGAGGCCTTGAACGTGGCGTGGTTCACCATGTGGAAAATGGCCGCCACCAGGGCCAGGGAGCTGTTCAGCCCGAGCAGCAGCGTAATCAGCCCCAGGTGGCTGATGGTGGAATAGGCCAGCACCCCTTTCATGTCCTGCTGGAAGATGGCGGCGTAGGCGCCCAGCACCAGCGTGACCAGCCCCGCCCCGCCGATGATCCAGAACCACTCGTCGGTGCCGGACAGCACCGGCCAGAACCGCGCCAGCAGGAACACGCCCGCCTTCACCATGGTGGCCGAGTGCAGGTAGGCCGACACGGGCGTGGGCGCGGCCATGGCGTTGGGCAGCCAGAAATGGAAGGGAAACTGCGCGCTCTTGGTGAGCGCGCCCAGCCCCAGCAGGACCAGCACGGCCGGATACCAGGGGTCGGCGCGCACCAGGTCGCCGGCGGCCAGGACGCGGTCCAGGTCGTAGCTGCCCACGATGTGGCCCAGGATGAGCACGCCGGCCAGCAGGCACAGCCCGCCCGCGCCCGTGACCGTCAGCGCCATGCGGGCGCCGCGCCGCGCGTCCAGGCGGTGGTGCCAGTACGCGATCAGCATGAAGGAGGCCAGGCTGGTCATTTCCCAGAACATGACGAGCTGGATGAGGTTGCCCGAAAGCACCACGCCCAGCATGGCGGCCATGAACGCCTGGAAAAAAGAGAAGAAGCGCGGCACCGGGTCTTCCGGCGACATGTAGTAGCGCGCGTACAGCACGATGAGCGCGCCCATTCCCGACACGATGAGGGCGAACAGCCAGGCGAAACCGTCCATGCGCAGGGTGAACTGCAGGCCGAGGGCGGGCGCCCAGGGCATGTCGGCCCGGATGACCTTTCCGTGGGAGATGTCGGGATACAGGCTGATGACCAGCAGCGCACAGGCCAGGGCGATGATGCCGGCCAGCCACGCTTCGGCGTTGCGGGCATTGGACGGCAGCAACGCGGCGCACAGGCTGCCGGCGAAAGGCAGAGCGAGTATCAGGATCAGCGACATGGCGTTCCGAGTGTGTCCGGGCCCCCCTTCCGCGGCCCGGGACAGCGGAAGACGAAACAGCCGGGGAGGTGAAAACGGACGGAACCCTCAACCGGAGCGTCGCTGCACGGCACGCGGCCCGCTCGGGGCCTCACCTACGCCATTGAAGGCGTGGACGGAAACATGCGCAACAGTTTTCTTGCAAGACCCGGCCGGGAATCTCACCCGGAAAAATATCAGATTCTTGTAAGTTATGCAGGAATTTGTGCGCGTACCGGGCCGATCGCAGCATGATCGCTGCGCAATCGTTGCGCAGCCGCCGGCCCGCGCTGCGGGTTCCTCCGCATATCGGACTGTGACATTTTTGTGTGCAATTGCGCCCACGAAGCGCGCAGAAGCCGGATGCGGCCCTGTTCCGCGCTTCGGGGCGCAATGTGTCCCGATTTTGGACACAGGCGCCTCCCGATAAAGAACCGACGATTCCGGAGAAGACACTTGAACCTGCTGACCCATGCCAAGGCCGCCCTGGCCGCCGCCATTGCCGGGCTCTGCCTGGCGGCTCCCGCCCAGGCCGCGGACGCCTACCCGAACAAACCCATCCGGCTCATCGTGCCCTTCGCGGCGGGCGGCACCACCGATATCGTGGCCCGCATCGTGGCCGAGGGCCTGACCCGCGAGCTGGGCCAGCCGGTCGTGGTGGAGAACCGGGGCGGCGGCGGCGGCTCGATCGGCGCGGACGCGCTGGTGCGTTCGGCGCCCGACGGCTACACCCTGGGCGTGGCCACTGTCAGCACCATGGCGACGAACCCGGCCACCAACCCCAACAACCCCTACGACCCCATCAAGGATTTCACGCCCATCACCAACCTGGTCAACGTGCCCAACGTGCTGACCGTGAACCCGAAGGTGCCGGCCAAGACGCTGGCCGAATTCATCACCCTGCTCAAGAGCAACCCCGGCAAGTACAGCTACGCCTCCTCGGGCACCGGCGGCATCAGCCACCTGGACGGCGAGCTCTTCAAGTCGCTGACCAACACCGACATGGTGCACGTGCCCTACCGCGGCTCGGGCCCGGCGCTCAACGACACGATCGCCGGCCAGGTGAATGCCCAGTTCGACAACCTGCCCTCCTCGCTGCCCCACATCCAGGCCGGCAAGCTGCGCGCCCTGGCCGTGGCCGCGCCCAAGCGCCTGCCTTCGCTGCCCGACGTGCCCAACTTCGCCGAGGCCGGCCTGCCGCAGATGGACAACATGGCCTGGTACGGCCTGGTCGCCCCGGCCGGCACGCCCAAGGCCGTGGTTGACCGCGTGCACGACGCCGCCGTCAAGGCCCTGAAGGATCCCAAGATCGCGCAGCGCCTGGCCGACGGCGGCGCGCTGATCGACGGCAACACGCCGGCCGAGTACGCCGCGCAGATCAAGCGCGAGCTGGAACTGCGCCAGCGCATCGCCAAGGAACGCAACATCAAGCTCACCAACTGAGGCAGCGGCGGCGCGCCGGGGCTTGCCCGGCGCGCCCGGCCCGCTTGACGGAAAACGCGCGGGTGGTAGCATCTGCGCCCGTGCGTTCCCTTCTTTTCTCCTTCCCCGCCGTTTCCGCCCAGGCCGTCCGCGCCTGGCGCGCCTTGCGCTGCACGCTGCTGAGCTCGCAGGAAGCGGCCGCGCGCTCGGCCTACGCCCGCTCCAAGCCCGGCTAATCGCCCGCCCCCTCCCCCTCTTTCCCGAATTGGCCGGCCCACGCGGCGCCGCGCGCACAGGCGCGCGCCTCCGCTCGCCGGGCCCTGCGCCCCGCCGCGTGGCCGGGCGCCGCGCCACGCCATCTTGCCGCCGCATCCGCCGCGGCGGTTCGCCATGCACCCGATTGCTTCGTACGCCATGCAACTCACCAAGAATTTCGTCAAAGCCAAGAACCCTTGCGCCGGAGGCTACAAATGGTTCCTGCGCGACCACAACGGCCAGGGCGACTACCAGGCCGTGCTCGACGCCCTGGTCGCCGACGGCCGCGTGGGCGACGCCTGCTGGCTGCTGGACCAGTTCGGCCCCACCGACGCGGTGCTCGAGCTGGACGAGCTCGACGCCACGGCGCTGGTGTTCGCCGGCGCGATCCAGGTGCGCCGGGGCGTCAGCGTGGACACGATCGTGCGCGCGGGGCGCGGCATCTCGGCCGGCGGCGGCATCCGCGCCGGCGAGTCCATCATTGCCGGCGAGAATATCGCGTCGGGCGCGCAGATCGCCAGCGCGGGCAACCTGCGCGCGGGCGGCGACATCGCCGCCGAATGGGGCATCGAAACCGGCGCGCGCCTGGACTGCGCGGGCAACGTGCGCGCCAAATGGGACATCTGCGCGGGCCAGGACCTGGCCGTGGTCGGCCATTTGCAGGCGGGCCAGGACATCGCATCGCAAGGCGCGCTGAGCGCCGGCCAGGGCATCAAGGCCGGCGGCGATATCCAGGCCGCAGGCGGCATCCGCGCCGGCGGCCACCTGCAGGCCGGCTGGGGCCTGATCGCCGGCGCGGACATCGTGGCCGAAGGCTCGATCCGCGCGGGCGAAGGCGTGCACGCCGGCGGCGACATCGAAGCCGGCGCCGGCCACGGCGTTTATGCCGGGCTGTCCGTGCGCCTGGACGCCTGGGCCGTCTGCGCCCGCGTCCTCGCCCGCCGCCGGCCCGCGCAACTGGTCAGCGGCCACTGGGCCGGCGAGGACGCCTAAAACCGGCCCTCGCGCCGCGGGCCGGCGTTGAACACCAGCAGCAGGCCGCCCAGGATGGCAGCCATGCCCGCCAGGCTGAGCCCCGACATGCGGTTGCCGAACACCAGGTAGTCCAGCGCCGCCGTGCCGACCGGCACGAGGTAGAACAGGCTGGTGACGTTGACCAGGTTGCCGGTCTGGATCATGCGGTAAAAGAGCAGTGTCGCGCCCACCGAAATCACCCAGGCCATCCAGATCAGCGGCACCAGGAACTCCCAGCTCCAGCGCACCTGCATGGGCTGGAACGGCACGCAAGCCAGGCAGGCCAGCAGACCGACCACGTATTGCAGCGGCAGCACGTCCATGGGCGGCTGCCCCAGCCGTTTCTGCAGCATGGCGCCGCCCGTCATGCAGAGCAGCGCCGCCAGCGCGCAGGCCATGCCGGCCGGCGAGAAGCGCGCCAGCACGATGCCTTGCAGCATGACCAGCGCCAGCCCGCCCATCGCGAGCAACAGTCCGGCCAGCCTTTGCGCCGGAAAGCGCCGCTCGGTCAGCGCCAGCGTCAGGATGGGCTGCGCGCCCAGCAGCGTGGCGAGCACGCCGGGCGTGATGCCGCGATCCAGGGCCAGCAGGTAGAAGATGGTGTAGCCCCCGATCAGCGTAAGCCCGGTCGCGGCCGCGAGGCCGCGCGAGCCCGGCGCCGGCAGCCAGCGCCGGCGCCGCAGGCCGAGCAGGGCCAGCAGCGCCAGCGCGAGCACGAAGCGCCAGAGCAGGAACGCGAAAGCGGAGGCGTGCGCGAGCCCCCATTTGGCGAAGATCGCGCCGCCGCTCCAGAGCAGCACGAAAAGCGCGGTGGAGCCGTATGCGGCCCACCTGCCTTGATTTGCAGACATGAGTTCACCTGTCATTCGTAGGAATCGAACCCCCTTCCTCCGGCGAGCCGTGCCGGCCCGCGCGGCGCGCACGCGCGGCGTCAGCCGCCGCGGGCGGATGCCGGGCGAAAAAACGGAAAGGAAGGGACTAAAGCGGGATCAGCCGAGGACGACGGCCGCCGGCGGCGACACCGGGGACAGGGGCCGGCCCATTGGGGGCTGGCCCATGACGGGCCGGCTCGTCGTGGCCGGAGCCGCCGCGGCGCGGGGCGCGACAGGAGAGACTCGGAAAGGAACGCGCACGCGCGAACCGGCCGCGCGCGGGGCGCGGAGCGGAAAAGCGGATGCAAGGGCGCAAGCCATGGGCGTGAACGTTCCGGAGAGAAGCACAGCAGGCGCAAAGCCTAATGCACGGCGCGCGCCGCCGTCAAGCCTGCCTCGTCGGCCGCGCCGCATTGCGCCGTACCGCGCCACGCTCAGGCGCCCAGCGCGCGCTGCGGCACGCCCAGGTCGCGCCACGCTTCGCCGTGGCAGGTGAACATCAGGATCTGGTGGCGCGTGGCGGCGTCGAACAGCGCCCGCTTCATGAAATCGCGCCGCGCGTCGTCGGTATGGACCAGCGCGTCATCCAGCACCAGCAGGGTCGGCCGGCCGGCTTCGCGCAACAGATCCGCGTACGCGAACCGCGCCAGCAGGCCGAGCTGTTCGCGGGTGCCGAAGCTGAGCGCTTCCAGCGGGTCTTCGCCCTGGCCGCGCGCCAGCGCCGCGGGCAGCAGCGCGTCGTCCAGCCGCAGCCGCGCCTGGGGCATGAGCAGGTCCAGATAATGCCCCAGGCGGCGCGCCAGCGGGGCCTGCAGGCGCTGGGTGGCTTCGCGCCGCTGCTGCCCCAGCAGCTCGTGCAGCAGGTCCAGCGCGCGGGCGCGCCGCGCCAGCTCGTCGCGGCGGCGCGCCAGGCGTTCGCAGGCAGCCTCGGCTTCGGACAGCCGCTCGCCCAGTCCCTGGGCGCCGGCCTGTTCCAGCTTGCCCTGCAATTGCAGGATCTCCTCGTGGCGGCGGTGCTGCGCCTCGCGCTCGATGGCGGCGGATTTCTCGTAGCGCGCCGCATCCTGCTCGGCCAGGTCGGGCCGATGGCCGGCCAGCGCGGCCTGCGCCTCCTGTACGCGCCGCGCCAGGGCGTCGTGGCGGCTGCGCGCCTCGGCCAGCTGCCCGCCGCGCTCGCGCCGCAGTTGCGCGCGGACGGACGATTCGAACTCCGCCTGCCGGGCGCCGGCCTGCACGCGCAGCACCTGCGCGCGCGCCGCGTCGGCGTCGGCGGCGCGCTGCGCGGCCACGAAAGCGTGGCTGGCCTGCTCCAGCGCGGCCTCGGCGGCGCGCAGCGCCTCGCGCGCTTCGGCGAGATCCTGCTGCCCGCCCTCGCCGGCCCCGTGTCCGGCCGGCGGCAGGCGGGCCAGCCGCTCAAGCAATTGTCCGCGCCGCGCCAGGGCCTCGTCGCGCTGCTCGCGCAGCGCGTCCACGCCCTGGGGCGCATGAATGGCCAGCATCTTGCGCACGCCTTCCTGCTCGCGCGCCAATGCGGCGCAGCGCGCATGGCGCGCCTCGGCCTCGGCGGCGTCCGCCGCGCCCAGCCGCGCCAGCAGCCCGTCGCGCGCGGCGCGCGCCGCTTCCAGGTCGCGGCCGAGCGCCGGCAGATCCTCGCCGCCCGGCTCGATGCGCAGGCGCCCGAACCCGGGCAGCTCCAGTTCAGCCGCGCCGGTCAGCAGCACGTCGCCCGACCCGTCCAGCGGCGCGCCGTCCAGCCGCGCCTGCCGGCCCGGCTCCAGCGCGTAGCGCAGCCGCGTGGCCGCCGCCTGCTGGCGCAGCGCCAGATCGGCCAGCTCGCGCTCGCGGGCGCGCAGCGCCTGCATGTCCGCCTCGGCGATCCCGATGCGCGCCTGCTCGGCCTTCAGCCGCGCGCCCTGTTCGATGAGCGCCATGGCCTCGCGCACGGCGGCCTCCAGGCGCACGGCCTCGCGCTCCAGCGGCTGGCGCTGCGCCTCCAGCTCGCGGCGCTCGGCCTGCGACCGCGCCTGGCGCTCGCGGCGGCGGGCCGTCTCGGCCGCCGCCGCCCGCGCGTCGCGCGCCTGCTGCGCCGCCGCCAGGGCCTGCCGCGAAGACTCGGCCCGCCGCGCGGCCTGGTCGAGTTCGGCCTGGGCGGCGCGCAGCGCCGCCTCGTCCTGCTGGTCGCGCGCCACCTGCTCCTGCAGCAGCGCCAGGTGCCGCGCCGCCTGCGACTGCTCGCGCCGCAGGACTTCCAGCGATTCGCGTTCGCGCACCAGGGCCGCGAGCCGCGCGCGCGCCTCGGCCGCGCGCGCCTCGAAACCTTTCCACGGCTCTTCGGCCTGGGCCCGCGCGTGGGCCTCGCGCAGCGCGGCCAGCCGGTCCACGTCGGCATCGAGCTGAGCCTGGGCGCGGGCGCATTCGTCACGCTCTGCCAGCGCGGCGGCCAGGGCTTCCTCCGCCTCTTTGTAGGGCCCCTTGGGGCGGCCGTTGCGCGCGTCCAGCAGCGCCCCGCGTTCGGCTGCGACCCGGTCGTGCAGACGGTCGCCGTCGCCGCCGGCCAGTTCGCCGGTCAGTTCCGTGAGGGCCTGGCGCAGGTGCGTTTCGGCGCGGCGCGCGGCGGCCTGGATGTCCTGCCCTTCGCCTTGCTGGATCCACAGCAGGCCGGGCACGCCCGCCAGCTCGGGCTTGCTCTGGCCGCGCGCCGGCAGCTCGAAGCCCAGCAGCGCGGCCAGCGCGTTCTCGGCTTCCTCGCCTTCGAGGCGCCGCGCGCCGCCGTCGATCAGCAGTTCGCAGCGCGGGCGGGCGAGGAAGTGTTTTTTCAGCGCGTATTCGTGGCCGCCGTGAGAGAAAGACAGTTCCACCGTGGGACGCGCGCCGGACTCGCCGCGCGGCGCCAGGTCGGACACCGTGCGCGTGCCGTGGCGCTCCAGGAAAGCCGCGCGCAGGGCGGCCGCCACCGTGCTCTTGCCGGCCTCGTTCGGCCCCACGAACAGGTTCAGGCCCGCGTCCAGGCCGTCCAGCACCAGGGGATCGCGGAACTTGCGGAATTCCGCCAGCGCGATGCGGGCGAGCTTCATTGCGCGCTCCCGTTGGCCAGTTCGCGCTGATAGCGCAGCAGCAGCCGCAGGGCCTCGGCGGCCTCTTCCGGCTGCGCGCCCTCGGCCTGCATGGCCTGCAGGCGGGCCGCGACCTCGGCCACATAGCCTTGCGCGCCCAGCGCGGCCAGGTCGACCTGGTCGGGTTCGAGCTGCAGCCCCGACCAGTCGGCGAGCAACGCGCGCGCCTGCGCCGCGGCTCGCGCCACGGCCTGCCGCAAGGCTTCCCAGTCGCGTTCGTTGAGGTGGCCGCGCACGTCCAGCCTGAGCACGTCGTCGCCGCGCAGCCCGTCCAGCCGCGCGGCCAGGGCCTCGACGTCGCTGGACACGCCCAGCGTCTCGATCCAGGCCGACCACCGGTAGCGTCCCACCGCCACGCGCTCGACTTCGGGACCGGCGCCCGGCCCGGCGATACGCACATCCAGCACGTAGCCGGGCTCGTTACCGCGGAAGCGGTCGGGCTCCGGCGTGCCGGCATACCAGGTGCGGGCATCGACCGCCAGGCAGCCGTGCCAGTCGCCCAGCGCCAGGTAATCGAGCCGCGCCCGGGCGGCGCGGTCCGGCGCGATGGGATTGGCGGCGTCGGCGGATTCGGGCAGGCGGCCGGCCACGCTGCCGTGCGCCAGCCCCACGCGCACCCGGCCGGGCGCGCTGTCCATGAGATCGAAAACCTGGGTCACGTCGTCGTGCGTGTGGCGCTGCGTGAGCGGTGCGGCCAGCACCGCCAGGCCGGCGCCGGGCAGGTCCACCACCTGCGCCGCCATGGGCGCGTGGACGTTGGCCGGGATGCAGCCCAGGCGCCGGGCGCGGCTCCAGACGCTCTCGGCCAGGGCCGCGTCGTGGTTGCCGGCGATCATGACCCAGGGCCCGGCATAGGCCGACAGCGCCGCGAACAGGCGGCGCACGGTGCGGTCGGACACGGCCTGCGTGTCGAACACGTCGCCCGCCACCAGCACCGCGTCCACGCGGCGTTCGGCGGCCAGGGCGGCGATGCGCGCCACGGTTTCCAGCCGCGCCTCGGCCAGCAGGGCGGCGTCTTCGGTTTCGAATTGCCCGTACTGGCGCCCGATCTGCCAGTCGGCGGTATGCAGGAAATGAGTCATGGGGCGGATTTTGGCACAAGCCCCCGCCTCTTCGCGGCCGGGCCGCGCAGGCGGCCCGGCGCCGCGCGCCCCGGGAATCAGGCGCTCTTGCCGTCCAGCACCAGCGGCTGGCTCACGCGGCCGCGGCGCTCGTAGCGGGACAGGTCCAGCCCATCGGTGCGGATGGCCGGGCGCTTGCCCATGACCAGGTCGGCCACCAGCTTGCCCGAGCCGCAGGCCATGGTCCAGCCCAGCGTGCCGTGGCCGGTGTTCAGGTAGAGGTTGCCATAGCGGGTGGCCCCCACGATGGGCGTGCTGTCGGGCGTCATGGGGCGCAGGCCGGTCCAGAACTCGGCCGCCGGCAGGTCGCCGCAGCCGGGGAACAGGTCGTTCACCACGAGCTCCAGGGTCTTGCGGCGCGCATCCTTCAGGCGCAGGTCGAAACCGGAAAGCTCGGCCATGCCGCCCACGCGGATGCGGCGGTCGAACCGCGTGACGGCGACCTTGTAGGTTTCGTCGAGCACGGTGGAAACCGGCGCGGCGGATTCGTCTGTCATGGGAATGGTGAGCGAATAGCCCTTGACCGGGTAGACGGGCAGGTCCAGGCCCAGAGGCGCGAGAAAGCGCCGCGTATAGCTGCCGAAGGCGGCAACGTAGCGGTCCGCCGTGAGCGTCTGGCCGCCGACCCGCACGCCGCTGATCTGCCCGCCGGCGGCGGCCAGCGCCTCGACCTGCTGGCCGTAGCGGAATTCCACGCCCAGCCCGGCCGCCAGTTCGGCCAGGCGCACGGTGAAGAGGCGGCAATCGCCGGTTTCGTCGTTGGGCAGGCGCAGGCCGCCCGACAGCTTGTGCGCGGCGCGCGCCAGCGCGGGCTCGGCCGTGACCAGACGGTTGCGGTCCAGCAGTTCGTACGGCACGCCCACCTCTTCGAGCACAGCGATGTCGCGGCGCGCCGCTTCCATCTGCGCTTCGGTGCGGAAAAGCTGCAGCGTGCCGCGCGCGCGTTCCTCGTAGTGGATGCCGGCGGCGGCGCGCAGCTCGCGCAGGCAGTCGCGGCTGTATTCGGCCAGGCGCAGCATGCGCTCTTTGTTGACGGCGTAGCGGTCGGCCGAGCAATTGGCCAGCATGGCCGCCATCCAGCGCCATTGATACAGCGTGCCGTCGGGGCGGATGGCCAGCGGCGCGTGTTTCTGGAACATCCACTTCAGGGCCTTGAGCGGAATGCCCGGGGCGGCCCAGGGCGTCGAATAGCCGGGCGAGACCTGGCCGGCATTGCCGTAGCTGGTTTCGAGGGCGGAACCGGGCTGCCGCTCCAGCACCGTGACCTTGGCGCCCAGCCGCGCCAGGTAATAAGCGGTGGTGGTGCCTATGACGCCGCTGCCAAGGACGATGACGTGCATGATTCTTTCCCGTGTTTGGATTCGAGCCGTAATTTCGGTAGTCTATGAGCCGCATTGCAGTGAAAGTCACTGAAAATTCATATTGGGCAGTGGTTTTTCCCGCCAAGCCGGTTTTTTTCCTTTTTCGATAGTGAAAATGCGCGACCTCGACCGTATCGACCTGAAAATGCTGGATATTCTTCAACGCGAGGGCCGCATTTCCGTCACGGAACTGGCCGAGCGGGTCAACCTGTCGGCCACCCCTTGCTCGGACCGCCTCAAGCGCATGGAACGAGAGGGCGTGATCACCGGCTATCACGCGCGCGTCAATCCGGCGGCGCTGGGCAAGAACCTGCTGGTGTTCCTGGAGATCAAGCTGTCGGCCAAATCCGGCGACGTGTTCGACAAGGTCAAGAAAGAGCTGATGTACGTGCCCGAGGTCATGGAATGCCACCTGGTGTCCGGCGATTTCGACTACCTGGTGAAGGCGCGCCTGACCGAAATGAATGAATACCGCCGCCTGCTGGGCGAAATCCTCAAGCGCCTGCCCGCTTCGGCCGAGTCGCGCAGCTACGTGGTCATGGAGGAAATCAAGGAAACCCTGTTCCTGCCGGTGGACCGCTAGGACGTGGCGCCGGGACAGCGCCCGGCCCGCGCCATGCGGCATGCTTGCGCGGTTTGTTACCGGCCGGCGCGGCCGCGGCTGGTATGCTGGCGGCCCCCGGACGCACGCGACGTCATCCGACCCTTATTCTTATGACCCGTCTTTACAAATACTTTTTCCGCGGCCTCATCACGGTGCTGCCGCTGGCCCTGACCCTCTACCTGCTGTACATCTTCCTGGCCTGGACCGAGGCGGTGGCGCTGACGTTCCTGCGCCCCTTCATCGGCGGGTTCTACATTCCGGGCATGGGGCTGGCGCTGGGCGTGCTGGGCATTCTGCTCATCGGCTACCTGGTTTCCAAGGAGCGCGTGCAGCGCGTCCTGCTGCTGCTGGAAATGCCGTTCACCAACCTGCCCGTGGTCAAGAGCATTTATTCCTCGCTCAAGAGCTTCGCCGACTATTTCTCGCCCTCGTCCAAGGCCACGGCCCAGCAGGTGGTGATCCTGCGCATGCCCGGCCAGCAGCTGGAGCTGGTGGGGCTGGTCACCCGCCGCAATCTCGACGACCTGCCCGAGGGCTTCACGCCGGGCGAGCGCGTGGCCGTCTACCTGCCCATGGGCTACATGATCGGCGGCTACACGGTGTTCGTGCCGCGCGAATGGGTGCACCCCATCCAGATGTCGGTGGAAGAAGCCATGCGCTCTTCGCTCATTGCCTGGATGGCGCGCGCCGAGAACGGCGGCCGCGCGCCCGCCGCGCCATCCGAACCCGCTCCGCCCGCCCCGCCCGCTCCCGGCGCGGGCGGGCAGCCCTGACCCCCGCTCCAGGACCGCACATGCCCCGCATCGCCTTCACGCTTTCACCCGGAAGCGAATTCATCGAAATCCACCAACTGCTCAAGGCCGCCGGCCTGTGCGCCAGCGGCGGCGCCGGCAAAATGCTGGTGGCCGACGGCCTGGTGCGCGTGGACGGCGCGGTGGAAACGCGCAAGAGCGCCAAGATACGCGCGGGCCAGACCGTGACCTGCGGCGAGGCCCGCATCGACGTGGCCGCGGCGCCCTGACGTTCTCCCGAACCCGCCCCATGGCCCACCAGGAGCTGTCCCCATGAGCAATCCGGCACCCGACGGCGGCATGATCCGCGTCTATGACGCCTATGGCCGCGAATTCCAGATAACCCGCCAGGAGTGGCGCACCCGCATGCTGCCCGACGCCATCCGGCAGCGCTGGGACGACGCCGACGCGCTGGCGGGCCTGCTCGTGCAGTCGCTCGGCGACGGCTTGCATGCCGACCTCGCCGACGCGGCCGAACGCCTGTACGAGCTGGACGGCGGCGGCGAGCGCGGCGCGGTGCTGCTGGCCATCGTCCACCTGGAGAACGGGCGGCTCGACGACAGCGAACGCGTGCTCGAGCGCCACATCGAAACGCACGGCCCCACCGGCGTGGTGCTGACCAACCTCGCCAAGGTCCACGCGGAGCGCGGCGACCAGGCCGCCGCCCTGGACACGCTGTGGCGCGCGCTGGAGCTCGACCCGAACCAGGACAACGGCCTGGGATGGTTCGAGGCCATCCATCGCGAGCACGGCGGCGACACGGCCGGCCTGGCCGCGATGCGGCGCGTGGCCGGGCTGCCCGGAAGCTGGCGCGCCCAGCTCTGGCTGGCGCACGGCGAACTGGGCGCGCACAACCTGGCCGGCGCTCTCGGCTACTACCGCCTGGCGCTCGAACGCGCCGGTCGGCCCGTCCCCGCGGACCTGCTGCTGCGCATGAGCGGCGACCTGGGCCGCTCGGGCCAGCTGGAGGCGCTGGTTTCCATGACCGCTCCCCATTTCGACGCCGCGGCGCACGGGATGGGCGTGGGCGGCAATCTCATCAGGGCCTACGCCGCGCTGGGGCGCCCGGAACCGGCGCGGCAGGTGCTCGACGCGCTGTATGCGCAGCAGCGGCCCGACTGGAAAGAGGCGCTGGCCTACTGGGACGCCGAACTGGCGCGCCTTCGCGTCGGCGACGGCGCCGTGCCGGAATCCGCGCCCATGCGCATGAACATACTTTCCGCCCAGGGGCCGGTGTGGCTGGCCGAAGACTCGGCCGCCGCCGCGCTCTACCCGCGGCCGGCCGACGACGCGGTGCTGGTGACGTTCCTGGGCGCCTCGGCCGATGCCGGCGCCGGCCCGGCACGCCCCGAACGCCAGCTCGCCGACGCCGCGGGCAGGCTGAGCCGCGCCGTGCCGCTCTACCTGAACGAGCAGGCCCGCCTGCTGGCCGGCGCGCGCACGCAGACGCTGGTGCCCTGGCTGACGCAGCCCTCGCCCGGCTTCGTGCTGAGCGCGCGCGCCTGGGACGACAACGACGCCCTGCGCTACGCGGCCCAATGCGAGGCGCAGAGCGACTTCGTGGTGCTTACGCACCTGCTGGCCCCGCCTTCGGGTCCGTGGACGGCGCAATTGCGGCTGCTGCGCATGGAAGACGAATCTTGCGTGGGCGAGCTGTCGGCCCGCTTTGCGCCGGCCGATCCGGCCGCGGCGCTGAGCGGCCTGGCCCGGGACATGCTGGCCTTGCTGGCGCGGCATTCCGCGCTGCGCCCGCAGCCCGCGCCGGCCGCCTACCAGGTGCCCGAGGGCCCTGGCTTCGCCGATTACCTGCTGCGCCTGGAGCAGTTGCTGGCCGTGCGCTGCCACGGCGCTGGCGACCCGCGGGACCCCGGACTGAACGGAGAACGCGAGATCCTGGACGGCAACCTGCGGCAATGCCTGGCCCACCCGCACAGCGTCAACGCCCGGCTGCTGCTGGCGCGCACGCTGCGCGCCATGGAAAAAGCCCGGCCCCAGGCGGCGGCCGAATTCCGCGAGCGCGTGCTCCTGCTGCAACGGGAGCATCCGCTGCCCGGCGCCGCGCAGGCGGCCGTGGACCAAGCCCTGCAGGCGGCTGGCTAGGCGCGGCCGGCCAGGCGCGGCAAGCGAGGCGTGCGGCCCGCCGCCGCTACAGGCTGCGGGCGATCACCAGGCGCTGGATATCGCTCGTGCCTTCGTAGATCTGGCACACGCGCACGTCGCGGTAGATGCGCTCCACCGGGAAATCGTTCAGGTAGCCGTATCCGCCCAGGGTCTGGATGGCGGCCGAGCAGACCTTTTCCGCCATCTCGGACGCGTAGAGCTTGGCCATGGATGCCTCGGCCAGGGCCGGCCGGCCCGCCTCGCGCAGCGCCGCCGCGTGCAGCACCATCTGGCGAGCCGCGTGAATCCGGGTGGCCATGTCCGCCAGCCGGAATGCCACGGCCTGGTGCTCGATAATGGGCTTGCCGAACGCCTGTCTTTCGCGCGCATAGTCGCGCGCGCATTCGAAGGCCGCGCGCGCCATGCCCACCGACTGCGCGGCGATGCCGATGCGGCCGCCTTCGAGATTGGATAGCGCGATCCGGTAGCCCTCGCCCTCCGCGCCCAGCCGCCATTCGGCCGGAACCCGCATGTCCTCGAAGGCGATGTGGCAGGTGTCCGACAGATGCTGGCCCAGCTTGTCTTCCACCCGCAGCACGCGGTAGCCCGGGGTGTCGGTGGGCACGATGAAGGCCGACATGCCGCGCTTGCCGGCCGCCGGATCCGTCATGGCGAACACGATGACCGTGTCGCCGTTGCGGCCCGAGGTGATGAACTGCTTGGACCCGTTGATGACGTAGTCGCCGCCGTCGCGCTGCGCCCGCGTGCGCAGGCTGCTGGCGTCCGAGCCCGCCTGCGGCTCGGTAAGGGCGAACGCCCCCAGGTGCTCGCCGCGCGCCAAGGGACGCAGGAAGCGTTCTTTCTGCTCATCGGTGCCGTACTTGAGGATGGGCATGCAGGCCACCGAGTTGTGCACGCTCATGATGGTGGACAGCGCCCCGTTGCCGGCGGCGATTTCCTCCAGCGCCACCGCGTAGGACACGTAACCGCTGTCGTTGCCGTCCCATTGCTCCGGCACCAGCATGCCGAAGAAGCCGAGCCGGGCCATTTCCTCGACCGCGTCGGCCGGAAAATGATGTTCGCGGTCCCAGCGCGCGGATTCGGGCGCCAGGCGCTCCTGGGCGAAACGGCGCGCCATTTCCTGGACGCTCAGTTGTTCTTCGGTCAATAGCATCGGGGTCTCCTGTCTGTATTTATTTATGCGCACGCGCCTTTTGGGCGCATGCGCGACAGCGAGAATACACCGGCGCGGCCCTTCAGCCGCTGGGCGCGTCGCGCTGCGCGCGCTGGCGCGCCGGGCCGACCGCCGCGTGCAGGTTGTACGCGGTGTTGACCAGGCCGATGTGCGAGAAACCCTGGGGAAAATTGCCCACCAGCCTGCGCCGCCCCACGTCGTATTCCTCGGCCAGCAGGCCCAGGTCGTTGCGCAGCGAGAGCAGACGGTCGAACAGCCGCTCGGCGTCGGTCAGGCGCTCCTGCATGGCGTAGGCGTCGGCCAGCCAGAAGCTGCAGGCCAGGAACACGCCCTCTTCGCCCGGCAGGCCGTCGTCGGTATGTTCGCGCGCATAGCGCCGCACCAGCCCGTCGCGCACCAGTTCTTCCTCGACGGCCCGCACCGTGCCCGCCACGCGCGGGTCGGAAGCCGGCAGAAAGCCCACCTGCGGAATGAGCAGCAGGCTGGCGTCCAGCGCGGTCTGGCCGTAGCTCTGTACGAAGCTGCCGCGCCGCGCATCGTAGCCGTAGAGGCAGATGTCCTGCCGGATTTCCTCGCGCAGGCGCCGCCACTCGTCCACCGGGCCGCGCAGCCCGAAGCGCTCGCAAGACTTCACGGCCCGGTCGAACGCCATCCAGCACATCAGCCGCGAATGCGTGAAGGCGCGCTTCTCGCCGCGCACCTCCCAGATGCCGTGGTCCAGCTCGCGCCAGCGCTCGCGCAGCGGATCCAGCAGCACCTTCTGCAGCCGCCAGGCTTCGGCCAGCGGCGCCAGGTCGGCCGCGCGGGCGGCGTAGAGCGTTTCGATCAGCTCGCCGTAGACGTCGAGCTGCGTCTGGCTGGCCGCGCCGTTGCCCAGCCGCACCGGACGGCTGCCTTCGTAGCCCGCCAGCCAGGGAATCTCGTGCTCGGGCAGCCAGCGCTCGCCGGCGATGCCGTACATGATCTGCAACTGGCTGGGGTGGCCCGCCACCGCGCGCAGCAGCCACTGCCGCCACGCCTCGGCTTCTTCGCGGTAGCCGCCGTTGAGCAGGGCATACAGGGTCAGGGCCGAGTCGCGCAGCCAGCAATAGCGGTAGTCCCAGTTGCGGCTGCCGCCCAGCGACTCGGGCAAGGAGGTGGTGGGCGCCGCGATGATGCCGCCGGTGGGCTGGAACGTCAGCAGCTTGAGCGTGATGAGCGAGCGCACCACGGCATCGCGCCAGGCTCCGCCGCCATGCCCGTCCCAGCGGCAGCGGCGGGCCCATTCCTGCCACCACGAGGTGGTGCGGTCCAGGCTTTCCATCCGGTCGGGCACGAAGCGCGGCGTCTTGTGCGAGGGGTGGTACGAAAGCGTGAACGGCACGATTTCGCCGTCGCGCACCTCGAACTGGGCCACGGTCTTCATGTCCTGGCCTTCCAGGGCCACGGGCGTGTGCAGCTCTACCGCGTCGGGACCGGCGATGGCGCTCAGGCCGTAGTCGCGGCGGCGCACCCAGGGCACGGCCTGGCCGTAGTTGAAGCGCAGCACCAGCTCCATCTGCATGGCGACGTGCCCCGACTCGCCGCGCACCACCCGCACCACGTCCACACGCTCGTCGTCGTCGGACAGCGGCATGAAATCGTAGACGCGCACCGCGCCGGTGGCCGTCTCGTGGCGGGTTTCCAGCACCGCCGTATCGGGCAGGTAGCGGCGCGTGGTGCGCACGGCGGGGCCGCGCGGCGCGATGCGCCAGCGGCCGTTGTCCGCATCGCCCAGCAGCGCCGCGAAGCACGCGGGCGAGTCGAAATGCGGCAGGCACAGCCAGTCCATGGAGCCGTCTCGCGCCACCAGCGCGGCCGAGAGCATGTTGCCGATCAGGCCGTAGTCTTCGAGGGGCCGGGACATCGGGCCGCGCTCCTCAGCCCGCCCCGCGGAACTCGGGGTACAGCGTCATCCCGCCGTCCACGAACAGCGTGGTGCCGGTGACGTAGTCCGAGTCGTCCGAGGCCAGCCAGGCCGCGGCCCGGGCCACGTCTTCAGGCTCGCCGATGCGGCCGTAGGGAATCAGCCGCAGCAGCGACTCCAGGGCCTGCGGCGTGCCCCAGGCGGGCTGGTTGATGGCGGTGCGGATGGCGCCCGGGGCGATGGCGTTGACCCGGATCTTCTCCGGCGCCAGCTCCTGCGCCAGCGACTTCATGAGCAGCGAAATGCCGCCCTTGGAGGCCGCATAGTTGGCCTGGAACGCCCAGGGAATCACCTCGTGCACCGAGCTCATGAAGATGATGTTGCCCAGGCACAGCCCCTGGCGGGCCGCGTCGGCCGGATTGTCGCGGAAACGCCGCACTGCCTCGCGGGCGCACAGGAAAGCGCCGGTGAGATTGGTGTCGATCACCTGCCGCCAGTCGGACAGCGACATGTCGGCAATGGGGGACGGGTGCTCGATGCCGGCATTGCTCACCAGGATGTCCAGCCGCCCGTAGCGCCGCGCCGCGTCGTCGAACAGGCGCTCGACGTCGGATTCGCGCGAGACGTCGGCCGCCGAGGTCACGGCCGTGCCGCCGGCGCGCTGGATGTCTTCGACCACCGCCGCCGCGCGCGCCTGGGAATCGCCCCCGGCACGGTGATTCACCAGCACCCGCGCACCCTGCGCCGCCAGCGCGATGGCGGTGGCCCGGCCGATGCCGGAAGACGCGCCAGTCACCACGGCCACCCGGCCGTGCAGATCTCTCCTGCCAGCGTTCGCGTGCTGCATGCCTGCCTCCGATGGCGGACCCCGGCCGCGGAAACCGGACCGCCCCCCGCGCCCGGGCCGCAATTCCCGTCTGGAAACCGTCCAGTCCCTAGCTTAGCGCCGCGTCCGGCGGGGACACAACCGTTCGTTTCACTTGCGTTTTTGGCGGTAATCGAACAAAAACAATCTTCAAAAAGGGCGTTATTTTTCGCTTTTGTTGTTTTATGATACGAGCATGACTCTCAATCCCAGACAAAGCGCCTTGATCGAAATGGTGCGCGCCCAGGGCTCGGCCTCTATCGAGGAACTGGCCAGGCGTTTCGGCGTCACGCTGCAAACCGTGCGGCGGGACGTGCATTTTCTGTCGGAAGCCGGCCTGCTGTCGCGCTTTCACGGCGGCGTGCGCATCGAGGCCTCCACCATCGAAAACATCGCCTACCGTAAGCGGCAGGGCCTGCACGCGGCCGGCAAGCAGCGCATCGCCGAGGCGGTGGCGCGCGCCGTGCCCGACGGCTGTTCGCTCATCATCAACATCGGCACCACCACCGAGGCCATCGCGCGCGCGCTGCTGCGCCATCGCGGATTGCGGGTCATCACCAACAACCTGCACGTGGCCGACATCCTGTCCGATAACCCCGATTGCGAAGTCATCGTGGCCGGCGGCGTGGTGCGCTCGCGCGACCGCGGCATTGTGGGCGAGGCCACCATGGACTTCATCCGCCAGTTCAAAGTGGACATCGGGCTGATCGGCATCTCGGGCATCGAGGCCGACGGCACGCTGCGCGATTACGACTTCCGCGAAGTGCGGGTGTCGCGCACCATCATCGAACAGTCGCGCGAAGTCTGGCTGGCCGCCGACAGCAGCAAATTCCAGCGCCAGGCCATGGTGGAGCTGGCGCACATTTCCGAGATCGACCGCTTCTTCACCGACGCCCATCCGCAAGAGCCGCTGGCCCAGGTGCTGGCCGACGCGGGCGTGCGATGCGAAGTGGCCGCCGACCCGGCCCCGCAGAACGCCTGACACCGCCCCGCGCGACCGAACCCAGATCCTGCTTCGCGGGCGCCGCCCGCCTCCCGACCGACATGAACCAGACCCCCGCCTCCGTCACCCCTCCCGACCGCAAGCGCCTGCTCGCGCAGCTCGACAACACGCCTTCGTGGGACGTCATCGTCATCGGCGGCGGCGCGACCGGGCTCGGCACGGCGGTGGACGCCGCCGCGCGCGGCTTCCGCACCCTGCTGATCGAGGCCGCCGACTTCGCCAAGGGCACTTCCAGCAAAGCCACCAAGCTGGTCCATGGCGGAGTGCGCTACCTGGCCCAGGGCAACGTCAGCCTGGTGCGCGAGGCCCTGCACGAACGCGGCCTGCTCAACCGCAACGCGCCGCACCTGGTATGGCCGCTGGGCTTCGTGGTGCCGGCCTACAACCTGCTCGACCAGCCCTTCTACGGCATCGGCCTGAAGATGTACGACATGCTGGCCGGCAAGCTCAACCTGTCGCCCAGCCGCTGGCTGTCGCGCCGCGAAACGCTGGCCAACGCGCCCACGCTGGCCGAGCGGGTCGGCGGGCGCGGCCTGCGCGGCGGCGTGCTTTATTACGACGGGCAATTCGACGACGCGCGGCTGGCGATCAGCCTGATGCGCACGCTGTTCGACCTGGGCGGCACCGCCGTCAACTACGTGCGCGCCACCGGCCTGACCTCCAGCGGCGGCAAGATCGACGGCGTGACCGCCGAAGACGCGCTGGGCGGCGGCTCGCTGACCCTGCGGGCGCGCTGCGTGGTCAACGCCACCGGCGTGTGGGTGGACAGCGTGCGGCGCATGGAAGACCGCAACGCGCCCACCATGGTGGCGCCCAGCCAGGGCGTGCACCTCACCCTGCCGCGCGAGTTCCTGCCGGGCAAGCGCGCCATCCTCATTCCCAAAACGGACGACGGCCGGGTGCTTTTCGTTGTGCCCTGGAACGGCCACACCATCGTAGGCACCACCGACAGCCCGCGCGCCGACCTGCCGCTGGACCCGGACGCCAGCGCGCAGGAAGTGGACTTCATCCTGGAAACCGCGGCTCGCTACCTGAGCCGCAAACCCACCCGCGACGACGTGACCAGCGTGTGGGCCGGCCTGCGCCCGCTGGTCAAGGCCACGGACGAAGCCTCGACCAAATCGCTGTCGCGCGAGCACACCATCCTGGTGTCCAAGGCGGGCCTGGTCACGGTGACGGGCGGCAAGTGGACGACATACCGCCGCATGGCGCAGGACGTGGTGGACACGGCCATCTCGCACCAGTTGCTCACACAGGCGGGCTGCCGCACCGAAACGCTGGCGCTGCACGGCGCGGCCGGCCTGGCGCCGTCCGAAGAACATGCGGGCACGCCCGACAGCTACTACGGCAACGACCTGCCCCTGCTGCAATCGCTGCCGGGCGCCGGGCGCATGCTGGTCAAGGCCAGCGGCCTGTCCGAGGCGCACGTGCGCTTCGCCGCGCGCTACGAACTGGCGCGCGGCGCCGAAGACGTGCTGGCGCGCCGCAACCGCGCCCTCTTCCTGGACTGCGAAGCGGCGCTGCTGGCCGCTCCCGAAGTAGCGCGCATCCTCGCCGAAGAGCTGGGCCACGACGCGGCCTGGCAACAGCGCACGCTGCGCGACCTGCAGGCCGTGGCGGCCCACTACCGCCTGCCGAAGTAAGGGACGGCGCCGGGCGGGGGCCTCAGGACGCCCGCAGCGGACTGCGGCCTATCATCGGCACGAAGACGCGCAGCAGGTCCGGATCGCACTTGGCGCCGGACTCGCTTTCCAGCACTTCCATGATCCGCACATGGTCGCGCGCGGCATGATAGGGCCGCACGTCGCCCAGCGCATCGTAGGTATCGGCCAGCGCGATGATGCGCGAAGCCAGGGGAATGGCGCTTCCGGACAGGCCGTCCGGATAGCCCGAGCCGTCGAAATGCTCGTGGTGGTGCCGCACGGCGCGGGCGATGACGGCGCCGCCGGCCATGCCGCTGCGCAGGATGATCTCCGCGCCCGCGGCCGCATGGCGCTTCATGATTTCCCAGTCTTCGCCTTCGAGCCGCCCGGGCTTGAAGAGCACGCGGTCGGGCGTGCCGATCTTGCCCACGTCATGCAGCCGGGCGGCCACCGCCACCGAACCGATTTCCGCCTCCGTCAACGCGCAGGCGCGGGCCAGGGCCACGCTCAGCGCCACGACCCGGCCGCAATGCCGGCCGGTGGCCGGGTCCCTCGCCAATATCGCGGCAAATAGCGCCGCTTCGCTGCCGCCTTCCTGAACGGGTGGTGGAAAATCCGATTGCATCTGGAATCCGGGGCGGGGCTGGAGTCGGCCCGCCTCGATGTCGCAAAAAGCGGCAATTCTGACACATTGCAACAGCCCTTGCCGGCATCAGGCCCGCAGACGCTCCAGCAGGGCCTGCGCGACACCCTCGGACGAGGCCGGATTCTGCCCCGTGATGAGCAGGCCGTCGCACACCACGTGCGGCTGCCAGTCGGGCGCGCGGCTATAGTGCGCCCCCAGGCGCGTCAGCTCGTCTTCCACCAGGAAGGGCACCACGTCGGTGAGCTGGACGGCCGCCTCCTCCGAGTTGGAAAAGCCCGTTACGCGCCTGCCCTGCACCAGCGGCTTGCCGTCGGCGGTGCGCGCGCGGCGCAGCACGCCCGGGGCATGACATACCGCCGTCACCGGCTTGCCCGCGGCCAGCATGGTTTCGATGAGGGCAATGGAATGGGGGTCTTCGGCCAGATCCCACAGCGGGCCGTGGCCGCCGGGGTAGAACACGGCGTCGTAGTCGGAAGCGCGCGCCTCGGCCAGCCGCAGCGTGCGGGCCAGCAGGTCCTGCGCGCGCGCGTCCGCGGCGAAGCGGCGCGTGGCGTCGGTCTGCGCTTGCGGCGCGTCGCTCTTGGGGTCCAGCGGGGGCTGGCCGCCCGCGGGCGAGGCCAGCGTCAGCTCGGCCCCCGCGTCGGCGAGCGCGTAATACGGCGCGGCCAGCTCCTCCAGCCAGAACCCCGTCTTGCGCCCCGTATCGCCCAGCTTGTCGTGGGAAGTCAGCACAATGAGTATTTTCATGTTCCGCTCCTCGCGTCCGGGCCCACGCGCACGATGCGCTTGCCGGCGTTTTCGCCCCTGAGCAAACCGATGAGTCCGCACGGCGCGTTTTCCAGTCCGTCCACCACGTCTTCGCGGTATTTGATGCGGCCTTGCGCCAGCCAGGCGCCCATGGCGTCGCGGAACTCGCCGAAGCGGTGGCCGTATTCGCTGAAGACAATGAAGCCCTGCATGCGGATGCGCCGCGTCAGGATGGCGCGCATCAGGAGCGGCAGGCGGTCGGGGCCCTCGGGCAGCGCGGTCGCGTTGTAGGCCGAGATCAGCCCGCACACCGGCACGCGGGCGCGCGGGTTGAGCAGCGGCAGCACGGCGTCGAACACCGCGCCGCCCACGTTCTCGAAGTACACGTCGATGCCCGCGGGGGCCGCTTCGGCCAGCCGCTGCGCCAGCCCGGGCGCCTTGTGGTCCAGGCAGGCGTCGAAGCCCAGTTCCTCCACCGCGTAGCGGCACTTCTCGGCCCCGCCCGCGATGCCCACCACGCGGCATCCCTGGATCTTGGCGATCTGGCCCACCAGCGCGCCCACCGCGCCGGTGGCCGCCGCCACCGCCACCGTTTCGCCGGCCTGCGGCTGGCCGATGTCGAGCAGGCCCATGTACGCGGTGCATCCGGGCATGCCCAGCACGCCCAACGCATAGGACGGATGTTCGGGATGCGCGCCCAGGTGCAGCAGGTCTTTCCCGTTGGACAGCGCATAGTCCTGCCAGCCGGACTGCGCCAGCACCCAGTCGCCCGGCGCGTAGCCCGGCAGGTTGGAAGCCTGCACGCGGCATACCGTGCCGCCCACCATCACCTGCCCCAGCTCCACCGGCGCGGCATAGGAAGGCGCGTCGCTCATGCGGCCCCGCATATAGGGGTCCAGCGACAGGTACACGGTGCGCAGCAGCGCCTGGCCCGGGCCGGGCTGGGGCACGTCGCCGGTTTCGAGCCGGAAGTCGGCGTCGGCGGGCTCGCCGCGCGGGCGGGAGGCCAGGACGATGCGGCGGTTGACTGCGGAAGACTGGGGCATGGGTGTCGATCTCCTGTGCAATGCGCGATCGGACCCGCGCAGGGAGGGGGAGGGTTTGATTACACACCGATCGATCCGGCGCGTCCCGTCTTTTAATTAATTAAATAATTAATTAAACTCGACCCCATGAATCCCGCCGCTCCCCGCGCCCGCCGTCCCGGCCGGCCGCCCCGCCCCGACAGCGCCGCCATGCGCGAGCGCCTGCTCGACACGGCCACCGCCCTGTTCGCCGAACAGGGCGTGGCCGCCACCACCATCGCGCACATCGCCGCGCGGGCCGGCGTCACCCCGGCCATGGTGCACTACTACTTCCGCAACCGCGGCCAGCTCATCGACGCCGTGGTGGACGAACGCCTGGCGCCCGTCATCGCCCACGTCTGGGAACCCGTGCCGGCCGACGACGCCGTTACGGCCGACCCCGCCGCGGCGGCGCGCGAGTGTCTCGTCCTGGTCGTCCAGCGGCTGGCGCACAGCGCCGCGCAGCGCCCCTGGCTGCCCCCCCTGTGGCTGCACGAAGTGGTCAATGAGGCGGGCCAGTTGCGCGAGCGCGTGCTGCGCCACCTCCCCGCGGCCCGCCTGCACCGGCTCACGGCCCTGATCGAGCAGGGACAGCGCCAGGGCGTCATCCGCCCGGGCGTGGAACCCCGGCTGGCGGTGCTTTCCATCCTGGGCCTGACCCTGCTGCCGCTGGCCACGGCCAACCTCTGGCGCCGGCTGTGGCCGGAGGGCGCGCGGGCCATCGACGCCGACGCCATCGCCGCCCACGCCCTGGCCGTGCTGGCCGGCGGCCTGTTCATCCCGCATCCGCCCGGCGCCGGCGGATCCGCCTGAGGAGACTGACCATGCGCCCCCTTCCCCTCGTCCGCCGCGGCCTGGCCGCGCTGCTGTGCGCCGCCGCGCTCGCATCCTGCGGCGGCGGCGACACGCCCTATTACCAGGGTTATGTCGAAGGCGAGTTTGTCTATGTCGCCTCGCCAGTGGCCGGCCGCCTGGAAACGCTGGCGGTGCGGCGAGGGCAGCAGGTCGCGGCCCGGGCGCCGCTGTATGCGCTGGAGGCCGTCAGCGAAACGGCCACGCGCGACCAGGCGCGCGCGCAGCGGGATGCCGCGCAGGCGCGCCTGGACGACAGCGCCACCGGCAAGCGTCCCGAGGAGGTTGACGTGAACCGCGCGCGGCTCGCCCAGGCCGAGGCGGCCGCGCAGCGCTCGGCGGCCCAGCTCGTGCGCGACGAAGCGCAGCTCCGCGCCGGCGGCGTTTCCCGTGGGCAGCTCGACGACAGCCGCGCCCAGGCGCGCGCGGACGCGGCGCGCGTGCGCGAGCTGCGCGCGCAGCTACTGGTGGATGCGCTGCCGGGCCGCAGCGCCCTGCGCCGCGCCGAAACCGCCGAAACGCAGGCGGCCGACGCCGCGCTGGCGCAAGCCGAGTGGACCCTGGCCCAGACCCGCGGCGTGGCGCCGGCGGCGGGGCTGGTCTTCGACACGCTGTACCGCCAGGGCGAATGGGTGGCGGCAGGCAGCCCCGTCGTCAGCCTGCTGCCGCCCGGCAACGTCAAGGTGCGGTTCTTCGTGCCCGCCGCGGTGGCGGGCGGCCTGCGCGCCGGCCAGCGCGCCAGCGTGCGCTGCGAGGGCTGCGGCGAGCCGGTGCCGGTGCGCATCGATTACGTGTCCACCCAGGCCGAATACACGCCGCCCGTGATCTACAGCCGCGAAACGCGCGACAAGCTCGTCTATCTGGTAGAGGCCCGGCCCGACCCTGCCGACGCCGCGCGCCTGCACCCCGGCCAGCCCGTGGAGGCCACGCTGCAATGAACGCCGCCACGCCCTCCCCCGCCACGCCGCACGCCGGCGGCCTGGTCATCGACGTGCGCGGGCTGAACAAGCGCTTCGGCGACAAGCACGTGGTCAATGACGTGTCGCTGCAGGTGCGCGCAGGCGAAATCTTCGGTTTTCTGGGGCCCAACGGCAGCGGCAAGACCACCTGCATCCGGCTCATGTGTGGCCTGCTGACGCCGGACGGCGGCAGCGGCACCTGCCTGGGCTACGACATCCTGCGCGACAGCGCCCGGATCAAGCGCGAGGTGGGCTACATGACCCAGCGTTTTTCGTACTGGGAAGACCTGACCATCCGCGAGAATCTCGACTTCGTGGCGCGCATGTACGGCCTGCCCGACCGCCGCCAGGCGGTGGACAGCGCCCTGGAAGACCTGGGCCTGGCCACCCGGTCCAGCCAGCTCGCCGGCGCGCTGTCGGGCGGCTGGAAGCAACGCATGGCGCTGGCGGCCTGCCTGCTGCACCGCCCCCGCCTGCTGCTGCTCGACGAACCCACGGCCGGGGTGGATCCCACGGCCCGGCGCGATTTCTGGGAAACGCTGCACCAGCTCGCCTCGCAAGGCATATCGGTGCTGGTCAGCACGCACTACATGGACGAGGCCGAGCGCTGCCACAAGCTGGCCTACCTGTCATACGGCCGGCTCCTGGCCCAGGGCACGGCCGAGGAGATCATCGCCGGCGAAGGCCTGGCCACGTGGTCCGTCCGGGGCGCGGACCTGACGGCGCTGGCGCGCGAGCTGCGCGAGGCGCCCGGCGTGGCGCAGACGGTGGCCTTCGGCGCCGCGCTGCACGTCAGCGGATCGGACGCCGCGCTGCTCGAGCGCACGCTACGCGAGGCGGCGGCCGGGCGTCCGCTCGCGCTGGAGCCCGTCGCAACCAGCCTGGAAGACGTCTTCATCCACATGATGCGGCGCTCGGACGACAACTACGGGAGCCCGGCATGAACGACGCGCAACGGCGGTTTTCCTGGGCGCGCTGGTGGAGCATGGTGCTCAAGGAGTTCCTGCAATTGCGGCGCGACCGCATCACCTTCGCCATGATCGTGGGCATTCCCATCATGCAGCTCGCGCTGTTCGGCTACGCCATCAACACGGACCCGCGCCACATGCCCACGGCCGTGATCGCCGCCGACCAAAGCCCTTTCACGCGCAGTTTCCTGGCCGCCATGCAGGCGTCGGACTATTTCGACATCACCGAATCGCTGCCGGACGAAGAAGCGGGCCGCGCCGCGCTGGCGCAGGGCCGCGTGCTCTTCGTGGTGACCATTCCGCCCGACTTCACCCGCAAGCTGCTGCGCGGCGAGCGGCCCGCGCTGCTCATCGAGGCCGACGCCACCGATCCCATGGCCACCGGCATGGCCATCGGAGCCGCCTCGCAACTGGCGCAGAGCGTGGCCGCCAAGGATCTCACCGGCCCGCTGGCGCGGCTGGCGCAGGGGCCGGCGCCCTTCGAGGTGCGCGTGCACCGGCTCTACAACGAAGAACAGGTTTCGCAATACAACACCGTGCCCGGGCTGATGGGCGTGATCCTCACGCTGACCCTGGTGATGATGACGGGCCTGGCCATGACGCGCGAACGCGAGCGCGGCACCATGGAAAACCTGCTTTCCATGCCGGTGCGGCCGCTGGAGGTAATGACGGGCAAGATCGTGCCCTACATCGCCATCGGCCTGATCCAGGCCACCATCATCCTGCTGGCGGCGCGCTTCGTCTTCCACGTGCCGTTCCAGGGCAGCGTGCTCGCCGTCTACCTGTCGGCGCTGCTCTTCGTGGCCGCCAACCTCACGGTGGGCATCACGCTGTCGTCGCTGGCGCAGAACCAGCTGCAAGCCATGCAGCTCACGATGTTCTATTTCCTGCCCAACCTGCTGCTCTCGGGCTTCATGTTCCCGTTCCAGGGCATGCCGCAATGGGCGCAGCACCTGGGCAACCTGCTGCCGCTGACCTACTTCAACCGCCTGGTGCGCGGCATCCTGCTCAAGGGCAACGGCTGGCCCGACCTTTGGCCCAGCCTCTGGCCGCTGCTCGTCTTCACCGCCGTCGTCATGGCGGCAGCCGTGAAGTTCTACCGCCGCACCCTGGATTGAGGCCCGCCATGCCCCGCCGTCCTTCCTCGTCCGCTCTCCTGCCCCCGGCCCTGCTGGGCGCGGCCGCCCTGCTGGCCGGCTGCGCCGCGGGCCCCGACTTCCAACCGCCCGACGCGCCGGCCGTGGCCGCCTATGCGCGAGGCGCGCCCGAAACCGCGCCGCAAGGGCAGCGCCTGGCTTCCGGCGCCGACATCCCGGCGTTGTGGTGGCGGCTGTACCGCTCGGAGGCGCTGGACGCCCTGGTGCGCGATGCGCTGGCCGCCAGCCCCACGCTGGAAGAGGCGCGCGCCCGCCTGCGGCAGGCGCAGGAAGACCTGAACGCCGAAACCGGCGGACGCATGCTGCCGTCCGTGGACGGCTCGCTCTCGGCCGCGCGCCAGAAGGTGGATCCGTCCGCCTTCGGCGTGCCGGTGGCCGAGCAGCCGGCCCCGTTCACGCTCTACAACGCCTCGATCAGCGTCTCCTACACCCTGGACCTCTTCGGCGCGGACCGCAGGGCGATCGAGGCCGTGGCGGCCCGCGCCGACGCCCGCGCCCACGAGTGGCAGGCGGCGCGCATGACGCTGGCGGCCAATGTGGTCACGGCGGCGATCCGGCGCGCCGAGCTGGACGAACGGCATGCGGCCACCCAGGCCCTGATCGACGCCCAGGCGCGCCAGCGCGACATCCTGGAGCGCCGGCTGCGGGCCGGCGGGGTGTCCGAGGCCGACCTGCGCGCCCAGGAGGTGCTGCTGGCGCAGACCCGGGCCCTGCTGCCGCCCCTGGCCAGCGCCCGCGCGCAGGCCGAGCACCAGTTGGCCGTGTACCTGGGCGTGCCGCCCGCCGCGCTGGCGGCACGGCTGCCGGCGCTGTCGGAGCTGACGCTGCCGGCGGAAGTGCCGCTGGGCGTGCCCTCCGCCCTGACGCGCCAGCGGCCCGACATCCTGGCCGCCGAGGCCCTGTGGCGGCAGGCCTGCGCCGAAGCGGGCGTGGCGGCCGCGCAGCAGTATCCCCAATTCACCCTGACCGCGGGCTTCGGCTCCCAGCGCACCCGCGCCGGCGGCCTGCCCGACGGCGTAAACGTCTGGAACCTGGGCCTGGGCCTGACGCAGCCGCTTTTCCACGGCGGCGAACTGCGGGCGCGCGCCCGCTCCGCCCAGGCCGCCTACGAAGCCGCCGGCGCGCACTACCGGCAAACGGTGCTGGACGGATTCCGGCAGGTGGCCGACGCGCTGCGCGCGCTGCAGGCCGACGGACAGGCCTACCAGGCACAGGACCAGGCCTGGCGCCGCGCCGCCGACGCCGAGCGCATCGCCCGCGACCGCCTGCGGGCGGGCGGCATCAGCCAGTTCGAGCTGCTGGACGCCCAGCGCCAACTGCTGCAGACGCGCCTGGCCCGGGTGCAGGCCGACGCCGCCCGCTACGCCGATACGGCGGCCTTGCTGCAAGCCCTGGGCGGAGGCTGGTGGAACACCGCCCCGGCGCCCGCCGCGCAGGCCGGCGGTTCCTGACGAACCCGCCGCCGCAGGGCCAGCCGGGCCTCGTCTGGTCTGGTTTTTCAGGCCGCGTTCAGCGGGAAGCAGCCCTAGCTCAAGAATTCGGGTAGGAAAATGGCGTTGAGCGGAGGTTTCGCCGGGACGCGCATGGACGATCATTCGTCTGCGCTTGAGCTGCACAGATACCGATTCATGAATGACCTCCTAGACCTGATCGTTTTTTCTCCCGATCCAGGCCAACGCGCGCGCCGCAGCGAGGCGCTGGCCGGCATGGGGTTTTCGCCCCGGCGCTGCGAAGATTCCACCGGCCTGTTCCGGCTCTTCCAGGCGCGCCGCACCCCGCTCCTGGTCATGGAGGCCGAACTGCAGGACCTTTGCATGGCCGTCGCGGGGCTGCGGGCCATGGACACCACGGCGGGCATCGTCGCCATTTCCGCCTTCGATTCCGCCGAGAACCGCATCCTGGGCCTGCACTGCGGGGCCGACGCCTGCTTCCCTCCCGACGTTGCCACCGCCGAAGTGGCCGCCGCGCTGCAGGCGCTGGTGCGCCGCGTGCCGCCCTCGTCCGGCCGGCGGCTGTCTTCCGAGCCCGAACCGCGTCCCGCGCCCGCCCCGGCCGCGCCGGAGACGGCCGGCAAATGGCAGCTCCAGGATGCCGCCTGGACGCTGGTCAGCCCCGCCGGCGCCCGCCTGCCCCTGACCCAGGCCGAGCGCGATTTCCTGCTGCGGCTGACCCGCGCGGCAGACCGCCGCCTGCCGCGCGGCGACGCCGCCGCGGGCGAGGCGCAGGCCGGCCGCGAATCGGCCCGCCGCACGGACGTGGTCGTCAGCCGGCTGCGCCGCAAGGCGCAGGAACTCAACGTGGACCTGCCCATCCGCACCGTCTGGGGCTGGGGCTACGCCTTCACCGGCGAAATCTGACTCCCGCGGCGTATCATGCGGCTTGCGGGGCGACCGTCCCGCACCCCGCAACCCCACGCCACCCGACATGCAAGTCTTTGAACAACTGCAGGCGCTGCTGACCGGCCATGCGGCGCGCTTTCGCCTCATCGAACACCCCGCGGCCGGCAAGTCCGTCGAAGCGGCCGCCGCGCGCGGCACCGAGGTCAGCCAGGGCGCCAAGGCCCTGGTCTGCCGCGTCCGCATTTCCTCCAGCCAGCGCAAGAACGTGCTGGCTGTCTTTCCTGCGGACCAGCAGGCCGACCTGGAAGCCATCGCCCGGGCCGCGGGCGGCAAGAAGGCCTCGCTCGCCTCGCAAGACCTGGCGCGCGAGCTGACCGGCTGCGAAATCGGCGCCATTCCGCCGTTCTCGTTCAACCCGGAGCTTGCGCTCATCGTCGACCCCACGCTGCGCGAGCGGCACGCGGAGATCGTGTTCAACGCGGGCCGGCTGGACGCCTCCATCCTGCTGGACACCGAGGACTACTTCCGCGTGGCCCGGCCCGCCGTCGCGCCGCTGATACGGCGCTAGGCGCCGCAGGCGGCTTCCGCGCAGACAGGCCCAGCCCGTGCCATTGCATCCGAGACGCATCTCGCCGCGCGCCACCAACATGCGCTGGCTCATGAGCCTGGCGCACATGGAACCGGCGCCGGTGTCGCGCGCCGCCGCGGTGCGCGCGGCCCTGGCCATCGGCCTGCCGTCGGCGGCGGGGCTGGCGCTGGACCAGAGTGCGGCGGCCGCCCTGGTCGCGCTGGGCGCCCTGCCTTCCATCACGGGCGACAACGGCGGCCCCTACCGCAATCGCGCCGTGTCCATCGGCTGCACGGTGCTGGGAGGCATGCTGGGCTACGTGCTGGGCGCGCTGCTCTACGGCCAGGGCTGGGCGGGCGGCGTCGCCATGATCGCGCTGGTGCTGGCGGCCAGCCTGATCGGCACGCTGAACAACATCGCGGCGGTGGCCACCCTTCAATTCGCCACCTACGTCATCGTGGGCTCCAGCCTGCCCACGGCGCTGCCGCCGTGGATGCCGGCCCTGCTGGTGGGCGCGGGCGGCCTGTTCGGGCTGGCGCTGACGCTGGCGGGCTGGATCGTCCACCCCACCGCCCCCGAACGCGCCGCCGTCGCGCTGGCCTACCGCAAGCTGGCGGCCATGTACGCGGCTATCGGCACCTCGCGCACCATGATGGCCCGGCGCGACATGGAAACAGCCATGGCCTCGGCCTACGATGCCGTGCTGGCGGCGCGCCGCCGGGCGGCAGGCCCGTCGCCCCGCCTGTCGCGCCTGGCCGCGCAGCTGCAAGCCTGCACGCCGCTCAGCAACGCCGCGCTCGCGCTGGCCCGCGCCGGGCGGGTGCTTCCGGCCGAATGCGCGCGCGCCATGAACCGCATCGCCGACCGCATCGAGAACGGTGCCCCGCCCGCGCCGCAGGCCGAGATCGCCGCTTTGCGCGCGGCCGGCATGCCCCAGCTTGCCGACGCGCTGGCGCACATCGGCCCGCAGCTCGCCGGGGAGGCTTCGGCGCCCGCGGCGGCGGCCGAAGCCTCGATGCCGGCGCCCGCCCCGCGCACGTCCTGGCGCGCCCTGCTGCGGATCTACCGGCCGGGGCCGGTGGCCGCGCGCTACCTGGGCCGCCTGGCGCTGTGTCTGGTGGCCGCCGAGGCCGTGGCCCTTACCGGCCTGCTGCCGCGTTCGTACTGGGTGCCGCTGGTGGTCGTGGTGGTGTTCAAGCCCAATTTCGGCTCGGTGTTCGCGCGCGCCCTGCAAAGCTGCGCCGGCAGCGTGGCCGGCGTGGCCATCAGCGCCACCGTGATGGCGCTGGACCGCAGCGGCGTCGTCAGCCTGGCGGCGCTGACCGCCCTGGCCGCGCTGCTGCCCTGGTCCATCCGCCGCAACTACGGCCTGTTCTCGGCGATCCTGCTGCCCATCCTCATGCTGCTCATCGGCGCCCTGCAGCCGGGCAGCTGGCCCATCGCGCTGGCGCGCTTCATCGACGTGCTGGCGGCCGCCTCCATCGTGATCGTGGTGGGCTACCTGCCCTGGATGCGCCTGGAGCGCCACAATCTGGATCATGCGGTGGCGGCCGCCATGCAGACCCTGGCCGCCTACCTGAACGCAAGCTATCAGGACCGCGCCGCTTCCCGCCTGGCGCTGCGCGCGCAGACCTACGCGCGCCTGTCGGACCTGCGCATCGCCCTGCAACGCGCGCTGTCGGAGCCCCGCCCGGTAAGCCGGCGCGCGCTGGCCTGGTGGCCCGTGGAAGTAGAGCTGGAGCGCGTGGCCAATACGCTTTCCGACACGCTGCCCCCCGCGCCCGATGCGGCGCCCGCCCCGTCGGACGTGGCGCGGCTGGCCGGCGCGCTGCAGGAAATGGCCCAGGCCGTCGAACAGGGCCGGCCCGTGCCGGCCGGCCCCGCCCCGGTGTCGGCCGCCGCGCTGCGCGAGGCGGCCGCGCGCATCGAAGCCGTGCGCGCGGCGCTGGCCGGCCCCGAGTTCGCCGCCGCGCCCGCGGCCGCGCCCTCCTAGAACAAGGAAACCGATATGTGTCTTGCCGTGCTGGCTTTGCAGGCGGTGCCTGGCATTCCCGTCCTCATTGCCGCCAACCGCGACGAATTCCACGCCCGCCCCACCCTGCCCGCGGCGGCCTGGCCCGATGCGCCCGACATCCATGCCGGTCGCGACGCCCTGGCGGGCGGCACCTGGATGGGCGTCACGCGCAGCGGCCGGTTCGCGCTGGTCACCAATTTCCGCGAACCCGGCCGCCAGATCGCCGGCGCCCCCAGCCGCGGCGCGCTGGTGGAGCGTTTCCTGCGCGGCGGGCAGGCGCCCGGAGACTATCTCTCGGCCCTCCACGGCCGGGCCCAGGACTACAACGGCTTTAACCTCATCGTGGGCGTGGGCGGGCATGCCTGGTATCTCAGTAACCGCGACGGCGTGCCGCGCGCGCTCCCGCCCGGCGTACACGCGCTGTCCAACCATCTGCTGGAAACGCCCTGGCCCAAGCTCGCGCGCACCCGGGCCGCGTTCGAGCGCGTGCTCGCGCACGGCCCGCAGCCGGATCTGCCCGGACTGTTCGCCGCGCTGTCCGACCGCGACCCCGCGGCCGACGACGAACTGCCGGCCACCGGCCTGCCGCTCGAGCGCGAGCGCCTGCTGAGCAGCCCCTTCATCGTGAGCCCCCTGTACGGCACGCGCAGTTCCACCGTGCTGTCGCTGCACGCCGACGGGCGCGCGCAACTGTTCGAGAAGCGCTATGCGCCCGACGGCACGCAATCCGGCGAAACCGACCTGCGCTTTGCGTGGCGGCCCGGGGCGGACGGCCGGTGAACTCCGGGCCGGCGGCGCAGTCGAAATCCTGTCTCTTCATCCGCAAGACGGCGCGGCTTCCCGAGGCCGCGCCATACCAAGGAGAAACCGCATGAACAAACGAATCGAACGCAGCGCCATGGCGGCCGCCATGGCCGTGGGCACCATCGCGCTGGCCGGTTGGCTCGGCGCCGCGCAAGCGGCGCTGCCTCCCCTCAAGACCCAGGGCTCGGTGCAGTACGTGAGCGGCGGCATCGGCCTGGACGAATCCGAATCGTTCAAGGCCGCGGCCAAGGACTATCCGCTGGCGCTCACTTTCGCGGCCCGGATCGACGGCAATGCCGACTATGTCGCCAACGTGTCGGTGTCCATCAAGAACACCCACGGCCAGCCGGTGCTGGACGCCACCGCCGAAGGCCCCTACATGCTGGTGAAGCTGCCCGAGGGCCGCTACAAGATCACGGCCACCTACGAGGGCAAGGCCCAGGAGCGCGAGGTGTCGGTCGCCAAATCGGGCACCGCCCGCGCCGTGTTCGAATGGCGCTGATGCGCACCGCGCCGGCGCGCGGCCTCCCGCCCTACGCGCCGGCGAACAGGATCGCGATCACGAAACCCACGCTCGCCGCCCAGGCGAGCGACCGCAGGCCCCCCCACCCCGCCAGGTACAGCGCCAGATAGCCCAGGCGCACGCCCAGCCAGCACGCCATCAGCGTGGCCACGTGCGCCGCCGGCGCCTGGGTATACAGGGCGAACAGCACCGCGCCGAAGAAGAAAGGCAGGGCTTCGAACGTATTGGCCTGCGCCGCGTCGGCGCGAGCGCGCCATCCTTCCTGCCGCGCCAGCCACGGACGCGGATCGTTGTTGTCGAACCCTTTGCCGCCCGCCTTGGCCAGGATAGCCGCCACCCAGGGCAGCGCCGCGGCCGCCAGCATCAACCACGCAATTGTCTTCATCTTCCCTCCCAGGGCTTGTCGACCGCGGTTCCGGCAGGCCCTGCCGGAACCGCCCGGGCATTATCGCCCGCCGGCAGCGCTTACACTCTTGCGCTTCGCTTCCGCGATCCGCGCATGCCGTCCATGCCCGCTCCGCTGCCCGGTTTTGTCTATCCACTTTTCTGCGCCGCCGCCCTGCTCTGGGCGCCGCGGCTGCGCGCGCTGTGCCTGGCGGCGCTGGCGGCCGCCTGGGCGCTGGCCTGGCGCGAGGGCTACCTGGACCCGCGGGCCCTGGCCGGGCCGGCCAGCCTGGCGGCCTGCGCCCTGCTGGTGCGGCCCGGCATGCCGGCCGCCTGCCGCGCGGCCGGCCACGCCTTGTTCGTGGCGCTGGCCGCGCTGCTTTTCCTGCACCGGCTGCCCGGTTTCCACAATTTCCTGGCAATGCCGCGCGCCGCGCTCACGCCCGATGCGCTGCCCTACGCCATGTATGTCAACCTGGACAAGCCGCTGGCGGCGTTCTGGGTGGTGCTGGCCATGCGGCCGCGCCTGGCCGCCGGGACGGCCGCCACGCTGGGCGGCGGCCTCGCGGGCGCGGCCGCCGCCATCGCCGTCTGCCTGGGCGCGGCGCTGGCGATGGAGATGGTGGCCTGGGCGCCGAAATGGCCGGACGGCGCCTGGCTGTGGCTGGCGAACAATGCGCTGCTGACGGCGCTTGCCGAGGAAGCCCTGTTCCGGGGCTACGTGCAGCAGCGCCTGACCCAGCGCTGGGCCGGCCGCGCCTGGGGCGGCCGGGCGGCGGTGGCGGTTTCCGCCGTTTTGTTCGGGCTGGCCCATATTGGGCTGGCCCATACTGGGCTGGCCCATGCGGCGGGCGGCTGGGCGTGGGTGCCGCTGGCCACGCTGGCGGGCCTGGCCTACGGCGCGGCCTACCGCCGCGGCGGGCTGGCGGCGGCCGTGCTGGCGCACGCGGGGCTGAATCTGGCGCACTTCGCGCTCTACACCTACCCCGCCCTCGCGGGCGCCTGACCGGCGTCAGTCCGGCAGCGCCGGATAATCGGTGTAGCCGTGCGGGCCGGGCGTGTAGAAGGTGGAGGCGTCGGCCTCGTTGAGTTCGGCCTTCAGCGCGAAACGGCGCGCCAGGTCGGGGTTGGCAATGTACGGCACCCCGAAGGCCACGGCGTCGGCGCGGCCCGCGGCGATGGCCGCTTCGGCCGACTCGCGCGTAAAGCCCTCGTTGGCGATGTAGACGCCGCCGAAGGCCGCCTTGAGGTCGGGGCCCAGGCTGTCGGCCGCTTCGTATTCGCGCACGCAGAGAAAAGCGATGCCGCGCCGGCCCAGCTCGCGGGCCACGTAGCCGAAGGTGGCCGCGGGATTCGAGTCCCGCATGGAATGCACGCCGCCGCGCGGCGACAGGTGCACGCCCACCCGGCCCGCGCCCCAGACCGCGATGCAGGCGTCGGCGACTTCCAGCAGCAGCCGGGCGCGGTTCTCCACCGGGCCGCCGTAGTCGTCGGTGCGCAGGTTGCTGCCATCCTGCAGGAACTGATCCAGCAGATAGCCGTTGGCGCCATGCACTTCCACCCCGTCGAAACCGGCTTCCATCGCCATCTGGGCCGCATGGCGATAGGCCTGGACGATGCCCGGGATCTCCGCGGCGTCCAGCGCGCGCGGCGTGACATAGGCGCGCTTGGGGCGCAGGTGGCTGACGCAGCCCTCGGCGGCCACGGCGCTGGGCGCCACGGGCAGCTCGCCATCGAGCAGCTCGGGGTCGGAAATCCGGCCCACGTGCCAGAGCTGGGCCAGAATGCGCCCGCCGGCTTCGTGCACCCCGGCAGTCACCTGCCGCCAGCCGCGCACCTGCTCGGGCGACCACAGGCCGGGCGTGTCGGCGTAGCCCACGCCGCGCGGCATGACCGCCGTGGCTTCGCTCAGGATCATGCCGGCGCCGGCGCGCTGGCGGTAGTACTCGGCCATGAGGGCGTCGGGCACGCGGCCGGGGCCGGCGTGCATGCGGGTCAGGGGCGCCATGACGATGCGGTTGGGCAGGACGAGATCGCCCACACTCAGGGGTTCGAACAAAAGGCTCATGCCATATCCTTTGCGCCCGCGGCCGGGCGCCTGCTTGCTATAGGTCGTGGTTCAACTGCCGCAGGAACGCGGCGATGACGGGTTCTTTGCGCCGATAGAAAATCCACTGCCCGTTGCGGGTCGCCAAGATCAGGCCGGCGCGCTGCAGAATGGCCAGGTGCGACGACACGGTGGACTGCGACAGGCCGCAGCGCGCATCGATGTGCCCCGCGCACACGCCGTGCTCGAAGCTGTGGCCGGGACGCTCCTCGAAATAGTCGCGAGGCGTTTTCAGCCAGGCCAGGATCTCGCGGCGCACCGGGTTGGCCAGCGCCTTGTGGATGGCGTCGGCGTCCAGCGGCGGCGCGTCGGCGGCGGAAGAATCGGGTTCGGTTTCCATATCGGTATTTCGCAATTTATCGAATCATATATCGTTAAAGAGCGATATATGTGTATGCCCCTGCGCCTGCCAGGGCTATGCCGGAACTGGCCCGAATCCATGGCGTCGGGATCAGTCTCTGCCGCGGTTCGTTGTGCTGGTGCTTAACTTGTCGGGGCGGGCGAGTCACCTCGGCCAGTCTCACATGAACCGGATGGCGCACTCACTCCTGCGCCCGGATCCGCTCGGGTGCCCTTGGAGGGACAATGGCTTGCCCGAGATGCCTGCCGCGGACGCCATTGCGTTTGCGAAACGCTACGTGAAGGCCTACATCGATAACGAGGAGGCCGGAGATTCTCGGTCAGACCCGTCCTTCGAATGGGCGGGCGTGTATTCTGCCGACGATGTGAAGCGACAGGTCGCGGCCCGGCTCAGGGAAGGCACCGGTTACTACAGATGGCCATTTGCCCGGCTTCTCCTTCTCGAATACGAAGAGGCGCGGCGCGAGGCTGGCAGCAAACCCATTGCACTCAAATGGCCGTGGGACGAATTCAGTTTTGACAAGACGGTGGAGCACATTTTCCCGCAGACCCCCGACGAGGACGGTTACTGGAATGGAGCCATTCCCATCGATGGCCGCGCCAAGGCCCTGCGAAAAGCGGTTGTCCACTCACTCGGCAACCTGATGCTCCTGTCGAACAAAGTGAATTCGAGCGTCTCAAACCTGCCATTTCGAGCAAAAGGCGGGGGTAACAGCAAGCTGAGGCACTATCAGGTCGGCAGCCACTCGGAGACCCAGGTCGCGCAAGTTTTCAGCGGGCGGGACTGGACTGTCTCGTGCATTGCTGCTCGTGGCATAGCCATGCTTAAGTTTGCGGAACAGCGCTGGTCATTCAGGCTGACCGAAACGCCGGACAACTACAGCACGTATCTGCCCTACCTGTTCGGGGACAAAGCCGATGCAGTCTGCGCGGGCGAGGCAAGCAATGGCCGGCGGGTTGACGGCCGCGCCTTCAATTCGCTCGTGGATGCTTTGCTCGCCTAGAATGGCTCGCGGAATCCGCCCGCGCACGCGCGGGCAGGCCAATCAGTAATTCGTTGCGCGCCGACACCTCGTCGCACCGGGGTTTGCTGACAGCATTAATGCTTCCTCGCCACCGGGCGGCGCCCCGGTTTCAGGCTGTCGGCCCAGTCGCGCGCCAGGTCGCGCCGCGCCTTGCGGTTGACCAGGGCCGTGAGCACCATGGCGATCACGGCGCCGGCGGCCGCCAGCGCCATGTCTTTCTGCGCGTCCCAGATGTCGCCCTGGGTGCCGAGATAGGCCGCGCCCAGGTCGCCGCCGAACACGGCGGCGGCGCCCCATTCGATGAGCTCGTACAGCGCGGAGGTGGAAAGCGTCACGTCCATGGGCAGGAAATAGCCCCAGAAGCCCCGCACCTCGACCACGCGCAGAAAGATCTCGCGGATGGGATAGGCCAGCAGCAGCCCATAGCAGAAATGCACCACCCGGTCGAAGTTGTTGCGCTCCCAGCCCAGGGCGGCGTTCAGGCTGCGTCCCGTGAGCGCGCGCCACCAGTCGTCGTACGGCACCAGCGAATAGGTGTAGTGCGCGCCGATGGCGTGCAGGCACAGGTACAGGAAAATCAGCGTGTACGACACGCGCGAGAAAACGAACCAGCGGCGCGTGGCGAAAAGCGCTGCGCCAAAGGCCAGCACCAGCGCGTTTTCCAGCGCCCAGTCGGCGCGGTCGTGAGGATGGATGGCGAGCGCGGCCCAGATCAGCGCGAAGAGCGCGGCCAGCGTGCCCAGGTAGCGGCGCCGCCGCGCACCGTCACTCATCGCGCACCGCGCCGCGCAGGCGCTTGATCTGGCCGTGCACCGCCTTGCGCTGCACGCGGCGGCGCTGCGAGGCGCGGGTGGGCCGGGTGGGCCGGCGCGGCTTTTCCACGCGCGCGGCCGCGCGCACCATGGCGGCCAGCCGCTCGATGGCCTCGGCGCGGTTCTTCTCCTGGCTGCGGAAAGCCTGGGCCTTGATGACGATGACGCCGTCTTTCGACACGCGGTGGTCGGACAGCGCGCAGAGGGCCTCGCGGATGTGCTCCGGCAGCGACGAGGCGCGCACGTCGAAACGCAGGTGCACGGCGCTCGAAACCTTGTTGACGTTCTGCCCGCCGGCGCCCTGGGCGCGGATCATGGTGAAGACCAGCTCGCGCTCATCGAGATAGAGGGAATCCTGTATGTGCAGCATGGAAGGCAAGTCTACGCGAAGCCGAGGCGCGGCTGGGCGGCCGGACGGTAAAATAATGTGCTTTGCCGATTCCGGGGCGTTTTCCGGCCGCCTCTTTTTCTCATGACCTATTCCGCCAAAGAAATCTTCAAGACCCTGCAGGGCGAAGGCGCCCAGGCGGGTCGCGCGGCGGTGTTCTGCCGGTTCGCGGGCTGTAATCTCTGGACCGGCCGCGAGAGCGACCGCGGCCGCGCCGCCTGCACGTTCTGCGACACGGACTTCGTCGGCACCGACGGCGAAGGCGGCGGCAAGTTCGCCACCGCCGAGCTGCTGGCCGACGCCATCGCGGCGGCCTGGGGCCCGGGCGCCGAAGACCGCTATGTGGTGTTCACCGGCGGCGAGCCGCTGCTCCAACTGGACGCCCCCCTGCTCGCGGCCGTGCACGCCCGCGGCTTCACCGTGGCCATCGAAACCAACGGCACCCTGCCCGCGCCGGCCGGCATCGACTGGATCTGCGTCAGCCCCAAGGGCACGGCGCCGGTGGTGCTCGAGCGCGGCGACGAGCTCAAGCTCGTCTATCCCCAGGCCGACGCCCTGCCCGAAACCTATGCGCACCTCGACTTCGCGCATTTCTTCCTGCAGCCCATGGACGGCCCGCAGCGCGCGGCCAATACCGAAAAGGCAGTCCAGTACTGCCTGCAACATCCCAAGTGGCGGCTCAGCCTGCAAACCCACAAATATATAGGCATTCCATGATTCACCCCCACGCCTGGCGGAGCGCCGCATGATCTCCGTTACCCGCCGGCTCGAATTCGATGCCGGACACCGCATTCCCGACCACCGCAGCCAGTGCCGCAATCTGCACGGCCACCGCTACGTGCTGGAAATCACCCTGACCGGCGACGTGGTGCAGGCGCCCGGCGAATCCGACAACGGCATGCTGATGGATTTCTCCGAAATCAAGCGCATCGCCAAGACCCACATCGTGGACGTCTGGGACCACGCCTTCCTGGTCTACGAAGGCGACACCGCCGTGCGCGCCTTCCTGGACACCCTGCCCGGCCACAAGACCGTGGTGCTGGACCGTATTCCCACCGCCGAGAACCTGGCCGCCATCGTGTTCGAGACGCTGGCGCCGCACTACCACGGCCATTACGGCGCCGAGCTGCGCCTGTCGCGCGTGCGCCTGTACGAAACCCCCAACTGCTGGGCCGACTGCGCCGGCTGAGCCGTGTCCCGCCGGGGCGTGCGCCCCGGCTTTCCATTCCTGGAAAAACCGCCCCCTATTTTTCCGATTGAAAGAATCAATGGAGATAGTCGTCATTTTCAATTATTAGTAAGCTAATAAATAGGATACAATCTAATCCATGAAAACGCTCTCCGACTCCCAGCTCATGGCCACCACCGCCAATCTCATGGTGATTGCCCGCGCCTACCGCGGCGCTGCCGACAAGGCGCTGGCGGACTATGGCCTGTCGCAAGCCACCGCCTGGCCCGTCATTCTCACCGGCCGGCTCGGCGATGGCGTGCGCCAGGGCGCGCTGGCCGAGGCGCTGGGCGTGGAAGGCCCGTCGCTGGTGCGCGTGCTGGACCAGCTCGTCGCGGCCGGCCTCATGGAGCGCCGCGAAGACCCGCACGACCGCCGCGCCCGCACGCTGCATCTCACCGAAGCCGGCCACGCCCTGCGCAAGCAGGTCGAGGACGTGCTGGTGGAGCTGCGCCGGCGCCTGTTCGCGGGCGTGGCCGAGGCGGACCTGGAAGCCTGCCTGCGGGTGTTCGAGTCCCTGAAGGCCGCGCTGGGCCGCAGCGGCGCGGGCGCCCAGGAGGATCCCCGGCCATGAGGCTGCCCAATGTCCGCGAAGTGGTTTTTTCGCTCAAGAGCTACGCCGGGGCCGTCATGGCGCTGTACCTCTCGTACTGCATCGGATTGCCCCGCCCGTTCTGGGCCATGACCACCGCGTATGTCGTGTCGCAGCCCTGGTCGGGCGCGGTGCGCTCCAAGGCGGCCTACCGGCTGGTGGGCACCTTCTTCGGCTCGGCCGCCACGGTCTACCTGGTGCCGCGCCTGTCGCACTCGCCGGTGCTCATGACGGCGGCGATGGTGCTGTGGGTGGGCCTGTGCCTGTACCTCTCTGTGCTCGACCGCACGCCGCGCTCCTATCTCTTCATGCTCGCCGGCTACACGGCGGCCATGATCGGCTTTCCCAGCGTCACCGACCCGCTGCTGGTGTTCGACACCGCGCTGGCGCGCGTGGAGGAAATCACCCTGGGCATCGTCTGCGCCACCCTGGTCCACAGCGTGGTGCTGCCGCGCGACCTGGCGCCCGCGCTCACGCTGCGGCTGGACGCCGCCGCGCGCGACGCGCGGCAATGGATACACGATACGCTGCGCGGCCTCAACGCCGAGCAGCGCGACCGCGACCGCCGCGTGCTGGCCAACGACCTCACGCAATTGCGGCTGCTGTCCACGCACCTGCCGTTCGACACCAGCAACCTGCGCTGGACGGCCAGCTCGGTGCGCGCCATGCAGGACAAGATCGCCGCGCTCACGCCCGTGGTTTCGGCGGTGGAAGACCGCATGCGCGCGCTGCAGGCCGACGGCGCCGCGCTGCCCGAACCCGTGTCCGCGCTGCTTGCGGAAATCTCGGAATGGATCAACGAGGGCCCCAGGGCCCGGCACGAAACCGCGGTGCGGCTGCGCGCCGCCGTGTCGCGCCTGACGCCCTCCATCGACAGCCGGTCGGGCTGGCGCGATGCGCTCCTGGCCAGCCTGATGGCGCGCCTGCGCGAGCTGGTCGACACCTACGACGAATGCCTGGCGCTGCGCCGCGAGATCCGCGCCGGGCTGGCCGGCGCGCCGGCGCGCACGCCGCACCCGGCCAGCGCGCCGCGCAACGTGCTGCACCGCGATCACGGCATGGCGCTGCTGTCGGCCCTGGCCGCCGGCGTGGCCATCAGCGTGTGCTGCGCGTTCTGGATCGGCACGGCCTGGAGCAACGGCGCCACGGCCGCGCTCATGGCGGCCATCTTCAGCTGCTTCTTCGCCTCGCAGGACAATCCCGTGCCGGGCATCATGCAGTTCCTGACCTATACGGTCTATTCGATTCCGCTGTCGGCGCTGTACCTGCTGGGCATCATGCCGGCCATCCACTCGTTCGAGATGCTGGCGCTGTCGATGCTGCCCGCGGCCTTCGTGCTGGGCATTTTCATCGCCCGCCCCGAAACGGCCGGCAAGGCCATGGCCATGCTGTTCGGCTTCCTGGGCACGATGGCGCTGCACGACACCAACACGGCCGATGTCGTGTCTTTCATCGACACGCAGACCGCGCAGATCATCGGCGTGGGCACGGCCGCGGTCATCGCGGCCATCTTCCGCACCGTCAGCGCCGACTGGAGCGCGCGCCGCATCCAGGCCGCCAACTGGAAAGAGCTGGCCTCGCTGGCCGCCTCCGCCCGCGCCCCCGCGCGCCACACGTATGCGTCGCGCATGCTGGACCGCATCGGCCTGCTGCAGCCCCGGCTGGCGCTGGCCAAGCGTCCGGACGACCTGCTGGCCGCCGATGCGCTGAAAGACCTGCGCGTGGGCCGCGACATCACCGAACTGCAGCGCGCCCGCCGCCACCTGGCAGTGGCCGATGCCGCCATCGCGCCCGTGCTCAGCGCTCTGGCGCAGTTCTTCCGCGCCCGCTCGACCTGGCGCGGCGGCGAGAAGCCCGAGAATCTCCTGGCGCAGATAGACCGCGCGCTGTCCAGCGTCTCGGCCGCGCAGGCCGGCGGCGCGGCGCGCGACCGCGCGGTGGTGGCCCTGGTGGGTATCCGCCGCGCCTTCTATCCCGACGCGCCGGGCTATCAACCCGCCCATCCCGCCATGGAGGGCAAGACAACATGATCGGCGAATTCAATCTTTACGGCATTTATTTCCCCTGGCTGCTGGTGCTGGGTGTGATCACCCTGGGCGTGTCCTGGGTAGTGAGGCGCGCCATGGCCCGCGCCGGACTGTACCGCCTGGTGTGGCACCCCGCCCTGTTCGATCTGGCGCTTTATTTGGTGCTGCTCTACGGCATGACGCTTATTTCCCCTTACGTTTTCCAGAGATAGCAGGTATGAAATTCCCCAACGCCCTTCGCCCTGCCGCCATCGGCAAGTTTGCGGTGACGGCTGCCATTGTCGCCGCCGCCGTCTACGCCGGCTGGCAGCTCTGGGTGCACTATGAAGTCGAGCCCTGGACACGCGACGGCCGCGTCAAGGCCTATGTGGTGCAGGTCGCCCCCGACGTCTCGGGCCTGGTGACCTCCGTGCCCGTTCACGACAACCAGGATGTGAAAGCCGGCGACGTGCTGTTCGAGATCGACCGCGCGCGCTTCCAGCTCGCGTACGACCAGGCCCAGGCCGCCGTGCGCTCGCAGCAGGTGGCGCGCGAGCAGGCGGTGCGCGATGCCCGCCGCAACCGCGAACTGGGCAAGCTGGTGGCCGCCGAGGCCCTGGAACAGAGCCAGACCCGCCTGCAGCAGACCGAGGCCGCGCTGGCCCAGGCCGAAGTGCAGCTCAACATCGCCCGCCTGAACCTGGAACGCAGCCGCGTGGTCGCGGCCACCGACGGGCGCGTCACCAACCTGGACCTGCGCGCCGGCTCCTACGCCACCGCCGGCCACGGCGTGATGGCGCTGGTGGATTCGCATTCGTTCTACGTGGAAGGCTACTTCGAGGAAACCAAGCTGCCCGGCATCCGCGAAGGCGATCCGGTCACCGTGACCCTGATGGGCGACTCGCGCGAAATCCGCGGCCACGTGGAAAGCATCGCCATGGGCATCGCCGACCGCGACCGCAGCACCGGCGCGAACCTGCTGCCCAACGTGAACCCCACTTTCAACTGGGTGCGCCTGGCCCAGCGCATTCCCGTGCGCGTGAAGATCGACGAAGTGCCCGAAGGCGTGCGCCTGGTCGCCGGCCAGACCGCCACCGTCTCCGTCGACCGCCCCGCCGCCGGCCAGAAGGCCAGCCAACCGCAAACCTGACCCGCCGAGGACCGACCGCCCCGAGAGCCACAGACATCGTCCCTTTCCCAGCCGTAACCGCCATGAACACCGAAGATTTGCTGCCCACCTCCGCCCACACGAAAAACCGGACACGCCGCCGGTGCGCCGTGCTTGCCGCCCTGGCGCTCGCGCTCGCCGGCTGCACCGCCGTGGGCCCCGACTACCACGTGCCCTCCGGCTCGGTGGCGCAGCGGCAAAGCGCGCAGGTCCCGTTCGCGGAAGCCCGGTCCGGCCCCTACCGCCAGGAACCGCTGCCCGCGCACTGGTGGCGGCTCTACCAGGATCCGGTGCTCGACGGACTCGTGCAAAAGGCCCTGGAAATCAACACCGACCTGCGCGTGGCCCAGGCCAACCTGGAGCGCGCGCAGGCGGCGGTGCGCGAGGCGCAGGCCCAGCAGCGGCCCGGCATCGGCGTGAACGCCACGCCGACCTACGGCCACTCGTCGGGCCTGCAGCAGCTGCAGCCAGGCGTCGATCCCCCCAACCACTGGTCATACTCGGGCGGCGTTTCGGTGTCGTACCAGCTTGACCTCTTCGGCCAGATCCGCCGCGCCATCGAGGCCGCCAGCGGCGACGAGCAGGCGGCCCAGGCCGCCTATGACGCCGCCCGCGTCACGGTGGCCGCCGAAACCGCGCGCGCCTACGCCGACATGTGCGCGGCCGGCATGCAGCTTGCCTCGGCCCGGCATTCGGTGGAAGTGCAGAAGGCGTCGCTGGACGCCGTCCAGCGCCTGCAGCAGGCCGGACGCGGCACCGTCCTGGACGTGACGCGCGCCCGCAGCCAGCTCGAACAGCTCCAGGCCAACCTGCCGCCCTTCCAGGCTCGCCAGCGCACCGCGCTCTACACGCTGGCCGCGCTCACCGGCCAGACGCCGGCCGAGATTCCGGTTTCGCTCATGCAATGCGCCGCCGCGCCGCGCCTGGGCCAGCCCATTCCCGTGGGCGACGGCGCCGCGCTGCTGCGCCGTCGGCCCGACATCCGCCAGGCCGAACGCAGCCTGGCGGCCGCCACCGCGCGCATCGGCGTCGCCACAGCCGACCTCTACCCCAAGATCAGCCTGGGCCTGTCCGCGGCCTCGGGCGGACCGGCCTCGATGTTCGGAGACCGCGGCACCTTCGGCTGGAGCCTGGGCCCGCTGATCTCCTGGACCGTGCCCAACACCGGGGCGGCGCAGGCCCGCATCGCCCAGGCCGAGGCCAGCACCAAAGCCGCGCTGGCGCAGTTCGACAAGACGGTGCTCAATGCCCTGCGCGAAACCGAAAGCGCGCTCGCGGTCTACGCCCGCCAGCTCGACCGCGAAGCCGCCCTCAAGGCCGCCCGCGACCAGAGCGCCGAGGCGGCAGCCCAGGCGCGCCAGCTCTTCCAGTACGGCAAGACCGACTACCTCACCGTGCTGGACGCCGAGCGCACCCTGGCCAGCAACGAAAGCGCGCTGGCCGCCTCCCGGGCCGAACTCAGCCAGGACCAGATCGCGCTCTTCCTGGCGCTGGGCGGGGGGTGGGAAGACCAGCCGGCTTCCGCGGCCGCGCGCTGAACGCCGGGCCCGGGCCGCGCCGGCCTCAGTGCAGGGTGGAGCCCTCGGGCGGCGTCTGGTTCAGGCCCAGCGCGGCTTCCCAACTGCGCAGGGGCACGCAGGTCTGCAGGCGCACGATGGCGCGCTGGATGAGGGCGGGATGCAGCTCGTGGCCCACTTGGGTGGCCACGTCGATGGTGGAGTCGCCGTGCAGTTCGTCCAGCCGCGCCTGGGCGGCCTGGATGCCGGCCACCGGCATGACCGGGTCGGCCGCGCCGTGCAGCAGGTGCAGGGTGGTGTATTGCGGCGCCATGCGCGGCAATCGGGCGTAGCGGCCGGAAAAGGCGATCACGCGGCCGGCCAGGCCGTCGTGGGCCTGGACCATTTCCAGCGCCATGATGGCGCCTTGCGAGAACCCCGCCAGGGCCGTGTCCGATTGCAGCAGACCGAAGCGCGCCTGCGCCTCGCGCACATAGGCCACCAGCGCGGGCATGGCCTGGGCCACGCGCTCGGGCCGGTTTTCCTCGGTAATGCCGCGCACGGAGAACCACTGGCGTCCTGCGCCGCCGCCGTCGTAAGGCTGGAAACCCGCCGGGACGAGCACGGCGGCCGAGGGGAACGCCGCGCGCACCGCGTGCGCCAGCGGCTCCATGTCGGCGGGCGAGCCGCCCACGCCGTGCAGCAGGATGAAAAGCTGGCGCACGTCCACGCCGGTCTCGGGAAGGATTTCGATCGAATTGATGGGGCTGGAAGAGGCCATGAGCGGCTCCCGCGCGGCATGGCGCGCAAGTGGCGCGCAAACGGCGCGCCGGGACCCGGTCATTGTAGAACGCGCGGTAGAACGCGCCGCCCGCCCGGCCCGGCTCGATGCCCGCGGCAAAATACTGTATATTTATACAGTCATTGTTGAATTTGCCGAACCGGACCCGCGCCAGGTCCGCAACCCCATGCCTGTCCCCGAACACATTCATCCCGCCGTATGGCGGGCCAGCCAGCTCGCCCGGGGCGCGGCCCGCACGCTGCCCACCGGGCATGCGGCGCTCTCGGCCGAGCTGCCCGACGGCGGCTGGCCGCTGGGTTCGCTGATCGAGGTGCTGACGCCGCACCCCGGCTCGGGGGAAATCCGCCTGCTGCGGCCGGCGCTGGCCCAGCTCGAAACCCGCCGTCCCATCGCCCTGGTGCAGCCGCCGCACCCGCCCCATATCGCCAGCTGGATGAGCTGGAAGCTGGACCCGCGCCAGCTGCTCTGGGTCGCACCCGAGAAACCCGCCGACGCCCTCTGGGCCACCGAGCAGATCCTCAAGAACGGCAGTTGCGGCGCGGTGCTGTGCTGGCTGCCCCAGGTCCGCCCCGAATCGCTGCGGCGCCTGCACCTGGCCGCCCAGGCCGGCGACCTGTTCTTCGTGGCCCTGCGCCCGGCCGGCGCGGCCCGCTCGGCCACGCCGGCCGGACTGCGGCTGGCGCTGGAGCCCGCGCCGGGCGGCGTATGGGCGCACCTGCTCAAGCGGCGCGGCCCGCCTTGCGAAAACCCCGTCTACGTGGCGCTGGAGCCCGGCGCCGCCGTTTCCCCGCCCACCCGCCATGCGCCTCTGGATCGCCGTCTTCCTGCGCTGTCTGCCGCTGGACGCGCTGCGCCCGCACTGGCCGCGTGACCCGCGGCCTTTCGCGGTCCTGGAGCACGAGCGCGTGGCCGCGCTCACGCCCGGCGCGCGCCGCGCCGGCGTGCGGCCGGGCATGCGCCGCGCCGGCGCGGCCGCCATCGCGCCCCAGGTGGAACTGCTGGCGCGTGCGCCCCTGGCCGAAGCCGAGGCGCGGCAGGGCGCGGCCCTGGCCCTGCTGCAATACACGCCCGACGTGGCGCCGGGGCCGGACGAGGCCAGCATCCTGCTGAACGTGAGCGCCAGCCTGATGTGCTTCGGCGGGCCGCGCGCCCTGCACCGCCGCGTGGCCGCCACCCTGGCGGCCCTGGACCTGCGCGCCAGCCTGGGCATGGCGCCCACCGCCACGGGGGCCTGGCTGCTGGCCCGCGCGCCCGTCCGGCATCCCCGCCGCACGCTCACCCTGGCCAGCCTGGCGCGGCGCCTGGACGCCCTGCCCCTGGGCCTGTTGCCGCAGGCCCGGGCGCGGCAGGACTGGCTGCAGGCCATCGGCTGCGGCACGCTGGCCGATCTGCGCGCGCTGCCGCGCGCCGGGCTGCAGCGGCGCAGCGCGCCCGAGCTGCTGCAGGCGCTGGACGCGGCCTATGGCGACGCGGCCGAGGCGCACCGCTGGATCGAAGCCCCCCCGGCGTTCTCGCGCCGCGTCGAGCTCATGGATTATGTGGAGCACACGCACGCGGCGCTGGCGGTGGCCGGCCGCCTGGCCGAACAACTGAGCGGCTGGCTGAGCGCCCGCCGGCTGGCGGTGCGCCGCGTGACAGTGAGGCTGGAACACGAGCGCGGCCGGCGCGCCTGTCCCCCCACCTCGATCGAACTGGCCCTGGCGCAGCCGGTCTGGCAGGCCGCGCAGATCCTGCACCTGCTGCAAGAACGGCTGGGCCGCGTCACGCTGCAGGCGCCCGTGATCGCGCTGGCGCTGGACGCTCCCGACACCGTGGCGCAACCCGAGGCCAGCGCCTGCCTGTTTCCCGAGCCGGGCGGCGCCGCCGCCGACCAGGCCCGCCTGCTGGACCTGCTGGCCGCGCGGCTCGGGCGCGAGCGCGTGCGCCGCGCCCGGCCCGTGGCCGATCACCGGCCCGAGATCGCCAATGCCTGGGCCGAGGCGCAGGCGCCCGCGGCCAGCCCGCCTTCCTTGCCCGGGCCGCTGGACCGCCCCTTCTGGCTGCTGGAAACGCCCCAGCCGCTGACGCTCGCGGGTCACCGCCCGCAATACCGCGGCCAGCCGCTGCGGCTGATGCGCGGCCCCGAGCGGCTGGAAAGCGGCTGGTGGGACGCCGCCCTCACGGTGCGCGATTATTTCGTGGCCGAGGACGGGGCCGGCGCGCGCTACTGGATCTACCGCGAGCGCGACGCGGCGCGGGCGCGCTGGTTCCTGCACGGGCTGTATGCCTGACGCAAGCCCTCCCATGCGCGATACGCCCGGCCCCTCCGCCCTGGCCCTGCCCGGCTACGCCGAGTTGCATTGCCGCAGCAATTTCTCTTTTCTGCAAGGCGCCTCGCATCCCGACGAGCTGGTCGCGCGCGCGGCCGGGCTGGGCTATTCCGCCCTCGCCATCACCGACGAGTGTTCGCTCGCCGGCGTGGTGCGCGCGCACATGGAAGCGCGCCGGCACGCGCTGCAGCTCATTGTCGGCGCCTCGTTCATGCTGCGCGAAAGCGAAGACGCGGCCCCGCTCGCGCTGACGCTGCTGGCGCAGACGCGCGAAGGCTATGGAAACCTGTCCGAACTCATTACCCTGGCCCGCACCCGCGCGCCCAAGGGCGAGTACCGTCTCGCGCCCGGCGAACTGCTGCGCCCGCCCAAAGGCAGCGAACACCTGCGCGGCGTGCCCGAGTGCCTGGCCATCCTGGCGCCCGCCTATGGCGCGGACCCCGACCGCATGGCCGAGCAGGCGCGCTGGCTGGCGCGCGTCTTTCCGCAGCGCGCCTGGGTCGGCCTGACCCTGCAGCACCGCTCGCGCGACGACCAGCATCGCGCCGCCGTGGAACAGGCCGCGCGCGCCGCCCGGCTGCCGGTCGTGGCGCTGGGCCAGGCGCAAATGCACCTGCGTTCGCGCAAGCCCCTGCACGACACGCTCGCCGCCATCCGCACGCGCCGGCCCGTTTCCGAATGCGGCTACGGCCTCGACGCCAATGCCGAAGCGCACCTGCGCAGCCGCATGCGCCTGGCCAGCCTGTACCCGCCCGAGGCGCTGGCGCAGACCCTGGTCGTGGCGCGCCGCTGCGCCTTCTCGCTGGACGAGCTGCGCTACGAGTATCCCGACGAGATCGTGCCGCGCGGCCATACGCCGGCCAGCTACCTGCGCCAGGAAACCTACGCCGGCGCGGCGCGGCGGTTTCCCGATGGCGTGCCGGCCGGGGTGCGCGCGCAACTGGAAAAGGAACTGGGTCTGATCGCCGAACTGCGCTACGAAGCCTATTTCCTCACGGTGTACGACATCGTGCGCTATGCGCGCGGCGAGGGCATTCTGTGCCAGGGCCGCGGCTCGGCGGCCAATTCCGCCGTCTGCTACTGCCTGGGCATCACCGAGGTCGATCCCGTGCGCGGCCACAACCTGTTCGAGCGTTTCATCAGCAAGGAGCGCAACGAGCCGCCCGACATCGACGTGGACTTCGAGCACCAGCGGCGCGAAGACGTCATCCAGTACATCTACCGCAAATATGGCCGCGACCGCGCCGCGCTGACCGCCGTGGTCATCAGCTACCGCCCGCGCAGCGTACTGCGCGACACGGGCCGCGCCCTGGGCGTGGACCCCGGCGTCATCGACGCCGTGGCCCGCGCCCACCAGTGGTGGGACGGCCGCGAAGAAATGCTGCGCACCCTGGGCGCCTGCGGCCTGGATCCCGAGTCGCGCGTGGCGCGGCAATGGGCCGCGCTGGCGCAGACCCTCATGGGTTTTCCGCGCCACCTGTCGCAGCATCCGGGCGGCTTCGTGATTTCGCGCGGCAAGCTCTCGCGCCTGGTTCCCATCGAAAACGCCGCCATGGACGGGCGCAACGTGGTCCAGTGGGACAAGGACGACCTGGACGCGCTCAGGCTGCTCAAGGTCGACGTGCTGGCGCTGGGCATGCTGTCGGCGCTGCGGCGCACGCTGGAGCTGGCCGGCCAGCGGCGGGGCAGCCCGCTGGCCATGTCCGACATCCCCGAAGGAGACGAGGCCACCTACGACATGATCTGCGACGCCGACACCATCGGCGTGTTCCAGATCGAATCGCGCGCCCAGATGAGCATGCTGCCGCGCCTGCGGCCGCGCCGATACTACGACCTGGTCGTGCAGGTGGCCATCGTGCGGCCCGGCCCCATCCAGGGCGGCATGGTCCACCCCTACCTGCGCCGCCGCCAGGGCCGCGAAAAAGAAACCTACCCCAGCGAAGCGGTGCGCGGCGTGCTCGCGCGCACCATGGGCGTGCCCATCTTCCAGGAGCAGGTCATGCAGATCGCCATGGTGGCGGCCGGTTTCACCGCCGACGAGGCCGACGCGCTGCGCCGCTCCATGGCCGCCTGGCGGCGCAAGGGCGGCGTGGACAAGTTCCACGCCAAGCTGGTGAACGGCCTGCTCAGCAAGGGATACACCGAGGAATTCGCCGAGGCGCTGTTCCGCCAGGTGCAGGGCTTCGGCGAATACGGCTTTCCGGAAAGCCATGCGGCCAGCTTCGCCCTGCTGGCGTACTTCAGCTCCTGGCTCAAGCGGCATGAGCCCGAAGCCTTCCTGGCCGCGCTGCTCAATTCCCAGCCCATGGGGTTCTATGCGCCCTCCCAGCTGGTGCAGGACGCCCGGCGGCATGGCGTGCGCGTGCTGCCGGCCGACGTGGTGCGCAGCGGCTGGGATTCCACCCTGGAAAGCCTGGCGGAAGAGCCGCCCGGAGACCCCGCGGCGCACCGTCACGCGCCGTCTCCCCGCGGCCGGCCCGCCGTGCGGCTGGGACTCTCCCTGGTCCAGGGCATGCGCGAGGAAGCGGCCCGCCGCATCGAGGCCGCGCGCCGCGAATCGCCCTTTTCCGGCACGGCCGACCTGGCGCGCCGCGCCGGCCTCTCGCGCCACGACCTGAACGCCCTGGCGGCCGCCGGCGCCCTGCGCGAACTGGCCGGCCACCGCCGGCGGGCCAGTTGGGAAGCCGCCGCCAGCGTGCCCAGCCGCGACCTGCTGCGGCAGGCGGACATCGTCGAGACAAGCGCGCCCCGACTCGCGCCGCCCACCGAAAGCCAGGACCTGGCCGCCGACTACCGCAGCCTGGGCCTGACCCTGGGACGGCATCCGCTGGCGCTGCTGCGCGGAGAGCTGGCCGCGCGCAACTTCCAGCCCGCCTCGGTGCTGAACCGGTATCCCGACCGCCGCCCGGCGCGCGCCTGCGGCCTGGTCACCGTGCGCCAGCGGCCCCAGACCGCCAAGGGCGTCATCTTCGTCACCCTGGAGGACGAAACCGGGCCGGTCAACGTCGTGGTGCGCCCCGAACTCATCGAGCGCCAGCGCCGCGAGCTGCTGGGCGCCTTCCTGCTGGGCGTCTATGGCACCTGGCAGAACGTGGACGGCGTGCGCCATCTCGTGGCGCAGCGCCTGGTGGACCTGTCCGCCCTGCTGGGCGGCCTGGACACCGCCAGCCGCGATTTCCACTAGCGCCCGCATCGGCCGACGCCGCCCAGCAACGCCCCAGGCTGGTCTATCATGGCCATTTGTCGCGTCGTTGCAAGGAGTACCCCATGATACGCAAGCTGATCCCCGTCCTGCTGGCCGCCGCCCTGACCGCCTGCGCCCATACCGGCGCCCCGCGTTCGTCCGGCACGCCGTCCGACTCCGGTTCGCCTTCCAGCGCATCCTCCTCCGGGTCGGACTCCACCTACGGCGGCGGCTATGGCTCAGGCGGCTACGGCAGCGGCATGCCCGGCTATGGCGGCGGCAAGACCTGCGACGCCTCCGCCCTGCAATCCATGATCGGCCAGAAAGCCACCCCCTCGGTCATGGAAGACCTGCGCACCCGCAGCGGCAGCGCCACCGCCCGCATGCTGCGCCCCGGCCAGGTCGTCACCATGGAATACAACGACACCCGCCTGAACCTCATCGTGGACGACAAGGACGTCATGACGGCCATCCGCTGCGGCTGAGGCCGCGCGCCCTTCGCACCCGCCCCGGCCGGCTCAATCGCCTCCGGCCGCATTGCGCGCCTCGGCCAGGGCGACCGTCAGGTGCATGACTTTCTTCTTGAGCTGGTCGCGCTCTTCGGTCAGGCGGGCCAGCAGCTCGCGCAGGCGCGCCACCTCGGCGGGCAGGTCGTCGATATCCTCGATGGGCGGCATGGGCGCGGCCTCGCGCGGCGGCGGGGCCTTGGCCTGGCGCGCTTCCCGCGCGGCTTCGCGCAGTTCCTTGCGCCCCCCGGCCGCGGCGGCGGCCTGGCGCTCGGGCGGCAGGGTGGCGACGGCCGCGGCGGCGTTGATGGATATCTCGCCCCGCCGCACGGCACGCACCAGTTCCGGCGCGGCCGCTTTCTGGATTTTCTCGATCTGACCCAGCGTATTGCTGCTCAGGCGCGCCGCGCGCGCCAGGGCCTGGCGCGACGGCACCGGCGGCGCGGGCATGACCGGGGGCTCGGGCTGGCCTTCCTGCCAGGGCGGGTCGTCGGGCGCGCCGGCCTTGCCCCGCGCTTCCAGAATTTCCTTCTTGCGCAGCGCCAGCACCCCGCGCTGGAAATCCGACACGCTGCGCCGGCCCAGGTGGTTTTCGATCATCCAGAGATGCACGTCGTCCATGGACTTGAAGCGCGTGTTCTGGATGGTGTGAAAAGCGATGCCGTGCTTGCGGCAGATCTCGTAGCGGTTGTGGCCATCGACCAGCAGGTCGCCCCACAGCACCAGCGCGTCGCGGCAGCCTTCTTCGAGCAGGCTGCGCTGCAGCGCGGCGTATTCGTCTTCGGTCAGCGGATCGATATAGGCGCGCAGGCCTTCGTCTATGCGGATTTCCATATTCTCTGCGTTCAGGGCGCCAGGCCGCGGGCCTGCAGCACGCCCTGCGCCACCGCCAGCCTCGCCACCGGGTCTTCCATGGCGAGCAGCCGCGCCTTTTCCGCCGGCGGCAGGGGCAGCAGCTCGCACCAGCGGTCGGCCACCCAGCCGGCGTCGTCCAGCCGGTAAGGCGGCGCCAGGGGCATGGCCTCGGCGGGCACGCCGTCGCGCTGCCATTGCGCCACCAGCCGGCCCAGCGCGTCGGCGGCGGGCTGCAGCGCGGGCGGCACCGCCGTTGGCGGGTCGTCGGGAATCGGCTCGGCCTCGCCCATCCAAAGCCCGTATTTTGCCAGTTGGGGAGAATGCAGCCGGAAGCGCCCCTGGCCCGAACAGCGCAGCTCCAGCAGCGCCGGCATGGGCGCGTCCCAGGCGTCGATGCGCGCCATGGTGCCCACGTCCGCCAGCGTTTCGCGCTCCTCGGGCCGGCGCACCTCGCTGCCGGCCAGCAGCGCCACCACGCCGAAACCGCTGCCCTCGGCAAGGGCGCGCCGCACCATGTCGAGGTAGCGCACCTCGAAAACGCGCAGCCGCAGCACGCCGGCGGGAAACAGCGCATGCGACAGGGGAAACAGCGGTATCAGGGCCATGGCGCGGCTATTCCGCCAGAAAGGCCGCGTCCACCGGCACCTGCATGGCGGTGGCCAGCGCGTTGGTCTGCGATGCCAAACCGATGACGGCCAGCAGCTCGGCGTGCTGGCCCGGCGTCATGCCCTTGGCGCGCGCGGCGGCGGTATGCGAATGCACGCAATAGGAACAGCCGTTGGCCGTGGACACCGCGACGTAGATCATCTCCCGCACCAGCGGCGGCAGCTCGCCCTCGGCGGCCATGACCTGCTTGAGCTGGCCCCATACGCGCCGCAGTTGCGGCGGATCGTTGGCGAGCGCGCGCCAGAAATTGTTGACGAAATCGGACTTGCGCGTCGCGCGGATGTCTTCGAACACCTCCCACGCCTCGGGCGATTGCCGCGCCTCTTCGTCTGTCAGCAGCTTCACGGTGGCCATGCGGTTCCTCCAGAAAATCGATGGCCGGCCCCGTTTCCGCGCAAGCCGCCCGATCTGCGTAGCTTAGCGCCGTTTTTTGCGCCGTTTCGCGCAGGCGCAGGCAAGCCGCCGCCCGCCGCCTGAAAAGAACGCTTACCGGCGCGGCGTCGCTGCGCGGCGCGCCCTGCCCTATCATGGACGCGGTCCGCCCGCTCCCAGGAACGCCCTGCCCCTGACGCCGGCGTCCGTGGCGGCCGTTCCCACTTCCGGAGCCCCCGCATGCCCGAGCTTTCCGCCTACCTCAGTTTCGACGGCGACTGCGCCGACGCCATGCGCTTCTACGAGCGCGTGCTGGGCGGCCGCCTGGAATTGCTGATGCGCTATGGCGACGCGCCCGCCGACGCCGTCCTGCCCGACCTCGGGCCCGGCGAGGCGGAGCGCGTGATGCACGCGCGGCTGGTGCTGGACGAGCAGGTGCTGCTGGCGGCCGACGCCACGTCCTCTCATCCCTATGCGGGCAAGCAGGGCGTGGCGCTGGCCCTCGCATACCCCACCGTATCGGACGCGCACCGCGTCTTCGACCAGCTGGCCGAAGGCGGCAGCATCACCCTGCCTCTGCGCCAGACCTTCTGGGCCGAAGCCTTCGGCGCCCTGGTGGACCGCTATGGCACGCGCTGGATCGTCAGCGGCGGCATGAAGAAACCGCTCGCCTGAGGTGTCGAGTTTCAATAGGTTGTTCTCAGCGAGTCGGGAAGCTGGAGGCTTGTAACCGGGAGCGGAATGAGGTCTGCACCTGCACAAACCCCACCCGCCAATGATCGTCAATGGCAACATGGGCGACCTCCCGGGCATCGATCGTGCTGCGGGTACGCACTGGGCGCGAGCTGCAATCGGCCAGGGCGGCCGCGCCATGCAAGGCGAAACGTCTCTGCCATTCGCGCGCCGTGCGCAGACTGATGCCGGCGGCTTGGGCCGCAGCTTTGAGTCCTTGACTGGCAATGCGCTCGACCAGCAATTGGCGACCCCGCAGCGCAAGTCTGGCATTCCATTCTTATGGCTGTTCATCCGGATAGAGTTCTTGGGTGGCTGAAGCGTAGAGAACTCCAGTTTCCCAGACTCTTCCGGGTGAACAACCTATTGAAACATCACACCTGGGACGCGTTGCCCCCAGCCGCGCGCCTGACGCGAGAGGCTCAGACCTGCGCCTCGCCCGGATGGTGCGCGGCCAGCACGTCCTGCAAGGCCCGGGCCGCGCCTTGCAGCACGGGAACGGCGCGCAGCAGGTCGTCGAGCAGGACGCGCGCGGTGGGCGCGTGGCAGGCCACGGCCGCCACCACGCGGTCGGCCGCGTCGCGCACCGGCACGGCCACTGCACTCATGCCTCGCACGAATTCCTCGTTGTCGATGCCGATGCCGCGCGCGGCCAGGCGCTCGAGCTCTTCTTCCAGGCGCGCCGGATCGGTGAGCGTGCGCGGCGTGTTGCGCGTAAGCGGCAGGCGCGCCAGCACGCGACCGCGCTCGAGCCGGTTCATGGACGCGAGAAAGAGCTTGCCGCTGGCGGTGCAGTGCATGGGCACGTGACTGCCTACCGCGAAGAACAGCCGCAGCGGCTCGGTGGTTTCGACGCGCTCCATGTAGACCACCTGGTCGCCGTCCGGCGCGGTGAGATTGCAGGTTTCGCCGAGTTTGCCCACCAGTTGCGCCAGCACCGCGCGGCAGGCGCGCGTAAACGGCGACGCGCGCAGCGTGGCCAGCGCCAGCGCGGTGGCCTGCGGGCCGGTCACGAATCCGTGCTCGGTGGGCGTGGCGGCCGCGAACCCCGCGCGCTGCATGGCGCCCAGCAGCCGCATGAGCGAGCTCTTGGGCAGGCCCATGCGCTGGGCCAGCTGGGCCAGCGTGGGCGGATGCTGCGCGCGCGCCAGGTGCTCGAGCACGTAGAGCGCCCGCAGGCTGCGGGCTTCCGGGGGGTCGTCGGCCCCGCGTTGCGGACCCGTGGCCGATGCTGCGCTGCGATTTTGAAACCGATCGGGCATGTTCTGTTCCATTTGTCCCCTGGCGCGCGGATAGGGCTTGGCTGCGCGCCGCCTCTTCCTAGAATCGCCATCAAAGCGATGGGCCGCCGGCGCCGCGCCGCGGCCCGAACCAGTATATAAACGCGCTGCGCGGCGGCAAGCAGGGAAAACACGCTTCAGGCACGGCAACACGCAAAGGAGACTGCGCGCCATGTCGGACACTGTGGATTACATCATCGTGGGCGCCGGCTCGGCCGGCTGCGTCATGGCCAACCGGCTGAGCGCCAGCGGCGCGCATACGGTCTGCCTGCTCGAAGCGGGCCCGCCGGACCGCTATCCCTGGATACACATCCCCATCGGATACGGCAAGACCATGTTCCACAGGGTGGTGAACTGGGGCTACTACACCGACCCCGACCCCAACATGCTGGGCCGGCGCATCTACTGGCCGCGCGGCCGCACGCTGGGCGGCTCCAGCGCCATCAACGGGCTGATATACATCCGCGGCCAGCGCCAGGACTACGACGCCTGGGAGGCCGCCGGCAATCCCGGCTGGAGCTGGGACGACTGCCTGCCGTACTTCCGCAAGCTCGAGTGCAACGACCTCGGCCCGGGGCCCACGCGCGGCACCGGCGGCCCGCTCAACGCCACCTCCATCAAAACGCGCCACCCGCTGGTGGAAGCCCTGATCGAAGCCGCCGGCCGCCTCGGCATACCGCGCGTGGACGATTTCAATACCGGCGAGCAGGAAGGCGTGGGCTACTACCAGCTCACCACGCGCAACGGCCGCCGCTGCTCCACGGCGGTGGCCTACCTGCACCCGGTGCGTTCCCGCGCCAACCTGCGCGTGGAAACCGGCGCGCACGCCATGGCCGTGCTGTTCGAGGGCCGCCGCGCCTGCGGCGTGCGCTATCGCCAGGGCGGCGCGGTGCGCACGCTGCGCGCGCGGCGCGAAGTGGTGCTGTGCGCGGGCGCGCTGCAATCGCCGCAACTGCTCCAGCTATCCGGCGTGGGGCCGGCCGGCCTGCTGCGCCGCCACGGCATCGGCGTGGTGCGCGACCTGCCCGGCGTGGGCGAGAACCTGCAAGACCACCTGCAGATCCGCCTCATCTACGAAACCACCCGTCCCATCACCACCAACGATCAGCTGCGCAGCCTGGCCGGCCGGATCGGCATGGGCCTGCAATGGCTGCTGTTTCGCGGCGGGCCGCTGGCGGTGGGCATCAACCAGGGCGGCCTGTTCTGCAGGGTGGACCCGGCCAGCGCCACCCCCGACACGCAATTCCATTTCGCCACGCTGTCGGCCGACATGGCAGGCGGCGCGGTGCACCCGTTTTCCGGCTGCACCTATTCGGTGTGCCAGCTCAGGCCCGGCTCGCGCGGCTACGTGCGCCTGCGCAGCGCCGATCCGTTCGAGCCACCGTCGATGCAGCCCAACTACCTGTCCACGGAAGCGGACCGGCGCATGGCGGTCGCGGCGGTGAAGTACGCGCGCCGCGTGGCCGCGACCGAGCCGCTGGCCGGGCTGATGAAGCGCGAATTCCGCCCCGGCCCCGAAGTGCGCACCGACGACGAGATCCTGCATTTCTGCCGCGAATACGGCGCAACGATTTTCCACCCGTCGGGCACCGCGAAAATGGGGCCCGCCAGCGACCCGCTGTCGGTGGTGGACCACCGCCTGCGCGTGCACGGCGTGGCCGGCCTGCGCGTGGTGGACTGCTCCGTCATGCCCACGCTGGTTTCGGGCAACACCAACGTGCCCGTCGTGATGATGGCCGAACGCGCGGCCGAGTTCGTCCTGCAGGACCTGCAGGCGCAGCGCCGCCCCCAGGCGGTCCTGCAGGCGGCATGAACGCCCGCGCCCCGGAGGCGGACGCCGGCGCACGCGGCGCGCGGACCGTCCGCCCGGCCCGGAGCAACCCATGACCTGATTCCGCAGCATCGGCCGAGCGCAGCGCAGAATGCCCGGCCTCCCACCAAAGGAGAGTAGACATGGCCAAGCAAAATGTAGCGGCGGTCCGCAAAGTGGTCGCTGCGTCGCTGATCGGCGCCACCATCGAGTGGTACGACTTCTTCCTGTATGGCGTCGTCGCGGGCATCGTGTTCAACAAGCTGTATTTTCCGGCCGGCGACCCCCTGGTTTCCACCATGCTGGCCTACACCACCTTCGCCGTGGGCTTCGTGACGCGGCCGCTGGGCGGGCTGATCTTCGGCCACTTCGGCGACCGCATCGGCCGCAAGAGCATGCTGGTGCTGACGCTGATGATCATGGGCGTTTCCACCTTTCTCATCGGCCTGGTTCCCACCTACGAGAGCATCGGCATCTGGGCGCCCATTCTGCTCCTGCTGCTGCGCGTGTTCCAGGGCATCGGGCTGGGCGGCGAATGGGGCGGCGCGGTGCTCATGGCCTACGAATACGCCCCGCCCGAGAAGAAAGGCTATTACGCCTCGCTGCCGCAGATCGGGCTGTCGATCGGGCTGTGCCTGGCCTCGGGCACCGTGGCGCTGCTGTCCACGCTGCTGACCGACGCGCAATTCATGGCCTGGGGCTGGCGCGTGGCGTTCCTGGTGTCCGCCGTCATGGTGGGCGTGGGCATGTACATCCGCCTGAACATCCAGGAAACGCCCGAGTTCACGGCGGTCAAGGCCAACAACGCCGAGAGCCGCATGCCGTTCATGGACATGCTGCGGCGCTATCCGGGCAATGTGTTCAAGGGCATGGGCGCGCGCTACATCGACGGCGTGTTCTTCAACGTGTTCGGCGTGTTTTCCATTTCTTACCTGACGCAGACCGTGCACATTACGCGCACCGAGGCGCTCACGGGCGTCATGGCGGCCGCGCTGGTGATGTGCTTTTTCATTCCGTTCTTCGGCCGGCTGTCCGACCGCATCGGGCGGCCCCGCGTGTATTTCTGGGGCTCGCTCGTCACGGCGCTGGCATCCTTCCCCGGCTTCTGGCTCATGCTCAACAGCCAGGGCAGCACCTTCCTGATCTGGATGGCCATCATCGTGCCCTTCGGCATTTTCTACGCGGCCGTCTACGGTCCCGAAGCCGCGCTCTTCTGCGAGCTGTTCGACGCCAAGGTGCGCTACACGGGGATTTCGTTCGTCTACCAGTTCTCGGGCATCTTCGCCTCGGGCATCACCCCCATCATCGCCACCGCGCTGCTCAAGACGGGCGGCGGCGAGCCCTGGCTGATCTGCCTGTACGTGCTGTTCGCCGGCGTAGTCTCGGCCTGGAGCGCGTGGCTCATCGGACGCGGCAAACCGGCGGACGATGCCTATGCCCCGATGGCCGGGCGGGGACTGCGCAAGGCGCTGTAGCGGGCGGGCGGCGGCCCCCGGGGCCGCCGCCGCGCCGCGCTCATGCCTTGCGGCCGTGGAACGGATAGTTGGGATCGTTGTAGCCGTGGGTGGATGCGTGGCCGGGCGGCACCCAGCCGTCGACCAGGGCTTCTTCCTCGGCCGAAACGGCCACGTCAAGCGCCGCGTAGTAGTCCTCCATCTGCGCCAGCGTGCGCGGCCCGGCGATGACGGCGGTGACGATGGGATTGGCCAGCACCCAGGCGGTGGCGAAGTGGCCCGGCGCCACGTTGCGCCCCGCGCAATAGGCGCCGAGCTGCTGCGCGATGCGCAGCGATTCCTCGCGGAACTCGGTGGCCAGGATGCGCGCGTCGCCGCGCCCGGCGCGCGTGTCGGCCGCCGGCGGCTGGCCCGGCGCGTACTTGCCGGTGAGCACGCCGCGCGCGATGGGGCTGTACGGCACCACGCCCAGGCCGTAATGGCGGCAGGCGGGCAGAATCTCCACCTCGGGGCCGCGGTTGAGCATGTTGTAGTACGGCTGGCACACCACGGGCTGCGGCACGCCCAGCTCGCGACACAGGCGCATGACTTCGGCGATGCGCCAGCCGCGGAAATTCGACAGGCCGAAGGCGCGCAGCTTGCCGGCGCGCACCAGGTCGCCCAGCGCCCACAGCGCCTCTTCCAGGTTTTCCTCGTGGAAGTCGCGGTGCAGGTAGAGAATGTCGAGGAAATCCGTGCCCAGGCGGGCCAGGCTGGCCTCCACGCCCTGCACCAGCCACTTGCGCGAATAGTGCGACTGGTTCGGCCCCTGCCCCATGGGGTTGCCGATCTTGCTCGCCAGCACCCAGTGGTGGCGCTGGTCTTTCAGCAGACGGCCCACCACCTCCTCGGAACGGCCTTCGTTGTACACGTCGGCGGTGTCGATGAAGTTCAGGCCGTGGTCGCGCGCCGAGGCGACAATGCGGGCGGCCTCGTCGTCGGGCGTCTGCTTGCCGAACATCATGGTGCCCAGGCACAGCGGCGAAACGCGCAGATTGCTCTGCCCCAAGCGTCGGTAGTTCATGGCGGTGTCTCCAGACGGGAAACGGCGGCGCACGATGCGCCGCCCCCGCACGAGTGTGCCAGAAAAGCGCCCTCAGCCGTGTTGCGGCCCGGCGTCCACGGCGGCCAGGATCTTGCCGAAGAGCGCATTCGCGTGGGCCGAATCGAGCCAGCGCACGATCACCACCATGCGCCGCTCGGGCTCGACCCACGTAAACGAACTGCCCGCGCCCACGCCGAAGAAACTGGACTCCGGCACGCTGGGAAACATGCGCCGGCCGGTGTTCAGCCAGATCAGGAAGCCGTAATAGGGCGCGATGTCGCAGGGCGTGCGCATGGCCTGTATCCACTCGCGCGACAGCACCTGCCGGCCCTGCGCGCGCCCCTCGTCGAGCAGCATCTGGCCGATCAGGGCCTGGTCGCGGGCGCTGATGGACATGCCGCCGCCCCAGTGCGACCCGCCCGGCACCGACTGCACGCGCCTGCCGTCCAGGTCGACCCAGGCGTTGTCGTAGCCCACCCAGCGCCAGTTCTCGCTCGCGCCGATGGGCCGCGTGATGGCCTCGCGGAACACGTCGGGCAGCGGCTGGCGGAACAGGTGCAGCAGGGCGTACGAGAGCTGGTTGATGCGCACGTCGTTGTATTCCCAGTACGTGCCGGGCCGCTGCAAGGGGCGCGCATCGCCCTTCTTGCCATCGGGCGGCGTGCCGAAGGTCACGGCGCGGTAGCGGTCGGCCTGGTCGGACACGCCGAAGCGCTCGCCTTCCCACTCGCTGGTCTGCTGCAGCAGGTGACGCCAGGTGATTTCGGCGTTCTGGCCGCTGTCGAAGCCGATGCCGGGCACGCGCCTGACCACCGGCTCGTCCACGTCGGGCAGCAGCCCGCGGTCGTGCGCCACGCCCGCCAGCAGCGCCAGGTACAGCTTGGCCACGCTGAACGTGAGGTCGGCGCGGTCGGGCTCGCCCCACTCGGCCAGGGTCTGGCCGTCGCGGCGCACCACGCCCGAAACCGGACCGCGGTCATGGATGGGCCCGAGCAGGCGGTTCCAGGGCGGCGGGTCGTTCAGGTGCACCCCGAAATTGCCCGAGATGCTGCGGTCCCAGGCGGATTCATGGTCATTGGCGAACTGGATCGCCTCCTGCATCAGCGCATTCATTGGTTTGGTCCTCGAAGAAATCCGTGTCCGGAAGCCGGGCTTGCCAGGGCGTGTCAGCCCCGGGCGTCCCGCGGCGCGCGCGCCAGGAATTCCATGGCGGCCCGCACGCCCCCGCCGCGATGAGGCACGCCGGCCGCGGCCAGCCCCATTTCCACGCCGGCCAGCGTGCCGCACAGGGTGAGATCGTTGAAATAGCCCAGGTGTCCGATGCGGAACACGCGGTCCGACAGCCGGCCCAGCCCCTGGCCAAGCGACATGTCGAAACGCGCCAATATCGTCCTGCGCAAGGCGTCGGCGCCCTGCCCGCCCGGCATCAGCACGGCGGTGAGCGCCGGGCTGCAGGCGGCGGCGTCCGCGCACAGCACCTCCAGGCCCCAGGCGCGCACCGCGAGGCGCGCGGCCTCGGCGTGGCGGCGGTGGCGCGCGTAGACCCGCGGCAGCCCCTCGGCCTCCAGCATGGCAATGGCCTCGTGCAACCCATAGAGCAGATTGGTGGCGGGCGTGTACGGAAAATAGCCGTTCTCGTTGGGGCCGAGCATCTCGCGCCAGTCCCAGTACGAGCGCGGCAGCCGGGCCGACCCGGCGGCCGCCAGCGCGCGCGGCCCCACCGCGTTGAACGACAGGCCGGGAGGCAGCATCAGCCCCTTCTGCGAGCCTGAAATGGAAACGTCCACGCCCCATTCGTCGTGGCGGTAATCGATGGCGCCCAACGAGGAAATCGTGTCCACCATGAGCAGCGCCGGATGGCCCGCGCCGTCGATGGCGGCGCGCACGGCGGCGATGTCGCTGGCGACGCCGGTGGAAGTCTCGTTGTGCACCACGCACACCGCCTTGATGCGGCGCGCGGTGTCGGCGGCCAGGCGCTCGGCGATGCGCGCCGGGTCCACGGGATGGCGCCAGTCGCCTTCGATCAGGTCCACCTCCAGCCCCAGGCGGCGCGCCAGGCGGCACCACAGGCTGGCGAAATGGCCGGTTTCGGCCATGAGCACGGCATCGCCGGGCGAAAGCGTGTTCACCAGGGCCGCCTCCCAGGCGCCCGTGCCCGAGGAGGGGTAGATGACCACCGGAGAGGCGGTCTGGAAGATGCGCTGCATGCCTTCGAGCACGGCCCTGCCCAGCGCGCCGAACGCCGGCCCGCGGTGGTCGATGGTGGGCTGGTCGATGGCGCGCAGCACGCGGTCGGGCACGTTGGTGGGCCCGGGGATCTGGAGAAAATGCCGGCCGGACGGGTGGGAATGCAGAGTGAGCATGCGGGGCCTCGTGGGGTGCTTTTGTATACCAACGAAACGAACGCGACGACAAAGCATGGGCCCGCCCGCCGTGCATGGCGCGGCCCCGAAAGCATGCGTCACTCTATCCCATTGTTTTTGCGTGCATAACCTAGGGTATACACCCATGAATAAAGCGGTGGGCCACAGTTTATAGTTGCCGCAAACAAGGGGATTTTTTGTATACCAATGAGCCGCAGCACTGAACTGTTGCCCGACTCCGCCGCCGGCGAGGCTGCCCCGCCCGTGGCGGCGCCCGCCGCCACGCCGGCGCGGACACTGCCGGCCAGCGTGGCCGGGCGGCTGCGCGAGCGCATCATCCAGGGCGAATTCCCACCCGGCAGCCGGCTGAACGAGCGCGCGCTCTGCGAACGGCTGGGCGTGTCGCGCACGCCGCTGCGCGAGGCTTTCCGCGTGCTGGCGGCCGAGGGCCTGGTCAGCATCGAGCCCAACCGCGGCGCGCAGGTGGTCGCCCTCTCGGAAGCCAACATCCGCGAAGCCTTCGAGGTGATAGGCGGGCTGGAGGCCATGTCGTGCCGCCTGGCCTGCGAACGCGCCACCGACGCCGAGATCGCCGAGATCCGCGCGCTCACCTACGAAATGATGGCCAGCCACGCGCGCCACGACCTGCCCTCGTACTTCCGCACCAACCGCGAGATCCACGAACGCATCAGCCTGGCGGCGCACAACAGCCTGCTCAAGCAGCTCTACGACGCGCAGAACGCGCGCATCCAGAACCTGCGCTTCGTGTCCAACGAAGACCGCCACAAATGGGACCTGGCCATGCGCGAACACATCGAAATGGCGCAGGCCCTGGAGGCGCGCGACGCCGACCGGCTGGCGGACATCATGCGCCAGCACCTCGAACGCAAGTGCGCCGCCGCGCTGCGCGCCCTGCGCCACCAGGCGGGCGGGCCGGCCGATTCCGATTGACCCGGGCCGCGGCGGGCGCGCGAGCGCCGCGCCCGCCGCGGCATCGACAGCAGTGACAGCTTCATGGGGACCGCGGGTTCCGCGCCGCAGGCGCCGGCTCCCGCGTTTCCGCAGCACCCGGCAGCATCCCGTTCCAAACCGCATGGTCCAGAGGAGCCTCGTCATGGCCGATTCCAACGTCACCCCCGCCGCACCGCCCCTTTCCCGCTTCCGCCCCCGGCTCAAGTTCCTGGCCGCCGCGCTGCTGGCCTGCACCGCCCTGGGCGCGGGCGCCGCGCACGCCTCCAAGCAGGACGACACGCTGCGCATGGCGTACGACCAGGCGCCCGAAAGCGTGGACCCGTACTACAACAACGTGCGCATCGGCGTCATCATTGCCGCCAACGTGTGGGACACCCTGCTCTACCGCGACCCCATGACCAACGAGTACAAGGGGCAGCTCGCCAAGAGCTGGAAACAGGTCGACGACAAGACGCTGGAATTCGAACTGCGCCAGGGCGTGAAATTCCACAACGGCGAGGAGTTCGACGCCGATTCGGTGGTGTACACGCTGAACTTCGTGGCCGACCCCAAGAACAAGGCGGTCACCCAGCAGAACGTGGCCTGGATCGACAAGGTCGAGAAGATCGACAAATACCACGTGCGCCTGACCACCAAGGAACCCTTCCCGGCGGCCAAGGAATACCTCGCCACCACCGTGGCCATCCACCCCGCCAGGTACTACAAGGAAGTCGGCCCCAAGGGCATGAACGCCAAGCCCGTGGGCACCGGCCCGTACAAGGTGACGGACTACCAGCCCGGCAAGTCCATCACGCTGGAGAAGAACGCCGACTATTTCAAGGACTCGCCCAAGGCCCAGCCCAGGATCGGCAAGGTGGTCATCCGCTTCATCCCCGACCGCCAGACGCAGATGGCCGAGGTGATTTCCGGCGGCGAGGACTTCATCATGAGCGTGCCCAAGGACCAGGCCGAGCAGCTCAAGACCCTGCCCACGCTGCAGGTCGTGTCCGGCGAAACCATGCGCATCGTGTTCATGCAGATGAACATCCAGGATGGCTCGCCCGCGCCGCAGCTCAAGGACGAACGCGTGCGCAAGGCCATCATCCACGCCATCGACCGCGAATCCATCCTGAAGAATATCGTGGGCGAAGGCGGCGCGATCCTCAACGCCATCTGCACGCCCTCGCAGGTGGGCTGCACGCAGGACGTGCCCGCCTACAAATACGACCCGGCCCTGTCGAAAAAACTGCTGGCCGAGGCCGGCTACCCCAACGGTTTCGACATCGACATCCTGGCCTATCGCGAGCGCAACCAGACCGAGGCCCTCATCAACTACCTGCAGGCCGTGGGCATACGCGCCAAGCTCAATTTCCTGCAGTACGCCGCCATGCGCGACATGGTGCGCGGCGGCAAGGCCGCGCTCACGCACCAGACCTGGGCGTCCAACCTGGTGAACGACGCGTCGGCCTCCACGCCGGTCTACTTCGGCTTCGGCAATGACGACATCACCCGCGACCCGCAGGTGCGCGACCTGCTGCGCAAGGCCGACACCACCATCGACAGCGCCCGGCGCAACGCCGCCTACAAGGAGGCGCTCACGCGCATCGCCGAAAAAGCCTATGCCGTGCCGCTGTGGACCCTGCCCGTGTACTACGTGGCCAGCAAGGACGTGAACTTCAAACCCTACCCGGACGAGCTGGTGCGTTTCTGGGACATGAGCTGGAAGTAAGCCGCGCCCCGGCGGCGCCCGCGCGCCGCCGGCCGCAAGGGGAACATCAATGCTGCAATTCACGATCAGGCGGCTGGGCCTGGCGCTGCTGGTGGCGCTGACCGTCTCGGTGCTGGCCTTCATGCTGCTGCACCTGTCGGGCGACCCCGCGCTGGCGCTGGCCGGCGAAGGCGCCCGGCAGGCCGACATCGACGCGATCCGCAAGGCCTACGGGCTGGACCGCCCCCTGCTGGTCCAGTATGCGGACTGGCTCTGGCAGATCCTGCACGGCGATTTCGGCACCTCGGTGTATTTCAAGACCGAGGCCGGCCCGCTCATCCTGTCCAAGCTGGGCACCACGCTCAAGCTGGGCGTAGGCGCGCTGGCCGTGGCGCTGGCCATTTCGGTGCCGCTGGGCGTGCTGGCCGCGATCTGCAAGGGCAGCCTGGTCGACCGCTTCTGCCTGGCAGTGGCGGTGCTGGGCCAGGCGCTGCCCAACTTCTTCTTCGCGCTCATCCTCATCATGCTGTTCGCGATTTCGCTGCGCGTGCTGCCGGTTTCGGGCAGCGGCACCTGGCAGCATTTCGTGATGCCGGCCATCGCGCTGGGCTACTACGTGGCGCCGGCCTTCATGCGGCTGATCCGCGCCGGCATGATCGAGGTGCTCTCGGCCGATTACATCCGCACCGCGCGCGCCAAGGGGCTGCCCGCGCGCACCATCATCTTCAAGCACGCGCTGCGCAACGCCATCGTGCCGGTGGTGGCGCTGGCCGCGGTGCAGCTCGGCTACCTGCTGGGAGGCTCGGTGGTCATCGAAACCATCTATGCGCTGGACGGCCTGGGCTACCTGGCCTACCAGAGCATCACCTACAAGGATTTTCCGGTCATGCAGCTCATCGTGCTGCTGCTGTCCGTCATCTACGTCCTGCTCACGCTGGCGGCCGACATCGCCAACGCCTGGCTGGACCCGCGCATCCGGGTGTCGTGAAATGAACGCTCCATTACCCGATTCCTCGCTTGCCCGGATCGCGCCGGAAGCGGCCGGACTCACGCCCGCGCGGCTGCGCTGGCGCCGCGTCTCGCGCAACACCGCGCTGCTCGCGGGCGGCGGCATCCTGCTGGCGATTCTGCTGGTGGCGCTCTTCGCGCCCTGGATCGCGCCGCACGACCCCTACTTCCAGGATCTCGCCTACCGCATGGCGCCGCCGGTCTGGTACGAGAAAGGCACCTGGCTGCACCCGCTGGGCACCGACCCGCTGGGCCGCGACTACCTCTCGCGGCTGCTCTACGGCGCCCGCATTTCGCTGCTCATCGGCGCCAGCGTGGCGCTGATCTCCGGGCTGATCGGCACGGCCATGGGCATGGCGGCCGGCTACTTCGGCGGCAAGGTGGACATGGCGGTGTCCTTTCTCGTCACCACGCGCCTGTCCATGCCCGTGATCCTGGTGGCGCTGGCCACAGTGGCCATGGTGGGCGGCTCGCTCTGGGTGGTGATCCTGGTGCTGGGCCTGCTCAAGTGGGACCGCTACGCCGTGGTCATGCGCAGCGCCACGCAGCAGGTGCGCTCGCTGGAATACGTGGCGGCGGCCCAGGCGGCCGGCGCCTCCACCTGGCGCATCGTGCGCGGCGAGGTGCTGCCCAACGTGGTGCCGCACCTTATCGTCATCGCCACGCTGGAAGCGGCCAGCGCCATCCTGCTCGAAGCCTCGCTGTCGTTCCTCGGGCTGGGGGTGCAGCCGCCGCTGCCGTCGTGGGGGCTGATGATCTCCGAGGCCAAGGCCTACATGTTCTTTTCTTTCTGGCTCATCGCCATCCCCGGCTCGGCGCTCGCGCTGCTGATCTTCGCCATCAACCTGGCGGGCGACGGGCTGCACCAACTGCTGACGCCCGAGGAGAAAGCATGACCATGAATCACGCGGAACCCGTCCTGGACGTGCAGGGGCTGAAGGTGGACATCGCCACGCCCCGCGGCACGCTGCACGCGGTGCGCGACGTTTCGTTCCAGGTGCGCCGCGGCGAAACCCTCTGCCTGGTGGGCGAGTCCGGCTGCGGCAAGTCGATGACTTCGCTGGCCGTCATGGGCCTGCTGCCCAAGGCGGCGCGCCGCAGCACGAGCCGGCTCGCCGTGCTGGGCGAAGACATCTCGCGGGCCCGCGCGCGCCGCGTCAACGCGCTGCGCGGCAACAAGATGGCCATGATCTTCCAGGAGCCCATGACGGCGCTGAACCCGGCCTACCCGATAGGCGACCAGCTCACCGAGCATTACATCCATCATCGCGGCGCAAGCCGCCCGCAGGCGCGCGACCGCGCCGTGGAACTGCTGGAGAAAGTGGGCATCGCCTCGGCCGGGCAGCGGCTGTCGCAGTACCCGCACCAGCTCTCGGGCGGGCTGCGGCAGCGCGTCATGATCGCGATGGCGCTGATGTGCGGCCCCGAGCTGCTCATCGCCGACGAGCCCAGCACGGCGCTGGACGTCACCATCCAGGCGCAGATCCTGCGGCTGCTGGCCGAGCTGCAGGCCGAGCTGGGCATCGCCATGGTGCTCATCACGCACGACCTGGGCGTGGTCGCGCGCATCGCGCGGCGCGTGGCCGTCATGTACGCCGGACAAATCGTCGAGCAGGGCCCGGTGGCCGAACTCTTCGCCGCGCCGCGCCACCCCTACACGCAGGGATTGCTCGACTGTATTCCCGTGCCGGGCCGCAACCGGCCGGGCGAGCCGCTGGGCACCATCGCCGGCGTGGTGCCCGCCCTGTACGGCGACCTGCCGGGCTGCGCGTTCTACCAGCGCTGCCCGCACGCCCAGCCCCGCTGCCGCGCCCCCATCGCGCTGCGCGGCGGGGCCGGAGCCCGCCAATGGCGCTGCGTGCTGCACGCGGAAGGAGGCCGGGCATGAGCGCGCCGGTTCTCTCTACCGACGAATACCGCAGCGCAAGCGGCCAGGCCGGCGCATTGCTGCAGGCCGAGGCGGTCGGCCGGCGGTTCAGCGTGCGCGCCGGCATGTTCCAGCCGCGCCGCGAACTGCACGCCGTCAACGGCGTGGACCTGGCCGTGCGGCGCGGCGAGGTGCTGGGCATCGTGGGCGAATCCGGCTGCGGCAAATCCACGCTGGCGCGCCTGCTGCTGGGCCTGATCCCGCCCAGCGAGGGCGTCGTCCGCCTCGACGGCCAGGACATCCGCCACATGGACCGCCGCGCGCTGGCGCGGCGCGTGCAGCCCATCTTCCAGGACCCGTATTCCTCGCTCAACCCGCGCCGGTCCATCGCCTCCATTGTGTCGCTGCCGCTGGAAGTGCACGGCATTCCCAACCCGCGCCAGCACAAGGCCATCGAAATGCTGGAGCGCGTGGGCCTGCCGCCGCGGCTGGCCCACAACAGCCCGGGCCAGCTTTCGGGCGGGCAGCGCCAGCGCGTGGCCATCGCCCGCGCGCTGGTCATGCGCCCGGAGATCGTGATCTGCGACGAGCCCACCTCGGCGCTGGACGTGTCGGTGCAGGCGCAGATCATGAACCTGCTCATGGAGCTGCGCCGCGATTTCAACCTCACCTACGTGTTCATCAGCCACAATCTGGCGGTGGTGGAACACATCGCCACCCAGGTGGCGGTGATGTACCTGGGCCGCGTGGTCGAATCGGCGCCCGCCGACCGGCTCTTCCGCGACCCGCGGCATCCCTATACCCAGGCGCTGCTGGCCTCGGTGCTGACGCCCGAGCCGGGCCTGGGAATACCCGACACCGGGCTGGGCCTGTCATTTCCCGATCCGCTGCATCCGCCGCCCGGCTGCCCGTTCCATCCGCGCTGCCGCCACGCCATGCCCCAGTGCAGGGAGGCGCGGCCAGCTTTGGCGCGGCCAGCTTTGGCGCGGCCGGACGGCGCCGCGGTGGCCTGCCATCTCTATCCGCCCGCCTCGACTTCCGGAGCCCTGCCCTCATGACCCGAAACCAAGCCCTGGCCCTGGCCGAACGCCGCTTCGACAGCGGCGAATTCCGCGACGTGCTGGCCCGCCGCGTGGCGCTGCCCACCGAAAGCCAGAACCCCGAGCGCGCCGGTACGCTGGCGCAATACCTGGCCGAGGAAATCCAGCCCGCCTTCGAAGCCATGGGATTCCGTTGCCGCACCCTGACGCAAGCGCGCGCCCTGGCGCCGTTTCTCTACGCCGAGCGCATCGAAGACCCGGCCCTGCCCACCGCCCTGGGCTACGGCCACGGCGATGTGATCCGCGGCCTGGAAAAGGAATGGAAACCCGGCCTGTCGCCCTGGACGCTCACCGAGTCCGAGGGCCGCTGGTACGGGCGCGGCATCGCCGACAACAAGGGCCAGCACACCGTCAACATGGAAGCGCTGAGGCTCGTGCTCGAAGCCCGCGGCCGCCTGGGCTTCAATGCCAAGTACCTGATCGAGATGGGCGAAGAAACGGGCTCGCCCGGCCTGCGCGAGCTGTGCGAAGCGCACCGCGGCCTGCTGGCGGCCGACGTGCTCATCGCCTCCGACGGTCCGCGCCTGTCGCCGGCCCGGCCCACGGTGTTCCTGGGCGCGCGCGGCAGCATCAACTTCGATCTGGCCATCGAGGCGCGCGCGGGCGGGCACCACTCGGGCAACTGGGGCGGGCTGATCTCCAATCCCGGCATCCAGCTCGCCCACGCCATTGCGAGCATCGTGTCGCCCTCCGGCCAGATCCGCGTGCCGGAATGGGTGCCCGACGCGCTGCCCGATTCGGTGCGCCGCGCGCTGGCCGACTGCGACGTGGACGGCGGCGAAGACGGGCCGCTCATCGAGCCCGGCTGGGGCGAACCCGGCCTGACGCCGGCCGAACGTGTCTTCGGCTGGTGTTCATTCGAAGTCCTGGCCTGCAAGACGGGCAACCCCGACACGCCCGTCAACGCAATACCGCCGCGCGCCTGGGCGCGCTGCCAGCTGCGCTTCGTGGTGGGCATCGATCCCGACCGCATCCTGCCCGCGCTGCGCCGCCATCTGGACCGCCAGGGCTTTCCGTATGTGCAGATCCTGGAAACCGGCGAGAGCCTGTTCCGCGCCACGCGCATCGACCCGGACGACCCCTGGGTGCGCTGGGCCGCCGATTCGCTGGCCGCCACCTCCGGCAAGAAGACCGCGGTGCTGCCGAATCTCGGCGGCTCTCTGCCCAACGATATCTTCACCGACGTCCTGGGCCTGCGCACCGTGTGGGTACCGCACTCCTATCCTGGCTGCTCCCAGCACGCGCCCAACGAGCACCTGCCGCCCGGCCTGCTGCGCGAAGGGCTGCGCCTGATGACCGGCCTGTACTGGGACCTGGGCGCGGGCACGGCGCCCGCGGGCCGAAGAGGCGGCCCGGAAGGCGGCAGCCGAGGCGGCCAATAAAAAGCCGGCTCATCGCCGGCGCATTCCTTCCAGGAACAGGTCCGCGATGAAGGCGGCGCATCGTCGCCGCTCCTCCGCGTCCAGCGCCTTGCGCGTGAAGCGTTCGATCGCGCCCATGAGCGCCTGCGCGAACCACTCCGGCGACACGTCGTCGCGGAACAGCCCGGCCGCCTGCTCGGCCCGCACGTTGCCCGCGATCATGCCTTCCAGCTCGCCTTTGAGGGCGTCGGCCCGCTCGACCTGGAAAAAGCCGATGCGCGTCAGGTTCATGTCGTGCTGGAGAATGTCGAGCAGGCCGGCCACCCCCTGCGCCACGCGCCCGGCCACGCCTGCCTGCGGCGTGTCGTCGGGCAGGCGCGCGCACGCGATGGCCTGGCGCAGGCGCTGCGTGAACAGCTCCACCAGTTCGTCATAGGCCGCCTGCTTGCTGGCGAAATACTGGTAGAAAACGGGCTGCGTCACTCCGGCGCGCGCCACGATGTCGCTGATCCGGGCGTTCTGGAACCCGCGCTCGGCGAATTCCGCCGCCGCGACCTCCAGCAATTGCTGGCGCGTGCGCTCGCCCTTGGTGGGCGGCTTCTCGGCGGCAGGAAATTCAGGGCTTGCGATCATCGCAGGAAAATACCCTTTCCTGCTCATTTCCACCAGTAATTTCAATGACTTGTGCCGTCATATGGCGGACCGCGTTGTATGTTTTTCCTGGCATGCTAAGCAAGCGCCGCCCGTGGCGGGCCGGGACCGCGCCGGTCTGAAACCTTCTGAAATACCCGGCGCGGCCCGGCCCGCCACGGCGCCGCCAAAGCAGTAAAGTAAAGGGGTCCGCCGGGCCCCCGGGGCCGGGGCGGATTCATCAGGAGCAAGCATCATGAAGCGGTTTTCAGGCCGAGCCGCCAGCGTCGCGCTGGCGCTGGCCATGGCAGGTTCTCCCGCCTATGCGGGCGGCTACGGATGGCACGGCGGCCATGGCTGGCACGGCGGCTCGTCGCACCATCACCACGGCGGCGGCTCGGACGGCTGGTGGGTGGCCGGCGTCTTCGGACTGGCCGCGGCCGGGCTGCTGCTGGCGGCCAACTCCGGCCCGACCTACGTCCAGACCGGCGTCTATGCCCCCGGCGTGGCCTACACCAGCCCACCCGTCTACGCCGCGCCGCCGGCCGTGGCCTACGTCGAACCCCAGCCCCAGTATGCGCCGGTGCAGTACGAGCCGGCCAAGCCGGCGGACACGGCGCAGGCGCGCGCCGAAACCGACTGCCAGCGCTGGGCGGTGAACCAGAGCGGCTACGATCCGGCCACGATCTCCCAATGGACTACCCAGGTCATGGTCGACAGCTACAACCGCGCCCTGGACTCGTGCATGACGAGCCGCGGCTACCGGGCCAGATAAGCCTTCCTGGCGCGCGGGCTCCGCTGCCGATTGCCCGCGCGCTTCCCTTTGCGCATACTGCCAGCCGGCGCGCCGCACCGGCCGCCGCAACCCGGCGCGCGCCATTGCGGCGCCCGCCGCCATCACAGGGGAAAACATGTCCGGATTCAAGCGGATCGCCATGGCATGCGCGCTGGGCGCGATGCTGGCATTCAACGCGCAGGCCCAGGGCGTCGCCGACGCCAGGGCCATGACCATCGTCGTGCCCTACGGCGCTGGAGGCATCGTCGACAACACCGCACGCGCCTTCGCCGAGAAAATGTCGCAAGAGCTCGGGCGGCCCGTGGTCGTCGAGAACCGCGGCGGCGCCGGCGGCATGATAGGCATGAACGCGGTCGCCCGCGCGGGCGGCGACGATACGCTGGCCTTCAGCGCGGTCAGCCCGGTCACGCTGTCGCCGCACGTCATGAAAACCCTGTACGACCCGCTCAAGGATCTGGCGCCCGTGGCGTCCGTCATGTATTCGCCGGTCTACCTGGTGGGCGGGCCGCGCTTCCAGGGCTCCACCTTCCAGGACTTGCTGTCGCAGGCCAAGGCCGACCCGGGCGGGTTGTCGCTTGCGACGGCGGGCGTCGGCTCCCTGGGCCACCTCATGCTGGAGCAGATCAACAACCAGGCCGGCGTGCGCATCACCCACGTGCCCTACAAAGGCATGGCCCAGATGGTGCCCGACGCGCTGGGCGGCCAGTTCTCGCTGATGCTGGTCAACGCCTCGGGCCCGGTCAACGCCCTGATCGCCGAGGGCAAGCTCAAGCTGCTGGCCGTGGGCTCTCCCGCCCGCCTGCCCGGCCATCCCGACGCGCCCACCCTGGCCGAGCTGGGCTATCCCATGGCCAACATGACGTCCACCTTCGGCTTTTTTGCCCCAGGCGGCAGCACGCCCGCCTTCCGCCAGCGCATGAACGCGCTCATCAACAAGATCGCGGCCATGCCCGAGATCGAAAAACCGCTCGCCAGCGCGCTGAACATCATGTCCACCGGCACCATCGCCCAGTTCGAGGCCCAGATCCGCAAGGAATACGCCGACAACGGCAAGATCGTGCAGCAGGCCAACATCCGCGCCGAATAGCCGAACGCAAGCCGATATTCCCGCAAGCGCTCACCCCAGCAAACCGGCCTCCAGCTCGCGCAGGCAGGTTTGCGCCGATTCCCACTCGTGTTCGCTGAAGACCCGCAGCCCGGCCTGGCGCAGCAGCCAGGCCGTGACCCCTGCGCCGGGCTGGCGCGCGCCCGTATGGGTGCCGTCATACACGTAGCCGCTGCCGCACGAAGGGCTGCCTTCTTTCAGGACGGCGATGCGGATGTCCCGTTCGCGGGCGGCCTGCAGCGCGGCCCGGGCGCCGCGCACGAAGGCCGGGCCGGCGTCGCCGCCGTCGAGGGTGAGCACGCGGGCCCGCCCTTCCAGCACGGCGCGCGCGTCTGCGCCCGGCTCGATTTCCGCCGGCGGACGCGGCACGGACAGCCCGCCGGCCATTTCCGGACAGAGCGCCACCACGCGTCCCTGCGCGCGCCATTCGGCGAGAACGGGATGGACGCGCGCGGCGCCCCGTCCGTCGTAGCGGACAGGGTTGCCGAGCAGACAGGAGCTGACGAGCACGTGGAACATGGACAGGCAAAGCGCGCGGCGAAGGCCGCCATGTTAACCGCCGGCGCGTTCCAGCCACTCGCGCAGCGCCGGGTCGCGCACCTGCATCACCTCGAACAGGCCCAGGGCGCGCAGGGCCGGCAGGGCCCGCAGGATGTCGCGCCGCGCCTGCTCGCGCGCCGGCCTGGACGCATGCGCGTCGCAGGCGGTGCGCGCATTGGCGAGAAACGCGCCCACCGTGCCCTTGCGCACGGCAACGCCGCCGATCTCGATCTGGTTGCGGTCGTCGGGAAGAATGTCGCTGGCCTGCATGGTTTGCTCCGCCGAGAGTGGGAAAGGCTTTACGATAACGGCGTTTTCGTGGCCTTTATGCCGCATTCATGCCTATCGATATCGTGAAACAGCCAGATTCCGAAGCGCCGCTTCCGCTGGTCGATCCCCGGCGGGCGGGGTCGCGCGGCGGCCCCGGCGCGTTTGCGGTGCGCCGGCTGCAGTCGGCACGGCGCGACACGGCCATGCACCGGCACGCGCGCGGCCAGTTGCTGGGGGTGGAACGCGGGCTGCTCACGATGTACGCCGGCCAGCGGCAATGGGTGTCTTCGCCCGCCGAAGCAGTGTGGATACCGCCGGATTGCCCGCATGGCATGCGCTCGCATGGGCCGTTCGAGGGCTACAGCGTCTACCTGAGCCCGGCGGCCTGCGCGGGGCTGCCCGAGGCTCCCTGCGCCCTGGCGGCCTCCTCCCTGCTGCTGGCCGCCGTCCATCGCGCGGCGAGCTGGGACGCGCCCGTGCTCGATGCGCGGCAGCGCCGCGTGGTGGAGGTGATCCGGGACGAGATACGGGGAGCCGCTCACACGGAGGGAGGGCTCGCCTTGCCGCGCGATCCGCGGCTGCAGCGGGTGGCGCTGGAGATTTCCAGCCATCCCGCCGATACCCGCAGCCTTGCCGAATGGGCGGCTCGGGCAGCCATGGCGCCGCGCACGCTGGCGCGGCGCTTCCAGGCGGAAACCGGCATGACGCTGGGCGCGTGGCGGCAGCGCGCCCGCCTGATGCAGGCCCGCGAGCGGCTGGCGGCCGGCCACAGCGTCACGGCCGTGGCGCTGGACCTCGGGTACGACAACATCAGCGCCTTCATCGCCATGTTCAGGCGGGAAACCGGCCTCACGCCGGGGCGCTATGCCAGCCTGGCCGTGAGGGGGTGAGGACGGCCCGGCGGGAGCATCGGGCCGCCTTCGCGCTGCGCGCTCCGGCATTCGCCCTTGGGACGGCCCGGCGGGCTCATCGGGCCGCCTTCGTGCTGCGCACTCCGGCATTCGCCCTTGGGGCGGCCCGGCGGGCTCATGCCCCCTCCTCGGACGATGCCGATTTGCGTGGGCGGCGTCCGCCGGCGGCGCGCTTGCGGGCGGGTTTGCCGGCGGCGGTTTCGGGCTGGGGTTGAGGCTGGAATTCGGTCTGTCCGGCGGCGGCCGGGGCCTCGGCGGGCGCTTCCGCGGCTGGGGCTGCGGTTTCGGCGGCGGGGGGCTGCGCGGCGGTGCGCGCGGTTTTCCTGGCCGTTCTGGCCGGCGTCTTGCGGGCGCTCTTCTTGCGGGCTGGCTCGGCCGCCTCCGCCGGCGCGGGCTCGGCGCTTTGCGCCGGGCCGGCCGCGGGCGCGGCGGGCGGCGCATCGTGGCCCGCACCGGAGCCCGTTGCCGCATGGCCCACATCGTGACCCGCGCCCTGCCCCACATCCCGGCCCGTCGCTTCCCGGCCCGCAGGCTCCCGCTCCAGGCCGCCCGGCGCGCCGTCGGCGGCCCGGGACGCATCACGCGGCGCCGATTCCCGGTCGCCGGCGGATTTTCTGCGCTCGCCCCGGCCGCGGCGTCCGGACCGGCCCGCCTCGGCATGCCTGCCCGCGTCCTGGGGTTCCGCCTGCGAAACCGCAGCCGGAACCATGGCCGGAGCCGGGTCTGCCTGGCCCTGGACCGGGCACGCCTCGATAGCCGACGCGGCGTCGCGCCATACGTAGGTGCCCGACTTTTCTTCGCGGCCTACTTCCAGCAGCCCGCGCGACTGGGCTTCTTCGAGCAGGTTGCCGAAAGCGCGGAAGCCGTAGTACGACTCGTTGAAATCCGGACGCCGGCGCTTGAGCGCGTCCTTCAGGGCCGAGGCCCAGATCTTGCCGTTTTCGCCGCGCTCGGCCAGCAGATCGTCCAGCGTCTCCACCACCATGTCCACGGCCTGGCTGCGGCGGGCTTCCATTTCTTCCTTGCGGCGGCGCTCCTCGTCGGGCGTGCGCCGCTGCGCGCCGCCGGCCGCCCGGCTGTCGCGCCGCGCATCGGCGGCGCGGCGCGTTTCGCGCGCCAGGTCGTCGTAGAAGATGAACTCGTCGCAATTGGCGATGAGCAGGTCCGAGGTGGACTGTTTGACGCCCACGCCGATGACTTTCTTGTCGTTCTCGCGCAGCTTGGAAACCAGCGGCGAAAAGTCCGAGTCGCCGCTGATGATGACGAAGGTGTTGACGTGCGACTTGGTGTAGCAGAGGTCCAGCGCATCGACCACCAGCCGGATGTCGGCCGAGTTCTTGCCCGACTGGCGCACGTGCGGGATTTCGATCAGCTCGAAATTGGCCTCGTGCATGGGCGCCTTGAATTCCTTGTAGCGCTCCCAGTCGCAATAGGCTTTCTTGACCACGATGCTGCCCTTGAGCAGCAGCCGCTCCAGCACGGGCCGGATGTCGAACTTCTGGTACTTGGTGTCGCGCACGCCCAGCGCCACGTTCTCGAAGTCGCAAAAAAGCGCCATGCTGACGTTTTCGTTGGCTGCATTCATTCCATTCTCCGGTGTCGCGGCGCAGCATGGCGCGCGCCGCAGGATGGCGGACATGATATACAAGTCCCTTTCCAGGCCGCTTTTTCCCCCGCCTTGCCTGTCCCGCCGCTTCCCGAGCTGCGCACCGCGCGGCTCGTCCGGCTGCCGCTGGCCGCCTCCGACGCGCCCGCCATCCAGCGCATCTTCCCTCAATGGTAGGTGGTGCGCCACCCGGCCGACGCGGTGTCCTGGCCCCAGCCCGCCGACGGCGCGCGCCCAGGCATGCCGCCAACCTCGCGTCGCGGCGCGTGTCGGCGCCCGGCGGCATGCGGCTGGCCGGGCGCGTCACGCGCGGCTGCGTATGCGGCGAAGGCGAAGCGGAGATCCGGGAAATCACCCGCGAAGAATGGCTCCCCCCGGCGGGCTCTGGTAGCGCTGGAAAGCGTCCCTTTTTTCCGCGGCGGTCCAAGCGACCGCTTACCGCCTTTTTTGCCCCGTTTTCCTTCGGATTGAGCGGGCGCCGCGCTGGCTAGAATGCCTCGAACCCGGCGCTGCGCACGCTCGCGCCCTCCCGTCCCGGGACTGCCCCGCACACGATCCGAACCATGAATCCGTCTACCGTCATCGGCGCCGCCGTCGGCCTTTTCACGCTGGTCATCGTGGTGGCCCTGTCCGCCACCGATCCGGGCCTGTACTTCAACCTGCCCGGGCTGGCCATCGTGCTGGGCGGTACCTGCGCCGCGCTCTTCATTGCCTATCCGCTGCCCGAGGTGCTACGGGTGTTCAGGCTGGTGGGCACCGTGTTCCGCCGCGACCGCCACGATCCGCAGCGCGACATTGACGAGCTGGTCGCCCTGGCCCAGCTGTGGATGAACGCCGACGTGCACAAGGTGGAGCAAGCGCTCAAGAAGGTCACCAACCCGTTCCTGCGCACGGGCGTGCAGCTCATCATCGACAACACGCCCGAGGACCAGATCATCGAGCTGCTGCAATGGCGCGTGGCGCGGCTGCGCGCGCGCGAACAGGCCGAGGCGCAGATGTTCCGCGTGATGGCGACCTTCGCGCCGGCCTTCGGCATGCTGGGCACCCTGGTGGGCCTGGTGAACATGATGGCGGTGCTGGGCGACGGCAGCATGCAGACCATCGGCCAGCAGCTCGCCATCGGCCTCATGACCACCTTCTACGGCATCCTGGTGGCCAACCTGGTCTGCAAGCCCATCGCGGTCAAGCTCGAGCGCCGCACCGCCAAGCGGGTGGAATCCATGAACATGGTGCTGCAGGGCATCGCCATGATGTGCGAGAAGCGCGGCCCGGCCATGGTGCGCGAAACGCTGAACTCCTTCGCCATGCACGTCGAAGACGAAATCTACGACGGCGGCGAAGCGGCCCAGGCCGCGCCGCGCCAGGCGCCCGCCGTCTCCCGGCCCGCCGCCGTTCCCGTCGCCCGCCCCGCTGCCGCCCGCCAATGAGCCTGATTTCTCCCACCCTGGCCGAGCGCATCGAACAGGCCCGCCAGGCCCAGCTGCGCGCGCAGAAGGCCGCCCGGCAGAAGGGCTGGCGGCTGGACCGCGAGCAGATGCAGAGCCGGCAGGCCCGCTGGCACGTCGAGGAGCCGGCCGAACCGGACTCCGAAAACTGGCTGCTCAGCTATCTCGATCTCATCACCCTGCTGCTGGCCATGCTGGTCGTCATGCTGGCCGTGGTGCGCCTGCACGGCGGCTGGGGCGAGGCCGGGTCCAAGACGCTGGACCTGGTGGGCTCGGTGGACGCGCGCGGCCTGCCGGCCTATGACGGCGAATACGCCCGGTTCGACGCGCCCCGCATTCCGGCCGCCTGGGCGCACCTGCCCGAGCCCGGGCCGCGGCAGGACGAGGCCGCGGCCGCGCCGGCAGCCGACACGCAGGACGGCACGGTCGTCGCCCCGCCCGCGCCTGCGCTCAAAGCGCCCTCCAAGGAATCGCTGGGCCTGGCCGACCTGGGCGATTCGGTCGACGTCATCATCAACGCGCAATCGGTGAGCTTTCGCATCAGCAACGAGCTGCTGTTTCCATCCGGACAGACCACGCTCAGCCCCTCCGGCCTGGACCTCATCAAGCGCCTGGCGCGCATACTCGAAAAGAACGACTACCCGGTGTCGGTGGAAGGCCACAGCGACAACGTGCCCATCCTCACGCGCCAGTTCGCTTCCAACTGGGAGCTCTCGGCCAGCCGGGCGACCAGCGTGCTGCGCGAACTGGTGAGCGACGGCATCGCGCCGCAGCGCCTGCGCGCAGTGGGCTACGCCGACACCCGGCCGATCGACGGCAACGATACGGCGGCCGGCCGCGCAGCCAACCGCCGCGTGGAACTCATCATGGACATCCCGCCGCACGGGCCCGCCGGCACGGCCCAGGCGGCCGGCGCTTCCGCCGAACCGGCCGCCGCCAGCGCGCCGGCGCAGACGGCACAGGCGGCGCAGGCGGCGTCCGCGGCCCAGGCAGCCCGCTGAACCCCGCCGCGCGGCGGCGGCCCCGCCCTCGCCCGCGGTTTGCGCGGCGGCGCCCCCCCGGCCCGCGCGGCCGCCCGACAGCTCACAGCAATCCCGGCAAGTCGCGCAGATCGTCGATGACGGTGAACGCGCCTTCGTCCAGCAGGCGCTGGCGCTGGCCGGGGCCGTTGTGCGAAGCGCCGACGAAGCCCACGGCCCGCATGCGCGCGGCGCGCGCCGCCTGCACGCCGGCCACGCTGTCTTCCACCACCACGCAGTCCAGCACGGCGGCGCGCATCTGGCGGGCGGCGTACAGGAACACGTCGGGCGCGGGTTTGCCGTGCGCGACCTGGGCCGTGCTGTAGACGTGGGGCGCGAAAAGATCCCACAGTCCCACCAGCTTCAATACCGATTGCAGCTTGGCGGGCATGCTGCTGGACGCCACGCAGACATCCATGCCGCGTCCGCGCAGGGCCTGCACCGTCTCGCGCACGCCGGGCAAGGCGCGCAGCGCCTCGCGGAACGTGTCGTCCAGCCGCCGCGCATAGCTGCCCGCGAATCCGGGCGGCAGCGAACGGCCGTTCTCCTGCTGCAGCGTGCGCCACATGTCCGCATCCGGAATGCCGGCGAAGCGCCGCGCCGCTTCCTGCGGCGTGATGGCGATGCCGTGTTCGGCCAGCGCTTGCGACTGCGCCTTCGCGGCGATGATTTCGCTGTCTATCAGGACGCCGTCGCAATCGAAGATGACGAGGCGGGGGGCGGACGGGGGCATGGGCTCTCCATGAAAAAACGTGGCCGAAAAGACGCGGCCGCATGCGCCGCGCCACGCATTGCCCCGATGATAGAGCCCCGCCACGGCAAGAACGCGAGGCCGGCCATCGGCGGCTCCGATCGCGCCATCGGTTTTTTCCGTTTTCCCCGCCGCCCGGCGGCTGGGACACTGGCCTTCCCGATTCAACCCGATATCGACAAGGACGACGGACAATGACGGATTCCCGACAAAAGGTGCTTATCGCGGGCGGCAGTTCCGGAATGGGGCTGGCCCTGGCGCGGCGCTGCCTGGACGACGGCGCGCAGGTGACCATCGTGGGGCGCGACGCGGAACGGCTGGCGCGCGCCTGCGAACAACTGGGCCGGCCCGGCCGCCTGCGCGCGCTGGCGGCGGACATCTCCCGCGAGGAGCAGGTGGCCTCGCTCTTCGAGCGCGCGGGCGCGCTGGATCACATCGCCTGCACCGCGGCCGACATCCAGGGCGCCTACGCCTTGCTGCCCGACCTGGACATGGCCGCGGCGCAACGCGCCGTGGCCAGCAAGGTGTTCGGCCCGCTGTACCTGGCCCGGCACGGCGCGGCCCGGCTCGCGCCCGGCGGCTCGCTCACCTTCACCTCCGGCATCGCGGCCTACCGGCCGCAGCCGCGCGGCGCCGTGGTGGCCGCCATCAATGCGGCGCTCGAAGGGCTGGTGCGCGCGCTGGCGGTGGAACTCGCGCCGCTGCGGGTAAACGCCGTCTCGCCCGGCTGGGTGGACACGCCGATCTGGACCCACGTGGCTGGCGACCGCAAAGACGAGGCCCTGCAGTCCATGGCCCGCCGCCTGCCCGCCGGCAGGGTGGGACGCGCCGGCGACATTGCCGACGCCATCGCCTTTCTCATGGCCAATACCTTCACGACGGGAACGGTGCTGCACGTGGAAGGGGGGCACCGGCTGGCGTGACCGCGGCGGCCCAATCCCGCGCGGCCTCGAGCAGGTTCGCCAGCGCCGGCGGCTGCGCGCGGCGGCGGCGCCACACCAGGATGAGCGAGGCGGACGCCGCAGGCCCCGGCCAGGGCAATTCGGCCAACTCTCCGCGCTCGAGCTGCGCCTGCACGGCCAGGCGCGGCAGCAGCGCGCAGCCCTCCCCCGCCGCCGCCAGCCGCGCGATCGCGGCCAGGCTTCCGACCTCGGCCGCGATGGCGGGCCCGCGCAATCCGGCCTGCGCGCACGCGGCATCGAGCATCTCGCGATACACGCACCCAGGCTGCGTGGCGATGAACTGCCGGGCCGACGGCGGCGCGGCGTCCGCGCGGGCGGAAGGCGGCCCGACCAGCGCCAGCGGCTCGGTCCGCAGCACGCGATGCGCCAGCCGCGCATCGAGGCGGCCGCGCGCGAAACAGAAGGCCGCGTCCAGCATGCCGTCCGCGACGCCCTGCAACAGCGCCCCGCTGCCCGCGATGTCGAGGTTCACGCGCAGCAGCGCGTGACGGCGGCGCAGATCTTCCAGCCATTGGGGCAGCCGGGCCGCGGCAATGGTTTCCAGCGCGCCCAACGCCAGGGGCCGGGGCGCCAGCGCCGCGCCGGCCGTGGCGGCGGCCCGTGCCTCGTCGGCCAGCGCCAGCAGTTCCTGCGCATAGGGCCGCAGCGCGTCCCCGGCCGGCGTCAGGCTCAACCCCTGCCGCCCGCGGACGAACAGCGGCACGCCCAGGTCCGCTTCCAGGGCCTGGATCTGGTCGCTCACGCTGGACTGCGCCAGGTGCAGCGCTTCGCCTGCGCGCGTGACGTTGCGGGTGCGCGCCACGGCAAGAAACGTCTTCAGAAGTCGGGGATGCACGAAAAACCCTCCAGCCGTTCCGGAAAGCCCGGCCGCCTACGCCCGGCCGCCGCCGTAGCTTACGCCCATGCCGGCCCGCACGTCGTTCTGGATGCCGTAAGGCGCGATGGGGTAGCGCAGCCCGTTGGCCGACAAGGCTTTCATGCCTTCGATGGCGGCCGGCAGATAGCGCGGCGGCAGCGCCATCAGCATCTCTTCGTCGGGCACGCCGCCGTAGCGGCGCTCGGCAAAACAGGGCAGCGACAGGCTGGGTTCGCCCGTGGCCAGCGCGCGCCCCCAGGAATCCGCGCAGGCCGTCTCGCCGACCACGCTCCAGTCGAAGCGGCGGTAGTTTTTCCATTGCAGGCCGTTGATGAGAATGATCATCTGGCCCGGGGTGGCGTAGATCAGACAAATGTCGGGCGGATCGAGCCGTCCCGAGGCCAGCGGCGAAACCGCCATGGCTTCATGGCGTCCGGCCGGCACACAGGTGAGCGCCGCCTGCCGGGCCCGCGCATCGGCCTCGGTGGCGTGCCACACGCCCACGTAGTCTTTGCCGCTGCGCCAGGCGTCGTCCTGCGGCCCCAGTCCGATCACGGCGCGGCACTGCGCCCCCACCAGATCGTCGGCCGTGATGCCCACCGTCCAGCCGAGGCGCGCCGCCATGCCCACGATCTGGTCCGTGGTGTGGACGGCCTTGGGCCGGCGCAAGCCCGGCACGCCCTCCATGTCGGCCGCCCTTTCGTAAAGCTTCATGCCGATGACAGTGGTTTTCAGGCGCAGCAGGCGGTTCAGTTCGTCCACCATGCGCGCCCAGTCCAGGCCCGTCGGGGCCGGGGATGTCTCTTCCATGTTCTTTTCCTTGTCTGCGGTCCCCAGCGGTCCGTCGAGTCGCGCTGGCGCCCGGGGGTGCGTCAAAACGCCCTAGCCTACACCGGCGCGGCGCCGCCCGCATTTGCCGGCGGCGGTTTGGCGCGCTACTATACGATCCATATACAAACCATATATGGATCGATCACAATGGGCATCGTCAAGATTTCCGAGCAGATGCACGAAAACCTGCGCGTCGCCAGCGGCGCGCTCAGCCGCTCCATCAATTCCCAGGCCGAACACTGGATGCGCATCGGCATGCTCTCCGAACTGTATCCGGAGCTGCGCCACGCCGACATCTGCCAGCTACTGATCCGCATCGAACAGGCCGACGGCTTCGCCATTGCCTCGCTTTCCCAGGGCCTGCCCCACGGCGGCGCGCAGGAGGCCGCGTAAATGGCCCGCAAGGTTTCCATCAAATCGGCCGCCGACATCGAAATGGCCCGCAAGGCGGGCGCGCTGGCCGCCGAAGTCCTGCACATGATCGGCGAGCACGTGCGGCCCGGCGTCACCACGGACGCACTCGACCGCATCTGCCACGACTACATCGTCAACGTGCAGAAGGCCATTCCCGCCAACGTGGGCTACCACGGCTTTCCCAAGACCATCTGCGCCTCGGCCAACCACGTCGTCTGCCATGGCATTCCCTCGGCCAAGGTGCTCAAGGACGGCGACATCCTGAACATCGACGTGGCGGTCATCAAGGACGGCTGGTACGGCGACACCAGCCGCATGTACTACGTGGGCAGGCCCAGCCCGCTGGCGCGCCGGCTGGTGGAAACCACCTACGAAGCCATGCGCGCCGGCATCATGCAGGTGCGGCCCGGCGCCACGCTGGGCGACGTCGGCCACGCCATCCAGAAAGTGGCCCACCGCGAGCACTTCAGCATCGTGCGCGAATACTGCGGCCACGGCATCGGACAGATCTACCACGACGAACCCCAGGTGCTGCACTACGGCCGCCCCGGCGAGGGGCTGGTGCTGCAGCCCGGCATGATGTTCACCATCGAGCCCATGATCAACGCCGGCAAGCCGCAGACCAAACAGCTCGCCGACGGCTGGACGGTGGTCACCCGGGACCGCTCCCTGTCGGCCCAGTGGGAACACATGGTGGTCGTGACCGACACCGGCTACGAGGTGCTTACGCCCTGGCCCGACGGCCCGGGCGCCTACCCGGCCATTCCCTGAGGCGCAATTTCCGGAGTGCGGGTCCGGCCAGAGCGCGGCGAAGATCGCGTCCTGTTCTTCTTGCCGGGACGCGGGCGTTTTCCCCGCGCCGCGCCCGCCCTCCGTCCATGCCGACCCCCGCTTCCCTGCCCCCGGCCTTCCGCCGGCTGGCCGCCTCCAACCTGGCGGCGCAGTTCTCCGAACAGATGGCGCTGGCCGCCGCGCCGCTGGTCGCCGTGCTGGCGCTGGGCGCCGACGCGTCGCAGACCGGCTACCTGCAGACGGCCCAGACCCTGCCCTTCCTGCTGCTGTCGCTGCCGGCCGGCGTGCTGGCCGACCGCATGCCGCGCCGCGCCCTCATGGCCGGCGCCGAATTCGTCCGCGCGGCCGGCCTGGCGGCACTGCTGGCCCTGCTGCTGGCCGGCGCGCTGAACCTGGGCGCGCTGGCGGCGCTGGGCTTTCTGACCGCGGTGGGCACCGTGGCCTACGGCGTGGCCGCGCCCGCGCTGCTGCCCAGGCTGGTGCCGGCGGGCGAACTGGCTCGCGCCAACCGCTGGCTGGAACTGGTGCGCAGCGCCGCCTTCATGGCCGGCCCCGCCCTGGGCGGCGCGCTGGTGGGCGCGCTGGGCGCGGCGCCGGCCTATGCCGCGGCCGCGGCGCTGTCGCTGGCCGCGGCGCTGCTGCTGGCGGGGCTGCCCGCCGACAGGCCGGCGCGCCCGGCGCATCGCCATCCCGGGCGCGAACTGGCCGAAGGCGCCGCCTTCGCGGCGCGCCACCCGCTGCTGCGGCCGGTGCTGGCGACCGCGGTGGTCTTCAACACCGCATGGTTCATCCTGCAAGGGATTTACGTGGCCTATGCCGTGGACACCCTGCGCATGGACGCGGCCGCCATCGGCCTGACGCTGGGCATCTACGGCGCGGGCATGGTGTCCGGCGCGCTGGCCGCGCCCTGGCTGGGGCGCCGTCTGCGCTTCGGCACGGTGGTCGCGGCCGGCCCGCTGTCGGCCTTCGCCGCCAGCCTGGCGATGCTGTCCACGCTGGCCTGGCCCTCGCCCGTCCTGGCCGGGCTGGCATTCTTTTTCTTCGGCGCGGGGCCCATTCTCTGGACCATCGCCACCACCACGCTGCGCCAGGCGGTCACGCCGAACGCCATGCTCGGGCGGGTGTCGGCCGTGATCCAGACCGCCACCTTCGGCGCCCGCCCCGTAGGCGCGCTGATCGGCGCGCTGCTGGCGGGCCGCCACGGCGCGCCGGCCTGCCTGTGGGCCGTGGCGGCGGGCTTCGCGCTGCAGTTCGCGCTGCTGGCGCTGTCCCCGGTGCGCAGGCTGGCGGCGCAGCCGGAGGCGGCGGCCGCCTGAACCGCGCGCGCTGTCATGGCCGTTTTCGCCGCGTTCTGTATCTGGCGCCCGCGTGCCAGCCTGTGCGAGGCTTCGTCTGCCCCGCGCACAGACCGCGAATGCCTCGCGGCCGCGCATCGTCCCGCCACGACCCATGCTGAAAATCCTCGGTAAAGCCGCCTCCATCAACGTCCGCAAAGTGCTGTGGGCCTGCGCCGAACTCCAGCTTCCCTACGATCGCGAAGACTGGGGCTCGGCTTCCGGCCCACCGCCGCCCCGGCTTTTCTTGCCCTGAATCCGCACGGCCAGGTGCCGGTCATCGTGGACGGGGATTTCGTGCTGTGGGAGTCCCACAGCATCCTGCGCTATCTCGCGGCGCAGTACGGCGGCGCGGCGCTCTACCCCGCCGAACCGCGCGAGCGGGCGCGCGTGGACCAATGGATGGATTGGCAGGCGTCCGACCTCAACCGCGCATGGAGCCCTGCCTTCATGGGATTGGTGCGGCGCTCGCCCGCGCACCAGGATCCGGCCGCCATCGCCGCCTCTTGCGACGACTGGACGCGCGCCATGCGGGTGCTGGACGCCCGGCTGGCGGCCACCGGGGCCTACGTGGCCGGCGCGGACTTCACGCTGGCCGACATCCCCATCGGCCTGTCGGTGAACCGCTGGCGCCACACCCCGTTCGACAAGCCCGCGCTGCCCGCCGTGCGGGCCTATTGCGAGCGCCTGCGGCGGCGCGAGGGCTTCCGCCTGCACGGCGACAACGGCCTGCCCTGAGCCGCGCGCCTCACCCGCCGCCGGCCAGCCGCACCAGCGCGTGCAGGCCCACGCCGATCAGCCCGCCCACCAGCGTGCCGTTGAAGCGGATGTATTGCAGGTCGCGCCCCACGCTCAGCTCGAGCTGGCGCACCAGGTGCCGTTCGTCCCAGTTCTTCACCGTGCGCGAAATGTGCGCGGTCACGCCGGCGCGCAGCCTGCCGGTGAGGCGGCGCGCACTGCCCAGCACGTGCAGATTGATGGCCTCGCGCAGGCCCGGATCCTCGCCCAGCTTGCGTCCCATGGCCTGCAAGGCGTGCTCCAGGTGCCTAGCCAGCGCCGAATCCTCGCGCGACAGGTCGCGCCGCAGGGCCGCGTGGATCTCGTCCCAGAGGCCCTGCACGTACTCCTGCACCTTGGGATGGTCGATGGCGCGCGACTTGAGGCGTTCCACCTGCTCGGCCAGCGCCGGATCGCCGCGCAGGCGGTCGATGTAACCCGTCACCCAGGCTTCGTAGTCGCGCCGCACGGGGTGTCCGGGCTCGGACAGCACGTCGCGCAGTTCCTGCACCAGCGCCCGCGCCAGCCGGTCGGCCAGGTTGTCGGCCATGCCCTCCACCGAGGCCACCACGTTTACCGTGGCCATGATGCGCGGCCACTCCTTGCGGGCGAACTTCGCCAGCAGCGCCGAGGCGCGCGCCTTCACCTCCTCGTCGTCCAGGTAGCCGCCCAGCCGCTGCAGCGCCGCGTCCAGCAGCTCCTGGTGCCGCCCGTCGCGCGTCAGCAGCGCCAGCACCTCGCCCGCGGTGGAGGCGGCGTCCCACTCGCGCAGCGTCTTCACCACGAACGCGCGGATCACGCCACGCACGGCCTGCTCGTCCAGCATGTCCAGCGTCTGCAGCGCCACTTTGCGCGCGCCGTCGGCCAGCATGCGCGCCTGGCGCGGCCGGCCCAGCCAACGCGACAGCCGCGCCGCCGGATCGAACAGGCGCAGTTTCTCGATGAGCGCGTCGGGGTCCAGGAAATGGTCGCGCACGAATGCGGCCAGGCTGTCGCCGATGCGGTCCTTGTTGCTGGGAATGATGGCGGTGTGCGGAATGGGCAGCCCCAGCGGCCGGCGGAACAGCGCCACCACGGCGAACCAGTCCGCCAGCGCGCCCACGGTGGCCGCCTCGCAGAAGGCGCGCACCCAGGCCCAGACGCCCTGGCCGCCCATGGCGTGGCTGGCGACGAAGCCGCCGACCATGGCGGCCAGCAGCGCCACGGCGGCGATCTTCATGCGGCGCAGCTGCGCCAGGCGGGGGTCGGCGGTCGGGTGGTCGGTCATGGCTGGACGGGGGCGAAAGCGGAAGCGCGCGCCGGCAGCAGTCCGGCTCCCTGGGCGCGCTCCAGGATGAATTCGATCATCATCGCGATGGCGCGCGGATGATGGCGGTTGGGCATGTACAGCATGTACATGGCGCGCCCGAAGATACTCAGCCGCCAGTCGCCCAGGGCCTCCAGCAGGCGGCCCTGGGCCACGTCCTCGTGCACCACGTAGTCCGGCAGGATGGCCACGCCCAGCCCCGCCAGCGCGGCGTCGCGCAGGAATGCGTAATTGCGCGAGATCACCGTGGGCTCCAGCACCACCTGCTCGCGCGGCGCGTTGCCGCGATACGCGGACAGCCGCAGCGGCCGGCCGATGACGGCCGCGCTGATCACCGGCGCGCCGGCCAGCGCCTGCGGATCCGGCGGCAGGCCATGCCGCGCCGCGTACCCGGGCGAGGCGCAGGCCGTGTAGCGCACCTGCCCCAGCTCGCGCGCCACCAGGTTCTGCGGCGGCTCCGACATGATGCGCACGGCAATGTCCACCTCGTCGCGCAGCAGATCGTCCACGCTGTTCTCGAACAGCACGTCGAGCACGATGCCGGGGTACGCGCGCTTGAATTCCAGCAGCCAGGGCGTCATCACGAACTGGCCGTAGCCGCTGGGCACGCTCAGCCGCACCTTGCCCTGCGGCGTCTTGCCCAGCGTCTGCACCGCCTCGCGCGCGGCCACCAGCTCTTCCAGGATGCTGCGGCCATGCTGGTAGAGCTTGAGTCCGATTTCGGTGGGCTCCACGCGCCGGGTGGTGCGGCGCACCAGCTGCATGCCCACGGCGCGCTCGAGCTGCGCCAGGTGGTAGCTCACGTTGGCGCGCGTCATCTTGAGCCGGCGCGCCGCCTCGCTCAGGTTGCCGGCGTCGAGGATCTCCACCAGCAGGGTCAGGGATTTGGTGTCCACAGCCAGCTTCCTTCTGCCTGAAATCGGATCATTGTCAAATTTTCTTGAACGTCATGTCAATGGATGATGCCATTGTCAAATCCGGACTGACGGGAAAGAATGAAGCCCGACCAAGACGGCCCCCCAAGGCCCGCCCAGGAGACACTGCATGACAGACCCCGCCAGCGCGGGCGCCGCCCGCGCGCGCCGCCAGGATGACCTACTCATCGTCGTCGTCGACCATCCTCCCGTGAATGCGCTGAGCGCCGACGTGCGGCGCGGCCTGGCCGAGGCCATCGCCCAGGCCGGCGTCGACCCGCAGGTGCGCGCCGTGGTGCTGGCCGGCGCGGGCGCCAACTTCATCGCGGGCGCCGACATCCGCGAATTCGGCAAGCCGCCGCGTCCGCCCGCCCTGCCCGACGTCTGCAACGCCATCGAGAACTGCCCCAAACCCGTGGTGGCCGCGCTGCACGGCGCGGCGCTGGGCGGCGGGCTGGAAGTGGCCATGGCGGCGCACTACCGCGTGGCCCTGCCCGATGCGCGCCTTGGCCTGCCCGAAGTCAATCTCGGCCTGCTGCCCGGCGCGGGCGGCACGCAACGCGCCCCGCGCCTGATGGGCGCGGCCGCCGCGCTGGACCTGATGCTCTCGGGCGCGCCCATTACCGCGGCCGGCGCGCTGGCCAGCGGGCTGGTGGACCGCGTGGCCGAGGGCGGCGACGCCCTGGCCGCCGGCCTGGCCTATGCGCGCGAGCTGCTGGACCAGGGCGCCGGCCCGCGCCGCAGCCGCGACGCCCAGGGCCTGGCCGACAAGACGGCCGCGCGCGCCGCGCTGGCCGAGTCCGGCGAACGCGCCGCCCGGGCGCGCGGGCTGTACTCGCCGCTGCGCATCGTCGAAGCCGTGCGCGCCGCGGTGGAGCTGCCCTTCGACGAGGGGCTGGCCACCGAGCGTTCGCTCTTTCTGCAATGTCTGGACAGCCCGCAGCGCGCCGCCCTGGTGCATGCGTTCTTCGCCGAGCGCGGCACCACGCGCGTGCCCGAGTTGAAACAGGCCCGCCCGCGTCCCCTGGGCCGGGTGGGCGTCGTCGGCGGCGGCACCATGGGCGCGGGCATCACCGTGGCGCTGCTGGATGCGGGCCTGTCGGCCGTGATGATCGAGCAGGACGAGGCCGCCCTGGCCCGCGGCCTCGCCAGGGTGCGGGACGTCTACGACCAGGCCGTGCGCAAAGGGCGGCTGAGCGCGGCCCAGCGCGAGGAGCGCATGGCCCGCCACGCCGGGGCGCTGGACTACGCCGCGCTGGCCGACGCCGACCTCATCATCGAGGCGGTATTCGAGGACATGGAGGTCAAGCGCGCCGTGTTCGCCGAACTGGACCGCGTGGCCCGGCCGGGCGCGGTGCTCGCCACCAACACCTCCTACCTGGACGTGGACTGCATCGCCCAGGCCACGAGCCGCCCGGCCGACGTGCTGGGCCTGCACTTCTTCTCGCCGGCCCACATCATGAAGCTGCTGGAGATCGTGGTGGGCCGGGCCACCGCCGCCGACACGGTGGCCACGGGCTTCGAGCTGGCGCGGCGGCTGCGCAAGATCCCGGTGCGCGCGGGCGTGTGCGACGGTTTCATCGGCAACCGCATCCTGGCCGTGCACCGCCAGGCCGCCGACATGATGATGCAGGACGGCGCCAGCCCCTACGAGATCGACGCCGCCGTGCGCGCCTTCGGCTATCCCATGGGCCCCTACCAGATGACCGACATGGCCGGCGGGGACATCGGCTGGGCCACGCGCAAGCGCCGCGCGGCCACGCGCGATCCGGCCATCCGCTACGTGGAGATCGCCGACCGCATCTGCGAGCGCGGCTGGTTCGGCCAGAAAACCGGGCGCGGCTTCTACCGCTACGAAGCCGGATCGCGCCAGGGCCGGCCCGACCCCGAGGTGCTGGAGATCGTGGACGCCGAGCGCCGCCGCGCCGGCGTGACGCCGCGCGCTTTCAGCGAAGACGAGATCCAGCGCCGCTACCTGGCGGCCATGATCAACGAGGCGGCCAACGTGCTGGAAGAAGGCATCGCCGACAAGCCGGCCGACGTGGACGCGGTATTCCTGCACGGCTACGGCTTTCCGCGCTACCGGGGCGGGCCGCTCTTTTATGCCGACACCGTCGGGCCGGCCCGCATCCTGGAAGACATCCGCGCCTGGCGCAACGAAGACCCCGCCTTCTGGAAGCCCTCCGCGCTGCTGGTGCGCCTGGCCGAGTCCGGCCGCGATTTCGCCAGCCTGAACACCGCCCAACCGTAAAGGACATTCCCGCCATGCGCGAAGCCGTCATCGTCTCCACCGCCCGCACGCCCATCACCAAGGCGCACCGCGGCGAATTCAACATCACTCCCGGCGCCACGCTGGCGGCCCACGCCGTGCGCGCGGCCGTCGAGCGCGCCGGCATCGACCCCGCCCGCATCGAAGACGCCATCCTGGGCTGCGGCTACCCCGAGGGCACGACGGGGCGCAACATCGCCCGCCAGGCCGTGATCCGCGCCGGCCTGCCCGTCGGCATCGGCGGGGCCACCGTCAACCGCTTCTGCGCCTCCGGCCTGCAGGCCATCGCCTCGGCCGCCGCGCGCATCGTCATGGACGGCGCGCCGGCCATGATCGCCGGCGGCGTGGAAAGCATTTCGCAGCTGCGCACCCGCGACAATCCCGACATCGGCACCGATCCCTGGATACGCGAGCACAAGCCCGGACTTTACCTGCCCATGATCGAAACGGCCGACATCGTGGCCGCCCGCTATGGCATCAGCCGCGAAGACCAGGACGCCTTCGCCCTGCAAAGCCAGGCGCGCACCGAGGCGGCCCAGGCCGCCGGCCGCTACCGCGAGGAGATCATCCCCGTGGCTACCGTGATGGCCATGACCGACCGGGAGACGGGCGAAACCCGCGAGCGCGAAGTCACGATCGGCCACGACACCTGCAACCGCCCCGGCACCACGCTGGAGGCGCTGGCCAAGCTCGCGCCGGTGCGCGGCGAAGGCCAGTACGTCACCGCCGGCAACGCCTCCCAGCTCTCGGACGGCGCGGCCGCCTGCGTGCTCATGGAAGCGGGCGAAGCCGCCCGTGCCGGCATACGGCCGCTGGGCGCGTTCCGCGGCCTGGCCATCGCCGGCTGCGAGCCCGACGAAATGGGCATCGGTCCCGTCTACGCCGTGCCCCGCCTGCTGGAGCGCCATGGCCTGTCCGTCGAGGACATCGGCCTGTGGGAACTGAATGAGGCTTTCGCCTCGCAGGCGCTGTACTGCCAGCGGCGCCTGGGCATTCCCATGGACCGGCTCAACGTGAACGGCGGCGCCATCAGCCTGGGCCACCCGTTCGGCGTCACCGGCGCCCGCCTGGCGGGCCACGTGCTGCTCGAGGGCCGCCGGCGCGGCGCCCGCTACGCCGTGGTCACCATGTGCGTGGGCGGCGGCATGGGCGCGGCCGGCCTGTTCGAAATCTACTGAGGACCCCCATGGATCTGGAATTCACCCCCGAAGAAACCGCGTTCCGCGACGAGGTGCGCGCCTTCCTGGCCGAGCGCCTGCCGCCGGCCCTGTCGGCCAAGGTGCTGGACGGCCAGCGCCTCACGCGCGAGGAGATGAGCGGCTGGCACGCCACCCTCAACGAGCGCGGCTGGCTGGCCAGCCACTGGCCGGCGGAATACGGCGGCACGGGCTGGACCGCCACGCAGAAATTCATCTTCGACAACGAGTGCGCGCTGGCCGGCGCGCCGCGCATCGTGCCCTTCGGCCTCAGCATGCTGGGGCCGGTGCTCATCAAGTACGGCACCGAGGCGCAGAAGCGCCGCTGGCTGCCGCGCATCCTGGACGGCTCCGACTGGTGGTGCCAGGGCTATTCCGAACCGGGCGCGGGCTCGGACCTGGCTTCGCTCAAGACCACGGCCGTGCGCGACGGCGACAGCTACATCGTCAACGGCCAGAAAACCTGGACCACGCTGGGCCAGTACGCCAACATGATCTTCTGCCTGGTGCGCACCTCCAGCGAAGGCAAGCGCCAGGAAGGCATCAGCTTCCTGCTCATCGACATGGCAAGCCCGGGCATCGAAGTGCGGCCCATCATCACGCTGGACGGCGAGCACGAAGTCAACGAGGTGTTCTTCTCGGATGTGCGCGTGCCCGCGGAGAACCTGGTCGGCGAAGAGAACCGGGGCTGGACCTGCGCCAAATACCTGCTCACCTACGAGCGCACCAACATCGCCGGCGTGGGGCAGTCGGCCGCCGCGCTGGAGCGCCTGAAGACCGTGGCCGCGCGCATCCGCCGCCATGGCCGCCCGCTGCTGGAAGACCCGGACTTCGCCGCCCGCGTGGCGCGCGTGGAGATCGAGCTCGCCAACATGCGCACCACCAACCTGCGCGTGGTGGCCGCGGCGCAAGGCGGCGGCGCGCCCGGCGCCGAGAGCTCCATGCTCAAGATACGCGGCACCCAGATCCGCCAGGAAATCACCGCGCTCATGCGGCGCGCCATGGGCCCGCACGCGCGCGCCTTCGCGCCCGAGGCCCTGCACGGCGGCTACGAGGGGCCGCCGCTGGGCCCCGAGGGCTGGGGCGCCGCCGCCGCGCAGTACTTCAACAACCGCAAGCTGTCGATCTTCGGCGGCTCCAACGAAATCCAGAAAAACATCATCAGCAAGATGATCCTCGGACTCTAAAGGCTGGCCATGAATTTCGAACACACCGAAGACCGGCGCATGCTGTCCGACACGCTGCGCCGCTTCATCGCCGAACAGTATCCCTATGCCACGCGCGACGGCCTGGCCCGCTCGGCGCGCGGCTACAGCCCCGAGTTCTGGCGGCGCTACGCCGAGCTGGGCGCGGTGGCCGCGCTCTTTTCCGAAGCCGATGGCGGCCTGGGCGGCGCGGGCTTCGACATCGCCGTGGTCTTCGAGGAACTGGGCCGCGGGCTGGTGCTGGAACCTTTCCTGGACGCGCTGGTCGTGGGCAGCCTCCTCGCCGACGCCGGCACGCCCGCGCAAAAGGAATTGCTGGCCGGCCTGATGGAGGGCTCGCTGCACGCCGCGCTGGCCCTGGCCGAACCCGAATCGGGCTACGACCCCGCCGGCATCGCCTTGCGCGCCGAGCCCGACGGCGACGGCTGGGTGCTCGACGGCGAAAAGTCCCTGGTCTACCTCGGCGCGCACGCCGACCGCTACCTGGTGGCCGCCCGCAGCCAGGGCCGGCCCGGCGACGAAACCGGCATCAGCCTGTTCCTGGCGCCGGCGCACGCGCCCGGCCTGACCGCGCACGGCCATGCCCTCATCGACGGCGGCCGCGCCGCGCAGCTGCGTTTCGACCGGGTCCGGCTCGCCGCGGACGCGCTGGTGGGCCGGACCGGCCAGGGCTATCCGGCGCTGGAGCGCGCACTGGGCCGTGGCCTGCTGGCCCTGTGCGCCGAAGCCGTGGGCGCCATGGATTGCGCGCGCGACGCCACGCTCGACTACCTGCGCACGCGCCGCCAGTTCGGCGTGCCCATCGGCAGCTTCCAGGCCCTGCAGCACCGCATGGCCGACTTGCTGCTGGAAATCGAGCAGGCGCGCTCGGCCGTCATCAACGCCGCGGCGGCCCTGGACAACCCCGACCGCGCCGTCCGCGAACGCGCGCTGTCGGCCGCCAAGGCCACCATCGGCCGCGTCGGCACCCTGGTCGCCGAGGAAAGCATCCAGATGCACGGCGGCATCGGCATGACCTGGGAACTGCCGCTCGCGCACTACGCCAAGCGCCTCGTCATGATCGACCACCAGTTCGGCGACGAAGACCACCACCTGCGGCGCTACATCGCGCTGGGCCGGCCATGAGCGGGGCGCGCGAACCTGGCGCGCCCGTGGCGGGGGACACCGCGCCGGGCGTCCCTGAACCGGGCGTCCCTGGACCGGGCGTCCCCTTTTCCTCGCGGTTTCCGGTGCGGGGCGTGGAAGACGTGCGCCGGATCGCGGCCCGGCCGCTGGCCGAGACGCTCACGGTGCGGAGCACCTACGAGATCTTCCGCAACTCCGCCGCTGCGTTCGGCGACCGGCCCGCGCTCACCTTCCTGCGCACCGCCGATCCGGACGACGCGGTGGACCGCTGGAGCTACCGCGAACTGCTGGAAGGCATCCACCAGACCGCCAACCTGCTGCACACGCTGGGCGTGGGCGCGCAGGACGCGGTGGCCGTCCTGCTGCCCGGCTGCCTGGAATACCACCTGGCGCTGTGGGGCGGCGAGGCCGCCGGCATCGTGCAGCCGCTGAATCCGCTGCTGGCCGAAGACAAGCTGGCCGCGCTCATGAGCAAGGCCCGTGCGCGCGTGCTCATCGCCTATGGCTCCGACCAGGAATGCGGCGCCTGGACCAAGGCGCTGGCCCTGCGCGAGCGCGTGCCCACGCTGCGCGCCGTGCTGCGCGTGGCTCCCTGGTACGAAGACCCGGCCGCGCGCCCCGCGCTGCCCGAAGGCATGCTGGACTTCAACGCGGCCCGCGCCGCGCAACCCGCCGACCGCCTGGCCAGCGGGCGCGTCATCCGCGCCGCCGACACGGCCGCGTATTTCCACACCGGCGGCACCACGGGCGCGCCCAAGCTCGCCGTACATACCCACGCCAACCAGGTCTTCAGCGCCTGGGCCGCCGTGCAATTGCAGGGCGCGGGCCCGGGCGACGTGGTCATCAACGGCTATCCGCTCTTTCACGTGGCGGGCGTGCTGCCAGCCTCGCTGGCCGCGCTGTCGGCCGGCGTGCACACCCTCATTCCGACCACCCTGCTGCTGCGCAACCGCGACGTGGTGCGCAACTACTGGAAGCTGGTCGAGCGCCACCGCGTCACCTCGCTGCAAGGCGTGCCCACGATGCTGGCCGCGCTCGCCGAGGTGCCGCTGGACGGCGCCGACATCTCCTCGCTGCGCTACTGCCGCACCGGCGCGGCGCCCCTGCCCGCCGAGCTGGCCAGCCGCTTCGAGCGCCTGTTCGGCCTGCATATCAACGAAAGCCTGGGCATGACCGAGATGGCCGGCATCACCTCCATCAGCCCGCCCGGCTCGCGCTTTCCGGTCAACTGCGTGGGCTATCCGCTGCCGTACGTGGAAGTGCGCGTCACGGCGCTCGACACCCCGGCCGGCCAGCCCCCGCGCGACCTGCCGCCCGGCGAGGCAGGCATGCTGCTCTTCAGGGCGCCCAACGTCATCCCCGGCTTTCTCGACGCCGAGGACACGGCGCGCGCCTTCACCGAAGACGGCTGGCTCATCAGCGGCGACGTCGGTTTCCTGGACGATGCGGGCCGCCTGCACCTGCAGGGGCGGGCCAAGGACCTCATCATCCGGAGCGGCCACAACATCGATCCCAAGGTCATCGAGGACGCGCTGGCGCGCCATCCGGCCGTGAGCCTGTGCGCCGCCGTGGGCGCGCCCGACCCCTACGCGGGCGAACTGCCGGTGGCCTTCGTCACCCTGGCCGACGGCGCTCGGGCCACCGAGGAGGAACTGCTGGTCCACGCCGCGCGCCACGTGGACGAAGGCCCCGCCCGGCCCAAGCGGGTCATCGTGCTCGAGCACATGCCCATGACCAACGTGGGCAAGATCTACAAGCCCGACCTGCGCCGGCTCGCCGCCGCCTTCACCGTGCGCGCGCTCATCGAGCGCACCCTGCTCGACGCGGGCTGCCCGGCGGACAGTCCCTGGTTCCGGCTGACCGACGACGCCCGTCCCGAGCTCGCCGTGTGCGCCAGCGCCGACGCCCCGCCCGCGCTGCGCGAGCAGCTGCGCCAGTCGCTGGCGCGGCTGCCGGTGCGGGTCGGCTGGCGCGAGGCCGAGCCCGCTCCCGACTAGCGCCCCGTCAAGCTTTCCCCACACAACCACAGATCCCGTTTACCGGGACGCCTCCACCCGAGGAGACCTTCCATGCCTGCATCCCCCCTGCGCCGCGCCTGCCTGGGCGCTTTGCTCTGCATCCTGGCGATGGGCGCCCTGCCCGCCGCCGCCCAGACGCCGCAATTCCCCACCAAGCCCGTTACGGTCATCGTGCCCTTCCCGGCCGGCGGCTCCACCGACCGCCATCTGCGCATCCTGGCGCAGGAAGCTTCCAAGTCGCTGGGCCAGCCCGTGGTCGTGGAAAACCGCCCCGGCGCGGGCGGCACGCTGGGCCCGGGCACCATGGCCAAGACGGCCAAGCCCGACGGCTACACCATCACGCTCTATACGCTGGCCATGCTGCGCATGCCGTACATGCAGCACACCAACTGGCACCCGATCAACGATTTCGACTTCATCATCGGGCTGTCCGGTTATACCTTCGGCCTCACCGTGCGCGCGGATTCGCCTTTCAAGACCTTCAACGAGTACATCGAGGCCGCGCGCAAGGCGCCCGGCACCATCGACTACGGCTCCACCGGCGTAGGCTCCTCGCCCCACCTGCTGATGGAGGAACTGGCCATCAATGCCAAGGTCAAGCTCAACCACGTGCCCTTCAAGGGCAACGCCGACATGCAGCAGGCGCTGCTGGGCGGCCACGTCATGGCGCAGAGCGACGCCACCGGCTGGGACCAGTTCGTGGACGCCGGCAAGATGCGCCTGCTGGTGACTTTCGGCGAAAAGCGCACGACCCGCTGGCCCGACGTGCCCACCGCGCAAGAGCTCGGCTACGGCGTGGTGTCCACTTCGCCATACGGCCTGGCCGGCCCCAAGGGCATGGACCCCGCCGTCATCCGCATCCTGCACGACGCCTTCAAGCAGGCGCTCTACAGCCCCGCCAGCATGGAAGTCATGCAGCAGCTCAACCAGCAGCCCGCCTATCGCAACAGCGCGGATTACCGCGCCTGGGCCGCCGACACCTACGTGAAACAGAAGCCGCTCATCGAGCACCTGGGCCTGATGGCCAAGAACTGACGCTTTTCCCTTGGAGCGGCCTGCGGGCCGCTTTTGCCGCGCAGATTTGTATACAAAATCTGCGCGGTTTTTCTGTTTTCCGGCCGCGCCGTTTGCTAGACTGGCGCCCGTAGCAATGCCCGCGCCCGCGCGCCCATGACCCCGCAAACCGCCCCCGACCCCAGCGCCAGCGACATCGCCAGGGAAATCTCCGCCGCCATCGTCTCGCACCGGCTGCCCCCCGGCACCCGCCTGCGCGAAGAAGCGCTCGCGCGCGTCTACAAGGTGAGCCGCACCAAGATCCGCGCCGCCCTGCTCATGCTGTCCAAAGACAAGCTCATCGACATCGTGCCCGACAAAGGCGCCTTCGTGAGCAAGCCCGACGCCAACGAGGCGCGCGAAGTCTACGCCGTGCGCCGCATTCTCGAAGCGGCGCTGGCCCGCGAATTCGTCGCCCGCGCCAGACCCGCCGACTACCGCCGCATCGACGCCCACCTGCGCGCCGAGCGGCGCGCCCTCGAAAGCGGCGACGCGCAGGAACGCAACCGCCTGCTGAGCGAATTCCACCTCCTGCTGGCCGACACCGTGGGCAACACCGTACTGACCGGCATGTTGCGCGAACTCTCCGCGCGCAGCGCCGTCATCACCGTGCTCTACCAAAGCTCCCACGACGCCGGTTGCTCCTCGCGCGAACACCACGCCTTCATCGAAGCCGCCCGCGCCGGCGACACCGAACGCGCCTGCGCGCTCATGGACGAGCATCTGCGCAACGTCGAGGCCGCCCTGGACTTCAGCGGCCCGCCGGCCGCCGGCGGCGACCTGGTGGCCGCGCTGCTCAGCTAGGGCCTGTTAACGCTAAAAGGAGCCTCCTTTCCCGCGGCACGCGTCCCGGGCGCCGCGCGCCCGGCGCGGGAAATTCCCCCGCATCAAACCCGCCTGGCGGCATTGACGCCGCGCAAACCGCCAGGCGCGCTTCCCGGCTACAGTAAGAAAGTCTCCGGCTCGCGGAGACGCGCCCGCATGCCGGGCGCCGACTGTCAATCGATGTGCCCCTCAAAACGGAGACAACGCCATGTATCAGCACATCCTCATCCCCACCGACGGATCCCCCCTTTCCACCGACGCGGTCCGGCAAAGCCTGCAACTGGCCAAGTCGCTGGGCGCGCGGGTCACGCTCCTCACCGTGGAAGAGCCCTTCCACGTCTTCGCGCTGGGCGCCACCCAGATCGCCAAGAGCCTGACCGAGTACCAGGAAGCCATGCGCGTCCAGGCCGACCGCATTCTCGGCGAAGCCGCCGAACAGGCCCAATCGCTCGGCGTGCCCTGCGAAACCCTGCGCGTCACCCACGAAGATCCCTTCCAGGCCATCATCGACACCGCCGTCAGCCGCCAGTGCGACCTCATCGCCATGGCCTCGCACGGCCGCCGCGGCATGAGCGCCATCGTCCTGGGCAGCCAGACGCAGAAAGTGCTGACCCACTCCAAGGTGCCGGTGCTGGTGTATCGCAAGAGCTGATGCGCCCGGGCGCCGCCGTTGGCGGACGGGCGCACGGACATCGCGGGGCCGCCCATGGACCACCGCCTCAGGCCGCAATACCTGGCCCTGCTCGCCCGGTACGGCCTGGAACCCCATGCCGTGCCGCCCGACTGGCGGGAAATCGACGAAGCGCACAAGCACAGGATGATCGCGGGCGCGCGCGCCCGCGGCGACCACCGCTTGATCGAGGCCATCGAACACAGCCACGAGGCGGCGCTGGCCGATCCCCGCCACCCCACCGACCACCCGCTCGACGCAGCCTCCCGCTGGGTGGAGGACGCCGTCCGGCGCAACCCGGCCTGCCGGGGTATTCGCTTCCGGCCTCCCTGCCGGACGTCGGCGGGATCGCCGCGGACGACGAGGTGGTATCCAGGATGGGCGCGATTTTCGGTTCCTACGAGCGCACCGGCGACCCCGTGTACGGTCCGCTCAACCAGGCCCGGGGCAGCGACAGCGACGCGCTGCTCGCCCATTGCCTGACCCGCGCCTGCGGGCGTTTCATGATCGCGCCCGCGTCCGCCGGGCCGGCTGCCGCGCCGCCGTGCAGCAGGGCAGTCGTGGCCCCGACTGAGGTGAAGGCGGACCGCGCGGGCCGGCCCTGCGCGACCGCCATGCCGTGCTTCCCCAGAAAATCTCCGACGTGCCCGAGCCGCAGGAACGCCCCCTCATGCAAGGCGCCGTCATCGCCCAGCCGCAGGGCAATGCCAGGCTCCCACACCGCGTGGCGGTTCAACTGCCGGTCCAGAACCCTGCAATAGCGCGCCTGGAAGGACATGGAGGGCTCCCGGCCGCGGACACATTGCAGCGATTGCCGCCACAGGCGGCTCGCCGGCGCATGCGGGGACTCCCTGCCCCGGCGGCCGTCGCGCCGGGCCGCGGCCCCGGCCAGCGGGCCCGCTCAGGCCAGCCCCATGCGCCGCCGCGCGCGCTGGGCGGAGCCGTCCCGCACCGCCCAGCGCAACAACCGCGCCGTCGCCCGCACGCCCGCGCGCACGGCGCGCCGCTGCGCGTCCGGCATCCGCAGTCCCAGTTCGGCGGCGGCCCAGCCCGGCAGCAGGTCGATGCCGGCTTGCATCATCAGGCGGCCCGCCGGCCGCGCCAGCGGCGGCTGCGAGGCCGGCGCCTCCAACAGCAGCCGCACCACTTCGCGGCTGCGCGCCCCGGCCCGCAATTGCGGCCGCATCCCGGCCAGATAGCGTTGCACCTCGGCGCGCGAGCGGGGCACGCCGCGCGCGCCCAGGCGCTCGGCGATCAGGGCGATCTCGTCGTAATAGCGGTCCTGGTCGCGGGCGGACAGCGCCGGGTTGCGGTAGCGCAGATGCGCCGCGAGAAAACTGCTGACCTCGGCGACATGCACCCAGGTCAGCAGATCGGCGTCGCTGGCCGCGTAGGGCCGGCCGTCCTCGGCCGTGCCGGCGACCTGCAGGTGGATGGTCTTCACCTTCTCGATCAGCCAGTCCGCGTCGCGATGGCTGCCGAAGGTCGTGCCCGCAATGAACTGCCCGGTGCGGCGCAACCGGCCCAGCATGTCCTGGCGGAAATTAGAGTGGTCCCACACCCCGGCCAGCGCCAGCGGATGCAGGGTCTGCAGCATGAGCGCGCAGATGCCGCCCACCAGCATGCTGGTGAAGTCCGCATGCACCCGCCACGACACCGACTGCGGGCCGAACAGCCCCGGGTCGCCTTTGGGGCTCTCCAGGTCAAGCTGCCCGAGGGACAGGCCGGTCAGGCCGAAAACCTGCCGTTCGATGCGGCGGCGTATGAATTCCATGGAAATGAGGCGCCGGGCGCGCGGCGCCCGCTGAAAGGATTCTCGAGGTTCAGAACGATCTTAGACGGAGACGGCCCTTTCGCGCCGCGCGCGAGGCGGCCGGCCTCCCCGGATGCGCCTGGCCGCGCCAGAGCCGAATTATCGCCTTGCAGCTTGGGATCTGGCTCATTCCCGACGACCGAAGGCTTTTCTCATTTTGTCGGTCCTCGCGGCCGGCCGGCTGCAAGACGCCCGCGGATTCCCGCGCCACGCCGGCCATGTGTCGGGAACGTCCCGCTGCCACAACCAATTCAACGAGCGCATGAAGTACTCCACCCTGCGGCCCTCCCTCAAAATGCGATGGAACGGCGCCGGCCTCGACGACGCCATGACCGGCAACCTCGTCGAACGCGTCGATGGCTTGGGGGCCCGGCGATAAAAAAAGCGCCTCGCAAGGAGGCGCAACCGAACAGCGAGTTCAGCCCTAATCCCTGGCGGCCGGACGGCCGCCAGGGAATCAGTAGTCCATGTCGGACGTCGCGGGCGCGGCGGCCTTGTCTTCCTTGGGCAGCTCGGCCACCGTGGCGTCGGTGGTGAGGATGAGACCGGCAATCGACGCCGCATTCTGCAGCGCGGTGCGCGTCACCTTGGTCGGGTCGACCACGCCCATTTCCACGAGGTCGCCGTACTCGCCGGTGGCGGCGTTGTAGCCGTGATTGCCTTGCCCTTCGAGCACCTTGGCCACGACCACCGAGGGCTCTTCGCCCGCGTTGGCCACGATGGCGCGCAGCGGAGCTTCCAGCGCGCGCAGCACGATGCGGATGCCGGCGTCCTGGTCGGCGTTGGCGCCCTTGAGCTTGCCGAGCGCGGCGCGGGCGCGCAGCAGCGCCACGCCTCCGCCGGGCACGACGCCCTCTTCCACGGCGGCGCGGGTCGCATGCAGCGCATCGTCCACGCGGTCCTTCTTCTCTTTCATCTCGACTTCGGTGGCCGCGCCGACCTTGATCACCGCCACGCCACCAGCCAGCTTGGCCACGCGCTCCTGCAGTTTCTCGCGGTCATAGTCGCTGGTGGCTTCCTCGATCTGCGCCTGGATGGACTTCACGCGGGCATCGATGCGGGCCTGGTCGCCGGCGCCGCCCACGATGATCGTGTTCTCTTTGCGGACCTCGACGCGCTTGGCGCTGCCCAGCTCGGCCAGCGTGGCCTTCTCGAGCTGCAGGCCGGTTTCTTCGGAAATGACGGTCGCGCCCGTGAGCACGGCAATGTCTTCCAGCATGGCCTTGCGGCGGTCGCCGAAGCCCGGGGCCTTGACGGCGGCCACCTTCAGCACGCCGCGCATGGCGTTGACCACCAGCGTCGCCAGCGCCTCGCCTTCCACGTCCTCGGCCACGATCAGCAGCGGCTTGCCGGCCTTGGCGGCCGCCTCCAGCACGGGCAGCAGGTCGCGGATGTTGGAGATTTTCTTGTCGTGCAGCAGCACCAGCGGGTCTTCGAGCGAAACCAGCTGCTTCTCGGGTTCGTTGATGAAGTACGGGCTGAGATAGCCGCGGTCGAACTGCATGCCCTCGACCACCTCGAGCTCGTTGTCCAGCGACTTGCCGTCCTCGACCGTGATCACGCCCTCGTTGCCCACTTTTTCCATGGCCTGGGCGATGATCTTGCCGACGTCTTCGTCGGAGTTGGCCGACAGCGCTGCCACCTGCGAGATTTCCTTGTTGGTGGAGATGGGTTTGGACAGCTTGCGCAGCGATTCGACCACCGCCGACACCGCCTGGTCGATGCCGCGCTTCAGGTCCATGGGGTTCATGCCGGAAGCCACGTACTTCATGCCTTCCTGGACGATGGCCTGGGCCAGCACGGTGGCGGTCGTGGTGCCGTCGCCGGCCACGTCCGCCGTCTTGGACGCCACCTGCTTCACCACCTGGGCGCCCATGTTCTCGAATTTGTCCTTCAGCTCGATTTCCTTGGCCACCGACACCCCGTCCTTGGTGATCGTGGGCGCGCCGAAGCTGCGCTCGAGCAGCACGTTGCGTCCTTTCGGGCCCAGGGTCACTTTCACGGCGTCGGCCAGAATGTTCACGCCCTTGACCACGCGGCTGCGGGCGTTGTCATGAAACTTAACGTCTTTCGCGCTCATGGGAGTACTCCGGTTCTGTGCACAGTCTGGTTCGGGAAATCAGGCCGCCTTCTTGAGCGTATCGGCCTGGGCTTCGATGACGCCGAGCACGTCTTCCTCGCGCATCACCAGCAGTTCCTCGCCGTCGACCTTGACGGTCTGCCCGGCATACTTGCCGAAGAGCACGTGGTCGCCGACCTTGAGCTGGAGTTCGCGCACGCTGCCGTCCTGCAGCACCTTGCCGCTGCCTACGGCAAGGACTTCGCCCTGCTCGGGCTTCTCGGCGGCCGAGTCGGGGATGACTATGCCCGAGGCCGTCGTGCGCTCTTTCTCGATTCGCTTGACGATAACCCGGTCGTAGAGGGGACGAATCTTCATGTTCAATCTCCTAAGCGATTTCAGATCACCAAAAAGGGAATCTCCCGCGGGCCGTCCGGAAGGCCGGCGGGGCGCCGGAACATTGAGTCACGGCGAAAAGCGAAATAGGAGCTGTTCTTGAAGCTTCAAGCGTCAAAATTGAAACAGTGTGTATCAGCGCCCGATGCCGCTCAGGGAAGGCAGAAACCGTCACCGCGGCCGAGCCGGTAGACCCAGCGTCCGGGCTTGCCGGCGTCATAGGCATGGGGCGCCACCGGACATGGCGCCTGCCGGCCGCCGCCGTCGGCCAGCGTGGCGTCGTCCGCCGGCAGCTCGTCCCAGATCCCGCCCGAGCGCGGCCGGAACAGCCAGCGCACGTATCCCCGGCGCGCCGACAATTGCAGCAGGTCGGCCTGGCTCGGCGCATCCAGCACGGGCGCCGGCGCATCGGCCGTGGCGTCGGGATAATCGCCGAACGCCCTGCGGCCGGCCAGGGCCTCGCCTTCGCCGGCCCCCAGGCGCCACCACGGGCCGTGGCCCGACCTCTCCAGGTCCCACGCCCCCAGGCGCCAGGCGGCGTCCAGCAGCACGCGGTCCAGATCCTCGATGCCGCGCCAGGGCACGGGTAGCTCCACCGCCGAGCCCGGCACGGCCCGCGATGGCGGCGTCGCGCCGGACAGCCGCAGCGGCGTTTCGCGCCGGAACGCGTGCCAGTGCATGATGAGCAGCACCGGCGCGCCCGCGTATGCCGGAGCGGCCAGCGTCACTGCGTACAGCGGCAGCCGCATGCCCGCCTGATGGTCCGAAATGATCTCGTAGATCTGCATGAGGGCCTCCGGAAATCACATCGTCGACCCTGAAAAATTAAAACAGACGCGCCCGCGGGACAACTCCCGCCGCGCGCCCCCGAAACCGCCTCGATCCGGGCGGACCGCGTCATTTCCCGGCCAGCAGGCGCTCCATGCGCGCCCGCATCCACCGCTCCGCTTCGCCCGGCCCGGCGCCGGGCTTCCAGATCATCCTCACCCCCAGCGCCGCTGGCGCCAGCCCCTCGCAGTCCAGTTGCCGCAGCTGCACCCGGAAGCTCTCGTACTCCGCGATGTTGACTGGCAAGACGGCCCAGCCCAGGCCGTCGGCCGCCATGGCGGCAATGCCATAGATGCTGTCGGAACGCCAGACGCTGGGGCTGAGCTCGGGATAGGCGGCGCCCTGCATCTGCATGACCAGTTGGCGATGGCGGGCGAGGTCATGCCGGGAAACGCCGCGCTGCCGGGCCAGCGGATGGCGGCGGCCGGCGTAGACGCCCTGCGCCACGCTGCCGAGATAGCTGTGGGCGTAGTCCGGGCCGGGATCGCCATGATCGAAATGAAAGCCCGCCTGCGCGCAGCCGTCGCGCACGAAATCCGCGACCTCGGCGGCCGTGCCGTTGAGCTGGGTGAGTTCCAGCGCCGGATAGCGCCGGGCGGTATCGACAAGCAGCTTGCCGATGACCAGGTACGGCAGCGCCTCGTCCAGCGCGATAACGAGGCGGGCCTGCTGGCCGGCGGAGAAGGCCAGCGCGCGCCGATCGAAGGCGTCGGCCTGGCGCAGCAGCTCGCGGGCCTCGCGCAGCATGACCTCCCCTTCCGGGGTCAGCGCGGCATTGCGGCCGGCCCGGTCGAACAGCGCGATGCCCAGGTCGGCCTCCAACAGCGCAACCGCGGTGCTCACGGCGGACTGTGCCTTGCCGAGGCGCCGCGCGGCCGCCGAGAAAGAGCCGAGTTCCGCGGCCAGGGCGAATTGGCGGAGCTGCTCCAGCGTCCATTGCATGGGTGTCTCCTGGTCGGGCCCGCCGTCGGGCCGAAATCCATCTACTAAACAGATGGATATTAACTTTTAAAGACGCATATTCAGATTGATAATCCCGCCTTCCCGACTGCCCGCGGACTCGCCGCGGCAGCCTTTTCCCGGAGATCGAAGTGTCTGTGGTGTGTTCCCGGCGCCCTTGCGCGCGCTGGCTCGTGCTGGCGATCGTGTCGGTGGCGCTGCTCCTGATCGTGATGGACATGACCGTGCTGTACACGGCGCTGCCCCGCCTGACGCAGGCGCTGGGCGCCAGCGCGTCCGAGCAGCTGTGGATCGTGAACAGCTACGGGCTGGCGGTGTCGGGCCTGCTGCTGGGCATGGGCGCCCTGGGCGATCGCGCCGGCCACAAGCGGCTCTTCATGCTGGGCATGGGCGTGTTCGGGCTGGCCTCGCTGGCGGCGGCCTATGCGCCCGGGCCGGCCTTGCTGATCGCCGCCCGCGCGGCGCTGGGAGTGGGCGCGGCCATGATGATGCCGGCCACGCTGTCCATCCTGCGGCTGACGTTCACCGACGACCGCGAGCGCGCGGTGGCCATCGGCATCTGGGCCTCGGTCGCCTCGGGCGGCGCGGCGCTGGGCCCCGTGCTGGGCGGCCTGTTGCTGGAGCACTTCTGGTGGGGCTCGGTGTTCCTCATCAACGTGCCCATCGTGCTGGCGGCGCTGCCGCTGACGGCGCGTTTCGTGCCGCGCGGCGCGCGCAACGCGTCGCGCCCCTGGGACCTGCCCGGATCGCTGCAGGCCATGGCGGGCATGATTCTCTGCGCATACGGGCTGAAGGAGCTGGGCCGGCCCGCGCCGTCTTATGCGCTGGCTGCCTGCGCCGCGCTGGCCGGCGCCTGGACGCTGGCGCGCTTCGCCCGCCGCCAGCGCCGGCAACCCGACCCCATGGTGGATTTCGCGATCTTCCGCAACGGCGAATTCGCCTCCGCCGCGGCGGCCGCGCTGTTCGCGGCGGCGGCGCTGCTGGGCATGGAGCTGGCGTTCAGCCAGCGCCTGCAGCTCGTGCTGGGACTGAGCCCGTTCGAGGCGGCGCTCTGGATCCTGCCCCTGCCGCTGGCCGCCTTCGCCTCGGGGCCGCTGGCGGGGCTGCTGCTGCCCCGCCTGGGCTCGCGCAGCCTGCTGGCGGGTTCGCTCGTCATGTCGGCGCTGGGCATGCTGGGCTACCTGCTGGCCCAAGACATGGCGGCCCACGTCCAGGTGACATGCCTGGCCGTGCTGGGCGCGGGGCTCGGCGCGGCCATGACTTCGGCCTCGGCCACCATCATGCAGAGCGCGCCGCCGGAACGCGCGGGCATGGCGGCGTCGATCGAGGAAGTGTCGTACGAACTGGGCGGTGCCCTCGGCGTCACGCTGCTGGGCTCGCTGCTGTCGGCGGTGTATGCGCGCGCGCTGGACGCGCCGCCGGCGGTGCCTGTGCCGCCCGCCGCGCGCGACAGCCTGGACGCCGCGCTGGAGGCGGCCCGCCATCTGGCGGGCGGCGCGGGCGAAGCGCTGGCCGCCACGGCCCGCGCGGCGTTCGATACGGGTTTCGCGGCCGTCATGGCCGCGGCCGCCCTCCTGCTGCTGGGCGGTGCGGCGCTGGTAATGCTGAACGGCCGCCGCGCCTGAGCGGCGGCCCGGCGCTCGCGGCCCGCGCCGGATGGGCTGCGCCCTGCTAACCGGCCGCCAGCGCGTGCTCCATGTCCGCGATCAGGTCTTCCTCGTGCTCCAGCCCGATGGACACGCGCACCAGCCCTTCGGACACGCCGGCCGCCTCGCGTTCGGCGGCCGGCACGCCCGAATGCGTGGTGGACGCGGGATGACAGATCAGCGATTCGGTGCCGCCCAGGCTCACCGCGGACTTGAACAGCCGCAGCGCATTGATGAAGCGGAACGCCCGCGCCCTGCCCCCTTCCAGCTCGAAGGCGAAGGTGGAGCCCGGCCCGGCGCACTGGCGCTTGTACACCTCGCGATAGGCGGCGTCGGACGCGTGCTCCGGATGGTAGAGGCGCACGGGCTCGTGCGGGTTGCCCGCCAGCCATTGCGCCACCTTGCTGGCGGTGCGCGCCGCCTGCTTCATGCGCAGCACCACGGTTTCCATGGAGCGCGTGATCATCCAGCAGGAATGCGGATCCAGCTGCGAACCGAAAGCGCTGCGTATCGCCTTCACCTGCCTGACCCGCGCAGCGCTGCCCGTGACCGCCCCGGCCACCAGGTCGCTATGGCCGCCGACGTACTTGGTGAGCGAATACACGCAGAGGTCGGCGCCATGCGCGGCGGGCTTCTGGAAAATCGGCCCCAGCAGCGTGTTGTCGCACACCGCGGTGGGACGGTAGCCGTGCCGCGACTCGAATGCGTCCAGCTCGGCCCGCATGGCCGCGAAATCGACGAGCGCGTTGGTGGGATTGGCCGGCGTTTCCACATAGAAAAGCTTGACCGGCCCCTGCGCAGCCGCGGCCTCCAGCGCCTCGCGCATGGACTGCGCCGACAGGCCGTCGCCAATGGCGTGCGAGCCCACGCCCCACTGCGGAAATATCTTGGAAATCAGTGTCTCGGTGCCGCCGTACAGCGGCACCGACTGCACCAGCTGATCGCCCGGCTTCAGGAAAGCCAGCAGCACCGAACTGATGGCCGACATGCCGCTGGACGTTACCGCGGCCGCTTCCGAGCCGTCCAGCAGCGCCAGCCGGTCTTCCACGATTTCCAGGTTCGGATGATTGAAGCGGCTATAGACCAGCCCGGCCGCCTCGTCCTGCGGCAGGGGTTTCCGTCCGGAAACCAGATCGAAGAATTCCGCCCCGTCTTCGGCGGAACGGAATGCGAACGTCGACGTCAGGAAAACCGGCGGCTTGATCGCGCCCTCGGACAGAAAAGGGTCGAACCCATAAGACATCATTTGCGTTTCCGCGTGCAGCGGACGGCCGAAAATGTCTTTCTTGTGATAACTCGAATAACTCATGGCATTGCCTCCGGTAATATTGGCGCGACCGTCCCGGCGCACGCGGGGCGCTGTTTGAAAACAATAGCGCCGCAACGCCAGACACAGTGTTGCGAACCCCTGCAAGTGTGCCGTGGCTGCCGCGCAAATACCTTTCCAAATCAACTGCGGTGCGGAGATAATAGGAAACATTATTTCCCCGCAGAAAAAAAGCATGAAAGATACTGCCCGGTTACATCAACTTGACGCGATCGATTGGAAAATCATGAAAATCCTTCAAGATGATGGGCGGCTCAGTAATGCGGAACTCGCCGAACGCGTATCGCTGTCGGCGTCGCCCTGCTGGAAGCGGCTCAAGCGCCTTGAAGGGTCCGGCATCATCCGGGGCTACCAGGCCATTCTGGACCGGCGCGCGCTGGGCATGGGAGTGGTCGCGTTCGTCAGCATTTCCCTCGAAAGCCATTCCGAAAAAATCTGCGCCGCGTTCGAGGCCGGCGTGCAGGCCCTGCCCGAAGTGCTGGCCTGCCACAACACCACGGGCGAGCACGATTATCTGCTGCACGTCGTGGCGCGCGATTTCGATGCCTACGCGGAATTCGTGCGCAACCGGCTGCGCCCCCTGCCCGGCGTGAAAGAATTGCTGTCCACCCTGTCCATGCACGAAGTGAAATCCTCCACCAAGCTGCACTGGTAGGCGGCGGGCGCCGGCGCGCTACGCCAGCCAGAGCGCCTGCGGCGGACGCCGCGCCACCCAGTCGCGCTGGCGTTCGTAGGCATGCGCCAGCCGCAGCACGGCCAGGTCGCCGCGCGGCGGCCCGATGAGTTGCATGCCCATGGGCAGCCCGGCCGGGTTGAAACCGGCCGGCACGCTGATCACCGGACATCCGGCCAGGGTCCAGGGCGTGACCACCTCCATCCAGCGGTGGTAAGTATCCATGGGCCGGCCCGCGATTTCCCTGGGCCAGTCCAGATCGGCGTCGAAGGGAAACACCTGCGCCGTGGGCACGGCCAGGTAGTCCACTTCGCGGAACATCGCCAGTACGGCTTCGTACCAGGCGCTGCGCTCTTCCGCGGCGCGGTAGACGTCCAGCGCCGTCATGCCCGACAGCCCCTCCACTTCCCAGATCAGCGCGGGCTTGACCCGTTCGCGCCTGGCCGGGTCGTCGCACAGCGCGCGGTACTGGCCGCCCACCATCAGATGCCGGTGCGCGAGCCAGATGCGCCAGAGGCGTTCGCCCTCGAAGGGCACGGTCAGCGGCGCCACCTCGCAGCCGGCGGCCTGCAGGCCGGCCAGCGCGTCGCGGCACAGATCCAGAATGCCGTCCTCCATCGGCAGATAGCCGTTCCAGTCGCCCAGCCAGCCGACGCGCCTGCCCCGCATATCGGCGTCCAGCGGCTCGCGGAACACGGACGGGTCTTCCGACAGCGACAAGGGCGCGCGCGGATCGTGCCCCGCCAGCACGGACAGCAGCAGCGCCACGTCGCGCGGGGTCCGCCCCATGGGGCCCTCGTAGGAAAGCTGCTTCAGGAACACCTCGCCGCCCGGCCCCGAGGGCACCCGGCCGGCCGAGGGGCGGAAACCATACACATTGCAAAACCCCGCGGGGTTGCGCAGCGAGCCGCCGAAGTCGCTGCCGTCCGCCACGGGCAGCATGCGGGCGGCGAGCGCGGCGGCCGCCCCGCCGCTGCTGCCCCCGGCCGAGCGCGACAGGTCGTAGGGATTGCGGGTGGTGCCGTACACGCGGTTGTAGGTGTGCGAACCCAGGCCGAACTCCGGCACGTTGGTGCGCCCGATGAAAATCGCCCCGGCGCGGCGCATGCGCTCCACGATGATGGAGTCGCGCGCCGGCACCTGGTCCTTGAACACGAGCGATCCCATGGAGGTCACCATGCCCCGCACCGCCGTCAGATCCTTGGGCGCCTGCGGCATGCCGTGCAGCCAGCCCAGCCACTGGCCGGCCGCGAGCTGCGCGTCGCGTTCGTCGGCCTCGCGCAGCAGCTCGGCCTCGTCGCGGCGGGCCACGATGGCGTTCACCTTGGGGTTGACCCGGTCGATATGGTCCAGATAGGCCCGCATCACCTCGCGGCATGATATCCGGCGCTGGCGGATGGCGTCCGACAGCGCGTGCGCCGGCATGGCCACGATGTCGTTCAGCGCGGCCGGAGGTTGCTGGGCTTGGGGCATGGCTTGTGTCTCCTGGTTGCGCGCCCGGCAGGCGCGGCAATGTTCTTTGCATGGTTTGCTGCATGGCGGCCGACAGGCCGCCGTCCCCGACATTACCGCAAACCCGGCCGCATTTGCGCGGCGCACGGCTGCCCTCAGCCGCGATCCCGGGCGTTGCCCGCAGGAGCCGGACTGGTCTCCACGCGCCACCACGACGGCAGCAGACGCCTGACCCGGGCGCGCCGGTAGCGGTCGTCGATGAGCAGCACGCTGCCGCGGTCTTCCACCGTGCGGATGACGCGGCCGGCCGCCTGCACCACTTTCCGCAGACCCGGAAAGAGATAGGTGTAGTCGTAGCCCTGGTCGGCTCCGTAGCGCGCGTCCAGCGCGCGGCGCATGTTCTCGTTGACCGCATTCACTTGCGGCAGCCCCAGCGTGGCGATGAAAGCGCCGATGAGCCGCTCGCCCGGCAGATCCACGCCTTCGGAAAACGCCCCGCCCAGCACGGCAAACCCCACCCCGCGCCCCGTCTCGGTAAAACGGGCCAGGAACTCGGCGCGCTCGGCCTCGCCCATGCCCGGCGTCTGCGCCCACACGGGCACCTCAGGATGGCGCTCGCGCATGGACTCGCACACCCGGGCCAGGTAATCGAAGCTGCTCAGAAAGCCCAGGTAGTTGCCCGGCCTGCGCGCATACTGCTCGGCGATCAGGTCGGCGATGGGGCCGAGCGAGCGCGCGCGGTCGCGATAGCGCGTGGACACGTGGCCCGCCACCCTCACCTGCAGTTGCTCGGGGCGGAAAGGCGCGTCCACGTCGATCCAGGCCGCCTGCGCGGGCAGGCCCAGCATGTCGCGATAGAACCGCTGCGGGTTGAGCGTGCCCGAGAACAGCACCGCGGCGTGGGCGCCCGCGAAACGGCCGGCCAGGTGGGGCGCGGGCACCACGTTGCGCACGCACAGCGTGGAGCAAGGCGCGCGGGCCGGCGCGCCGCCGACCGCCGCCCCCAGCGAGGCGTCGAACAGCGCATGCGGGCCGAACTGTTCGGCCAGCCGCATGAAATGCAGCGCCTCGAAATAGAAGCGCAGCAAAGGCGCGTCCTGCGGCGGCGGCGACTCGGCGACGTGGTCGGCCACGGCGGCCACCGCGTTCTGCAGCGCGGCCAGCACCCCGGCGGGCACGGCCTCGTAAGCCTCGTAGGGCGCGGCCTGCTTGCGGTTAAAGGCGTTCCAGGCGCGGTTGAGCGCGTCCAGCGGCTTTTTCAGGGCCTTGGGCGCGTCCTGCCGCGCGCCCGCCAGCTGGCGCTGATCCAGTTCGGCCGTGTACATACGCCGCGCGCGCTCGACCAGGTTGTGCGCCTCGTCCGCCAGCACCGCCACCTTCCACTGGTGCGCCTGCGCCAGCGCGTACAGCATGGCGCTGGCATCGAAGTAGTAGTTGTAGTCGCCCACCGCCACGTCGCACCAGCGTATGAGTTCCTGCGTCAGGAAATACGGACATATGCCGTGGCCGGCGGCCGCGGCGCGCACCGAGGCCGCATCGAACCGGCCCGACCGCAGCGCGTCCGCGCGCGCGGCCGGCAGCCGGTCGTAGAAGCCGCGGGCGAGCGGGCACGATTCGCCGTGGCACGCCTTGTCGGGATGCACGCAGGACTTCTCGCGCGCCTGCAGCTCCAGCACGCGCAGCCGCGGCGCGGCGGGCTGCGCGTTGATCGTGTCCAGCGCGTCCAGCGCCAGCGCCCGCCCTGGCCCTTTGGCGGCCAGGAAGAACACCTTGTCCAGCCCCGCCTCGGGACAGGCCTTGAGCACGGGAAACAGCGTGCCCAGCGTCTTGCCGATGCCGGTGGGCGCCTGCGCCAGCAGGCAGCCGCCGTCGCGCGCGCGTCGGTACGTCGCCACCGCCAGCTCGCGCTGGCCGCTGCGCAGCGTCCCGTGCGGAAACGCCAGCGCCGCCAGGGCGGCATCGCGCGCCCGGCGGCGCGCCTGCTCAGCCTGCGCATGCTCCAGAAACCGCGCGCATTGTTCCTGGAAGAACGCGGCCAGCGCGGCGGCCTCCCAGGTTTCGGCCAGCACCGTTTCTTCTTCCGTGCCCGGATTGAAATACACCAGCGCCACCCGCAGGCTCGGCAGGCCGCGCGTCTCGCACAGCAGATGCCCGTACACCCGCGCCTGCGCCCAGTGCAGGGCGCGCTGGTTGGCCCGCACGTTTTCCAGCCGCCCGCGGTAGGTCTTCACCTCCTCGAGCTGGTTGGACGCGGGGTCGTAGCCGTCGGCCCGCCCGCGCACGCGCAGGCCGCGGAATTCGCCCGACAACGCCACCTCGGTTTCGTAGCCGCCGCCCCGGCGCCTGGCCACCGCCGCATGGCCGGCCATGCCCTCCAGGCCGGAAGGTGCAGGCGTGAAGCGCAGGTCCAGGTCGCCGGCCCGCGCCGTGAATTCGCACAATGCCCGCACCGCCACCGCCAGGCCCGCGGGAGCATCTTCGTGCTGCGCACCCTGGCATTCGCCCTTGGGGCGGCCCGGCGGGCGCATCGGGCCGCCTTCGTGCTGCGCACTCCGGTATTCGCCCTTGGGGCGGCCCGGCGGGCTCATGCTCATGCCCCTTCCTCTTGCCAGGTTACGTGGCAGACGCGGGCGGGCAGTCCGTGCTCGGCGCAATAGCGCAGCCAGCGGATCTGGTTGTCCTGCAGGCGGTCGCCCGGCCCTTTCACCTCGATCAGTTCGTAGCGTTTTTCGGACGGCCAGAAGCGGATCAGGTCGGGCAGGCCCGAGCGGTTGTTCCGCACGTCGCGTGCAAGCCGCTGGAAGTAGAGCTTCAGGTGCGGCGCGGCGATGCAGTCCAGCGCCAGGCGCAGCAGCGGCTCCGTCAGCGCGGCCCAGGACACGAAAGGCGACTGGATGCCGGCCTTCTCGGCATGGCGGCGCAGGATGACATCGCGGTACGAACCGTCGTCCAGCGCGGCCAGGCAGGCATCGAACAGGGGCCGCCGGCGCGCATGGAAATCGGGCGCGTCCAGGTCGGCCGGGCCGCGCTGGAACGGGTGGAAAAATGCGCCCGGCACCGGCGCGAACACGGCCGGCCAGCACAACAGGCCGAACAGCGCATTGATGAGGGTGTTTTCCACGTAATGCACCGGCGCCTCGTCGCGGTGCAGGTGCGCGCGCAACTGCTCCTCGACGCGCGCAGCCCCGCACCTGGGCAACGACACGTCCTCGCGCGCCAGGCCGGGGACGCCGCCGGCCGGCCGCTCGGCCAGCCCCAGCGCGCGCCGCAGGCGAGGCAGCATGCGCGCCAGGCGCTGCGCCTCGGTTTCGTCCTCGGGCGCGCGCAGGGCCTGCAGGGCGAGCGCCAGCGCCGCCTCGTGGCGGCCCATGCGCTCTCGCACCCGGACGAGGCGATGGCGCGCGCCCGGATAGGCGCACTGCGCATACACGCCCTCGGCGTTGCCCCAGTCGCCCTCGCGCTCGCAGCGCTGGCCGAGACGCAGCAGCACCTTGGCGCGCCGCTGCTCCAGCCATGGATTGGCGCTGGCGCAGGCGTCCAGCGCCCGCAGCAGCGAGGCCACGTCCGCGCCGTCGTCGACCGCTTCGCGGCAGGCTGCCAGCGCCAGGTAGCAATCGATGTCGGCGCGCGACTGGAAAGCGCGCGCCGCGCGATCCAGCGGCACCTGCTCGTACTGGAAAACGCCCAGGTCGGCCAGCACGAATTCGGACCAGTCCTGGCGCAAATTGCCAAAGAACATCAGCCGCAGCCGTTCGCACAGCGCAGCCGCCCGCACTTTCCAGGCGATGTCGGCGTGGGCGCGCCATTCGGCGTAGCGGCGCGGCGCGGGCGCGCGCGCCTGCAGCGCCGCCAGCAGGTCCGCCTTGCGCATGCTGCCCGGGTCCAGGCCCGCCTCGGCGCACAGCGGCGCGAGCTCGGCCTTGGTGCTCAGGGCGAAAAGCTCCTCCAGCGTCATGGGATCGTCGGCCGCCAGCCAGCCCGCCGCCAGCAGCGGCGCGGCCGCCTCGGCGATGGCGGGAATCTCTTCGTAGGCCAGGCGGCTGGCGCGGAACCAGGGGCCGCGCCGCATCAGCAGGCGCACCAGCAGCGCCTGCGAAAGCGGCGGCAGCGCGGCGAACGACGACAGGAAGCCCCGCTCGGCCTCGTCCAGCAGATCCGCGCAACGCGCCTCGATCCAGGCAAGCGCGCGCTGGAAATTGTGCAGGTAGTAATAGCGGTACTCGGGAAACATCGCGAAAAGCCGGCGCGCCGTCCGTATACTGGTTATTTATCCAGCAATCATAGCAGGCGCGCGGTGTTGCGCGCAGTGGCGCTCGATGACCAGCCCTTCCTGCCCGTCCGGCTCGACGAAAAAGGCGTCGATGGCGTCGAACGCCGCTTCGTCGGGGCGGAACGGATGCCCCCCTCGGCGTTGCACCGGCGCAGGCGGGCCTTGCATTCGGCCGCCGGAACGTCCAGGTAATGCAGGCGGTGGCCGCAGCCCGCGGCCTGCGCGAGCCTGAGCAGCCACTGCCGGCTGCGGCGCGTGTTGGCGGGAAAATCCAGCGCCACCGAAAACCCCGCGCGCGCCAGCGCCGCCACATGCGGGCCGATGGCCGCGCGCAGCCGGCAGGAGCAGCGGCTCGCCGGGGGGGCGGGGGAAAACGCAAGTGTCATGGCATGCTCCGCCGTGGATATGCGCCAACGGCGGGGCCATGAAAAACCCGCCACGTCGGCGGGTCGGTGTGCAAGATGTTCCGGTTGCGCGCTGACCCACCCTGTCCGTAATGGTGGGAATAATCTCGATGGAAATAATGGCGCGCGCGGAAATCATGCGGCGCAAGCAGGCTCCCGCCGCCCGCCGCCGTCAAGGGCCGGCTCCCGCGAGCAAGCGCCGACGGGCCGGGCCGCAAGCAAGCGCCGAAGGAACCGGCCGCGATCCGCTACCATGGCGGGCCGGCTCCCGCGCGGGCCTCGCCCACATCCGGCAACCGCGCCCGAGCCGCCTCCCCGGAACCGTCCCAGGAGCCGACCCGCCCCATGCCCTCTTCCCCGATCGTCCTGCGCCTGGCCGGCAGCCAGGACGCCGAACTCATCGCCCGCATGCACGCCGACAGCTGGGCCGCGACTTACCGCGGCCTGCTGCCCGACGGATTCCTGGACACCGGGCTGGCCGACGAACGCCGGGTGCACTGGCAGAGCCGGATGCGCGAAGCCGTGCCGCAAGCGGTGTACATCGCCGAGCGGGGCGGCGAACCCATCGGCTTCGCGTGCGTGCGCGACGAAGGCGATCCGCGCGGCGTGCTGCTCGACAATCTGCACGTCCTCGGCCCGTTCCAGGGCGCCGGCGCGGGCAGGATGCTGGTGGAACAGGCCGCCCGGTGGGCCCGGGCGCGCGGCGCAAAACAGCTCTACCTGTACGCCATCGAAGGCAACCGGCGCGCCATCGGCTTCTACGAACGGCAGGGCTGGCGCCTCGCCGCCACCGAGGAAGACGAACTGGGCGGCCTGCGCGTGCAGGCGCGCCGCTATGTACGGCCGGTCTGACGCGGCGCGCCGCGTGCCTAGCGCCGGGGTTCGCCGGCGGGCGTTTCGGGCGCCAGCAGCAGCGTCGATCAGTGCGCGTCCAGGCCGCCGGCAGCGGGGCCGGCAACACGCGCTCGTTATCCAGGAGCGCCTCCACCGCACGGTCGATCAGCGTCAGCCCCCGGGCGTCAGCTGCACCAGCATGCTGCGCGCGTCCCGCTGGTTCGGCACGCGCCCGACCAGGCCCGCGCTTTCCAGCCGCTTGAGGCCGGTGTGTCATGGCGCCGGACGTCACCATCAGCGTCAGCGCCGAGAACAGCGCCGTGGGACTCAACCTGTACGGCGCGCCCGAGCGCCGCAGCGTGGCCGCAGAAACCCCGCCGCCCATTGGCCGACGTGCTGCGCATCGCCTGAAGCGCACGCCGTGGCGCGCATGCCCGATTCCGCCGTCGGTGATAAATTTGCCGATGTCAGGGCCTGCGGCGCCGACCGGCGGGGCCCTCGCCACCCGGAGAGAGACACCATGCGCTACCAGGGAAGCTGCCACTGCGGACGGATCGCCTTCGAAGTCGAAGGCGAACTGGCCCAGGTCATGGACTGCAACTGTTCCATCTGCACGCGGATGGGCTCGCTGCATTGGTTCGTGCCGCGCGACCGGCTGCGCCTGTCCACCCCCGAAGACCATCTGGCTACCTATGCCTTTGGCAAGCAGCGCATCCAGCACCGCTTCTGCCCCGTCTGCGGCATCCATCCCTACGGCGAGGGCGTCGATCCCGCCGGCAACCGCATGGCGGCCGTCAACGCGCGCTGCCTCGAAGGCGTGGACCTGCAGTCGCTTGACGTCCGGCCTGTCGACGGCCGGTCCTTCTAGCGTCGACGCCTAGCGCGGGCCGGCGGGCGGCGCGCTGGCCAGCTGCGCGAGGCCGTCCAGCGTGCGGGCTTCGCGCAGCGGCGCGGGCGCCCCCGCGGGCAGCGCCAGCCCCGCGCGGTTGTGCCAGTACGCGTCCATGCCCACCGCCGACGTGCCGAACAGATCGTATCCCGACCCCGCCACGAACAGCGTCCGGGCCGGCTCCGCGCCCAGTTCTGCCAGGGCCAGCCGATAGGGCCGCGGATCGGGCTTGTAATAGCCGGCGCGCTCCGACGTCACGATGACGTCCAGGGGCATGCCCAGGCGCCCGGCGGCCAGGCGCCCCAGCCGTTCCGAACAGTTCGTGACCACGCCCAGCCTGTGCGTGGCGCGCAGCGCCCGCAACATACCCGCCACGCCCTCCCAGGGCGCCAGCTCGCTCCAGCGCGCCTCCAGCGCCTGCGCCACGCCGCCCGGCAGCCCGGTTTCCAAGGCGGCTTCGCGCACCAGGGTTTCATAGGGCCGATACGCGCCGCAGGCGTAGGTGCGCCTGAGATAGGCGGCCCGCCACGCGCGCCCCGCCTCCTCCCCGCCCGCCACGCTGTTCCACAGCGTCCAGGAATCGAGCAAGGCGGTCAGCAGGTCGAACAGCACGAAATCGTATTGGCGCGTCATGGCAAGGCTCCCCGTGATGGACAGGCCCCAGTGTAGAAAGCGCCGCCGCGCCTGAGATTAACGGCCTGCAATTGCACACTTAAGGCGGAACTTAATGGCCGGGCCGCGCGGCGGACAAAGCCCCCCCGGCTTGCCGCCCCAAAAGAAGCCGTCTGTTTGCCTTGAAGCGGCCCGGCGGCAAAAAAAACGCCGGAAAGCGCATGGCTTTCCGGCGCCGGGGCCGCGCGGCGGGCGCGGCCGTCGGGGATGCCGCTCAGCGGGCCGGCGCGGCCGCCGCGCCGACGTCCTTGCGCACCTTGGCCACGTCGGACGCGGTAACGGCCGCGCCCTTGTTGCCCCAGCTCGCGCGCACGAAGGTCACGACATCGGCCACTTCCTTGTCGGTCAGGCGCCAGTCGAAGCCCGGCATCGCATAGCGCGTGGGCGCCGCGCCGGTGCCCGGCATCTGCGCGCCCTTGAGCACGATGTGGATGAGCGAGGTCGGATCGGCCGAGTTGACCGTACTGCTCAGCGCCAGCTGCGGGAAGGTCTGCTCGTAGCCCTTGCCGGTGCTGCGATGACAAGCCGCGCAGTTGTTGAGGAAGGTCATGGCGCCGTCGCCCTGGTCCTTGCCGGTGCGCAGCGCCTGCGCCACGGCCGGGTCGTACGTCAGGGCCGCGGCCGCGTCCTTGCGGGCGGGCGGCAGGCTCTTCAGGTAGGCAGCGATGGCGTTCAGGTCCTCGTCGGTGAGGTGCTGCGTACTGTCCGAAACCACCTGGGCCATGCCGCCGAAGGCGGCGGAATGCCCGTTGCGCCCGGACTTCAGGAAGGCCACGATGTCTTCCTTGCTCCAGGCGCCCAGGCCGTCCACCGGATCGCCGCGCAGGTTCTTGGCCAGCCAGCCCTCGACCACGCCGCCGGACAGATAGTCGGAGCCGTCGGCGTCGGTGAGCGCCTTCTCCTGCAGCGCGAAGCCGCGGGGCGTGTGGCAGGTGCCGCAGTGGCCCAGGCCCTCGACCAGATACTGGCCGCGCAGCAGCGCCTGCTTGTCCGCGCCGTCGGGCACGGTAACGGGCGCGGTCGCGACGTCGGGCGCGAACATCCAGCGCCACACCGCCAGCGGCCAGCGCATGGAGAGCGGCCAGACGATGTCCGTGTCCTTGTTCTCCTGCCTGACCGGCTGCACGCCCTGCATGAAGTACGCATACAGCGCCTTCACGTCGTCGGGCGACATCCTGGCGTACGAGGGATACGGCATGGCCGGATACAGCGTGTGGCCGTCCTTGGATACGCCATGGCGCACGGCGCGGTCGAAGTCTTCCAGGCTGTATTCGCCGATGCCGGTTTCCTTGTCCGGCGTGATGTTGGTGGAATAGATGACGCCCAGCGGCGAATCCAGACCCAGGCCGCCCGCAAAGGGCTTGCCGTCCTTGGCGGTGTGGCAGGCGATGCAGTCGCCCGCGCGGGACAAGTATTCGCCTTGCTTGACGAGCTGCGCGTCGGCCGCGGCGGGCGTGCCCTCGGCGGCCCAGGCGGCGCTTGCGGCGCACAGAGCGAGGGCCGCGGCTATGGTTTGCTTCATCATGACGCGTCCCTCCTCAAGCCTGGACCAGCGGACCGGGGTTCTTCAGGTACTGCTCGCGGATCGCCTTGGCCGACCAGAACGCCAGGGCGCCGACCAGGCCGGTCGGGTTGTAGCCCATGTTCTGCGGGAACACGCAGGCGCCCATGACGAACACGTTGGGCACGTCCCAGCTCTGCAGGTACTTGTTGACCACGCTTTCCTTGGGGTTGGCGCCCATGATCGCGCCGCCCGTGTTGTGCGTGCTCTGGTAGACGCGCGTGTCGTAGTGGGCGCCCTTCTTGCGCACGGCCACGAAGTGCTTCTCGGGATTCATGGCCTTGGCCACTTCCTCCATGCGCTTGCCCATGTAGGCCAGCATGTCGAACTCGTTGTCATGCCAGTCGAAGGTCATGCGCAGCAGCGGCTGGCCGAAGCTGTCCTTGTAGGTCGGGTCCAGCGACAGGTAGGCGTCGCGGTACGACATCACCGATCCGGAAATGCCGATGGTCAGGAACCGCTGGTAGGCGTCCTGCACGCCGGCCTTCCAGGCCGTGCCCCACGCGGGCGTGCCCGGCACCGTGGGCGTCTGCTTGATGGGGCGCCCGCCGTAGCGCACGTGGCGGATGCTGGCGCCGCCGACGAAGCCCAGCGGCCCGTGGTCGAACTGGTCGCCGTTCAGGTCGTCCATGCTCACGCCGCCCGCGCCCGTGCCCACGAAGGGATTGAGCTGGGTGCCCTTGGGCAGCAGCACGTTCACCGCGCCGTTCATCTGGTAGGCGTAGTTCTTGCCCACCACGCCTTCGTTGGTCTTGGGATCGTAGGGCTTGCCGATGCCCGAAAGCAGCAGCAGGCGCACGTTGTGCATCTGGTAGGCCGACAGGATCACCAGGTCGGCGGGCTGTTCCACCTCGCGCCCCTGGGCGTCGATGTAGGTCACGCCCACGGCCTTCTTGCCGGAAGAGTCCAGGTTGACCTTGATCACGTGCGAGTGCGTGCGCAGCTCGAAGTTCGGCTTCTTGAGCAGCACCGGCAGAATGGTCGTCTGCGGCGAGGCCTTCGAGTACATGTAGCACCCGTAGTTCTCGCAGAACCCGCAGAAATTACAGGGCCCCAGGCGCACGCCGTACGGATTGGTGTACGGGCCCGACGCATTGGACGCCGGCGCCGGATAGGGGTTGAACCCCACTTCGCGGGCGGCCTTCTCGAAAAGCTGCGCGCCGTAGGTGGTGGTCAGGGGCGGCAGCGGGTATTCCTTGCTGCGCGGGCCTTCGTGCGGATTGCCGCCCTCGACGATCTTGCCGTTGAGGTTGCCGGCCTTGCCCGAGGTGCCGCACACGTACTCGAACTTGGTGAAGCTGGGCTCCAGCTCGTCGAACGTGACGCCGAAATCCTGGATGGTCATACCTTCCGGGATGAACTTCTTGCCGTAGCGCGTCTCGTAGCGCGTGCGCAGCTCCAGTTCCTCGGGCAGGATGCGGTAGTGCATGCCGTTCCAGTGGAAGCCCGCCCCGCCCACGCCGGTGCCCAGCAGGAAGGAGCCGTTCTGGCGATACGGCACGGCCACGTCGTCGACGCCATGCCGTATCGTCACGGTTTCCTTGGAGAGATCCTGGAACAGCTTGCCGCGCACCGAATAGGCGAGTTCGTCCAGCACCTTCGGATATTCCGCATCCGTGGGCGTGTCCTGCATGCCGCCGCGCTCCAGCGCCAGCACGTTCAGGCCGGCTTCCGTGAGTTCCTGGCCCATGATGGCGCCGGTCCAGCCAAAACCCACCAGCACGGCATCGACTTTTTCTTTCTTGATCGCCATCGCTCAGCCCCTTTCCCCGGAAATCGACACAGGGCCGTAGGGATACTTGACATTGGGCTGGTCGGCCCAATCCATGTAATCGCCACGCGCGCCCGGGAAACCCACCATCTTCCAGCCCACCATGCCCTTGTTGCCGCCGTACATCGGGTCGGCGAAGAAACCTTCCTTGGTGTTGGTCAGCAGGTAGCTGAAGAAGGTCTTGGCGGGCACGGTATCGAATTCGATCTTGCCGGCCTGCATGTCCTTCAGCACCTGCTCCTGGACCGGCTTGTCGAGCTCGGCGAAGACCTTGCCGTGCGTCTTCTTGCACCACGCATCGCAGGCGGCGATGCCGTGGCGGTACAGCTCGCGGGGGTTCTGGTTGAGCTGGTAGCCCAGCTCGGGCGCCACGTCGGGGTGGAACGGCCCCTGCATGTACCACAGCTTGCCGTGGCCATAGGGCGTTTCCATCTGGCGGTCTATGAATTCGGGCACGCCCGCCGCGACGGCGCCGGGACCGTACTGGTCTTCGGGAATCAGGTGATCCACCGCGGCCACGATGAACGCCCATTCGGGCTTGGTGAAATAGGTAGGCTCGTAGGCCTTTGCGGAAGCCGGCGCCGCCTTGTCGGCGGCGCTGCTACAGCCGGTTGCCATGGTGCCCACCGCAAGGGTGGAAGCAGGCACGATGGCCAGCGCCTGCAGGAAGCGCCTGCGCGGTTTTGCCTCGTCTGTCATAGACATCTCCGTGAAAAATTCCATGCTGTCACGCAACGACGACATGAATTTCGAACCACGAACTGCCGGAACGGTGACAACACGCTTGCAAAAAGAGCCTACCGGGAAAACCCGGAAGCGACCCCATTATGCGCGCATTACGGAGCGCAATAGGCGTAAAAATGGGCTCCAGTTTCAAAATTTGACAATGAAAGCGGGTTTTCGGCGGTTTTGAAAACAGTTTTCCATTCAGGTTTTCGTCATATTTCTATCCGCTTAAATCCTACTGACGAATTCATTAAAAACGGAGAGATACCCATGCCCCCGAGCATTTCCGAAAAACGCGCCGCCTTCCGGGCGTTGCACCGGAGCGGCTGCTTCGTATTGCCCAATCCCTGGGATATCGGCAGCGCGCTCTTTCTGCAGCACCTCGGCTTCAAGGCATTGGCCAGCACCAGTTCCGGACTGGCCTGGTCCACCGGCCATGCCGACAATGCGCTGCCGCGCGATGCCGTGCTGGCGCACCTGCGCGAACTGGTGCGGGCCACGAGCCTGCCCGTCAATGCGGATTTCGAAAACGGATTCGGGGCCACGCCCGGCGAAGTGGCCGAAAACGTAGCCCTGGCGGTCGAAACCGGCGTGGCCGGGCTGTCCATCGAAGACAGCACGGGCGACCCGGCCGCCCCGCTGCTGCCCATCGAAACCGCGGCGCATCGCATCGCGGCGGCGCGCCAGGCCATCGACGCCGCGGGCGGCGAAACGCTGCTGGTGGGGCGCGCCGAAAACTTCTTCGCCGGCTCGCCCGATCTGGACGACGCCATTGCCCGCCTGCGGGCCTATGCCGAAGCCGGGGCCGACTGCCTCTACGCGCCCGGCATCCAGACGGCGCAACAAGTACGGGCCGTGGTGCAGGCCGTGGCGCCCAGGCCCGTCAACCTGCTGCTCGGCGCACCCGGCGGCCTTTCCATCGACGAAGCCGCCCGCCTGGGCGTGCGGCGCGTCAGCGTGGGCGGCGCGCTGGCGCGCGCGGCCTGGGGCGGCTTCATGCGCGCCGCGCGCGGCCTGGCCGAAGGCCGGCTCGAGGGCTTCGCCCAGGCGGCCGCGGGCAGCGAGCTCAACGCCCTGCTCGGCCGCAACGCCGCGCCGCCCCCGCGCTGACGCCGGCGCACGCGGACACGCCGGTCTGGGCCTGCAGGACGCGGCCGGCCCTGCCGCGCCGGGCTACTTGAACCCGGCCGCGGGGTCTTGCGGCGTGTCGTAGATGCCGCCGCCGTAGTCGGTGTCGACCTGGATTTTCACCTTGCTGGCGTCGACCTCGGGCGCGTCGCTCTTGTAGTGCATGACCATGGCCGGGAACAGCAGCACGGCCGCCACCATGAGCAGCTGGATCACGATGAACGGAATCGACCCGCGGTAGATCTGCCCCGTGGTCACGGGCTCGATCATCTTGCCCGTGACCTTGTCGCGGTAGCGGTCCTTGGGCGCGACCGAGCGCAGGTAGAACAGCGCGAAACCGAACGGCGGGTGCATGAACGAAGTCTGCATGTTCACCGCCAGCAGCACGCCGAACCAGATCAGGTCGATGCCCAGCTTGTCGGCCACCGGCCCCAGCAGCGGCACGATGATGAAGGCCAGCTCGAAGAAGTCGAGGAAGAACGCCAGCACGAAGGTCAACGCGCTGACCGCGATCAGGAAGCCGTACTCCCCGCCCGGCAGGCCGATCAGCAGGTGTTCCACCCACAAGTCGCCGTTCACACCGCGGAAGGTCAGGCCGAACACCGTGGACCCCACCAGGATGAAGACCACGAAGGTCGACAGCTTGGTCGTGGTGTCCATGGCCTGCTTGAGCAGCTTGAGCGAGAGGCGCTTGCGCGACATCGCCATCAGGATGGCGCCCACCGCGCCCATGGCGCCGCCTTCGGTCGGCGTGGCCACGCCGATGAAGATCGTGCCCAGCACCAGGAAGATGAGAAAGAGCGGCGGGATCATCACAAAGGTCACGCGCTCGGCCAGCGCCGACAGCAGGCGCAGCCTGAACACCTTATTGACGATGGCGATGACGAAGGCGGTCAGGCCCCAGATGAGCAGCGACAGCACGATCTGCTCGTCGATGGGCGCGGTGTCGGACTCCAGGTACTGCCCGGTGAAATACGCCGAGGCCGCCGAGATGATCATCAGCACCAGCAGCGAGCGCCCGCCGCGCGTGCCGTTGGGCTCGCGGAAGGAACGCGCCTCTTCGGGCAGGGCCGGCGCGCTGTCCGGCTTGATGAGCGACATCACCACCACGAAGACCACGTAGGCGCCCGCCAGCACGAAGCCCGGCACGATGGCGCCACGGTACATGTCGCCGATGGAGCGGCCCAACTGGTCGGCCAGGATGATGAGCACCAGCGAAGGCGGAATGATCTGCGACAGCGTGCCGGATGCCGCGATGATGCCGCTGGCCAGCCGGCGGTCGTAGCCGTAGCGCAGCATGATGGGCAGCGAGATCAGGCCCATGGAAATGACCGAGGCCGACACCACGCCGGTGGTGGCCGCCAGCATCGCTCCCACGAACACCACGGCAATCGCCAGTCCGCCGCGCACGGTGCCGAAGAGCTGGCCGATGGTTTCCAGCAGGTCTTCCGCCATGCCGGAGCGCTCCAGCACCAGCCCCATGAAGGTGAAGAACGGCACGGCGAGCAAGGTATCGTTGGCGATGATGCCAAACACCCGCTGCGGCAGCGCCTGGAACAGCGCGGCATTGAGCAGCCCCAGTTCCATGCCGATCAGGCCGAACAGAATGCCGTTGGCCGCCAGCGCGAACGCCACCGGAAAGCCCAGCAGCAGGAACACCACAAGCGTGGCGAACATGATGGGGGCCATGTTTGCAATGAAGAAATCCATGTTCAACGGCCCTCCCCGTCATCGCCCGGCTGGCGCTGGCCCAGCTCGCGCGCTTCGCGCTGCCGCGCCTCCTCGGCGATCTCGCGCGCCAGCGCTTCCTCCGCCGACTCGGCCTCCTCGCGCGCGCCCGGATCGGGGCAGCGCCCCATCAGAAAACCCACGCACTTGATGAGGTGCGAAATGCCGGCCAGGATCAGCAGGCTGAAGCCCACGGGAATCAGCAGCTTGACCGGCCAGCGGATCAGGCCGCCGGAGTTGGAAGACATTTCATGCGTCACGTAGGAGTCCATGAACATGGGCCACGACAGATAGGCGATCAGCACGCAGGCCGGCAGCAGGAAGAAAATCACGCCAAAGATGTCGATGCACACCTGCGCGCGGCGCGGCAGCTTGGACGAGAGCACGTCCACGCGCACGTGCTCGTTCTTGAGCAGGGTGTAGCCGGCGGCCAGCAGGAAAATGGCGCCGAACAGATACCACTGCAGCTCCAGCCACGCGTTGGAGCTGGTCTGGAACAGTTTGCGGATGACGGCGTTGCCGGCGCTGATGACGACGACGACCAGCGTCAGCCACGTCACGCACCGGCCGACCGCCGTGTTGATCGCGTCGATCAAGCGGGACAAGGCTAATAGGGCATTCATGATGGATTTCCGACACCGCCGGGCCGGCATGCCCGGCGGCTGCTAGGGTCTACCAGGAGAGGACGAAAAGGGCGCGCGCTTCATGGCAAGAAGGCGCGCGCCCCGGGGACATCGCCGCGGACTTACTTGCCGCGGTTGATGGTGCCCATGTAGCTGTCGAAGCTGCCTTCGGCCACGCGGAACCAGGGCAGCTCGTTGTCGCGGAAGTCGCGCATGTTTTCGTAGACCTTCTTGAACATCGGGTCTTTCGCGCTCATGTCGGCGTACACCTTCAGCGCTTCCTGGTAGCAGGCGTCGAGCACCGGCTTGGGGAAGGACTTGAGTTTGGCGCCGGCGGCGATCAGGCGGCGCAGCGCGCCCGGGTTCTCCGCGTCGTACTTGGCGATCATGTCGTTGGTCGCCGCAGCCGAGGCCTGGTCCAGCACCGCCTGGTAGTGCTTGGGCAGCTTGTTGTAGGCGTCCTGGTTCACGTACAGCGACACCTGCAGCGTGCCTTCCCACCAGCCCGGGAAGTAGTAGTACGGCGCCACCTTGTTGAAGCCCAGTTTCTCGTCATCGTAGGGGCCGATCCATTCGGCGCCGTCGATGGTGCCCTTCTCGAGCGCCGGATAGATGTCGCCGCCCGCGATCTGCTGCGGCACCACGCCCAGGCGCGACAGCACCGCGCCGGCGAACGCGCTCATGCGGAACTTCAGGCCCTTGAGATCGTCCAGCGTGTTGATTTCCTTACGGAACCAGCCGCCCATCTGGGTGCCGGTATAGCCGCACGGGAAGTTCACCACGTTGTACTTCTTGAACACCTCGCGCATCAGCTTCAGTCCATCGCCGTGGCGCATCCAGGAGTTCATCTGGCGCGTGTTCAGGCCGAACGGCACCGCCGCGTCGAAGCTCAGGATGGGGTCCTTGCCGAAGTAGTAGTACGAGGCCGAATGCCCGCACTCGATGGTGCCGTTCTGCACGCCGTCCAGCACCTGCAGGGCCGGCACGATTTCGCCGGCGGGGAACACGCGGATGGAAAACTTGCCGCCCGTGGCCTCCGAGACGTACTTGGCCAGGCTTTCGCCGCCGGAATAGATGGCGTCGGCGCTGCGCGGGAAGCTCGACGCCAGGCGCCAGTTCAGCGTCGGCGCGTCCTGCGCGAATACGGGGGCTGCCAGGGTGGCGCCGCCGGCGGCCGCGCCCAGAGTGGCTTTCTTGAGGAATGAACGGCGTTGCATGTGGAAGTCTCCCAACTTGGATAAAGTGCCCAGTCGCTGTGCCGGAGAATGGGGTGCATTCCCCGCTGCGCGTCCCAACGGGTAACAATTGGTCGCGTTTATGGTTTTCGGGCGCCATCGTATCGGCAAACGACTTCGCAACGAACCGGGAAAACCCTCGCCGTAAGTTTCGTGAAATTTTTCTCCCCGCCGGCGCTGGTCGGACCGGGATGCGCAAAAAAAGCGCGGCAGCGCCTGACCGCAGCGCGTCGCCCAGGAGCGGCGGCCCGCAGTCAAAAATATAAGAAAACCAGTTTTTATAACCATAAGTTCTAAATAAAAACCGCCCTCCCGGCGCGCCCTTTCATGTCGCGCACAACTGCTATGTCGCACGTATCCGCCTCCGTTTCGGGCCCGCCTGAAATTTGCTATCGCAAATAACAGTGCTTATCATTTGCTTTATTGTTAAAGAAACACGAAGGCCGCCATGCACGCCGTCGACCATCGATACGCCCTCGCCCGGCCCGCCGCCGCAAGCCTGGCGCGGTGGAGGCTGGCCACGCGCCACGGCAACCTCGCCTTCCAGGCGGGCGACCTCCGCAAAGCCGAGTCCCACTACCGCGCCGCGCTGGCCCAGGCGCGCGATCGATTCGCGGTCGACGACGATGCCGACGCGGGCGTGGCCGCCTGGGTCATCGCCCACCACAACCTGGCCGACCTCTGCGAAAAAACCGGCGACGACGCCACCCGACGCCGCCTGTTGCTGACGGCGCACCAGCGGCTATGCAGCGCCATGTACGACGACGAACTGCCCGAGGCCTGGCGCCAGGCGGCCCTGGCCCACAGCCGCCGCACCTACGCCGAACTGCTGCGCTATCTCGCCGGCCACCCCGACGACGCCGGCGTGCGGCTGGCCTGCCAGCAGGGCGCGGCCGGCCCCGCCGGTCCGCCGCAATAGCGCCCGCCCCGCAATTTCCCACCCGCACGCATTCGACTGGAGACCCTCGTGCCCTACACCCTTCCTCCCCTGCCCTATGCCTACGATGCGCTCGAACCCCACATCGATGCGCAGACCATGGAGATCCACTACACCAAGCACCACCAGACCTACGTCAACAACCTGAACGCCGCGCTCGAGAGCAACCAGCTACCCTTTCCGCCCGTCGAAGAACTGGTGGCGGGCATCGACAAACTGCCCGAGGCGGTGCGCGTGGCGGTGCGCAACAACGGCGGCGGCCACGCCAACCACAGCCTGTTCTGGGAAGTCATGTCGCCGCAGGGCGGCGGCAAGCCGCAAGGCAAGCTGGCCGCCGCCATCGACGCCGACCTCGGCGGCCTGGACAGCTTCAAGGACCAGTTCACCAAGGCGGCCCTCACCCGCTTCGGCAGCGGCTGGGCCTGGCTGAGCGTCACACCCCAGAAAAAGCTGGTGGTGGAAAGCACTGCCAACCAGGACACGCCCCTCATGACCGGCAACACCCCCATCCTGGGTCTGGACGTGTGGGAGCACGCCTACTACCTCAAGTACCAGAACCGCCGCCCCGAATACATCGCGGCCTTCTACAACGTCATCAACTGGCCCGAAGTCGCGCGCCGCTACGAGGCCGCGCTGGGCTGAACGTCTTTCCACCGTCTTGCCGTCTTGCCGCGGGGCGCCCGCAAGAGCGCCCCGCGGCGCAAGAGGTCGTCCCCATTCTCCATTGCCGATCCGGCGGAACGGATGCCCGGCGGCAGGAACACCTTCCCGATGCAATGGCGTCCGCCGGCAGGCTGCTGGTGGCATCGCCCGGCTGCCTGCGGCAAAAAGGGCCTGCCGACCAAACCGGCCGTCCTGCGGCGCCGCGTCCGTCTGCATCATCGTTTGGCAACCGGCGGAAAGCGGGAGCCCTGGCCATTGATAGCGGTTCGCGATGGCAGTCGAAGCCGCCACCTGTCGCCGAAGGATCCGCGTTTTCGTGAATTTCATGTCGGAAAACCTGTTTCCGGGCCAGCAGCGCGGCGCTCGCGCGGCCATCGGGCAGTCAAGGCTGGCCCGCGCTTGCCATGCCGCGTCAATTATGAAATAAAATAATAAGCTTATTCCCAATGGTTATTTAATATGCTCACCGCCGCTATCCTGGGCGCGGCCGTCGGCACGCTGCTGGGCCTGACCGGCGCGGGCGGCGGCATCCTCGCCGTGCCCGCCCTCATGTTCGGCCTGCACATGCCGCTGGCCGACGCCGCGCCCGTGGCGCTCATCGCCGTCGGCGCCGCCTCGGCCCTGGGCGCCGTCCAGGGCCTGCGCCGCGGACTGGTGCGCTACAAAGCCGCCACGCTCATGGCGATAGCGGGCGGACTCACCGCGCCGGCCGGGCTGCTTCTCGCGCGCCAATTGTCTGCCGCCTGGCTGAGCCTGGGCTTCGCGGCGGTGATGCTGCTCGTGGCCGCGCGCATGGCCGGCCAGTCGCGCCAGGCCGGCGCCGGCGATCCGCGCGCCAAGCCCTGCCGCATTTCGCCCGACACCGGCAAGTTCATCTGGACGCCGCGCACCGCCGCCACGCTGGGCGCCATCGGCGCGGTGTCGGGCGTATGCACGGGCATGCTGGGCGTAGGCGGCGGCTTCATCATCGTGCCCGCGCTCACCTACTTCAGCGACGTGCGCATGCACGGCATCGTCTCGACCTCGCTGATGGTGATCGCGCTGATCTCCGCCGTCACCGTGGCTTCGGCCGCGGCCCACGGGCTGGCGCTGTCCGCGGCCCAATGGGCCTTCGTGGCCGCCGCCATCGCCGGCATGGGAGTCGGGCGCGCCTTTATCCACCGGGTGCCCCAGGCCGCGCTGCAGCGCGCGTTCGCGCTGGTGTGCGTCATTGTGGCGAGCGTGCTCGTCTGGCGCGCCCTGGGCTGAACAACGCCCCCGAGCGGCGCGCGCCGGCTCCGAGCGACAGCGCGATCACGCAACCGGCCGCGGCGGCGCCCGCGCCCAGGGCGAACACGCTGCCGTAACCCGCGCGGTCGGCCAGCAGGCCGGCCAGCGGCCCCGTCAGGCCGTAGGCAATATCCTGGAAAGCCGAAAACCCGCCCATGGCCGTGGCCCGCAATCCGGGCTCGATCCGGTGCACCACCTCGCGGCCCATCGCCGGAAAGATCATCGAGCAGCCGAGCCCCGTCAGGAACGCGCCGGCCAGCGCCAGCAAGGGGCTGGACGCGCCCCAGACCAGGGCCTGGCCGGCCGCCTCCACGGCAAGCGAGCCCACCGCCACCCGCAACCCGCCAATGCGGTCCGGCAGATGGCCCAGCAGCACGCGCACCAGCACGAAACCCGCGCCGAAAGCGGTCAGCCCCCATCCCGCGTGGGCCCAGTGCCGGCTCAGAAAATGCAGGGTGAAGAACGCGCCGATCGCGGCAAAGCCGATGCCTTGCAGGCAGACCACCGCGCCGTGCCGCCAGATCCTGCCCACCACGCTCCAGAACGAGGGGCGCGGACCGCCCGCATGCGGCGCCACGTCCGGCAAGCCCCGGATCGCCAGCAGCCCCAGGCAAGGCAGCGCGGCGCCGGCCGCCATGGCGCCGGTTAAGCCGATCCTCTCCAGCAGCGCCAGCCCGATCGGCCCGCCCACCGCGAGCGCGCCATACATGGCCGCGCCCACCAGCGCCAGCACCCGCCCCGAGCGCGCCGGACCCGCCAGGCCGATGCCCCACGCAATCGCCCCCACCGCCGCCAGGCTCTCGCCCAGCCCGAGCGCGAGACGGCCGGCAAGCAGCACCGCATAGGCCAGCCCGGCGTGGCCCAGGGGCAGGCCCGCCGCCATCGAGATCAGGCTGCCCGCCGCGTACAGCGCCAGGCCGCGCCGCACTGCGGCCCGCGGGCCCTGGCGGTCCGCCAGCCCGCCGGCATGGCCGCGGGTGAAGATCGTGGCCAGGAAAGCCGCGCCCGCGCCCAGGCCGGCCCACGCGTTGCCCAGCCCCAGTTGCCCGGCCACATAGACGGGCACCACGGGCAGAGACATGCCCACGCAGAGATAAGAAATGAAAAGCACGGCGGTCAGGCGCGCCAGGCGCCCCCGGGCCGGGTCTTGAGAAGAAGAAAGCGTCATGCAGAACCACTCCAGGCAGTTCCCCGGACGGCTCGGCGCGCGCAACGCACTTCGACCGGCGGGGATCGACAGTGCGTTGATTGACGTAAACGCTTACGGCCAGCACGGCTGGCGTGAAACTCGCCGCGCCGCCCAGCCCAATCGGCACGGATGGCGCGCTTGCGGCGAATAGCATACGACGGCATCGCCCCCTTCCGCTATTCGCATTTCCGGCCTGCCGCCGCAAGCGCGGCACGCCTGGCGTCGCGCGGAAAAATGCGGCGTCCCGCCGTCGGCCCCGGAATCGCGTACTCGCATTTCCCTGCGGCGGCCGGCCGCGCTATCGTGAATGTCCGGCGTGAATGTCCGGCGCCCATCCCAGGAGATACCCCCCATGCCCTCCCCCCTGTCTACCCGCACGTTTCCGCTGGGCAGCCGCCGCGTCGGCCGGATCGGCTACGGCGCCATGCAGCTCGCGGGCCCCGGCGTCTTCGGCCCGCCCAAAGACCGCGACGCCGCGCTGGCCGTGCTGCGCGAGGCCGTCGCATCCGGCGTGAACCACATCGACACCAGCGATTTCTACGGCCCCCATGTCACCAACCAGCTCATCCGCGCGGCCCTCGCGCCCTATCCCGACGACCTCGTCATCGTCACCAAGATCGGCGCGCGCCGCGGGGCCGACGCCTCCTGGCTGCCGGCCTTCTCGCCCGAGGCCCTGACGCAGGCGGTCCACGACAACCTGCGCAACCTCGGCCTGGACGTGTTGGAAGTGGTCAACCTGCGCATCATGCTCGACCCCCACGGCCCCGCGGAAGGCTCGATCGAGGCGCCGCTCTCCACCCTGGCCGGCCTGCAGCAGCAGGGGCTGGTGCGCCACATCGGCCTGAGCAACGTCACGGCCAAACAGGTCGCCGAAGCGCGGCGCATATGCGAGATCGTCTGCGTGCAGAACCACTACAACCTGGCGCACCGCGGCGACGACGCTCTCATCGACGCGCTGGCCGGCGACGGCATCGCCTACGTGCCGTTCTTTCCGCTGGGCGGCTTCACGCCGCTGCAATCGTCCGCCCTGTCGGATGTGGCGCAGCGGCTCGGCGTCACCCCCATGCAGGCGGCCCTGGCCTGGCTGTTGCATCGCGCGCCGAACATCCTGCTCATTCCCGGCACCGCGTCGCTGGCCCACCTGCACGAAAACCTCGCCGCCGGAGACATCGAGCTGCCCGCCGACGCGCAGCAGACACTGGACGGCATCGCGCCATGAGCCATGAGCCATCCCGGACGGACGCGCCGGCGCGCGCGGCGAGCGGCGCCGGCTCGGACCCGCGCCCGCCGTCTGGCCCGGCCGAGGCTTTCTGGCGCGACCCCGCCCTGCCCTTTGTCGAAAGCCGCCGCGCGTGCCGCAGCCGCGCCTGCTACAAACCGCACAGTCATCCCACGTTTTCCATCGGCGCCGTGGACGATGGCGCCAGCGTCTTCACGGGCGCGCCCGGCGGGCCCGTCGCGCTGCGGCCCGGCGCGCTCGTGTTCGTGCCGGCAGCGCGCGTGCATGCCTGCAACCCGGCGCCGGGCGCCGCCTGGAGCTACCAGATGCTGCATTTGGACGCCGCGTGGCTACGCGCCGTGCGGCAGGAGTACGCCCGGACCGACGACGAGCCCGTGCGCGTCGTCTCCGACCCCGCGCTCTACCGGCGCTACTGCCGGCTCAACACGCTGCTCTTCTCCCCTGCGGACCCGCAGGAGAAAACATCCGCGCTGATCGAATTCGTCGGCGACTGCGACACCTCGGCGGGCCTGCGCATCGCCACGCCCGCCGCCTCGCCCCGGCTGGCCGCGCGGGTCGCGCCCATCCTGGAGCGGCTGCGCGCAGATCCGTCCATGCCCGTCGCGCTGGACACGCTGGCGCAATGGACGGGCGCCAGCCGCTACCAGACCATCCGCGCCTTTCGCGCCGTCACCGGCATGACGCCGCACGCCTGGCAATTGAACCAGCGCGTCAATCTCGCCCGCGAACGCATCCGCGCGGGCGACGATATTTCCGACCTGGCCTACCGCCTGGGCTTCGCGGACCAGGCGCATTTCCAGCGCGTCTTCAAGGCTTATGCGGGCATGACGCCCGGCCGCTTCCGGCGCTAGGCGCGCCGTGCCGGCGCCGCAATTTTCTTCAATACGCGGCGCGCCGCCGGCCTGCACACTACGGGAGTCCGTTACCGATACGCCCTCCTGGATGCAGCAATTCCTCATGATCGCCGCGGCGCATTTCCTGGCGCTGCTCTCGCCCGGCCCCGACTTCTTCCTTATCGCCCGCACCTCGCTGCATGCCGGCTGGCGCATCGCCAGCGGCGCATGCCTGGGCATCGCGGCCGCCAACGGCGTATTCATCGCCGCCGCCTTCGCCGGCACCGCCGCGCTGCGGCCCGACAGCGCCTGGTTCGCGGCGCTGCAACTGGCCGGATGCGGCTACCTGCTTTATCTCGGCGTCCTGTTCATCGGCCACGCCGGCGCCGGCGGCCTGGGCGGCACGCTCGCGCCGCCCGGCCGGGAAATGCACCCAGGCCCGCATCCCGCCGCCGCCTGGCGGCGCGCCGCCGGCATGGGCTTGCTGTCGGCCATTCTCAACCCCAAGAACGCGCTCTTCTACGCCAGCCTGGCCGCCATGCTCGGCCCCCAGGCCGCGTCGGGGTGGAAGATGGTCTATGGCGTCTGGATGTTCAGCGTGGTGCTGCTGTGGGACGTCCTGGTGGCGGCCCTGATCGGCAGTCCCGCCGTGCTGCGGCGTTTCGAGCGCGCCCTGCCCTGGCTGGAGCGGGCCTCGGGCGCGATGCTGATCCTGCTCGGCGCGGGCGTGACGGTTTTCATGCTGGCCCGCTGAGGCAGGCTTAACCCACCAGCGCTTCCAGCGCGCGGGCGCGCGCCAGCCGCCTGAACGTCCGCAACAACAAAACGCCTGCGGAGCGAAACAGAAAAATGCCCCATGCCGCGCCCGCGTGCGGGCCAGCCGTCCCCCAGGGGGATTCTTGTTCGCCGGGCCGGCCCGGCGGCATGGAAATGCGATTAATTCGTCGCGTTGGTAGAATACGATTGTTTCGTCGCATTTCCTATTCGCATTCCTGCCAGTCGCCCGACGCCGCCATGCCCCGCCCCGCCGCCCCGCAAGTTTCCTCGCGCAAGCAGCCCAAACAGGCCCGTTCCACCCAGCTCGTCGCGGCCATTCTCGAAGCCGCCACTCAGGTTCTGGCCAAGGAAGGCGCACAGCGTTTCACCACCGCGCGCGTCGCCGAAAGAGCCGGCGTCAGTGTGGGCTCGGTGTACCAGTACTTTCCCAACAAGGCCGCCATTCTGTTCCGCCTGCAGTGCGACGAATGGCGCCAAACGACGGACCTGCTGAACCGCATCCTGGGCGACGCGCGCAAGCCGCCGCTCGCACGGCTGCGCACCCTCGTCCATGCGTTCCTGCGCTCCGAATGCGAAGAAGCCGCCATGCGCGGCGCCCTCGGCGACGCCGCGCCCCTCTACCGCGACGCGCCCGAAGCACAACAGGCCCGCGCCGCTGGCGGCCGCTGCATCCGGGCCTTCATGCAAGAGGCGCTTCCCCGGGCCGCCCCCGCCCGCCGCGCGCTGGCCGGCGAACTCGTCACCACCACCCTGAGCACCGTGGGCAAGGAGTTCTCATCCAGCCCGCGCACGGCCGCCGACATCCGGACGTACGCCGATGCCATGGCCGACATGTTCTGCGCATATCTCAAACACTTGGGCGCGCGCTGACGCCGCCGCCCCGACCTCATGGCGCATCGTGGAAGAACACCTCCATGCCGATGCGCTCGCCCCGCCGCACCCGGCTCACCGCATGCCTGAAACTGACCCGGTACGCCCCTCGCGCCCCTTCCCGGGGCCATCCCGCCGTCGCGACCACGGCCACGTCGCCCAGCCTCAGCGGCGCCACGATCGGGCGCGATTGCGTCCGGGGCCGCTGCTCCGTCATCACGAACTCGCCGCCCTCGAAATCCTCCCCCGGCTCGGATAGCAGCGCCGCCAGCCGCATGGGAAACACCTGCCCGCCCTCGGCGCGCTGATGCAGCAGCACATAGTCGTCCACACCCAGCCGACTGAGATGGGACTGCGGCCGGCGCTGCCCCGCCCCGCGGCCCCACCGACAATTCCAGTTCCAGCGCCGCACACCAGGCCAGCAATTGCTCCACGCTCAACTCATGAGCATGAAGCTCCAGATGCGAAATCCGCGACTGGCTCAAGCCGAGACGGCCTGCCAGCGCCGACTGCGTCAGCCCCTGCGCCTTGCGCGCCGCCTGCAGCACCGACCCGAGCTGCGTGGCGGTGAGCAGGATCTGGGAGGAGGATGGCATGGCACGATACCTGTTATTCAGTTAAAAGTAGAATATCTGAATACCAGATATTCATCAAATATCTGGTACCCAGATACACGCATGACCCTGCAGAATTCGCGCCGGTTATGTGGGCGGCAGGGTCATGGTGGGCGCGGGCACGCTGACGTTGGGAATGCAGTCGGCCTGACTCGCCCGCCGTTCCCGAGGCCGGCGTCTTGAAACCGGCTGCCCGACGTACGGCCTCTTTCACCCTCGGAGAAAACGGCCCCGCCCGGCATTACCTCCGCCATCCAGGAGAAACGCTCGCCCCATTGTCCTCATGAGCCGTGCGCAAACTCGCCTGCAGCGCCAAGGCGATAAAGCCGCTCACGCCCGCGCAAAGCATCGCGGCATGAAAGCCGCGTTCCATGGCAAGCGTATAAAAACGGGCAAACCCCGGAAACCCAGCGGGCAGGACATGATGCGTGACCGCCAGGTGCGCGACGGCCTCCGCATCGGCAATACCCTGCCCGGCCGCGGCCCGAGCAAGCACGCGGACGGCCTGCTCGCTCATGAGCGTTCCCAGCAGCGCGATACCTATCGTCATCCCCGCCTGACGCAACGCATTCATGGTCGCGGAAACCGACCCGGCCAGTTCCGGCGGCGCCATGCTCATCACGACGATGCCCGTCGCAGGCACTGCCAGGCCGGCGCCCGCCCCCAGGAGGCCGAAAAGCAGCGCCAGCACCCCATAGGGCGTCACCGCCGTGCAGAACGCCATCCCCGACATGGACAGCGCGGTCAGGCCATAGCCCGCGGCCATCAGGCGACGAACCGGCACAACCATGCTCAGCCGTCCGAACAACATCGACACGCAGCCCGTGGCGACGAACTGCGGCATCATCCGCCACCCTGCGTCCGCGGGC